>Ga0187782_10004265_pt1 | contig 10712 bp, 11 predicted proteins | sample 0715_SJ02_MP15_2_FD_132454 | JGI IMG/M metagenome (GOLD analysis project Ga0187782, IMG submission 132454) | Tropical peat soil microbial communities from peatlands in Department of Meta, Colombia - 0715_SJ02_MP15_20_MG | ecosystem: Environmental > Terrestrial > Soil > Wetlands > Peat | place...
CCTTCCCTCATTGCCGCTCTTCGTCCCGCCGCCGCGTCCGTAGCGTCCGACACGAAGGTCGCGTAAGGATCCCATCGAGTCGCCGCTACTACCCGAAATTCAACGGGGCACGGGGCGATCCCCCGAAAGACGCAGGACAGCTGCAACCTCTACGGAAAGTCGTACGCGCGAAGGTGGACGCCATGGAGACGGCTTGCGTCAATCCACGTTGAAGGCGGCATTCTGCTGCGTGGAAGGTAGGCATGCGGGCTCGGTCGGTGGGGCCGCTCGCACTGTGGGCGGTCGCGCCGAATCAAACGCCGGTGCCGCAGATCGTGAGCGGCCGCCTCGACCGTGGCATCAGCATTGCTTGATAGGCCAGCGCGTTGAGGGAGATCGCGGATGGTCAGAGCAAAGAGCATGCGGGCGATCACGCAGCTGAAAACGAAGTTGCGACGGGTGCTCGTGCTCGTTGGATGCGTGCTTGCGAGCGGCGTGTGCACGACGTCGACCGCATGTTACGGAAGAGGTTCCGGTCTCTTTGCCGCGGTGGCAACCACCGCAATCGTCACCGCCGTGGTGGTGAGTGCGACGCGGCCGCCACCGCCTCGCGTGATCGTCGTCCCCGAACCACGCACGGGCTACGTCTGGGATCCTGGACACTGGACGCTCAGTGATGGCGCCTGGGTCTGGGTCGACGGACGGTGGGTCGCCGCCGAGCCGGGCTACATGTGGTCGCCGACGCACTGGGTCGAGAGGCCGGACGGGTCCTGGGAGCTCGTACCCGGGCGTTGGGTCGCCGCCGCGCCGCCCGCGCCGGCGCCTCCACCGCCTCCCGGCTGATCGGTTCGCATCTTCACAGCGGCGTCGTCGTCCGTTGGGCGACCGTTTCGTGGCATGGCCGGGCGATAACCTGGGGCAATTGACGGCTCGGACGCTGAACAGCGGCAGTCGCAACTGAGGGACTCGCACTCCGACGAGCGGCCGGATTTCGCTGATGCACGATTCGCCGCGACATGCAGGAAATGCATTTTCTCCAATGTTGCCTCCGACGGCAGCCTGCAGGGACTCGAAGGGGGTCAGACGGTATGGCCGATGCACGGGCGGGATAGGGATTCGAGGCGCTTTGTCATGGCTCGATCGACGAGCCGTGCGAGCGACATTCATGAGACGGAACGCCGCATTGACGATCGGGTTGCTTGTAGGGATCGTTGCGTCGGCTGCAGGAGCATGGGCGCTGGTCGTCCGCGAGACGAAGGCGCCGACGTTTTCGGTCGTCGCGGTGACGCGCGGAAACATCGTCAGCAAGATTACCGCGACTGGGACTCTTGAGCCGGAGGCGGCCGTCGACATCGGTGCCCAGGTGGCTGGAGTCATCGTGGCGTTTGGCAAGGACGCGAACGGAAACCCGGTCAGCTGGGGCTCAGCGGTCGAGCAGGGCACCGTCCTCGCGAGGATCGACGACTCGCTCTACGCGGCGGCGGTGAAGACGGCTGTGGCCCAGGTCGCTCAGGGCGAAGCAAACTTGCTGGCGGCGCGCGCCAATGTGCTTCAGCAGAAGGCCAATCTGCTGCTGGCCAGTCAGAACTGGGACAGGGCGCAGAAGCTCGGCCCCTCCGACGCGCTCGCAAAGAGCGCCTATGACCAGTACGAGGCGAGCTACGAGGTCGCCAAGGCGAACCTCGCTGCCGCGCAAGCCGCGGTGCAGCAGGCTCAAGCCACGGCGGACCTGGACAAGGCCAACTTGCTTACCGCGCAGATCAACCTCAATTACTGCACGATCCGGTCGCCGGTGAAGGGTGTGATCGTCGACCGCCGGGTCAACATCGGTCAGACGGTCGTCTCGTCGCTCAGCGCGCCGAGCCTATTTCTCATTGCCAACGACCTTGCACACATCCAGGCATGGGTCTCGGTGAACGAGGCGGACGTGGCGAGCATCACGCCGGGAGGCCCCGTGACGTTCACCGTGGACGCCATCCCCGGGCAAGTGTTTCAAGGCCGCGTGGGGCAGGTGCGCCTCAACGCGACGATGACTCAGAACGTCGTCACGTACACAGTGGAGGTTGACGTCGACAACGTGGCGAGCAAGCTGCTTCCGTACCTCACCGTCAATGCGCAGTTCGAGACGGGCCGACATGCCAACGTCCTACTCGTGCCGAGCGTCGCCCTGCAATGGACGCCGTCGGAGGGAGAAGTGGCGCCGGACTCCAGACGGCGTGCCGGAGAGCAGATTTCTCGGAGTGAACGGTCCGCACCGGAGGGGAACCATGGCATTCTCTGGAAGGCGGAGGGCGCGTTCGTCCGTCCCATGCCGGTGACGACCGGCCTGAGCGACGGCGCACTGGTCGAGGTCACGGGAGCCGGCCTGAGCGAGGGCATGCCCGTCGTGGTCGGCGACAGGGGGCGCCGGGCGGCCCAGGAGCCGCCGAGCGGCGAGCAGAACCCGTTCGCTCCCCAAATACCGCGTGGCCCAAACCAGGCCCCAAGCGCCGGTCGGAGCGGCGGTCAAGCTGCGCAACCTCCGACACCCAGCGCGACGCTCGCCAGCGGTAGCCGCCCATGACCACCCTCATCGATATGCACGATGTCACCAAGACGTACCGCATGGGCGAGGTCGAATTGCCTGTCCTCAAGGGCGTATCGCTCGCGGTCAATGAGGGCGAGCTCGTGACACTCATGGGGGCGAGCGGCTCGGGCAAGAGCACCCTGATGAACGTCCTAGGATGCCTCGACCATCCGACGTCGGGCGAGTACTACTTGGACGGTCGCGAAGTCTCGCGCTTCGGCGCGAGGGAGCGGGCCAGGCTCCGCAACCGGAGCATCGGCTTCGTCTTCCAAAGTTTCAATCTCTTGCCTCGGATGACGGCGCTCGAGAACGTGGGCATGCCGCTGACGTACTCCAGGGAGCGCCTGACCGATCGTGAGAAGCGAGAGCGTGCCGCCGAGATGCTCGCCAAGGTCGGGCTCGGCGACCGCGCCGGCCATCAACCATCGCAGCTCTCCGGGGGCGAGCAGCAGCGCGTCGCGATAGCGAGGGCACTCATCAACCATCCGAGGCTCCTTTTGGCCGACGAGCCGACTGGAAATCTCGACTCCGTCCGTAGTCAGGAGATCCTGCGGATGATCGAGGATCTCAACCGGACCGAAGGAATCACCGTCGTGCTCGTCACTCACGATCCGGCCGTCGCGGGGCACACCCGTCGCACTGTGCGGATGAAGGACGGTCTGATCGAAGAGGCGGAGAAGGCCGCATGAGATTTGCCGGAATCCTCCAGACCGGGACGACGGCGCTCTCGCGCAACGTCGTGCGCACGCTGCTCACGATGCTCGGCATCGTCATCGGCGTGGCGGCGGTCATCACGATGATGGAGATCGGCAAGGGGGCGACGCTCGCCATCCAGCGGACGCTCACGAGCATCGGCGCCAACACGCTGGTGGTGATCCCCGGCGCCCAGAACGTGGGAGGCATCAACTACGGGGTCGGGAGCCAGACAACGTTGACTCCGAACGACGCGGCCGCGATCGTCCAGAGGTGCCAAGCCGTGGAGAATGCCGCGCCCGTTGTGCGGGCCCGCACGCAGATCGTCTACGGGAACCGCAACTGGGTGCCCACCTATGTCTACGGCTCGACGGCGTCGTTTTTGCGGGTGCGCGATTGGACGACCATGGAGGAGGGCGAATCGTTTACCGATCACGACGTGCGAAACGCGAGCAAGGTCTGCGTCGTGGGCAGAACGATCGTTCGGGAGCTGTTCGCGGGTCAGTCGCCCATTGGCAAGGAGATCCGGGTCCGCAGCGTGGCGTTCAAGGTCATCGGAGTGCTCAGCCCGAAGGGCGCCAACGCCATGGGGCTCGATCAGGACGACATCCTGCTCGCGCCCTGGACGACCATCAAGTACCGGATCGTCGCCTCGTCTCTTTCGACGGGCAACCAGAGCGTGACGAACACCACCAACGTCACCGAGGTCAACTCGCTCTCCCAGCTTTATCCCAACATCACGACGAGCTTGTATCCGACGCAGTCGAGCAATGAGCTCGCCGATGTCCCGCAGCCAATCCGCTTCGCCAACGTCGATCAGATCCTCGTCAATGCGCGCAGCGCGCGCGATGTTCCACAGGCCATCGAGCAGATCACGAACACGGTGCGCGATACGCACCACCTGCGGCCGGGCGAAGCGAACGACTTCACGGTGCGGGACATGACGGAAATCACGAACGCGATGAGTGCGACGACGGAGCTCATCACCCGCCTGTTGCTCTACGTCGCCATGATCGCCCTCGTCGTCGGGGGGGTGGGGATCATGAACATCATGCTGGTCTCGGTCACCGAGCGCACGCGCGAGATCGGGTTGCGCATGGCCGTGGGGGCCGAGCCGAACGACATCCTGGAGCAATTTCTGACCGAGGCAATCGTCATCTGCCTCGCCGGAGGGCTGATCGGCATCCTCGTGGGGCGGGGGGCGTCCATCGTCGTCACGAAGGTCTTGCACTGGCCGACCGCCTCGTCCCTGGGCGCGATTGTCGCGGCAGTTGCCGTCTCGGCGACAGTCGGCGTGAGCTTCGGTTTCTATCCTGCTTGGAAGGGATCGCGGCTCGATCCGATCGAAGCACTCCGATACGAGTGAGCGAGGCGCCCAGGATGAAGCTGCGCGGCCTCGCATTCGTGACGTGCGTACTGAGCGGCTGCGCGGTGGGCCCAAACTTTCACTCCCCGCGGCCGTCTGTCCCGGCGTCCTGGGTCGGTGCAAAGGAAACGAGCCCTTTGGTGGCGACCACCGACAACTCGGCCGAGCTCGCGCGGTGGTGGCGAGAGCTTCGGGACCCGACGCTGACGTCACTCGTCGAGGACGCGATGAAGGCGAACCTCAGCCTTGCGGTCGCGCAGGCGAACTTGCGGCAGGCCCGCGCATTGAAGGGCATCGCGGTCGGAGGCCTGTGGCCTTCGGTCACGGGCGCCGGGACCTACCAGCGGCAGTCGGGTCCGCAGGGTCCCGAGTCGTCAGGGGCGGTGCCGAGCTCCGGAAACCTCTTTCAGGTGGGGCTCGACGCGGCGTGGGAGCTCGACATCTTCGGAGGCATCCGGCGCGGGGTCGAGGCGGCCGAAGCCGGCGTGCAAGCCGCGATCGAGAACGTTCGGGACGTTCAGGTCAGCATCGCCGCCGAGGTCGCGCTCGATTACGTGCAGCTGCGGGGCAACCAGCAAGAGATCGTCACCGCGAACAACAACCTGGTCGTGCAACGCCACACGCTGGAGATTACCCGCAAGCTTCACACGGTCGGGTTTGACAGCGGTCTGGACATGGCCAACGCGGAGAGCACCGTCGCGACGACCGAGGCTCAGATCCCCGTGTACGAGACGGCGGCGCGGCAATCCATTTACGCGCTGAGCGTCTTGCTCGGGCGGCCCCCCGGCGAGCTCCTGCAACGCCTTTCCCCAACGCAAGAGTTGCCGTCCCTCCCGGATCACATCCCCGCGGGCCTGCCGTCCGACTTGCTTCGTCGACGGCCGGACGTTCGACAGGCGGAAGCCCAGCTGCACGGTGCGACCGCGCAAATCGGAGTGGCGATCGCGCAGCTGTTTCCTCAGTTTTCGCTCACGGGCGGCGTCAGCTGGCAGAGCACGCAGTTCAAGAGTTGGTTTCAGGGCGTCAGCCGATCGACGACGTTCGGCCCGGGCGTGAACTGGCCCATCTTCCAGGGCGGCGCGACCGTCTCGAACATTCACGCGCAGGAGGCGCTCCGGGACGAGGCCTATTTGACGTATCAGCAGACGGTGTTGACGGCCCTGCAGGACGTAGAGAACGCACTCATCGCATTCGGAGAGGAGCATAAGCACCTTCAGTCGCTGAGCAGCGCAGTCGCGGCCGATCACAAGGCAGTCGCTTTGTCGCTGACGCTGTTCGAGGAGGGGCAAACGGACTTTCTCAGCGTGCTTACGGCCGAGCGCACTTTGTACACCGACGACAGCGCGCTCACCCAGAGCCGAGAGAACCTCGGCTCGGACCTCATTGCCCTGTACAAGGCGCTGGGCGGCGGTTGGGAGCGGTGAGGACGCGGGGCCGCCGGGCACAAGGTCGCGGCGCGGTTTCGGATCGATCGGACACGATCGTCTTTGACGGAGCTTTGCGCCGACCGCGGAGAGCCTTGGCTCGAGCGCGTACACCCGCAGGCCCGCCCTTTTGCCCGCCCCGGCGGCCATGCGGGTCGGGACGAAGTGGCAAGCGCAGGCTGCAGGACTGTCGCGGTTTTGGAAGGCCACGCCGATGCGCGTCCAGAAGCCTTTCTTGGCTTCGCCTTCGCAACAGGCGAAGACGCGAGGGGCAGGCGTGCTGGGCGCGGCCCATCGTCGTCTTCGTCAAAAGAGCTGCAAGACGGAGCGGACGCTGCTCAGACCCGCGTCGTACACGCCGTGCTCGTCAATGCCTGCCGCGCCCGGCAGGCCTGACAAGGCTCGGACGCGCTGCCCGGGGGACCGCCCGCGCCGCCGTGGCCGGGATCGCCAATGATAAACGTGCAGCTCTGGATCATGGGCGATGCCGGTCCCTGAAAGACGACGCCGGCGGAGAGGCCGCCGCTACCGCTCTGTGCGCATACCCGAGCGCCGCTGCGCTGCATATCCACACCGGAGGGCCATTCAAAAAGGCGAGGACCGTGACCTTCTCGCACCACGACGACCGGCACGTAGTCGGGTACCGTCACGTTCGGCGGCGAGCTTGCCGTATTTTGCTCGCCGAATACGGTGTCGCTGACCGGCATGGGCGACTGAGCGCAGTCTTCCGTCCTTCGCGGAATACTTGTTACGTGCGTGGGCCGGCGACTCCGGGGCGAATGTCGAGGAAAGCGCCTTCGGGACGTCCAATGGTCAAGGGTTCGGACCCAGAGGTCACTTTCCGATTTTCAGATGTTGACGATGGGGGCATGGGTGAGTTACTGCCGCCGCATGCGCAGATGGGGATGCGTTGTGATTGTGTCGAGTACCGCCCTGACCGGATGTGCCGGGGCGCGCTACGAAGTGGCCGCGGACCACGCTCGCTATCCGCTCTCGTTTTCGCCGTCTCTTCCCGACGAAAAGGGAAAGGTTGTCTACCTGGGGCACGAGCTGGAGTCCAAAGGCTCGTTCGAGTTCTCCACGACGCAACTCGGTTTTCTGTATGGTCTAACGTCTGCGGGCACCGTGGACGTCTCCGAAAAGATCAACGAGGAAGTCGCGAAGAAAGGCGGAGAGGGAGTGGTGGCGCTCGTGGTGAAGAACCAGAACTGCTTCACGAATTACCTGTTTCCTTTACCTATTCTTCCGTTTTATCCCGGCTGTCAGGTCGTGACTGTCACCGGCACCGTTGTCAGCTTGAAGGGGTCGCAGACCGCTGAAACGGCGCCCTCGGCGGGCAACGGGCAGCGAGGAGTAGCGCAATGAGCGTGGGCTCGTTTTTCCAAGCGCGGTGGCCCATTGTCCTGATTGGGACGGCCGGCTGCGCTGCACGAGTGGTTGCTCAGCCTCCCGCGCAGGTTACTGTCGTTCCGGTGTCGTTCGAGTCGAGTCTTCTCGCGTCGCAGCAGTGCGAGTTTCGTGGCATCGCGAGCAATGTCGATGAGGCGCGGAAGGAGGGCGCGAACCTGGTTCTGACATTCACCGACGACTCGCAGGACATGCAGGGAAAGGCCGTCGCCTGCCCCCAGGAATCGATCGCTCGTATTCTCAACACACCTCAGACCGGCAGGGCCCAGTGATCTCAACACGTAAAGCGGCGCTCGGGGCTCTCCTCCTGGCGCTTACCGCCTGCAGGTCGTCCGGCTTCAGCGCGCCGCTATCCATCAATCCAGTGATGCTCGGCCCGATCCCGTCCCTGGGTGGCAAACCGGCACAACCTGGAACGAATAAGCAAGGGTTTGAGTCGAATAGCTGGGGCCAAACGGAACTCATCGTCGGCGATCCCGATGACGGTTATGTCCAGGCTGGCAACGACGGGTCCTATCTCAATCAGGGAGATATCGACGTACTCGTGGCCACGAACGGAGACCCGACCCGGCCAGTGGGCGTGAACCGCGTCGGCTGCGGCGGGTACGACTTCAACTTCATGTTCCTGTGGTCCATCGACCGTGCCTGGTGCAATACGACCGGAAACATCGAAGTCGGAGCGCAGCCGGACACCTATGACGACCGGGATCCGGTGGCGCTTACGGACTTTCACGCCGCACTCGATCCCAATGGCAAATGGCTCGATGACCCCACCTACGGGACTGTCTGGGTGCCCAGCGCGGTCACCTCCGCCGACTTCACGCCCTACACGACAGGCGGCCATTGGGTTCACGACGACGACTGGGTTTGGGTGAGTGACTACGACTGGGGCTGGGCGCCGTTCCATTACGGCAGGTGGGTCTTCATCGAGGGTACGGGCTGGGCGTGGGTTCCAGGTCGTCAGTACCGGGGCGCATGGGTCGCATGGCAACTGGACGACGACGGGGCCTACGTAGGCTGGGCCCCCCTCGGCCCGGAGTTCGTCTGGAAGGCAGGCGCGCCGGTCGTCTTCGAGGGGAGCTACGCGCCGCGATTCGCGTATGTGGGTCGCGACGATGTCTTTTCCGCGAGTGTGAACACCCGTGTCGTGGCGCCCGAAACGGCCGCGTCGTTCAGCGCGCGCATGCATCCGTATGGCGCCGATCGCGCGGGGGTGCACTCCGGCGGACCGCCACCCGACCGTCTCGGCTATACCCCCGACCGAGTGCCCCATGCCACGCCCGAGGACCAAGCGAAGCTCGCGCGGGCCAGGGACTTTTCGCGTCCCTCTACTGCGACCCAGCTGGGGGCTCACCCGGCAACCCGAACCGCCTCCAATCGGGCGCAAGGGGGACAGGCGGCTGCGCACCGCTCGACGACCCCCGCCCACTCGCGAGGCGGCGGAGGTGGTCGAAGCGGCGGAGGCGGCGGGGCTGTCAGCAAAGGCAGCGGAGGCGGCAAGAAGAAGTAGCCAAATGGGCCCACGCTTGCAGCAACACTGGAAGGAACCGAAGAACTATTCTGTGACTGCTTGGCAGTGATCTGCCTGGCGGCGTAGATCCGCCGATTACGTTGAAGTTGGCCCTCTCCGGTTCTCGTCTTCGTGCTTGTTCTTAAATTCCTTCGGCGTGAGATACCCCAAACTCGAATGGGGGCGAACGTCGTTGTAGTGCTTGCGCCAGGCTTCGATGAAAGCCACCGCCTCGGGCCGGCTGCGGAACCATTCGAGCGAAAGGCACTCGTCGCGGAAGCGGCCGTTGAAGCTTTCGTCGGTGCCGTTCTGCCACGGCTTTCCCGGATCGATGAAAGCCGTCTCGATGCGCTCGTCGATCACCCAGCGCAGCAGGGCCTTGCTGACGAACTCGCGGCCGTTGTCGGCACGCACGAACGCCGGAGCCCCGTGCACGGTCACCAGGCGGGCCAGGACATCGACGACGCGACGCGCCCGCAGGCTGCCAGCGACGTCGATGGCGAGGCACTCTCGGGTCCATTCGTCGACGACGGTCAGGCATTTGAGCTTTTGCCCGTTGGCACAGTGGTCGTGGACGAAGTCGACCGCCCAGACGTGGTTGCGCCACTCCACCATGGGATCGGACGCTCGCGTCCTCCTCGCTGTCCAACTCGCTTGCATCAGCGCCCAGCGTAGCTTGGGAGGCCCCGCCTTGGTGATGGCAGTGCGCCGCTGGCGTGTCGAGCTCGAGTCCTCCCCTGGTACGAGTCCGAGGTACGACTCGACAGCGTGCGCGTCGCCTCCTTGAGCACGTCGATCTCCAGCAGCCGGTCGGCCAGCATCTTCTTGAGCTTCGAATTCTCCTGCTCCAGGCCCCGCAGCCGCTTCGCTTCGTCCCCGGTCATCGCGCCGAAACGACGGCGCCAGACGTAGATCGTCTGCTCACTTACGCCGTGCTTCTTCGCCACCTCCGCCACGGGCAACTTGTCCGCCTCCCGGAGGATCTTGACCATCTGCTCTTCGGTGAACCTGCTCTGGCGCATCGCCTCTCTCCCTTGTCCGGGGAGAGGGTCAACTTTCTAGCTTCGATCGGCCCAATTTTCGCCAGGCAGGTCACTATGTTCGTCGCTGTCCGCGCGGGACACCGACCGCCTGACGTGGGCCTCGAATCGCCTCTAATCGGCGTTTCGCTCGATCCCCACCAGGCGATAGCCACGAACGGGTCCCAGGTCGTAAAGGTGAGCACGAAGCGCCCCCGGCGCGACCCCGTCTCGAACGGTGACGACGACATAGCGGGCGGACGAATCGTCCGCGATGACGCCGTCGGGCGCGACATGCGGCAGCTGCACGCAAATGCGGCCTTCGCCGAGTCGCTGCACCGCGAGCGCCCCGGAGCGGGACGATGCCGCGGCGTAGCGAAAGCGGTCCTGTGCTCGAACGCGTCGCCACTCGGCCAGGTCGAGACCGCACAGCCGGTCGCCGTCGTCGATACCCAGGTCTGCGATCGAGGACAGGCGAGTGAGGTACCGTTCGAGAATTCGCTCGAGCCGCCCCTGCAGCACCATCGCAACGTACTGCGTATTTTCAGGCTTCGTGAAACGGCCCATCTGCGCGAGGCCCTCGATCATCTCGGGGGTGAAGCGGGCGAGAATCCGTGCCATCCATGCGCCATCGCGCTCCGTCATGCGGCTGAATGCGGTATTGGAATATTCCATTTCCCATTCGTCGGGAACGAAGTCGCGGACGTTGAAATAGAAAAATAACTCGTATCCCGGCGTCTTCTGCACG
>Ga0187782_10004268_pt1 | contig 10710 bp, 9 predicted proteins | sample 0715_SJ02_MP15_2_FD_132454 | JGI IMG/M metagenome (GOLD analysis project Ga0187782, IMG submission 132454) | Tropical peat soil microbial communities from peatlands in Department of Meta, Colombia - 0715_SJ02_MP15_20_MG | ecosystem: Environmental > Terrestrial > Soil > Wetlands > Peat | place...
CCTACGTCGCCAAGGAGCACGGCCCGGTCGCGATCGGCGCGGCGCGGCGCGCGCTCGACGAGCTCGTCACGCTGGCGCGGACGACGCGCGGCCAGTTCCGCTCCTCCAAGCTCGACGAACGGCAGATCGTGCACCGCTTCATCGGCCAGGCCGACCTGAAGATCCGGTCGATCCGCGCGCTGTTGCACGACCGCTACGAGGAATTGTTCGACGGTATCCTGGCCGGCAAGATGCCCGATGCCGCGGCGATCGCCGACGTGCGCGCCATGGGGCTCTACGCAACCGACATCGCCATCGACACGGTGACGCAGGTCTTCCATTTCGCCGGTAACACCGGCTTGCATCATCCGCATGTCATCGGCCGCTTGCTGCGCGACCTCAACACCGCCGGCCTGCATCAGGTGATGAGCGACACCGCTTACGAAAATCTCGGCAAATTCCGCCTCGGTCTGCCGGCCGACCCGATGTCCTGACGCCGATGCCGGAAACATCATACGATTACATCATCGTCGGCGCCGGCTCGGCCGGTTGCGTGCTGGCCAACCGGCTTTCGGCGCAGCCCGACGTCAAGGTGTTGCTGCTCGAAGCCGGCGGCTCCGACAAACACCTCTACGTGCGCATGCCCGCCGGTCTTCTGCGCCTGTTCAATTCGCCGCGCTTTGCCTACCGCTACGAGACAGTGCCGCAGGCGGCGATGAAGGGACGCCGCATGTACCAGCCGCGCGGCCGTTTGCTCGGCGGCTCGAGCTCGATCAACGCTATGGTCTATATGCGCGGCCAGCCGGAGGACTACGATCATTGGCGGCAGCTTGGCAACGCCGGCTGGAGTTACGCCGACGTGTTGCCTTACTTCAAGAAATCCGAGCGCAACGAGCGCCTGCACGACGAGTTCCACGGTCAGGATGGCCCGCTCAATGTCGCCGAGCGGCCCTACACCAATCCGCTGAGCTACATTTTTGTGGAAGCGGCACAGCAGGTCGGCATTCCCTTCAATGGCGATTTCAACGGTGCCGTTCAGCACGGCTGCGGCCTGTTTCAGGTGACGCAGAAGAACGGCGAGCGCTGGAGCGCGGCTTCCGGTTATCTGCATCCGGCTGCGGCGCGGAAGAATCTGACGGTCATCACCAAGGCCCAGACGACGCGCATCGTGATCGAGCGCGGCCGCGCCGTCGGCGTCGACTATGTCCGCGGCGGCAGGCCCTCCACGGCGCGCGCCGAGCGCGAAGTGGTGCTGGCCGCCGGCGCCTTCAACTCGCCACAACTGCTGCTGCTTTCCGGCATCGGCCCGGCGCGGGAGTTGGGCGCGATCGGTATTCCGGTGAAGCTCGATCTGCCCGGCGTCGGCAAGAATTTGCAGGATCACCTCAACGTCAGCATCGTTCGGCGCGCCACCCGGCCGATCACGCTCGACGGCAAGGATAGCGGGCTCGCCCAAATCCCGGTCGGCGTACAATGGCTGCTGTCGCGGACCGGGCCGGGCACCACCAACGGCGCCGAGGCCTGCGCCTTCATCATCAGCAGCCACGGCGCGGCGACGCCCGACATTCAGTACCATTTCGTCCCGACACAGGTGGTCGATCACGGACGAACGCGCCTCGACGGCCATGGCGTGACCCTGCAAGTCGGCTGTCTGCGCCCGCAAAGCCGTGGCGAGGTCCGCTTGGCTTCGAGCGATCCGCTGCGGCCGCCGGTCATCGACCCAAATTACCTCGCCGCCGATTACGATCTGAAGGTCCTTATCGACGGCATTCGGCGCGGACGTGAAATCTTCGCAGCGCCCGCGTTCAAGCCGTGGCTGGGCGAGGAGCGCATTCCCGGTACCGCGCTGCAATCCGATGCCGAACTCAGCGAATGCATCCGCGCCACCGCGGGGACCGAGTATCATCCGGTCGGCACCTGCAAGATGGGCAGCGATCCGCTGGCGGTGGTCGACGACCAATTGCGCGTGCGCGGCGTCGAGCGGCTGCGCGTCATCGATGCCTCGATCATGCCGGCGGTCGTTTCCGGCAACACCAATGCGCCGACCATCATGATCGCCGAAAAGGGCGCGGAAATGATGCTGGCTTCGCGGCAATAGCAAATTGACAAGGCATATTTTCTCCCGGATCATTGCTTCTTGCTTGCCTCTTCAGACACAGCCGGGAAGAACAGGAGAACGCTGATGACAAGAGGATGGCTGCGCCGAAATGCGGCGCGTTCGCTAGTTGCCGGCGCTACGCTGGCGTTTTGCGCAATTACACCTGCGATTGCGGCGGATCCGATCAAAATCGGCCAGATCGCCGCCCTGACCGGCGCCTCGGCGCAGTCGGGCGAGGCGATTACCCGCGGGCTATCGCTGGCGATCGATGAAATCAACGCCAAAGGCGGCCTTCTCGGCGGTCGCATGCTGGAGCTCGTCCAGCGCGACGACGAATCCTCTCCGCCGAAGGGCTTGATCGCCGCGCGGGAACTTCTGTCGGAAAATGTCGTCGCCGTTTTCGGTGGCATCGATTCGCCGGTTTCGATGGCGATGGTGCCGCTCCTCAACAAGGAAAAGCGCATCTATATGGGCGTGTGGGCGGCGGCGACGCCAATCACGCGTAACGGCGCCGATCCAAATTACATCTTCCGCGTCTCCGCGGTGGACGCGTTGGTCGACATCAAGCTCCTGAAATTCGCGCATCAGAAATTCGGCGCGAAAAAAGCCGGCCTGATACTCATCAACAATCCGTGGGGTCAGTCCAATGAGAAAGGGCTACAGGCCGCCAGCAAGGACGATCCGTCGGTCGAAGTCGCGGCCGTCGAGAAATACGAGAATGCCGACGTCGACATGGTGCCGCAGCTGACGCGGCTCAAGGACGCCGGCGCCGATTGCATCATTCTCGTCGGCAACGCCGCGCCCGGCGCGCAGGTCATGAAATCGATCGAGCGCATGGGCTGGAAAGTTCCGGTGGTGTCGCACTGGGGCATTTCCGGCGGGCGCTTCCCGGAACTCGCCGGTGCAATGGCGGGCGAGCCCGACTTCATCCAGACTTACAGCTTCTTCGGTAAGCAAAACGCGGTGGGGCAGCGCGTGCTTGCGGGGTTGGAAAAGAAATACCCGCAGATCAAGGGTCCGCAAGACGTGTTCGCGCCCGTCGGGACCGCGAATGCTTACGACGCCATGAACATTCTCGCGCTTGCCATCGCTCAAGCCGGCTCGACCGACGCGGATGCGATCCGCGCCGCATTGGAAGACCTGAAAACGCCGTACGAAGGACTGATCAAGACCTACGCGCGGCCATTCACTCCCGCCAATCACGATGCGCTCGGACCCGACGATTACATCATGGTCCACTACCAGGGCGAAAACATCGTGCCGGTGGATTGACGTACGGCGTTCGCGCGTCATTGCAGGAAGGGAAGGGCAATCCGGCGCTCGCCGGATTGCTTTCCGCCATAGGTGATGGCGATACCGGCATTCGAACGCTGCGTTCGCGGGCGGGAGCCGTCCATCTACGCCCGCGTCACGGGTGAGTCTGCATGTTGATTGCCTCCGCAATCGTCACTGGGCTCGGGCTCGGAAGCATGTACGGGCTACTCGCGCTCGGCTTTCACGTCACCCATGCCGTTTCCCGGACCGTGAATTTCGCCCAAGGCTCGACCATGATGCTGGGCGCCGTCCTGTGTTTTACATTCTGGGTCACGCTGCGCTGGCCGTTGGCGCCGGCGATCATCCTTGCGCTCGCGGGCTGTGCGCTGTGGGGCGTTGTCGTCGAGCGTGTCGCGGTGCGCCCCTTCGTCATCCGCGGGTCCAATTCATGGCTGCTCGCCACCGTCGCTCTCGGCATCGTGCTCGACAACGTGGTGCTCTTCACCTTCGGCAAGGATACCCGCGGCATGCCGCCTGGCGTCCTCACGCTCGATGGCTTCGTCGTGGCCGGCGTGCGCGTCCAATACCTCCAGGCGCTCATTCCCGTAGTGGGGCTTTCTCTGGCCGCGGGCCTGCAAGTTCTGTTCGCCGCATCGCGACAGGGCAAAGCGCTGCTCGCCGTGGTGCAGAACAAGGACGCCGCGCGCCTTATGGGAATAAGCATCGAGCGCGTGGTGGAAACGGCGTTCGCACTGTCGGGACTGCTTGCCGGCGTCGCCGGCATTCTGGTCGCCCCGCTATTCACGGTGTCATCGACCATGGGCACGCTGTTCGGCATCAAAGCATTTGCCGTCGCCATTTTGGGCGGCATCGAAAGCGCGTGGGGCGTCGTGCTTGCCGGACTGATTTACGGAATCGCCGAAGCTCTAATCACCGCGCTGTTGGGCTCGACCTATACCCAGATCGTCACCTTCGCCCTGGTGATACTCGCTCTTGCCGTGAAGCCGACCGGATTGTTCGGCCGCGCCGAACTGAGGAAAGTATGAGTCGGCGCGTCGCTGTTGCCGGTGCGATCGTGATCGGAGTTGCGTGTCTCCTCATCGAGCGCGGCAGCGGCTACCAGACATTTGTCATCGCCACCGTTGGACTGACGGCGATCGTCGGCATCGGCCTCAACGTGTTGTTGGGTCTCAACGGCCAGATTTCGCTCGGCCAGGTGGCGTTCTATGCGATCGGCGCGTATGCCGTCGGCATCCTCACCACGGCGTATGCATGGTCGTTTTGGCCGGCGCTTGTTGTCGCTGGCCTGTTGTCGGGCTTGGCCGGCGTACTGCTTGCGGTTCCGGCGCTGCGCGTGCGCGGTCCCTATCTCGCCATGGTGACGATCGCCTTCGGCTTTGTCGTTGAGCAGGGCGCAGCCGAATGGCAGGGCCTGACCGGCGGCTGGAACGGACTTTCCGGCATTCCCGGTCCGACGCTGTTAGGCGCCGACATCGGCGAGAAAGGCATCGGTTATCTCACCGTCGCGCTGACTGCGCTGGCGACGGCAGCATTTGCGCGATTGAGCGGCAGCCCGTGGGGCAAGGCCATGCGCGCCGTCCGCGATTCCGAAACCGCCAGCGTCTCGATCGGACTCAATCCAACGCTTATTCGTACGACGGCGTTCGGCATTTCGGCGGTCGCGGCCGGGCTCGCCGGCGGCGTTTATGCTTCGCTCAGCAATTTCATCAGCCCGGAATCGTTTCCGTTTTTTCAATCGATCCTGTTTTTGCTCGTGGTCATGCTTGGCGGCGCCGGCAGGGTGCTCGGACCGCTGGTCGGCGCCGGCGTGGTGGTGCTGCTGCCGGAAATGCTGGCCACGCTCGGCGAATACCGATTGCTGTTCGTCGGCGCGCTGCTTTTGGCGGTGCTGCGACTGGCGCCATCGGGCGTCGTGGGTCTCGCGGCCCGACTGCTGCCCGGCAAGCGGGCCGGCGCGGCGCCGAGCGGGCAACGCGACATCGCCGCGTTCCTCGCCGCCGGTGCGACCGGCGCGAATTTGCGCGTTCGCGATCTGGCGGTGAGTTTTGGCGGCGTCCGTGCGGTTAGGGACTTGAGCTTCGAGGCGGCGGCCGGCGCGATCACCAGCATCATCGGGCCGAACGGCGCCGGAAAGTCGACGGCGTTGAATATGATTTGCGGCTTTTATCGCCCCGATGCGGGGGTGGTGCAGCTCGGCGATCGAACGATTTCGGCGCTTCCCGCTTATCAAATTCCACGCGCGGGCGTTGCCCGCACTTATCAGACCAGCCAATTGTTCGAGACGCTATCGGTGATCGACAACGTCCTCATTGCCTTGCGCAAGGGCAGTCTCGGCGCGGCAACGCTTGCTGCTCCGGCGGACGATCATGACAGCCTCGCCATTGCCGAGAGCCTCCTCGCTTTCGTCGGTTATGCCGGCGAATGCGATGTGCCCGCCGGCGCGCTGCCGCATGCCGATAAGCGTCTCGTCGAAATCGCGCGCGCTCTCGCCGTCCGGCCCACCGTGCTGGCGTTGGACGAGCCGGCCGCCGGCTTGGACGACAAGGACACCGAGGCGATCGATCGATTGCTGCGCAAGCTCGCGGCAATCGGAATTGCCGTCATCCTTGTCGAGCATGACATGGACCTCGTGATGGGCGTTTCCAATCACGTCGTCGTGCTCGATGCCGGCATCAAGATCGCCGAGGGGCCGCCGCAACAGGTCGCGGCCGCGCCGGCCGTGCGCGCCGCCTATCTCGGCACCGGCGAGCAAGCCGAGCGCAAACGCGCGCGGCCGCTGCCCGTGCCCGCGGCGCCCGTGTTGGCGGCGCGCGGGCTTTCCGCCGGCTACGGTGCCGCGATCGTACTTCGCGAAACCGCGCTTGAGATTTCCGACGGCGAACTCGTTGCCGTCCTCGGCGCCAACGGCGCCGGAAAAACGACGCTGATGCGCGCGCTTTCAGGACTGATCCGGCCGATCGACGGCGTGGTGCAGCTGCTCGACGCACAGATCGAGAGCCTGCCGGCCGACCGCGTTGCCAGGCTCGGCCTTGTCCTGGTGCCTGAGGGCCGGCAGGTATTTCCCGAGCTGTCGGTGCTGGACAATCTACGGCTCGGCGCTTACGGGCGCGCGGGCGGCGACGAGACGCCGTTAATGGAATCGCTGCTCGACCGCTTCGCCGCCCTGAAGGCACGACGGCATCAACGCGCCGGCCTGTTGTCGGGCGGCGAGCAGCAAATGCTTGCCATCGCGCGCGGACTCATGGCGCGTCCCAAGGTGTTGATGCTCGACGAGCCGTCGCTCGGTCTGGCGCCGCGGCTTCTTGAAACCCTTTACGATCTGCTGGCGGAACTGCGCGAAGAAGGGACCACCATGCTGCTGGTCGATCAGGGTGCGGTATTGGCGCTGTCGGTCGCCGACCGCGCTTACGTGTTGCAGTCCGGCAGCATCATCCATTCAGGCTCCGCGCACGAAGTCGCGCAGAATCCCGCATTACTGCACGCTTATCTTGGCGACCGCGACATCGTGTCGTGATCGGCGATTAGAAGAGGGGCACGCATGGATCTCGTTTTGAAGAACGCGCGATGTCTCGGCGGCGAGCAGCAATTGACCGACATCGGCATTGCCGGCGGACGGATTGCGATCCTGGGTCCACAGCTGTCGGCTGACGCCGAGACCATCGATCTCGAGGGTCGCCTGGTTTCGCCTGGCTTCGTCGAGACCCATATCCATCTCGATAAATCCTGCATTCTCGACCGTTGCCAATCGGAGCGCGGCGATGTCGCCGAAGCTATCGCCGAGACCGCCAAGGCCAAGGCGTCGTTCACCGCGGAGGATGTTTACGCGCGCGCCTCGCGGACGCTTGAAAAGGCGATCCTGCACGGCACCACCCATATGCGCACTCATCTCGAAGTCGATCCAGGGATCGGGCTTCGGGGTCTTGCGGGTGTGCAGCCGCTGATCAAGGACTATGCCTGGGCGATCGACCTGCACATTTGCGTCTTCCCGCAGGAAGGACTGACGGACAATCCGGGCACTGACGAGTTGATCGTTGCGGCGCTTGAGGCCGGTTGCCGGGCAGTGGGCGGAGTGCCTTATGCCGACAGCAATCCGCGCGGCCAGATCGACCGGATTTTTGAGATTGCCCGCGACTATGACGTCGATATCGACTTTCATCTCGATCTCGGCCCGACCGCCGAGGGCATGCAGATCGATTACGTCTGCCGGCGCACTGAGGAATTTCAATATGGTGGCCGCGTCACGGTCGGTCACTTGACCCGGGCCACGAGCCTCGCGCCGGCGGCGTTCGATGCCATGGGGCGGCGAATGGCCGATGCGGGTGTGGCGCTCACCGTCCTGCCGTCAACCGATCTTTATCTGATGGGCCGCGACCATACACACGACCACAACATCGCCCGCGGCGTCGTGCCGGCGCACAAGCTCTTGCGGCACGGTGTGAACTGTTCGTTATCGAGCAACAACATCCTCAATCCGTTTACGCCAATCGGCGACTGCTCGCAGCTCCACATGGCGAATCTTTACGCCAATGTCTGCCAGGTCGGGAAGCAGGCGGACATGCGCGAATGCTTTGCGATGATCACGCAGCGGCCAGCCACTGTCATGCGGCTGGCCGACTACGGCCTCGCCGTCGGCAAGTCGGCGGATCTCGTGGTGCTCGACTCCCAAAGCGCGGAAATGGCGGTGGCCGAGCTTGTTGCGGTCCTTTATGCCTTTCGGCGTGGTCGCAAGACTGTCTCGCGGCGGCCGGCGACATTGCACCGCCCCCGGTGATTCAGGGCGTCGGTAAATCGACGAGATAGTCGTAAGGTGCGGCCGGTTCGTACGCGCCGGTATAGGCGCGCCGCAGCAGTTCCTTCGTGTTCACGCCGGCGGCACGTTCCGCGATCATCTTCGCCGGATCGACATATTTGCCGATCGGATCGGCCTTGAATTGCGGTGACGTGCGCATCCATTCCTTCGATTTCTTCCAGTCGCCGAACACGTCGGCCTGCAGTTCGACGCTGTTGTTGTCGGGGTCGGCGTAATAGAAGGACAGCGTCATGCCGTGATGCACGGCCACGTGCGGCTTGAAACCGTAGTCGTCGTGGAGTCGCTGCCATGTATCAAGCAGATCGTCGACCGTATCGTATTCGAAGGCGAGATGGTGCATGCCGACGGTCTTGCGGAAATGGGGATTTGACAGAAAATTCGGACCGCCGACGACCGAAATGCGGTGATTAGCACCGTCGTTGCTTAAAAATGCGATGCCGGGCGCCTGAAAAACCGGTTCGCTGCCGACGACTTTGGCATACCAGTCGATCAGCGTCTCCATGCGGGCGGTTTTGAGGAGGGCGTGATGCAGGGTGGGATTTTTGACCTTTCGCTTTGCCTTATGCGCCGTTTTTATCTTGGCCGCGCGCTTGTTGCGTTTCTTGGCCGCTTTTTTCTTGGCTGATTTCATGGAACGCTCCTTCCCAGGGTTGTTATCGTTGACAAATTAATGCCGCCGCCCGCGGCCGGACGTAAGCCTCGGTTCGGCGCCGCTTGTTCGGCCTGCGGCGCTGTTATTTCAAATCCGGATAAGCGGGCGCATCGCTCGCCGGGAAGCTCTCCTTTTCGGCTTCGTCGACCGCTTCGTCCGCTTTCTGCTTCTTGGTTTTCTGGGTCTTCTTCGTCGGCTTCTGAGGTTTGCGTTTACCAGAGGATTTGCGGCGCGAGACGGTCATGGCATGCCTCGGATCGGTCGGGCGGGTATTGCGATGCCTTGATCTTGCAAAATCCCCAGCGCCGCCGCAACAACCGCATCATAACGGCGCAACTCGTCGTTCTCGTCTTATGAGGAATGGGCACGCCTGACAAAGTCAGACCGCGGGCGCTTTCACGTCGCGGCTCGTTACCGGAAACCGCTTAAGTATGTCGATCACTTCCCGATCGGAAATCTGACGGAAGTCCGCATAGTAAGCACCGATGGCGCCGAAGAATTCATAGTTTTCCAGACACACGACATCATCGGCATCGGCGCGGAGATCGGCGAGGCTTTCCGTCGGCGCCACGGGCACCGCGAGCACGAGCCTCTTCGGCCTGCGCGCGCGAGTGGCGCGCAACGCCGCCCTGGTGGTTGCACCCGTGGCGACGCCGTCGTCGATCACGATAGCGGTGCGGCCCTCGACGCCTACACGGGCACGGCCGCCGAGGTAGCGTTGGCGCCGGCGCTCGATCTCCGCGAGCTCGCTGTCGCAGGTCGCCTTAAATGCAGATTCGCCCGCGAGCTTGATCACATCCTCGTTGCGGACCACGATCGGTGCGTCGCCATCGACGACGGCGCCCATGGCCAGCTCAGGCTGAAAGGGTGCGCCGATCTTGCGCACGAGGATAAGATCAAGCGGCGCGTTCAGCACCGCACAGACTTCGGCGGCAACAGGCACGCCGCCGCGTGGCAGCGCGAGGACCACCGGTTCCTGACCCTTATAACCGGCAAGCGCCTTCGCCAGTTTGCGCCCCGCATCGGCGCGATTCTTAAATGGCATAGCCCTCTCCCGCAGGCGTCACCGCGCGAATTTCCCGCACGACACAGATCACTAATCGCCTGCCTGGATCGATTAAAAATGTCGCGCAACTTGCGCCGGCTTCCCTTGATCTGAATCAAGTGAAACTCGCGCGTTAATTTTAGCTAAGATTGCCTTGTAGCTGAATAAGGGGGTCCCATCATGGCCAAGCAACCGGCAAAAGCTCATGCCGCGTTAGCTTCAGCCGAAGAGATTCGTCGCATTCTCGCGAGTCTCGATGAGGCCAAGCGGCTGGCCATCCTGGCGCTGCGGCCGACCGTTCGCGACGTTGAAGAATCCTCCCTTTGGCTCGCCGGGGATTCCGATATCTTCGGCGCCGGCCAACCGCTCAAGCCGCCGGCGGATGAAATTGTCGCCGTTTTGACCGCCGACGAGGAGGAGTCGCGGCCGGGGAGATAGAGTCCGCAAACATGCGCGCTTTCCGCGATCTAGCGGAGGTGTTCCAGAGACTGGAACGGACCTCGTCCAGCACGGCACTCGTGACGGTGCTTGCGGATTTTCTGTCGAAGCTCAATCCGGACGAGGCCAAAGCCGTTGCCTACCTTCTGCGGGGAGAGATGAGCCCTCCGTTCGAAGCGCTGGAAATCGGCATGGCCGAGCGAATGGTGGTGCGCGCGGTGGCGGACGCTTACGCCGTGCCGGTCGGGCGCGTGGAACGATTGCTGACGACCACCGGCGACCTCGGCACCGTCGCCGAAACGCTGGCTGGCGCCAAGCGAGGACGCGCAGCATCGATCGTTCGCGTCTTCGACCAACTGCGAATGATCGCGCATATCGCCGGGACCGGCTCTCAAGCAAAGAAATGCACGAAC
>Ga0187782_10004270_pt1 | contig 10707 bp, 12 predicted proteins | sample 0715_SJ02_MP15_2_FD_132454 | JGI IMG/M metagenome (GOLD analysis project Ga0187782, IMG submission 132454) | Tropical peat soil microbial communities from peatlands in Department of Meta, Colombia - 0715_SJ02_MP15_20_MG | ecosystem: Environmental > Terrestrial > Soil > Wetlands > Peat | place...
GCTCGGTGTCGTGGTCGTGGCGTGCGCCTTTGCGGTCGCGCTTTCGATGGTGGGAACCGCGCGATCGTCCGCAGACGGCGGAAATCCGATGGTGCTCGGCATGGCGTTCGACGGCCATCAGGTGTCAAATCTCGACAATACGATCAAATATTACGAGACGATCGATTTTCGCGTGAAGAGCAAGACGGACTGGCACGTCGACAAGGTCCTTAACAAGCTCGGCAACACGCCCGGCGCCGAGTCGCGCCAGGCCGTGATGGAAACGCTTAGCTCCGTTTCCGACACGCCGTTCGACATCGTTTTCACGGAGTACCGCGGCATCGACCGCAAAGATTGGAGCAAACTCGGCTTGGGCGATCTGCTCTCCGGCCATCTGGACCTCACCGTGATGGACGATTGCCAGATTGACATGGACAAGCTCAAGGCCATTGGCATGCTCAAAGAAGTGAACATGAATATGCCCGGCGGCGGCGGTGGCGCGAACGGTCCGCGGCGATTCGCATTCGTGCAGGATCCCGACGGCTGGTTCGTGGAATTCTTCGCGATCATGAAGCCGGCACCGGGAGCCCCACCTGAGGCGCCGAAAGTTTCGAACTCCACAGCGACGATGCAGAATATCGAGCGGCTCGGAAAGCAGATCGGCTTCAACCACATCGGTCTCGACGTGAAAGACATGGCGAAGGCCGTGGGCTTTTATCAGGGCGTGCTCGGCGGCGATTATCCTCCGCTCGCGCCGCCGGAGCCTCCGGCGGGCGCTGCCGCGGGCGGTCTGGCGGGCGGGCGCGCCGCTCCTCGCATGAACATGATGAACGGCTGGTTCCGGCAGGCCGGTACCGACAAGAACGTCCGGCTCGAATTGATCGGGGAGCCCGGGACTACGGTGCCGGACGAGCACTTCCAGGATATCAACGTCAACTACGTCGGCTTTCAAGTGACCGACATCGATGCGGTCTACGCGAAGGCGAAGGAAGCTGGCGCGATCACCGTGACGGACGGTGGCGTCATGAAAGTAAAGGACGGCCGTGCGGTGATCGTGCGCGATCCGGATGTCGGCGGCTTCGTCGAGTTGTGGCAGCCGAACAAGTAGTTTTCCTTGAGCTAGCGGTTTAGCACCAGCCTGGGTGCCCGGCCGTGCGAAACGCGGCCGGGCCACCACCTCTCACCGAATGAAAAAACTCCGCGGTTTCGAGTCTCTGAGTTTGGCAGGCGTCGCCATGATCGGCGCGGCGATCGGAGCGATTGCGGTAGGAGCGTTCGCTATTGGATCGCTGGCCATCGGGCGTCTGGCGGTCGGCCGGGTGACTGTCCGAGAGGCCAAATTCAAGTCCCTCGAGGTTGAAGATCTCACCGTAACGAACCTTCGCATGCGCGAATAGCTTGCATCGCATAGCCTCGCTCCAATCCGTTAACTGGAAGGTCTTTCTGCACCGTGGAAGATCCACTCGGGCCCACGTGTCCCCCCAGTAGTGAGGATGTGCGGTTACCGCGTTATTCAGGCCTTCGGTGCCTACGGGTTCTAACGACTGCTCATGCAAACGGCAACAATTTAGGGCAAACTCACCGGAACCGAACAAATTCCTGAACAAAACCGCTTTGCGGACGGTCTTCATGGGTGAGGGCAGACAGTTGGTTGCGGGAGAGCTGATTCTGGGCGAGGCTCGGGCGGCTGCGCGCGGCGAGGACGAGGCTGTCGAGCACCTCGTCAAGGAGCACGCGAGATTCGTCTATCGGATCGCGTACGCGGTGCTCCGCAGTCATCACGATGCGGAAGATGCGGTGCAAGAGACGTTTTTGCGCGTGCTGCGGTACGGCAGGCGGCTTGCGGCGGTTGAAAATCCGAAGACGTGGCTGGCCCGAATCGCTTGGCATGTGGCTATCGACCGAAGCAAGAAGCGGAGACGCACGCGAGAGCTGACGATTGAGAATTCGGATCGTGCATTTGACGACGTTCCAGGAACAGATGCATCTGCTGATGAAGCTCTGGAGCGTGCCCGGATCGGGGCCACGGTCGAAAGGCTGATCTCTGGGTTGCCGAAGAAGTTGCGCGAGCCGCTGGTCCTTTCGACGATCAGGGAGATGTCGCCGCGTGAGGCAGGCGCGGTGCTGGGAATTAATGAGGCGGCGGTGCGGTCGCGAATCTTTCGGGCGCGACAGATCCTGAAGGAGAAATTAGCAGCCCAAGTGAGCGGAAGTGCGGAGGCCCGACATGCAAGACGATGATTCCCAGCGCGACCACGAACTTGATGCGGCGCTGGCGAGGTATGCGGCGATCGAACCTCGGGCGGGTCTAGAGCAGCGCCTTTTGGCGAACCTTCGAGCGGAGCAGCAGCTCCTTGCAACGCGGGGCTCGCGACGATGGTTGACACTCGCACCACTGGCGTTGGCGGTCTCGATTGCCGTGGTCTCGGCGAGTTGGCTGATCAGAAGCAAGGCATTCAGTCCCGCAACAAGGCTGGGCGGTGCGTCGCGTGAGGATGTCGCCAGTGATACGGGCCCTGCAGGTGCTGGACGGAGCGATGCGAGAAAGCTTGGATTAGAGACCGAACGATTGCCGGGCCATGTTCAGTCACCCCAGCACACGAAGAGTGCTATGGCGAACCCTCTGAGCGCCCACGAGTCGCCGCAAGAAGTAACGGCCGAGGCGGCACCGAAACTGGAACGATTTCCGGCGCCGCAGCCGCTGAGCGAACAGGAGAAACTGCTGGTGCGATTTGTAGAAGAAGATCCACAGGAAGCCGCGCTAGTGGCCGAGGCCAGGGCCGAGCAACTGCAGCGCGAGGATGAGGAGATGAAAGAGTTTGGCGAGGCAGTGCAGCAAGAACGATAAAGAAGAATCGGGAGTGAGGAAAGCGATGATCAAGAGACGACTGTTGGCAGCAGTAGTATCGATTGCAGCGCTCTCTTTCTGCGTTGCGATTACCTCAGCGCCAGCGCAGAATGTGGCCCAACCCAAGTCAGAAGCCGCGCCTCAGGCGCAAACACCGCGCTCATATCGGCTCGACTACACGCTGACCGAGCTGGAAAACGGCAAGAAAATCGACTCGCGGGAATATTCGATCACAGTGGGTGGCGGGACTCAAAGCGGGCCACCGTGGCAAGGAGTAGTGGAAATCGGCACGAGGGTCCCAGCGGGCATGAAGAGCGATGGCTCGATTCAATACGTCGACGTGGGCACCAAAATCGTTGGATTCATCAGCACGCGGGACGGCACTCAGGTGCTGCGAACTAACTGCGATGTCTCGAGCGTGGCCCCGGACGAAGCCAAGGTCGATGGCCGCCCGATCTTGCGCACGCTCACGATCGTGAATGAAGCGCCTGTCGCGGTGGGCAAAGCAGTGATGGCAGGGACGGCGGATGATCCGGACTCTAAGCGGAGGTTCGAGCTTGAAGTTACGGTGACGGAAATCAAGTAACGGTGGCGGATAGCTGATCGTTATTTGGCTAACCGGACGGGTTCAGTCCGCGACTCAACTCGTTCGGCAACGGCGCTCATCAGGAGTATAACGGCGCCTTGATGAGGCTCTCGCTAGGCCCAGGCGGAGATGTTGCGAATTGGATCTCTCCGGACCACCTACCCCTGGCGTGTTCGTACTTACTTTCGGCCCGTTACGCATCGCACTGCAATAGCCAACTGACAAACACCACCTCCCCCCTTTCCGCAGAGGCCCGGCCTGTGTTATATGGCCTAGAACGGCAATGTATCGACCACGCATCGTCTTCGTTTCTTGGCTGCTTTGTGCCGCGCTATTTGTTTCCGCATCCGCTCGCGGCCAGGATAAGTGTCCCCCGCCGCCCACTCTTACGGCATCCGGCGCACCGAACAATTTCACTCCGGAGCAGGAGGTCGAACTCGGCCAAATCGAGGCGGAGCGAGTGGAGCGCACTGCCCGCGTGATCCATGACGATGCGCTCGCGGCACGCATGAACGGAGTCGTAAACCGCATTCTCGAACAATTGCCGCCGACCCGCATGCAGTTCCACGCGGCGCTGATTGACGAGCCGGTCGTGAACGCCTTTACGCTTCCGGGCGGCCGGATTTACGTCACCCGAAAAATGATTGCCTTCATACGCAACGACGACGAACTTGCCGATCTCCTGGGCCACGAAATGGGACATGCGCTGTCGCATCAAGGGGCAATCGACATGACTCGCGACTTGCGCGACGTTCTCGGCGTGACATCCGTTGGCGACCGGAAAGACCTCTTCGACAAGTTCAATCGCCTGATGGACAACGTTGCGCGGGACCCTAAAGTGCTTCAGCAGGCGATGAGAGAAGAAGAACCACAACAGTATCAAGCTGACATAGTCGCACTATTCGCGCTCGGCAACGCCGGCTACGCGCCTCAGACCTTCGCGAATTTTTTCGACCGGCTCGCCCAAACGAAAGGGAATACCGGCAACTGGATGACAGATTTCTTCGGAGCGACCACGCCGAATCAGAAGCGCCTTCGCGAGATACGCAAGAACATAGACGAACTGCCGGCCGCATGCCGGGGGACGCCTTCCCCGGAACCTACGGAGGACTTCTTGGCCTGGCAATCCGACGTGATTTCCTACTCCGGGCTTGGGCGAAAGGAAGTGCTGTCAGGCGTTCTCGACAAAAAGACGCTGGACCCTCCGCTTCGAAACGACATCACGAACTTGCGCTTTAGCCCAGACGGCAGGTACATACTCGCGCAAGATGACGCGAGTGTTTTTGTCTTGTCCCGCGATCCGCTCCGCTTGCTTTTCCGCGCCGACGCTCCCGAATCCCACGCAGCTCAGTTCACTCCAGATTCGAAGAGCGTTGTCTTCGACACCAAGGGAATGCGGGTCGAGGAATGGAACATTGACGATGGCGAGCGCGAGGGCATACACGAGCTCGCAATTCCCGGAGGATGCGTCCAGACCCTGCTCTCTCCAGACGGCAAGACCCTGGCCTGCATCAACAACGAATTCGACGTTTCGCTCTATGACGTAGCACAGGGAGACGCAATCTTCACGAAGAAGCGCTTCTTCGCTCCCAACATGCGCGACAGTTTTGCCTTTTTCTGGATGTTTCTGGCATCACTCGGCGAACACGTCGAGTTCCAGTGGGTGCGCATGGGCTTCTCTCCGGATGGAGCGAGCTTCATCGGCACCGATCCGAGCAACTCGCTCGCCGTGAGCATCACCAATCATGAGCAGATTTCGCTCCATGGAGCCCTTCCGGACATGGTCCGAGGAGGTTTTACATTCATCGCTCCCGACCGCGTCGTCGCCATCAACCGCGAAGACATCAAGAAATCCGCGGTCCTCAGCTTTCCGTCCGGCGACGTCATCAACCGATTTCCACTCGGTGGCGATTATTGGAGTGCTGCGTCCCACGGCAAGTATTTGATCGTTGGTCCGCTGAAAGATTTTCCCGTCGGAGTTCTGGATTTGTCGTCGAACAAGTTCGTATTTGGCTCGAAAGACGTCACCGCCGTCGATGCCTTCGAAAACCTGATTGCCGCGCAAACTCGAAACGGAGAAATAGGCCTATTGAACCTCGACACTTCCAAGGTCGATGCGCACACGGAGATCTCGCTTTCTCCGCTCGGGACGCTCCGCGCCGCAGCCGTCTCGCCGGATCTGAAGTGGGTCGGGTTTTCGGGCAACACACGTGGGGCCGTTTGGGACGTTGCAACTGCGAAGCGGCGCTTCTACACGCGCAGTTTCCACGGCGCCTATTTCGACGGAGATGCAGCCTTGTTCGCGGACTTCCCCAAGCGGGATTTGGAAGCGAGATCAATCGCCCGTCTTGATCTAGCCGCAGGTGCGATTAAACCAGCAGTTCCAGTTGAGGAAAAGTCGGCCGTTCGGCAGTGGGGGCAGTTTCTTGTTAACCGGAAACCTCTCAACGGAGATCACGGGGTCGTCGTCGAAGTCAGCCAGGTTGAAGACGGAAAGCAGCTCTGGACCAGAGCTTTTCCGAAGGGTGCGCCGTCGTTATCTCTAAACACCCGCGCGAGCACAATGTTGCTTGGTTGGTACGCCAGCCAGGATGGCGCGAAGGACGAAATCAAGAACGACCCGGAAATTCAGACTCGCCTTGCGGCCTTGCACGACCATGCGAGCGCCTACTTGCTCGAAGTTCTTGATGCCAGCACCGGTGCAAAGAAAGGAGCCGTAGTCGTCGACACGGGTAAGGGCTCCTTTCTTCTCGAGAGGGGATATGCTGTAGGTGATTGGGTCGTCATCGTGGACAGCGACAGCCGCACTCGCGTCTATTCACTTTCAACGGGCGAGCAAAAGGGAGTTGTGTTCGGGACGCAGTCGATCTTGTCGCCAGCTGCGGGGATACTAAGTATCGAAAATGAGCCTGGCCGCGTCGATGTCTACTCGCTGCCGTCCTTCGAAAAGCGCGGCGAGTTGCTTTTCTCTTCGCCGGTCGCGCTGTGGAGCTTCAGCGATGACGGTAAGAGGCTCTTCATTCTGACGAAAAACCAGGTCGCGTACACTTTTGATACGTCGCGCATCGCTATGCCCGATACGACTCCATTAGTTTCTGCCGACCAATCCAAGCCTTAGAAATCGAAGCTAGGACCTTAACCGCCGTGTTTACAGGCGGGAAGTTCTCGAGACTAGCGAGAAGCGGATCCGGGGAGAGTGCGTGCAGCCCTGTGGCACAGAGGTCAAAGTTCGCGCCGCAAGCCCGAGGTCTGGCTGAATCGATGGCATCGCCCTTCATCATGGCTCGTCGCGAGGCTGACCGGACGAGTTCGGCGCTGGTCCTAGGGAGCTCGTCCGACAACAGCGTTCGTCGGGGAAACAGGCCGACGCGCAAAATTACAAAGTTGTGTTTACCCTAACGAGGAAAACGCTCAGGCTTGCGCCCGAACAACTAGGACAGGGCAAGAAGTGCGATGCAGGACGTCTTGGGCGACGCTGCCCACGAAAACACTCAGCGCTTTTCCACGCCCGTGACTGCCCATCACAATGAGGTCCGCAGACCACTTCTTCGCCACTTCAAGGATTTTAGAAGCAGGTTTGCCGGTCTCAAGAAACTCGCTGACCTGCGAGGGGGCAGTTGCTCGATCCCGAAATGATGTGAGAAGCTGCCTTGCCGCTTTTTCGGACATCTCCATCTGTCTGTCCGCTGGCTCGCCCCACATCGTTCCGGGAGCGACCGATGGCTGATATACGTGGACGAAGGCAACCTCGGCCTTCAGTGAAGTCGCAAGCTCAACTGCGACCTCCGTGGCACGCTTCGCAAAGGGGCTTTCGTCTACGGCGATAAGGATCTTTTTGAAGGCCATATCAACCTCCCGACTGTATTGGTGGCCATCCCCGCGAATCTTTTCAAGATCACGCGAATTCTTTCATGAAGGCCGCATCAATCGCGGTGATCGAGATCACAGTAGCGTTACCTCGGGGATGGGGATGGCGACGGCTGCACTCGGCCAGCTTGCGACGGAACAAGACGGCGCAGCGAGCTCCGCCATCGTTCCTCGCGCGGCTTCGGAAGAGGCGGCGGATTCTGCAGGGTTTGGGAAGTTATACGGCAACGGTGGTAATCAGGCCCAATCCGAAGACTTCGTACGGAGTGCGAAAATTGGGCCCATGAAAATCGCGCACGGGCACCCGCTGGGGCCTGCGCGGCATTCAGTCGGCGTTGGGGCCGTAGCGCCTATTCCTCGCGCGCCGGGCGCGCAGCGCTCGAAAGTCCGACTGCCGACTCCACCGTATCCGGGTTGGCCCTGCGGCCTGTGATCGTGTCGATGTGTATACGATAGAAAAGCGCATCGGCTGGATGGAACCCGCCGCGTACCTGGCCTGCGGCATACGCCGTTTGCCACCACAACACCCTGCGTTCGAGCCGGACTTGGGCCTGAAGTCGCACGTCTCGGTACGCCGGCGTGTCCGGAAGTTCTTCGTAATGCCCGAGCACGACAACACTGGACCATAGAAAATGGCTCACGAAGTCGTCGACCTCTACGCATACCAGCGGATTCGCGCGCATCCACTCGACCTTGCGTCCCAAGGTGGTGAATCCGTAGAGATATTCAGGTTCATAGGCAAAGTAGATCGGAACGATGTAAGGCTGGTTTTGGTGCACGGTTGCGAGCCTGCCGTAGTCTGCCCGCGCAAGCAGGTCCCGGCACTCTTCGCCGTTCATCTCGCGGACGATCATTGATTTCCTCCTTCCCTCTTGCGCGAATGCTTCGCCGGCTTTTTTTACAGATTGCAGGTCCATCCAGCTTCGAAAAGAGGCTACCGCACCTTTTGGTTGATGCCAGTGATTCGTGCGGCATCAGACTGTGATCGCAGTCACAGAATCTCTCACACGTTGGGCCGAATGTGAGACATGGCGTTCAAGGTCTTTCGCGAGCTCGACAACGGCGACCTGGTAGATGTTGCCACGCACAACGATGCGGAAGAAGCCGAAGCGCTCGTGCGGGCCTTGAAGGAACATTGGCCCGGAGTTTATATGATTAGGGAAGTTCAGAACGATGAATCAGAGTGAGGTTGGCAGGAGCCGCCGAAGTACTCCTCGGCGGTCCTAGCAACCGCGGAGTGACGCTATGCCCCGACCCAAACCCTCGAAGGCCGCTCCCGAGCACGCCGAAATCGTCGTGCAGTTCTCCTACCGTGCCTTCGGCTGTTTCATTAGCCGCTCCTTTGACGAAGTCGTAAGGCAGGTTATACCGGAGGGCAATAGAACAGCGCTGGCTGCCAAGAGTTTCCGGGACGAGGTAAAGGCAGTGCTGGAGAACGAGGGAGCGGAATAGTCGCACTTCGGGTCGCGTACAAGCCAGCCTATCGGAAACAATCCGCTTATGCTGCGTGCGTAATTACGCGAACTCGCCAGTTTGAAGACCTCAGTGCCAGAATTCACAGACCTGACATTTGAGGACAAGGTGGGCCATCTGAATCAGCTTGCACATTTCTCCAAGCAATTCGATCCTCTCGTGGGCGTCGGTCGTTTCTGAGAAACGCCGATTCAAAGCATCAAAGTCTCTCGTCGGTTCGCATCTCCATTGCAAGATCACCGAAGCACCGCTCCCAAAGGCCCACTTATCCTGACCCGCCTAGGCGAGAATTATGACTGCTAGGCGGGTCGGGCGAGCACCCAGCCTCGCATGCAGGCTGCCCCACGGCGATAAAACTTGCTGCGGCCCGTGTCACATAGTCCGGTGACCCAAATCACAGGGAGCTTGATACGACCAGAGGTCCCGATCAGCCGGCTAACCGGACAGGTTAAGCACAGTTCCACCGAACTTATGCGGTAATGGAACTAATCAGGACGCAGCCATTCGTTCCGATTTGGCGACTCGCCGGGACCTAGCCTGAAACGCAGAGTAGCCGCCCGGGATTGTAGGTGACTACTCGGCGTCGCCAATGCCAGTCGTTTTGCTCAAGATTCAAACGCTCATCTAGCATGAATGAAGGCTTCGTGGGGACGGAGATGACGACGGGAACATCCGCAATAGGCAAATTGGCGTGGCTCGGGTTGATCGTGCTGGTTATTTTGTTCGGTCTGTGCACGATCTTCGCGTCAGTGACGACGGTAGCACAAGCCTGGCAGGAGCACGTCCAAGAGCAATGGCCGGAGGTGACGGCGCATGTCGACAAATGTAGCCTGGTTCAGAATAGCGCCGGTCCGAAAAAGTTCTACATCCGCTGCCGCTTGAGCTACGCGGTAGGCACTGAGCAGAATACGACCAACGTCTATTCGTTGCTTGTTTATCCGTCCGCGAATGGGCCGTTCGCAGAGTGGGTGGACGAGCACCCTCCAGGAACACCAATCCTCGTGCGCTACAATCCGGCCGACCACACCAAGGTGGTGCAGGTGGCACCCCTTATGCCGGGCGGCGGACCGCGAACGCCGAGAAATAGCAAGCTGCTGGAAGTCTGCGCGGGAAGTTTCTTGGTCCTAGCGATAATCGCGCTGATTACACGGCCGCACCCTTGGCCGGGCGGATATTCTTCCGCGCCGCCGACCACATAGGCTGTCGCGCTCCGTCCTGTCCTGGTTAACGGTCAATCCGGAAAAAACTCTACTTGCCTGGCGAGTCGGCAATTTGCAGCAGGAGAGATCGCTCTTTTTGCAGCCGAGCGCTTAGTTTAAGTGACTAGCGCGGTGAGTGAGTTTGCTGAGGACAAACTCCTGCGTCACTGTAGAAACGATGCGCTCACCGGTGCCGATGGCGAACGTGGAGAACACGAACCCGGCGCCGCGATTCGCTCGAGGATAATAAAGATCCGAAAGCCCGGCGGAAGCCAAATCGCCTCCCACGCTGGAGTAGTTCGGCTGCCACGTTCCGTTATCACCCTTGCAGATGAACGGGGCGAAAATCGCGTGCCGGAGCCGCGACCACTTTGTTCCCGTTCCTTGATAGAAGTAGCGGGGATCCTGATGCAGGAGCGACGGCAAAATGGCGCCGCCGATCATGATGTCCGTAAATGCGGGAGCGGCCGTCGCGCCGAACCGCTCGCCGTACCCTTTCATGCCTTGCGGATAATCCGGGTAATTTTCTGCCTGCCTGATGGCGGCCACAAATGCAACTCCGGCAATCGTAGCGGGATCACGAGAGACTCTAAGGGCGAGCTTGAACTTCATCCCGGCTGTGAGCGGAGCGGTATTCTCGCCTTCATACGCGACGTAGAAGTTCGGAATGATGCCGAGAACGCGCTGCGTCTCCTCCAACTTGACCTGCTCGGTCGCGATCGCCTCCGAGTCGCCGGTAACTCGCACGGTAGTCA
>Ga0187782_10004272_pt1 | contig 10704 bp, 6 predicted proteins | sample 0715_SJ02_MP15_2_FD_132454 | JGI IMG/M metagenome (GOLD analysis project Ga0187782, IMG submission 132454) | Tropical peat soil microbial communities from peatlands in Department of Meta, Colombia - 0715_SJ02_MP15_20_MG | ecosystem: Environmental > Terrestrial > Soil > Wetlands > Peat | place...
ATCATCTCTTCGTCGAGAAGATCGACGGCGAGATGATCGTCATGAGCTCGGGCTGCGTCTGCTGCACGATGCGCGGCGATCTCATGGCGGCGTTAGAAGACCTGCTGCGCAAGCGCGACAATGGCCGCGTCGCGCCGTTTCGCCGCGTCGTGCTGGAGACGACCGGCCTCGCCGATCCGGCGCCGGCGCTGCATGCGATCATGCGCCACCCCTATCTGCTGCTGCGCTATCGCCTCGACGGCGTCGTCACGCTCGTCGATGCGATCAACGGCGCGGCGACGCTCGACGCGCATGAGGAGGCGGTCAAGCAGGCGGCTGTAGCCGATCGGCTGGTGATCACGAAGACCGACCTGCCCGAAGGCGCAACGCGCCTGCCGGCGATTACCGCGCGGCTGCGGCGCTTGAACCCGCGCGCCCGGCAACTCATCGCGGCGCAGGGCGAGGCGACGCCCGACGCGCTGCTGGACTGCGGCCTCTATGACGCGAGCGGCGAGACCCCGCGCGTCGCGCAATGGCTCGACTCTTCAGGCGGCGCGCGCGGGCACGAAGAGCACGACCACGCGCACGCGCATGGCGGCGAGGATCACATCCGCTCCTTCTGCCTGACGAGCGAAACGCCGCTCCAGCCCTCGGCCTTCGAGATGTTTTTGGAATTTCTGACCGCCGGGCTCGGGCCGCGGCTCTTGCGCGTGAAGGGGATCGTGGCGCTCGCCGACGACTCGTCGCGCCCGGTGGCGATCCACGGCGTGCAGCACGTGTTCCACCCGCCGCATCGCTTAAAGACCTGGCCCGACGCCGACCATCGCACGCGCATCGTCTTCATCGTGAAGGATGTCGAGGAGGCGTTTGTCGCCGGCCTTTATGCGGCTTTCGCGGGCGAGCCGCGCGTCGACGCGCCCGACGCTGCGGCGCTCGCCGAGAATCCGCTCGCGCCGAGGGCGGGCGGGCTGTTCGGGTAAGAGTGATTGGCGCGGCATCGCGCAAGCGGAAATTGGCGAAGAGCCATTGTGGGATTTCGCCCATTCCTCGAGGCTGTGACGCATGACCCCCGTCGCCTCCAGGTCATTCAAAGCCGACGACGATCGCGTCGACCTCCCGGCGTCCGACCGAGCCTTCGACCAGCAGCCGACGCGAATCGCCGGGGCGACCATGCAACGCTGAGAGGACGGCGTCCTTGCCCAAGCCACGGACGGGCAGCCCATCGATCGCCAAGAGCTCATCACCGCTGCGTAGGCCATCCACGGCCAGGCGATCTGTCCCGGGCAGGCGCACGGCTCCGCCAATGAAGTAGCTGTCGATGCGTCGGATCAGGGTCACGCCGACCTGATCGAGGTCGTGCGCGTCGCTCGGTCCTTGGCGCATCCAAAAGCTCATGCGATTGGGATAATCAATCGTGAGCTTGAAGTCTTTGAGCGCATTGCCTCCCAGCCAGCCGATCACGCGCGTAGGCGCCGCTTTGGCCCAGTTGTCCCAAAATAGGTCGCCCAGCAGGCTGTCCGCAAAGGCGCCGAGCAGCGGCGCCGTCCCGAGCGCGCTGACATTTTCGAGCGTCAGGGCGCCCAATTTCACGCGAGGAATGCGGAACACCGAGCCGTCTTTTTCGAAAGCGAAGTCGACCATATTGGCATTGGCCGGGCCGACGGCGCCTTCAGCCCGGCGCCAGCTCGGATTCTCTCCGAGCCAACGGCGGGTCACGTCGCCGCGCACCCAGGTGTAGCCGCTGCCCGCGTCGATCGCGATGGGATAGATTGATCCGCCGATTTCCGCCTCGGCGGCGACGACGCCCGTTTGCGGGTTGACGGAGACGGGAACGCGAACGCCTTCAAAGATTCGGCCGCCTGGATCATTGAGCGAAAATCTTTGGCGCGCGTAATCGATGGTGATGGCGTATTTTTGCAGCAAACTGGCGGGAAGCATCGCTTCGACGCCACGTGGCGCGAACAGATGATGGAAATCGGGCGCTGCCAGCCCGCCATCGCCATCGACGACGCCGCTCGCCGGCGTTTCTATTTCGACGCCGCCGATTCTCATTTTCAGCGTCTGCCGTCGATCGACGGCCAAATCCCGGTAGAGCTCATTCGTGAGAATGGGCGCGGCCATCCCCATGTTGAACCAAGCGAAGGCCGATCTTTCACCGCCATCGGCTCTCTCGAATGAGACTTCGAGCAGAATGCGCTGCGAGTCCAGTATGAAGGGTTGGCTCGTCGACGCAGCGTCGGTCTGAACGGCCCTCGGTCTGCGGCTGGGGTCCGCCTGTGACGCAAGACACGAAAAGGAGATCGAAAGGACGAGCAATGCGAGGAATCTACATGCTCTCACGAGCCGTCTCCCTTCCCGTCCGCGCAGCTGGTGGGACGAAGTGATTTGAAACTTCTTCCGCGGCAAGCGGGTCGCCTACCCCTGCCCGCTGATCCTCTCAATCTCCGCCCCGCAGCCGCGCAGCTTCGTCTCCAGCCGCTCGAAGCCGCGGTCCAGATGATAGACGCGGTTGATCGTCGTCTCCCCCCGAGCGGCGAGCGCCGCAATGACGAGCGAGACCGACGCGCGCAGATCCGTCGCCATGACCGGCGCGCCCTCGAGGTGGTCGACGCCCGAGACGATGGCGCTGTCGCCCTCCAAGCGGATCTTCGCGCCGAGCCGGGCGAGCTCCTGAACATGCATGAAGCGGTTCTCGAAGATCGTCTCGGTGATGCGCGACACCCCTGTGGCGCGCGTCATCAGCGCCATGAACTGCGCCTGCAGATCCGTCGGGAACTCGGGGAAAGGCGCCGTCGCCACATTGACCGGCCCGATCCCTGAGCCGTTGCGGATCACGCGCACGCCGCCCTCGACATCCCTGACCTCCGCGCCGGCCTGGACCAGCGCGTCGAGCGCCGCCTGCAGCGTGTCCGCGTCGACGCCGGAGAGCAGCACGTCGCCGCCCGTCATCGCGGTCGCGATCGCATAGGTGCCGGCCTCGATGCGGTCCGGCATGACCCGATGGGTCGCGCCGTGCAGGAAGGCGACCCCCTCGATCTCGATGATCGGGGAGCCGGCGCCCGAAATCCGCGCGCCCATCTTGTTCAGGCAGCGCGCGAGATCGACGATCTCCGGCTCGCGTGCGGCGTTGCGGATCACGGTCGTTCCATTCGCGAGCGCGGCCGCCATCAGCGCCGTATGCGTGCCGCCGACCGTGACCTTGGGGAAGTCGATTTCCGCGCCGCGCAGGCCGTTCTTGGCCTTCGCCACGACATAGCCGTTCTCGATGTCGATCGAGGCGCCAAGCTTCTCCATCGCCATGAGCAGCAGGTCCACCGGGCGCGTGCCGATGGCGCAGCCGCCGGGGAGCGACACGCGCGCCTCGCCCATGCGGGCGACGAGCGGCGCGAGCACCCAGAAGCTCGCGCGCATGCGCGAGACGAGCTCGTAAGGCGCGGTCGTGTCGACGATCTCGCGGGCCGTGAATTGGACGGTGCGGCCTTCGTCGCCGCTGGCGCCGGCGCGCTTGCCGGCGATCATGTAGTCGACGCCGTGATTGCTGAGGATTCGCTCGAGCTGCGTCACGTCGGCGAGCAGCGGCATGTTCTCGAGCGTCAGCGGCTCGCGCGTGAGCAGCGACGCGATCATGAGCGGCAGGGCGGCGTTCTTCGCTCCCGAAATCGGGATGACGCCCTTGAGCTCGACGCCGCCGGCAATCTTTATTCTGTCCATCCGCCCCCGTCCCGCGGCGCGGGCGCGGCCTTTCTGGCCGCGGCCTTGCGCCGGCGCAAATTGTCGCGCAAGGCGGCGGCGCGCGCCGCAAATTTCCCGTCCGGCGGCGGCTGCGCGGCGTCCAGCCGAGCGCCGCTCTTCGCCTCGCGCCGATCCTCGCGCGTTACATCTTTCAAACTAGCGGGATCATGTGGCGTTTCCGGGGCGCGCGCCATCACAGGAAGCTCTTCTCCTCGACGAGGTCGGACATCAGCAGCTCGTTGACCTGTCGCTTCAGCGCCGCGCGCTCGTCGTTGCGTTTGTACACGGACCTCGCCAAGGCGATGAAGTCGTCGTCGAACGCGCCCGCGCGCTCCTTTTGACGTATCCTGTCCTCGATCTCCCACAGCTCGCCGTTGACTTCGCGCAGCCCCTGCCTGAGCTGCGCAAGCGTCGCGCATTCGGCTTGCGTTGCGGCGATCTCGCTCAGCAGCGACAATTCCCGCCGCACATTGGCCAGCGCGATCGGGTCGGCGATCTTGACGCTCTTGATTTCGAGGATCGTAATCTTGTCGACGAGCTCCCCCCATGAGATCGGCGCGATGGGCGCCGAGGAGTCGCCCGACGCCAGCGCTTCGGGCGCCGGCGCCGCCTGCGCCAGGCGGGAGACCTCGCTCTGCATCGCTGGGAAGACGGCGCTCCAGTCGTCCCGAGTCTTCTGGCGAAACAAACGCATAGTCGGATACCAGGGGGTGTCCTCGCGGTGGAGCAGCCAACGCCAGTCCGGCGCCTGCTTGAGCGCGACCCAGACCGGGCGTCCGAGCGCGCCGGCGAGATGGGCGAGAGCGGTGTCGGATGTGATGACGAGATCGAGACACTGCATCACTGCGGCGGCGTCGAGGAAGGCGTCAGCGCCCGCGTCATAGTCTTCGCCGAGGCTCTCGACCTCCATGCCGGCAGGCAGGCTCCGCAGCTGCTCGGCGCCGTCGCTCTTCTGGAGACTGATCAGACGCACATTGGGGATCTGCGAAAGACCGGCGAGCTCCGCGACCGCGAAAGACCGGCCGATGTCGATCCTGCGTTTCCTGCCTTGCCAGGAAACGCCGATCTTGAAGCCTTCCTCGCCGATCCGGCGCCGCCAGTTCTCGACGCGCTCGGGCTCCCCGCGAAGGTAGGGCGTCTGCGCCGGCGCGTTCTCGACCGTCGTCTTGAACGCCGCCGGCAGGCTCATCAGCGGGCAATGATAGTCGAAGCGATCCGGCGTCTGCGCCTCGTCGATGATCTCGATCGTCGGGCTGAGTGAGCGGAGCAGCCGGTGCAAGCCGTTCTGCGCCGAAAGCACGACCCTGGCGCCGAGCCTTTCGGCGAGCGGCAAATATCTGCAGAACTGTATCGTGTCGCCCAGCCCTTGCTCCCAATAGACGAAGAGCGTCTTGTCGGCGATGTCTGCATCGCCGAGCCATTCGGGCTCAGGATAGGAACGGGTGACGAAGAGCGTCTTGTCGGGAAGCGCCGGGTTTTGCTTGCAGGATTCAAAGAGGCGCCAGCCCTCGTCGAACAGCCCCGCCATCAGCAGGCACCAGCTCTTGTTCCAATAGGCGTCGGCGCGATCGGGCTTGAGCGCGATGGCGCGGTCGTAGCTCGCGAGCGCGTCGTCCAGTCGCGTGAGCTCCTGCAGGACGAGCCCGCGGTTGATGTGAGCCTCGACGAAGTCCGGCTTCGCTGCGATCGCCGCATCCCAGCTCGCGAGCGCGTCCTCGAAGCGGCGGAGGTCCTTGAGCAGGTTGCTGCGATGGTCGTGAGCCGCTTTGGAGTCCGGGCTCAGCGCGATCGCCTCGGCATAGCTCGCCAGCGCCTCATCGAAGCGCTCCAGCCGTTTGAGGACGTTGCCGCGATTGTCGTGGACGTCGGCCAGGTTCGGATTGAGCGCGATCGCCCTGTCGTAGCTCGCCAGCGCCTCATCGAGGCGACCGAGCGCCATGAGCACGTTGCCGCGATTGCTGTAAGCCTCGGGATAGTCGCTCTTGAGCGCGATCGCCCTGTCGCAGCTCGCCAGGGCTTCGTCCAGACGCTCGAGATCCTTGAGGACGTTGCCGCGATTGTTATGCGCCTGGGCGAAATTCGGCCTCAGCGCGACGACCCTGTCGTAGCTCGCGAGCGCGTCGCCGAGACGCCCGAGCTCGCTGAGGGCTGCTCCGCGGTTGAAATGCGCTTCGACGTAGCTAGGACGCAACGCGATCGCCCGATCGTAGCTCGCGACGGACGCGTCGGGGCGCCCGAGCGCCTGCAGAACGATTCCGCGATTGTAGTGGGCCTCGACGAAATCCGGCTTCAAGGCGATCGCCCGCTCATAGCTCGCCAAAGCCTCGTCGAGACGACCGAGTTCTTTCAGGACATTGCCTCGGTTGCAGCGGGCCTCCGCGAAATTCGGCTGCACCGCGAGCGACTTGTCGATGAATTCCAGGCCTTTGGCGGGGTTGCCGCTCTGGAACTTCGCGACGCCAAGAAGGTGCAAGGCGGCGCTGTTGCGGCCCTCGCGCGCCAGAACCTCTTGGTACAGCTTCTCGGCCTGCGCCAGATCCCCTTGCTGGTGGACGGCCATTGCGCGAGCGAGCTTCTGCTGCGTCGTCTCAGCGCCAACCGCCGCCGACGGAGAGGGCGATCGACCGCCCTTGCTTTTTGGAAGCGATCGGGAAACCTCTTCGAACTTCGCTCGCAACCATTCGGCGTCGTTCAATTTGGCGAGCCCGCGGCCGCGGAAGTTCTCCTTGCCGAAAGCCGCGCCCATGCGCGAGCCGAGAATGCACCAGTCGCCGTGGCGGGCTTCGGCGCCGGCCGTCTGCCAGATTTCGAGGAGCTCGCGCAGTTTGGGGTGTTCTATCACCCCTCCCGTCATCTTCGCGCACTCGCGGAAGCCGCAGCGCCAAGCGAGGAGCGGCGTGGCGTTGAAGCGCGTCTCGACGGCGGGCTCTGTGAAAGACTTTCTTTGGCCTTTCATGCTGCCGAAAAAATCGATCGCGTTCTTTTCCATGGACAGGATTGCGGCGCGACTGACCAGCTTCAAAGCGCCGTTGAACCACCGGAGTTGGTTGACGGCGTTTATGGCTGGCCAACAATAGATGTCCCCCGACATCGTCGTCTCCGGCCAGCCGAATGAAAACCCGTCCAATACCCAATTGTCGCCATCCACGATATATAAATGCGAAGACTCGGCGATCTCGCCGGCCTTCTGCATAGCTTGATAAATGCCTTTCACGCCATGCACGCGCTTGGCGCCCGGCGCCATGCTCAACAGGCGCGCATAATGCTTGTCCGCCTCCGGCTCCTGATAGCTGATGAAGATCACATCCGGATTTTGACTTGGCTCACTCATGCTCACCGCCGAGAGGTTCCTGCCCCGAGCTACGTCGCTCTGCGCCGCTGCGTCCGCCATGCCGAAGGCGTTGCGGCAATTCTAAATGGCGAGCCGGCGCTTGCAAAATCGCTTTCCTCGCGTCCCTCGCGCATTCGCCGCGAATTTTCACGTCGGTCGCCAAGAGCGCAAGACATGATCCCGCGAGCGGCTCGCGAATAGAATGGGGGCGGGCGCCGAAAAATTCATCTCGCCATTGACTGGTCCCGAACGTGGAGATCGTCGCCGAGCTGTTCAGCTCGCTGATGAGCGTTCGGGCGCCGGGTTGACGACTTTGGGCTTTTGCCTCCAACAGGCCGGCCGGACCTCCCAAATCTGTTGCCGAGAAGACACAGTGCTTCGGCAATTTCGTCGGACTCTTATGATTCCGACCGCTGAGGCCTAGCATGTCATGCATCCGTCATCTAGGGACCATTATTCCAGACGCTAGTTCCATTGGGAAGTCGATCGCGCCTGGATCCGCGTAGAAGACTTTTCGCGTCGCCGAAGAGGAGGGGTCTCAAATGAGGATCGGAGTGGGCATACGCGCGCTTGCAGCCGCTGCGTTTGGCGTTGTCGCCATGCTGCCGGCGTCGCAGGCCGGCGCCTCGAACGAAAAAGAGGAAATCCGCGCTCTCATCGCACGCCTGAAGAAGCTCGAGGCGAAAGTCGCCGAGCAGGAGAGGCAAGAGAAGCAGACGCGGGCAACGGCGCAGCACGCGACCAATGTCGCGAACGCTGCGAACGCAGCGATCGTCAAAGGCGAGCTTCCGCCGCCGCCCCCCCCGGTGTTCGTCACTTTCAAGAATGGCTTGAAGGTTGAGACGGCGGACGGAGATTTCAGCTTCAAGATCGGCGGCCGCATCTTCGTGGATGGCGGAGTCAACACGCTTCCGGTTCAGACCTTCCCCGCCACGGGATGGACTCTTCCGTCCTCGATCGCGACGTTCGACCCGTCCCACTCCGCTAACGGATTCAGCAATCAGGTCGGCTTTCGTCAGGCCCGTCTCGAAGTCGAGGGCAAGGCCTGGAGGGACTGGTACTATAAATTTCAGTATGACTTCGCAGGCGCCCCGAACGATCTCGTCCTTGGCGGATTTCGTGACGCCTGGCTCGCCTATGGCGGCCTGAAGCCGATCACTTTCCAGGTGGGCAACCAGTTCGAACCGAGCAGCCTGGAAAGAACGAACTCGTCCAAGACCAGAGACTTCATCGAACGCGCGCAGCCGAGCGACCTGCTGGCCGGCAACCGTCACCTTGGTTTTGCCGCCGCCGCCGGCGGCTACGCGCCTGGCTTCCTGGGCAAGCCGAATTGGAGCGCCAAGGCCGGCGTCTACAGCACGAGCTTGGAAGACGGCAATCCGCAAGGCACCACGACTGCCTCCGTCGGCGGCACGACGGTCGTAACCAATATTGGCGTCCCGGCCGGCAATTCCGGCTTCTTGAATCCCGTCGCTGGCGGCCATCAATATTGGGACGCGGCCGGGCGCGTCACCTACGCGCCCATTCTGACCCCCGAGGCGCTGCTGCACATTGGCGGCTCGTTCCGCTTCCAGAAGCCGAACGATGCGACCGCGGCCAGCGACGACAGAGTTCTGCAGCCGGGAAGCACCCTGAAGTCGGAAGCCAATATTTTGAACGAGAACCTGCTTGGAACGCCGGCTCTCACCTGCGTCTCCCCGCTGACCCAGGTGGTCGGAGGAAACTGCGTCCAGAGCGTCTTGAACCCGGGCGCCGAACTGGTCGGCGCTTATGGCCCGTTCTCGGTTCAGGCCGAGTATCTCGGCGTGCACTACAACAGAAGCGGATCGCTTCTGACCTATTACAACTTGGGTGGACAGCATGCGCCAGGCAGCACCTCGGTCAACTTCAGCGGCTACTATGTCTACGGGACCTGGTATCTGACCGGAGAGTCGCGCGCCGAGGCCTATTTGACGGCGCCAGACGAATTCAACGCGCCGTCGACCTTCGGTCAGATCAAGATTCTCCATCCCTTGAGCCAAGGAGGGTGGGGCGCTTGGGAGCTGGCCACGCGACTGAGCGAGATCAATCTGAACGACGGCGGAACCGGATATCTCCAACCTCTCGGCAGCCGCAACAATATCCAGGGCGGACGGCAAACGGACGTCACCGTTGGTCTCAACTGGTATCCCGACAGGGGCATCCGGTTCATGGCCAACTGGGTCAACGTCGTGCAGTATGCGGCGCCCTATACGCGGCCTGACATCAACGGAATCCATCCGCAGCTCTTCGAGCTTCGCGCGCAGGTCGATTGGTAGGCTTCAGCAAAAACCTGAGCCTCGCACCGCCATGCGCCCCTCCGGATCCCCGGAGGGGCTTCTTTTTTGCTCATCTCAATCCCGACACCGCAGCGATTGAACCGATCGCCCCAGCCGTGGCTATTGCGGCGCGGTCGGCGCCCGCTGCACATTTGTCAACGCCGCGTCATATACTGCATCTCATGATCAATCGTCGCGCCAGCCTAAGCGCGGGATTCGAGCCTTTGGGCGAGCGCGTCATATTCAGGACGAGGTCTCTCCATGTGCTTCTCTGCAGCCGCAAGCTTCTCAGCCGGCGCTTTCTGCGTCGTGATCGGCTCCAAATCGCTATTGAGGGCTCAGCGCTCGGACTTGGCGCTCGCCGCCATTCCCATCATTTTCGGGGTTCACCAGTCGCTTGAAGGCCTCGTCTGGTTGAGCCGCGGCGAGGGGCTTGGACAGCTCGCCGGCTACGTCTTCGCGTTCATCGCCTTTTGCTTGTGGCCCGTCTATGTTCCAGTCGCGAGCTGGCTCTCGGAGACCGAGTCATGGCGGCGCAGGCTCGTGGAGCTCGTGGGCGGACTCGGCTTCGGCATATCGCTGTTTGCGGCGCAAGTTCTTTGGTGGGGCCTCGTGATCGACCCAAGCGGCGCGCAGGTCCGCTATCTGCCGACGACGAGCTACCGGGAGATCTACGACTATTACTACGCATTGTGCACGATCGGACCGCTGCTGCTGCACCGCAGCCCCCCGATCAAGGTCTTCGGCGGCCTGGTCCTGCTATTCTTCTGCGTCACGCTGCTCTATCTCGATCAGGCGCGCTATTCCGTCTGGTGCTTCTTCGCGGCGCTGTGCTCGGGGGCTACCGCAATTCACGTCGCCGCCAAGGCCGCGGATCTCGGAGCCCCGCCCTTCTCGAACGCTGCGGCGCGACGGGATGAGGCGGGCGGCGCGTCCTCTCAAGGGTCGCTTTTATAGCTCTTCTCTTCGACGAGCTCCGACTCCAGCCTCGTATTGATCCGCCGCTTGATGACCGCGCGCTCGTCGTTGCGGCGATAGACGGAGCGCGCGAGCGCGATGAACTCGGCGTCGAACTCGCTCCTGCGTTCCTTGTTGCGAAGCTTCTCCTCGACCTCCCACAAGGCTTCGTTGACCTCTCTCAACCTTGTCGTCTCTTCCGAAATGTGGGCAAGGCGGGGCGACGTCGCGACGTCGCGCAGAAGCGCCAGCTCCTTCTGCGCATTGGCGCGCGCCGCCGGCTGTAAGAGCCTTGCGACCTTGATCTCCAGAATCGTGATCTTGTCGATCAATTCGCCCCACGAGACCGGCGCTCTCGGCGCGATGCCGCGCGGCGCTTGGGGCGCATGGCCTCCGAGCTGCGCGCGC
>Ga0187782_10004273_pt1 | contig 10704 bp, 6 predicted proteins | sample 0715_SJ02_MP15_2_FD_132454 | JGI IMG/M metagenome (GOLD analysis project Ga0187782, IMG submission 132454) | Tropical peat soil microbial communities from peatlands in Department of Meta, Colombia - 0715_SJ02_MP15_20_MG | ecosystem: Environmental > Terrestrial > Soil > Wetlands > Peat | place...
CCCAGCCGAGACTGAAGGCTGTTGGCCGATGTGAGCGGCGAAGGTTTCCTTTCGGTCTCAACTCAACTTAAAAGGGTAACAGGCCGAGGCGCGGTGTCAAGTGCGTTCGGCAATTGTGGATGCGGCAATTACCAATCTCAAATCTCAAATCTCAAATACCAAATCGCAAACCCAAAATCGCAAACCACCAATCACCAATCGCAAATTGCAAAAATCGCGCTTGTTATTTTTTGGAGTGGCGAGTAGGATAAATTTGGAAGTCCCACGAGGCGGTGGAGTCAGCTTAAGAATTGAACGAGTTGCCTCAGTGCATAGTCGAACTTCGGAGCGTTAGCAAGCGCTACGGGGACCACACGGCGCTGGAGGATTTTTCCCTGGAGGTAAAGCGGGGGGAATTCCTCACGTTGCTCGGACCCAGCGGCAGCGGGAAGACGACTATTCTGCGACTGGTGGCGGGTTTCGAGCAGCCTCAGAGCGGACAGATCCTCATCAACGGGCGGGACGCGTCACCCTTGCCTCCCTACCGCCGCAACGTCAATACTGTCTTCCAGCACTATGCCTTGTTTCCCCACCTGAATGTGTTCCGCAATGTGGCGTTCGGACTCGAGCAGAAGAATCTGCCGCGCGAGGCGATTGGCAAGCGCGTGCGCTCGCTCCTGGAGATGGTCGAACTCCCCGGAAAAGAGGACCGTTATCCGCATCAACTGAGCGGAGGCGAGCGGCAACGCGTGGCGCTGGCGCGCGCGCTGGTGCTCGAGCCCGCGGTGCTGCTGCTGGACGAGCCGTTGGGCGCGCTCGACCAGAAGCTGCGCCAGCAGATGCAAGTGGAACTCAAGCGTCTGCGCGAGCGTCTGGGAATCACCTTCATTTTCGTGACTCACGACCAGCAAGAGGCGCTCGTGATGTCGGACCGGATTGCCGTCATCAACCACGGGCGGCTCGAGCAGGCGGGGCCGGCGGAGGAGACTTACGGAGCGCCTCGCACACCCTTCGTCGCGGAATTCATGGGGGTCGAGAATTTCTTCCCGGTGCATTGCCTCAGCCATTCCGACTTGGGCACGCGCTTTCAGACCCAGAACGGGCTGGTCCTCTGGTCGAGAAATTCGATGGACATGGACGCGGGTCTCGCGGTGTTGGGCGTGCGCTCGGAGGCGATGCGATTGACCCTGGGCCGGCCGCGCCCCGGCAGCGAGGCGGTTAATATCGTGCCCGGCGAAGTTGTCGAGGCCATTTTCGAAGGGGGCAGCCGCCGCTGGACGGTTCGCATTGCGACTGGCGAAAGGCTGGTCGTGCGCGGTGCGATGGCCGCCAACGCCCTGCCCCTCGAGCGAACCTCGCCCGGCGCAAAGGTCTACCTTTCTTGGGAACCGGATCGAAGCTTGGTCTATCCGCAAAACGGCTCGGGCCGGGTGGAAGCTTCGGTTCAAAACGCTGCAAGCTGAGTACTCGCGGAAGTGACCCCTCCCCCGGCCCGCTCCGGCTGGCTGTAACCAAATAGCTTCTCCCTCCATCTCTTGAATAAGGGCTGATGTTCGTTCTGGCAACTAGTGACCTCAAGGGCAGCGCGTCGTGTCGGGAGGAAGTTGTTATGGCTGAAAAAACCGTGAAGACAGAGGAAGAGTGGAAGCGGGTGCTGACCCCCGAGCAATTCGAGGTGGCTCGGAAGAAAGGCACGGAGCGAGCGTTTACCGGCCAGTATTGGAACAATCATGAAAAGGGCGTTTACCGTTGCGTCTGCTGCAACGCGCCGCTCTTCAGTTCGGATGCGAAATTCGAATCAGGCACGGGCTGGCCGAGCTTCTGGGAGCCGATTGCGCCGGAGAAGATACGCACCCAGGACGATCTGACGTTTGGTATGGCTCGGACCGAGGTCGAGTGCGAGCAATGCGATGCCCACCTGGGTCACGTGTTCGAGGATGGGCCGGCCCCGACGCACCTTCGTTATTGCCTCAACTCGGCGGCGTTGAAGTTTGAGAAGGAGTGAGTTCCCCGGTTGAGAAGTGGTTCGAGTTAGTGACCCCGTCCCGCTCCGGCTGATGAAAGCGCCGGCAGCGGGCCACCCTCTCCCCGAGGGAGAGGGCTGTTACTTCACTTCTCACCCTCACCCGTCCCGCTCCGGCTGATGAAAACACCGTCGCGGGCCACCCTCTTCCCCTTGGGGCGAGGAACGGTTGCTAACCCAGAGCCGCGCGTCCCTCGCGCAACTGCCCGCAACACCTTATACCTGGCACCTGACACCTGCCGTTAATGCAACAATCCCATTGTGTACTGCAATGTCGCGTAGACGCTTTGGTAGTCATACTTGGCGTTCAGGTTTTCGATTTCGGCCTGGGTGAGGTTCAACTGTGCCTGGGACAATTCCACAATCGAGCTCAGTCCAAGGTTGTACCGGCCCTGAGCCAGATCGAGCGCCAGGGAGGCCTCGCGCAGCAATTCCGCCGTGACATCAATGTTTTGATACGCAGTTTGAGACCGGGACCATTCCACTCGCACGTCGCGCGCAATTCGCTCCTGAAGATCGCGCACCTGTTGATCCTGGGCTTCCGCGTGGTACCGGGCCGCCGCGCGCCGCGCGGTAAAAAGGTGCCCATTGAAAATCGGCACCTCGACATTCAAAGCGGCCGCCTCGTAGTTGTTGGGGATTTTAGCCGACAGGATCTGGTTGATTTCCGGAATCGCGCCCGCGGTGCCCACGACGCTCACCGTGGGGAGGGAAAGATCTCTCTCCGCTCGTTCGAATTTGCGCGCGGCCTGGTATTGCAGTTGCAAACTCAAGAGGTCGGGCCGGTTGGTGAAAGCTTGAGCGATCAGCGACTCAGGGTCAGGCGGCGGAGAGGGGGGCAGTGGCTCGTCCGCCAACTTATAGTTCGTTTCTTGTTGGGCGCCCAGCGCGCGCGTGAGGTCAGCGAACGCTGCCCGCACTTCGTCCTGGGCACGGAGCAGCAGGAGCTTGGCCTCGGCCAAGTTTACGTCTGCGAAGGCGAGATCGACGTCCGACCGCAGCTTGTTTTTTGCCAACTCGGTAACCTGCTCGGAGACGGCTTGACGCGCCGCGACGGTTTGCTGCGCCACTTTAACTACTGCCTGTGAGCGCAAGGCGCCGAAGTACGCCCCATTCACCGCCAGGAGGACATCATAGCGAGTGGCTTGATAAGTCTGCTGGCTGGCTTGGGCCTGCAAACGGGAGCTCGCCACAAGGTTCGGCGTGCGCCCGGAATCGGTGACGAGTTGGGAGAGCAGAATTCCCGTCCCCAGCCGATCAAAGAGCCGGGAGGCGGGCAGGAACCCCGCGCCAATGCGTCCCTGTGGATTGCCTCCTGACCCGGTCAAATCGTAGTCGAGGGTTGGATAGTAGGCCGAGCGCTCCTCGACAACGTGTTCATTGAATTCCAACACGGTCGCCTGGGCAGCTAGAACTTGAGGATGGTTCTTGAGCGCCAGGGCCTCGGCGTCTTTCAGGCTGAGCGGCACCGCAGCCGTGTTCTGGGCGCGCGCGCCCACTCCCACGAAGGGCAAGACCACGACAAGAAATAATACTCGTTTCATACTCACTCGACCTCCACGTCAGGCTGAAGGCGGCGCACTTGGGCTGAAACCGCCGGCGCGTCGCGCGGCTGGACCGCGGCTTGAATTCCAGATCCAAGATTCCAGATTCCAGAGAATGCTGCGCAACTCATTTTTGACAGGATTCGCTGAGTCACCATGAAAAGATTCGCCACGGCTGGCGCAGAGAGCACGGAGAAAACTCATCCGCATCTCCGTGAACTCTGTGACCTCTGTGGTGAAGCTGTTTAGCCCGCAGCCCAGATCATTCTTCCTCGCTCCGTCCGGAATGACGTTACACGCCATGCAAGGCCCAGTTGAACGAACGGCGTTACGAAGGCCGGGCGGTCGGGGCCGGCGCCGCGTCGCCGGGCTGCGTCTTGCTTCCGTACGCAAGAACGTAGGCCGCCGGAACGATGAAGATCGTCAGAACCACGGAAGAGATCAAACCGCCGATGATGGCGCGGGCCATGGGCGTGTATTGTTCCGCCCCCGTCCCCAGCTTCAATGCCAAGGGCAGCATGCCGAGAATGGTGGCGAGCGAGGTCATCAAGATAGGCCGCAAGCGCACCCGGCAGGCTGCAATCACGGCGTCACGGGGCGAATGTCCCTGCGCTTCCAGGGTGTGGGCGAAATCGACGATCAAAATACTGTTCGAGTCCGCGATTCCAATGAGCATCAGCACGCCCATCAAAGACATGACGTTCAGGGTGGTGTGGGTGAGCGGCAGAGTCAGCAGCACGCCGACAAAGCCCATCGGAATTGCCAACATGATCAGAAAGGGATCACGGAACGACTTGAATTGCGCAGTGAGAATCAGGTAAAGGAGGATGAAGGACATGATGAAACCCAGGCCGAAACTCTTGAAAGACTCCATCATGCCGGTCACCATGCCCCGCAGTGTCACGCGCACTTCCTCGGGGTAACGCGCCTGGTCCAGGATCTTGTTGATAGCGTGGGTGAGGCGGCCGAGGTCCTCTCCCTGCGGCGTCACATACACATCCACGACCTTTTGAATTTGGTAGTGATCGATTTCCGTGGGGGATTGATCAAAGCGCAGTTTGACCACGTTATCCAGTACCGTCACCGGCCGCACGGGGTATGCCAGCGGCCTGGGGCCGGGCTTGGGGATCGCGGCGTGATAGATTGGCGTATCGATGCTCGCGCCTCCCGGCGGATCGGCCCGCAGGGGGATGAGGCCGACGTCGCTCAAGCTGTGAATGGCGGGATGGCCGTGCTCGTAATATTGCACGGTGAGGTAGTAGTCGTTGCCGCTTTTGCGATCGACCCAATAGTTCGGTGCAATCATGTAATTGGAATTCAAAGCCGTGATGACGTTGTCCACGACGTCTTGCTGCGTAAGCCCTAACTCCCCGGCATGTACGCGGTCCACATCCAAACGCAACGCCGGGTAGTTCATATCCTGCGGGATGTAGACGTTTCCCACGCCGGGCAATTGGCGAATGCGGCTCGCCAGGTCCTGCGCGATGCTGTAGTCCTGTTTGAGGTCCGAACTCACCACCTGGACGTCGATGGGCGCGGGCATGCCCGTATTGAGAATCGCATCCACCATCGAGCCGCTCTGGATGAAAGGACGGATATTGGGCAGCTTCTGCGCCAGAGCTTTTTTCACGCGGTCCATGTATACGAAACTGCTGGTCTTGTGGTCGTCGGCCAATTGCACCTGAACCGTAGCGGTGTACTCTCCGGCATTGCTGGTGTAGAGGGAGGAAAAGTCATCGACAACTCCAATGTTGGAGACGATCATCCGCATATCTTTGGGGCCGACGATTTGACGAATCAGGCCTTCGACCTTGGCGGTGTATTGGTCAGTGTCTTCAATGCGAGTCCCGGTGGGCGCCTTGATGTTGAGGGTAAACTGGCCCGCGTCCGTGCGGGGAAAGAAGGCGATGCCCAGAATGGGGTAAACGGCGAAACTGGCCACAAAGATCAAGGCGATGATGGCTACAGTCCAACCGGGGCGGACCAAAGCCTTCCTGACCCAGTACTCGTAGCTATCCAGCAACCTGCCGAAGTGGTGGTTAAAGCCGGCATTGAACCTCTGCCACCACGATTTGCTCTGCCCGCCGATCTCGCTGGCTTCTTCCGCCTTGGCCTCGGATGGAACGCCGCCACTTTCGGGCGAAGCGCCACTCGGCGCTGCGGCGTGGCCTTCGGCGTGTGGGACCTGCTTGAGAAAGCGCGAGCAGAATAGCGGAATCACGGTCATGGCGACGACGTAAGACGCCAGCAAAGAGAGAGAGAATGCCAAGGCCAGCGCCGTGAAAAGAAATCTGCTGACGCCGTAAAGGAAGGTGACGGGGAAGAAATCCACGACGTCCACAAGCGTTGCCGCCAGAACCGCAAGGTTCACTTCCGAGCCGCCGTCTGCGGCGGCGACCAGAGCGGAAGCGCCTTTCTCGAGGTGGCGATAAATGTTCTCCAGCGAGATTACAGAGTTATCGATCACCCGCGAAAAGGCCAGCGCCATTCCTCCCAGGATCATGGTGTTGATGGTGCTGCCCATCAGGTAGAGCACCACAAACGCCGTCATAGCTGAAAGCGGGATAGAGAGAAGAACCGCGGCGGTGGCGCGGCCACTGCCGAGAAAGAGCAGAATCATGATGCTGGTGAGGACGAGGCCCATGAAACCCTCGTGCAGCACCGTGTGGATCGCTTCCTTGACATACACCGATTGATCGAACACCACGCTGGCGGTCATTTGCTTGGGGATGTCATAAAGGTGCTGAGTCAGTTTCTTAACCGCGTCCACCACTTCGAGGGTGTTCGTATCGCCGCCTTGCTTCATGATCGGGATGTAGGATGATTTCTGCCCATCCACGCGTACTTCGTCATACTGGATCTGATTGGCGTCCTCCGCCTGCCCCACGTCCGCAACCCTCGTCCACGATGTGCCCACGGTTTTAATCGGGACGTCATTCAAGTCCTTGACCTGATCTACCAGGCTGTTTGAGTAAACGTAGTAGTCATAGGGGCCGATCTTGACATCGCCGGCCGGCAAGATCAGGTTGGATTTGTTGACCGCATTGACCACGTCCATCACGCTCATCTGCCGCGACAGCAGCTTATAAGGATCGACGTACACCATGGCTTGTCGATATTTGCCGCCGAAGGGAGGAGGAATCTCGGCGCCCTTGATCACGCCGATCTGGTCACGTATTGCGAACTGGGCGAAATCGTGAAGCTCTGTCTCGTTGAGTCCCGGCCCTTTCACCGTCACCAGGCACACCGGCAGGCTGGAGGCGTCGAACTTCAAGACCACAGGCGGCAGGGTGCCCGGCGGCAAGCGCTTCAGGTCGGCCAGCGCCAAGTTAGAGAGTTGAGTGACGTCCGCGTCGGCGCTGGTTCCCGGCTGGAAGTAGACCTTGATCATGCTCACGCCCAGCAGGGACCGCGACTCGCTGTGAGCGACGCCGCTGGCCAGCGTGAAGAAGCGTTCCAACGGATCGGTAATATCCGCTTCGATATCCTCCGGCGGCATGCCCGTGTAGAACGTGGCCACCACGACTTCGGGTATGTTGATGGGGGGAAAAAGGTCCACCGGCATGCGCAGCAGGCTGCTGGCCCCGATCACCATGGCCACAAGACACAGCACGATGATGAAATAGGGATTGCGGATCGAAAAACGTGGCATGGTCTCCCCCTGGGGTCGAAATTCGGATGTCGAAAATCGAAAATCGAAAACCGAAACTCGAAAACCGAAACTAGAAACTAGAAACTAGAAACTCACTCCACCCTGCTCCATGAAAGCGGCCCTCGCCCCCTTGGGGGAGAGGGTGGGCCACGACGGCGCTTTCATCAGCCGTCGTGGGCCGGGTGAGGGGGTCCCTCTTTCACGCGGGTGGCAGCGAAGGGCCTGAACGACAGGGATTCTTCGCTTCGCTCAGAATGACAGATCGCGCCCCCGACACCTGACACCCGGCTCCTGAGACCTACTCCCGTTCCTGATTCCCAACGTCCTCGACGACTTTCGGCTGCACCTTTTGGCCTATCTTCAGTTGGCTGCGATCGCTGGTCACGACCTGATCGCCTTCTTGAACGCCAGATTCGATCTCGATATCGGTCGGGGTTCTTATTCCTAAAGCCACCGGCCGATTCTCGATCTCATCGGCACTGTTGACGATATAGACCGAGCCTTGAGAGCCGACGATAGTCACCGCCTGGAGGGGCACAACATAAACGTCGTTCTTCTTCTCCAGAGTCAAAGAGGCTTCGGCGTAGACGCCTGGAATGAGCTTTCTGTCAGGATTAGGAACATCGACTTCGGTGTGCATCGTGCGCGTGTCCGCCCTAACGTCGACGGAAAACCTGGTCACCTTCCCGGGCACCACTCGGTTTAAGGAGGGCACTCGCACTTCGACGGCGTCGTCGACCCGGATATAGCGGACATCGGACTCCGGAACCGGAATCACCAAACGAAACTTGTCGTCTTGGGATAACCTGACCAGGGGCAAAGCCTGCGTGCTGGAGCCTGTGCCGGCCTGCATGAGCGTCCCCAGATTCGCGTACCGCTCCGTAACCACGCCCGTAAAAGGGGCGGTGATTCGGGAATACGAGTACAACACCTGATCGTGCGCGAGCTTGGATTGGCTGGCAGCCAGCTTGCTCTGCGCGGCCTCGAGCGCTGCCTGGCCGGCCTCCACCTGCGCCGCTGCCGCCAGGTCTTTGCCTTGCGCGTCGTCAACTTCCTGCCGGGCGACGAGTCCCGGCTTGCTTTCGAAGACTCCATTCAAGCGCGTGTACTCGAGGTCGAGAGCTTTGTACATGGCTTGATAGCTCGCCCGCAGGTGCTGAGCGCGCGACACCTCGTCCGTGGCGTTCTTGACGTCGCCCTGGTCCTCTTGCAGTTGGGCTTCGAGCTCGGGAATCTCCAGGATGGCCATCAGTTGTCCTTCTTTGACGCGGCTGCCATAGTCCACGTATAGCTTCTTCACATATCCCGATTCCTTCGCGTAAACTTCGATCTCCTGAAAGGGCACCAGCTCCGAGGAAAGCGTGATGGTGCGCTGGAGGGTTTTCCGAGTTACTTTGGTCACGGCCACTGTTTCCGTTGCTTGCGCGTCGTTCTTGGCCCGCACGCGTCCGCAGGAAGGAAGAAAAGCCAGCAGCGTGGCCGCAAGCCAGACACCGAATAGCAATCTTGGTTTAGAGGATGCCATCTCGCATGATTTTCCGCAGCTCATCGTTTTTCCCACTGCTCTCTGCCTCCCGGGGCCGGGCAAACCAAGCAGCCGATCGTGGCCCACGCGCACGAGAAATCGAGTGTTAGGGAAACCGGCTTCTCACGACCTACTCAGAAGAAGAAGCCAGGACGACTAGAGCGGGAACGGCGGGGAGCGGAAGTGCGGTCTGTGAACGACCTGGACAAGAGTTGCAGGGAGGGCTTCGGCGCAAGGAATATAGCGATTCTGCGGCGGCGCTGCCGCGGTCTGTGCCGGGAGAATCTCGGCGCGTCCAGCCACCTCGCCGCTATCCTGTTGCACCGATTCCGTCATGTGGCCGGCCTTGTAAGTGTGCCATGCCCCGGAGGGGGCTCGCAAGAAGGGCTGCCGGGTGCCAGTCGAGAGAGAGATTACGCCCGCCAGGAGGATCATGACGCTACACACCAGGAATTGCCCGTAGCGTGTGCTAAATCGATGCATGCTATCTAAAGAGCCCCTGAAAAGTCGCTAAAAACTCACTGATTTGGATGCGCACCGGCCATAAAGGGATGCAGCGGAATTGCGCCGTCAATCCGCCCGGAGGGTCGTATACATCAGGATTCCTTCCCGCTCAACCTGGAGAACCACGGGGCTATCCGGCTTGATAGCATCCAGTTTTGAGCGGAGGAAATCCAAGCCGACGACGTCCATCCCATTGAGACCATGGATCACATCTCCAACCGCTAAGGAGTTTTCCTCGCCGGTGAATCCCGCAACCTTCGCGGCTACGATCACACCCGAGGCCTCGCGAAGATCGGGCAGCATGGCTGAGATTTTCTTATCGATCTCGATGCCGAGAATCCCCAGCTTCGGCACCAAATTCTTCTCGGGATCAACGAGGTCCGCCAGGCGGTCCACGTTGTGGGGGCGCTGGATAACCGGAACGTCCAGGGAAACTCTTTCGGAACCGCGCAGAGCCTCGATTTTGACGTGATCGCCCGCGTGCAACATGTACATCTGCATGCCAAACATCGGGAGGCTTCCCACAAGTTTACCGTTCATGGCCAAGATAACGTCCTGGATCTTAAGCCCGGCCTCGTCCGCGGGGCTTCCCGGCAGGACATCCGCCACGATCACGCCGCGATCGACCGTGAGTCCCAGTCCCGCAGCCATAGCAGGCGTAACGGTCTGGACATGAATGCCGATCTCGCCCCGATGCAAGTGGCCGTACTTGCGGAGTTGAGGATAAGCGGCGGCCACGATGCCAGTGGGGATCGCAAAGCCCAAACCTTCGTTTCCGCCTGACTGGGTGAGAATAAAAGTGTTGATGCCCACTACTTCTCCGTCAACGTTTACCAGCGGTCCCCCGCTGTTGCCGGGATTGATGGGAGCGTCGGTCTGGACGTAAACCATCGGACTATCGGGGTCGGGCTGACGAGCGATGGCGCTCACCACGCCCATCGTGACGGAGTTCTGAAGGCCTCCCGGACTGCCGAACGCCAGGACCATCTCGCCTTGGCGAAGCTTGCCGTAGTTGCCCAGCGGCAAGGCTGGGAGTCCTTTCGCCTCGATCTTCAGCAGCGCCAGGTCGACATCTTTGGATTGTCCCACGATGCGGGCATCCACGGTGCGGCTTTGGGGGGTGAGTGTTGATAGATCGGGCGAGGCACTGGCTGTCAAACTCGGCAGGAGCACTTCCACGTGCTGCGCGCCTCGGAGCACGTGTGCGTTGGTCAGGATATAACCCTCCGGATCGACCACCACGCCGGAGCCAATGCTGCGCATCCTGCCGAGGACTAAAGCCGTTTCGCTGCCCTCGCTTTCCTGCGTGGCGGCGAACCCCGTTGCCAGCACTTGCACGACACTCGGCGAGACGCGCCGCACCAGTTCTTCGATCGAATTGCTGAGCTGGTGCAACGCGTTCGGGGCCTGATCGCTCCGCTCGGACTGTGCGCGGCAATCCTGGCCTGAAAACCAGGAAAGAGCGAAGGCGCAGCTC
>Ga0187782_10004274_pt1 | contig 10703 bp, 10 predicted proteins | sample 0715_SJ02_MP15_2_FD_132454 | JGI IMG/M metagenome (GOLD analysis project Ga0187782, IMG submission 132454) | Tropical peat soil microbial communities from peatlands in Department of Meta, Colombia - 0715_SJ02_MP15_20_MG | ecosystem: Environmental > Terrestrial > Soil > Wetlands > Peat | place...
ACACATTCTAATCTCGAACGCATCGGCAATCGGCGGGCCCGAGGCGTATGCCCGGCAGGTGACTCTTCTGGCCAGCCTTCCGCTGGTATTTTTTCTGGAGCTTTTTTTCATCTGGATACCCATCACGTTCCACGCGCTCTACGGCTTTTACATCTGGTTCCGCGGCGAGGGGAATGTGGGCGAGTATCCCTGGACGGGCAACTGGATGTACACCGCCCAGCGCTGGACCGGCGGCATCGCCTTTGCCTATATTCTGTTCCACACCTGGACGATGCGCTTTACCGGGGTTGATCTGCACGCTTACCCCAGCGCTTCCTTCGGCAAGGTGCAGGAAGAAGTATTTCAGCCGGCGTTGTTCGCGTTTTACGTGGTGGGCCTGGTGAGCGCATCCTGGCATTTCGCGTACGGCATCTGGCTGTTTTGTGCGAAGTGGGGCATCGTTTCCGGCGAACATGCGCGGAAGCGATTTTTAGGCCTCTGTCTGGCCTTCTTTCTTGTGCTGACGGGCGTGGGCCTGGGCAGCCTCACAGCGTTCCGCTCGCGGCCGCAGCAGCCGATCGAGCCGGGCACAACCGCGACCGGCAACTCGCACTCCGGAGAAAGCAGATAAGCGAACCATGGCAGCAGCTCCCAAAATTATCGTGGTAGGCGGCGGCCTGGCAGGACTGGCCGCGGTCATCAAGATTGCCGAGATGGGCGCCAACGTTGACCTGTTCTCGATCGTGCCGGTGAAGCGCTCGCACTCGGTGTGCGCGCAGGGCGGCATCAACGCAGCCAAGAATCTGAAGGGCGAGGGCGACTCCACCTGGCAGCACTTTGACGATACGGTTTACGGCGGGGATTTTCTGGCCAACCAGCCTCCCGTAAAAGACATGTGCGAGGCCGCGCCCGGCATCATCGACCTGCTCGACCGCATGGGTGTTCCCTTTAACCGTACCGCCGAAGGCCTGCTTGACTTCCGCCGCTTCGGCGGAACTTTGTACAACCGCACCGCCTTTGCCGGAGCCACCACCGGCCAACAGCTTCTCTATGCGCTCGATGAACAGGTGCGCCGCTACGAAGCCGAAGGCAAGGTGAAGAAGTACGAGCACTGGGAGTTTTTGTCGGCGGTGCTCGATGCGAAGCGCGTCTGCCGTGGCATCTGCGCCATGGATTTGCGCTCGATGGAAGTGCGCACCTTTCCCGCCGAGGCGATCATCATCTGCACCGGGGGTATCGGGGCGATCTTCGGAAAATCGACGAACTCGGTCGTCTGCACCGGGTCGGCGCAATCCGCTCTTTATCAGCAGGGTTGTTATTACGCCAACGGCGAATTCATTCAGGTGCACCCGACGTCGATTCCCGGCGAAGACAAGCTGCGTTTAATGTCGGAATCGGCGCGCGGCGAGGGCGGCCGGGTGTGGGTGCCAAAGACTCCCGGCGACAACAGAGAGCCGAAGGCGATCCCAGAAAAAGACCGCTGGTACTTCCTAGAGGAGTGGTATCCCAAGTACGGCAACCTGGTGCCGCGTGACGTGGCTACGCGCGCGATCTTCAAAGTTGTCTACGAGTACAACCTCGGCATCGACGGCAAGCCGATGGTCTACCTCGACCTCACCCACATCGACCGCAAGATTCTCGATCGCAAGCTGGAAGGAATTCTGGAGATTTACGAGAAATTTGTGGGTGACGATCCGCGCGACACGCCCATGAAAATCTTCCCCGGGATGCATTACACCATGGGTGGTTTGTGGATCGATTACCTACAAGCCACAAATATCCCCGGCATCTATTCGGCAGGCGAGTGCGAGTATCAATATCACGGCGCCAACCGCCTGGGAGCGAACTCTCTGGTCTCGTGCATTTTCGGCGGAGGCGTTGCCGGGCCGGCCGCCGTGAACTATGCCCGTGGCTTGCAGGCCAGCGCCGACGGAAATGGCTGCTTCGAAGCGGAAAAGAAAAAGCAGGAAGAGAGCAATGCCCTGCTAATGAACAATCAGGGCACGGAGAACCCGTTCAAGCTGTGGCGCGAGCTGGGCGAGGTGATGACCAAGGATTGCACGGTCATCCGCTACAACAAGAATCTTCAGCAGACCGATGCCAAGCTGGTCGAATTGCTGGAACGCTTCCGAAAAGTTAACTTGAGCGACCGCACGCAGTGGGCGAACACCACCGTGGCCTTTGCCCGGCAGCTTTACAACATGCTGCAACTCTCGCGTGTGATTGCCCAGGGCGCACGCATGAGGGATGAATCGCGCGGCTCGCACTACAAGCCCGACTTCCCTGACCGCGACGACAAGAATTGGATGAAGACCACGAAGGCGTATTTCGCTCCCGACGCGGACGAACCGAAGTTTGAGTTCGAGCCGGTGGACGCGGCGCTGATTCCGCCGAGGGCGAGGAAGTATTGAGATCGGACAGCCATGGAGGAGCATTGAAGGGGAGAAAATACATCGTCTCGATCGAGGACTACAAACGATCGGGAGATGAATACGCGGACCGATGGCAGACCCTGGACGGTTGCCTATACCGGCTCTGCCGTGAAAATCCGAACCATAGTTCTCGCCCGGGAGTGAACGCAAAAGCCTATATCATAGGGCGTACATACCAGACCGGAATTGAGCGGAAGATTCGGTCAAAAGGCACGCAAGGGAGCTCGATGTCCCAGGTGGCGGACCTCCTCTACGACCGCCGCGAGATTTTAGATTATCTTTTTGCCCGCCTTGCCAAGGTCTCGGAACCGCTCACGGGTTCGAACGTCTGCGAAATTCTTGAAATCCATGGATACATCGTCGCGTTGCTGGGTGAGATAACCATAAACGGACAGTCCCCGCGCGCGTTTGTTGCAAAGTACGCACATTTTCACAATAGTGTCGTCCCGATATACGACGCCAATGCTGCCGAGGTGGTGCGGAGCCTCGTGTCGCAGCGGGAGATAGACGGCGATCAGATCTCTGTTCCGGACGTTGCGGATCCAGACTATGCTGGCTACGTGCGCCGCCTACTGATCCTGTACCAGTTCCTGACGGGACACGGCGTCCCCGTGACGGTGCGATCGCTGGACTATTACCTGGTTTGGGAGCATGACAATCGTCTGACTTCTGGACAACCTACTGCTGGAAAGATCAACGAGGAGACACGGCTTATATCTCGGAGCTAAGGGCTAGAAGCTAATGGCCAATAATAAATCCGTCATCTTACGAATCAAGCGTCAATCCACCCCCACCTCCAAGCCCTACTGGGAGGAGTTCTCCGTTCCCTACCGGCCGAACATGAACGTGATTTCGGCGCTCATGGATATCGCCGCCGACCCCGTCGCTCGCGACGGCAAAGCCACCACTCCGATCACGTACGACTCGAATTGCCTGGAAGAAGTCTGCGGATCGTGCGCCATGCTGATCAACGGCCGCGCCCGCATGGCCTGCTCGGCGCTCATCGACAATCTGGAGCAGCCGATCAAGCTCGAGCCGTTCTCGAAATTTCCCGTGGTGCGCGACCTGGCTACTGACCGCAGCGTGATCTTTGAGAATTTAATAGCCGTCAAGGCCTGGATTCCGATCGACGGCACCTACGATCTCGGCTCCGGCCCGCGCATGACCGCCGAGGAGCAGGAACAGGCCTATCCTCTTTCGCGCTGCATTTCCTGCACCTGCTGCATGGAAGCCTGTCCGCAGTTCAATGAGGAAACCGGTTTCGTTGGCGCGGCGACCATCGCGCAAGTGCGATTGTTCAATACGCATCCCACCGGCAAGGCGCTGAAGCACGAACGCCTGACAGCGCTGATGGGCGATGGCGGCATCCAGGAATGCGGCTACGCGCAGAACTGCGTCGAGGTTTGCCCCAAGGACCTCCCTCTGACCAAGGCTATTTCAGAGGTGGGCGGCGAAGTCATGAAACAGGCCTTCGCCGATCTATTCCGCCGCTGAATTACCGGCGTAACGCTCGTGTCGCCGCTCAACTACGCGGGACACGGGGTAGCGCGGAATAGTTCATCGGAAATCTGAAACGGCTCATCTTTATGATCTGCGCGGTTTCCCTCAGTGCCGGCGCGGATTTTCATCAATTCGGCTCAAACGGCACATCGCCCTTCCCCTTCCAAGCAGCGCCCAAGTGACTGCGAATGGCGCGCATGAGTCCGGCGTAATCCCGCGCCGGGCGTGGCTTTCGCCGTGCTTTGATTCATGCCGGAGCGCATGCAAGATCGAGGAAGTAACCCCTGGTAATCACTGCCGGGCACAGACTGATTTGGAACGTTCGTAACGCCCGGCGGCGAAATCAAAGGTTTCTCATCTTGACAGCATCGCTTACAATGTCCGAACGGTTTGCATTATGCCGTTCGGGAGAATTGCGAGACTTACTCTTGAACCCACGACTACCGCGCCAACTCGTTCTGATCTCGCTGCTGGCATGTTTGTGCGCCCCGCTGTTCGCGGCCACTACCACGACCGCGCCTAAGCCGGTTCATAAGCGAGCGCACCGCCTCCGCCGGACGCGCTGGAATCCCATGTTTCGCCCCTCGCACGAATCCCTGCTGATACAAAACGCGGAAATCGACCGGCTGGAGTTGCCGCGCATTCAGGATGACGACGAACTGGAAGCGCTGAAAGCCAGCGGAGCGCTGCAACCGATTATCCCGAACGAGTCGCTGCGCATCGCGCCTAGCCTGGATCCTTCGCGGCGCTATTGCCGCCCCTGGACCCGCGATTTTGTCCAGGATCTAGCGCAGGCTTACTATCGCCGCTTTCACGAGCAGATTCAGGTGAACTCAGCGGTACGCACGGTGAAGGTGCAGAAGAAGCTGCGACGGCATAATCGCAACGCGGCCCCGGCGGAAGGCGATACGGCCTCATCCCACCTTGCCGGCCTCACTGTGGATCTTCAGCGCCGCGGCATGACGCAGGAGCAGGTGCGCTGGATGGAGCAGTATCTTTTCTACATGAAGTCGCTCGGCCTCGTTGAACCGGAGGAAGAACGCCGCCAGTGGGTGTTCCACATCATGGTTTCAGGACGCTATGCGGATTGGCGGGAAACCCAGGACGTGATGCCCATCGAGCGATCCGAACCGGCGACGCTCACCGCTGACAGCGCAGAATAGCCGGACAATCAGCCAGATCGGCTAGGCTCAGTTTGAATTTCTCCGAACCCTGGGGCGTCATCCCGAAGCCCCGCGCTTTTCACCGGCGGGGCGAGGGATCTCCCGCAGAGAGAGTGTTTGCATGGAGATCCTTCGCTCCGCCTGAAAAGCGGCTTCGCTCAGGATGACGCCAAGGCCGGGTGCAATTCAAACCGCACACCACCATCGGTTCCTCCTCTTTCCTTCCCGAGTCCGCGCCTATACAATCGTTCATTCGTTCGGGTCTACTTCATCGCTCCTATGACTCGCTTCGGCCTTCTTCTTTCGTGCGTGGTTCTCGCCCCATGCGCAATTGCTGCGCAGACTGCAACCCCATTAGCGGCGCAAATCAGCCCCAAAGCGATGGCCATTCAGAACTCCGCCATCGTCATCGATACGCACGCCGACACGCCGCAGCGCTTTGTCGACGAAAACTTCGACATCGGCTCGACTGATCCCAGAGACGCTGGTCACATCAGCCTCGATAAAGCTCAACGCGGCAACCTCGGCGCCGAATTCTTCTCCATCTGGGTGGAACCGGAGACCAATCAAGGCCACTTCGCCCGGCGCACGATGGACCTTATCGATTCGGTCTACGAGCAGGCGGCGCATCATCCCGACCGCATGATGATGGCGTTCTCTGTCGCCGACATCGAGCGCGCGCACAAGGAGCACAGACTGGCGGCCCTGATGGGCATCGAAGGCGGCCACTCGATTGAAAACGACATCCGCCTGCTGCGCGATTACTACCGCCTCGGCGTGCGCTATATGACGCTTTCCTGGTCAAATACGAACGAATGGGCCGATTCCTCCGGCGATATCGACGACCCCAAAGTGCAGCACCACAACGGCCTTACCGATTTCGGCAAGCAGGTCGTGCTGGAAATGAACCGCCTGGGCATGATCGTTGACATATCGCACGTCGCCGACAAAACTTTCTGGGATACGATCGCGGTCACAAAAGCCCCGGTGATCGCCTCCCATTCCTCCGCACGCGCCTTGACCAATGCTCCGCGAAACATGACCGACGATATGCTGCGCGCGGTAGCCAAGAATGGCGGCGTGGTCGATGTCAATTTCTACTCCGGCTTTGTAGACGAAGACTATCGCAAGACCAGCGAACCGATCGGCAAGCAGGCTGGGGATGCCATTAAGGCGTTCGAGGAGAAGCAAAAAGCGGAGGGCAAATCCGTTACCTACGCCGAGATCGAGCACATCCAGCGCGAGTGGGCCGACAAGATTCCGCGTCCGCCCTTCAAATCATTGGTCGATCACATCGATCACATCGCAAAGATAGCGGGCGTGGACCATGTAGGGTTGGGGTCTGATTTCGATGGCGTATCGGGACAAACCCCGCAAGGGATGAACTCCGCCGCCGATCTACCCAAGATCACGCAGGCCCTGCTCGACCGCGGCTACGGCGCAGAAGACATCAGGAAAATTCTCGGCGGCAACGTGCTGCGCGTCTTCCGCGAGGTCGAACGCGTAAGCCACGAGATGCAGGCGCAGTCCCACTAGCTAAGGGTTAGGGCCCCTGAGGCTTTTCATGTGGTAGTTCTAAGCCCCCGTTTTGCCGCAATAGGTCCCGAATGTGGTCGTAGCCCTTTGTCCGCGCCCAGTACACGGGCGTGCGGCCGTCGGTGTCAGCAGCGTTAACTTGGGCCCCCTTATCGATCAGCAAGCGGACGACTTCCCCGCGGCCGTGAGAGGCTGCCCCGCTCAGTGCGGTATAACCGCGAAACGTTCGCGCATTCACGTCCGCTTTGGCAGCTAGAAGTATCCCAACTTCTTCGATGCGACCGCCCACGGCAGCGTCGTACAGGGGTGTGCGTCCGATTGCGTCTTGGGCGTCTACGTTGGCCTTATTCCGAAGTAGCAACTCTACGATGTCCTTGTGGCCAGTCGACGCGGCGTAGTGCAGCGGCGTGTCGCCTTGGCCTGTCTTCGCGTTCACATCGGCATTCGTGGCTAGCAGCAAATCTGCAATTTCCGCGTAGCCATTAGAGGCTGCGTAATGCAGAGCGGTATAGCCTTCAGCGTTGTTACTGAACACCAGGTTCGGACTCTGGTTGAGCAACAGCCGGGTCTTCGCCAAATCGCCGTTGGCTGCCGCTTGGAGAATTTCGGACGTGGCGTCAGTGACAGTTTTGTAGCAAGCGGACGCGAGGCTAACCAAGATCGCCACAAGCAGCGCAACGGCTGCACGGCGGCGAAGCGGAAAGTGTCGGAGTAGCGACTTCATGAGGTTCGCCTTTTCGGAACCGTTGCAAGTATATATGGCACTGCGGAAGTAAAAAGCTCTCGCGACATTCTGACTTTGCGATCAACCCTGTCGCGAAGCTGTGAGCCAACGGTCCTTTGATGTATCCTATTTCGTACTCATTGCACAAAGTCTTAGCTAGCGCGTACTTCCAAGGAGCAGTCATGCGTAGGACACTTCTTCTCTTAGCATCGTTTTGTGTGGCGGCGGTTTCGTTGTCAGCGCAATCGCAGCAGGCCTCGCCGAAATCGACAGATAGACCCAAAGCCATCATCGAAACCACGGTGGGCAAGTTGACGTGCACGCTGTTTCCCGACAAGGCGCCGATCGGAGTCGAGAATTTTATCGGCCTCGCCACGGGAACGAAAGACTGGACCAGCCCCACTGGCGCGAAGAAGCACGGCGTGCCGCTCTACGACGGCACAATTTTTCATCGTGTGATCGCCGGATTCATGATTCAGGGCGGCGACCCGGCGGGCACCGGATCTGGTCCCGACCCGGTCGCCAGATTTAAGAATGAAGTTTCATCCGACTTGCTCTTTGACCGGCCCGGGCGGCTCGCTTATGCCAACGCCGGCCCTAACACAAATAGCTCGCAGTTTTTTATTACTGAAGTCGCCACGCCGCACCTTAACGGAAGCTACACACTTTTCGGCCAATGCGATGCCGCCAGCGTGTCGCTGGTCAAGCAGATTGCCCACATGGCCACCGATCCCAGCAACGATCGTCCATTTCGCCCGGTAAAGATTGTTCACATCACCATCGAGCATTGAGTAGTTGAGGAGCGAGTTGTTTTATGCGAGCGCTGCCGTTAAGGTTTGCCGCCGTTGCCATCGAATTATCCATGGCGATTGCTCGCGCAACCATTTTCGTCGCGACCTACTTATACTTGCGCCGGCTGCTTCAGCCTCACGCATTCTGAGTCCAGATTTCGGGATTATGCCGAAGAAGTGCGCTGTTGTTCTTGTCGCGTTGCTGCTTGCAGTCACGGCATCCCGGGCGCAGACGCGGCCGATCGGTGTTCCGCAGGTTTCCGTTCAGCAACCGGTCTCTCCCGCACGCGCTTCGTCAATCTCGGTTCAGCAGGATGTTTCGTACGGCACGGTCACCGGCCACACACTGCTGCTCGATGTCTACGATCCCGGCGATAACTTATTCGATCGCGCGGCCATCCTGTTGCTCCATGGCGGCGGCTGGAGTGCGAATGACAAATCCGGCATGCGCGACGTCGGCATGTTTTTCGCCCGCCACGGCTTTGTGGCGTTCTCCGTCGATTACCGGCTGACCAACGGAAAAGACAATCTTTGGCCCGCACAGCTCGACGACGTGCAGCGGGCGGTCCGCTGGATTCGCGCTCACGCCTCCAAGCACCGCATCGACCCCGGCCACATTGGCGCCTATGGCTTTTCCGCCGGAGGGCAACTGGCTGCCTTGCTGGGAATGGAAGACACGCGCGACAATTCCGATCCGGAGCTGGCCAAGTATTCCAGCCGCGTCAAGGCGGTGGTTGATGTCAGCGGACCCAGCGATTTCACCACCGGCAGCGATCGCGACGACGCTTTTCTCACGGCATTTTTTGGGGGCGACTTCGCCCATCACGCAGATGTATGGAAGGACGCCTCGCCGGTCTTCCACGTGTCCAAAAAATGTGCGCCTTTCCTCATCGTGCATGGCTCGCGCGACGAGGACGTTCCCATCGCCCAGGCGCAGGAACTTGCAGACAAACTGAAACAGGCGAAGGTTCCGGTGAGGTTGGTTACGCTTGACGACGTACACAACATCCAGACAGCGCAAGCCAGCGAACGCGTCGCCTTCGAAAGTCTGGCCTTCTTTACCGAATACCTGCGGCCGGAAAGATGAAAGCTTTGGCTTTTCCCGTCTTACATGGCATCATCCTGAGCGTAGCCGTTTTTCAGGCGGAGCGAGCGCCTGCCCTGAGCAAGCGAAGCGCGCCGAAGGGACCTCCTACCCACAAGTCCCGTGGATGTGAGATTCCTTGCCCCGCTGGCGGGGCGTCGGAATGACGCCGCAGTGACGGGGTTCAAACTCACCCACTACCCGCAGTCACACGCACAGGAATACAACCCGCCAGCCTGTTAGAATCAACGTTCACCATCACGCAAGGAGAATAGCAATCATGAGCCGCCCCGCGGGAACTTACGCCATCTTTGAGACCACCGAAGGAACCATCGTCTGCCGTTTATTCGAAAAAGACGCACCCAAAACCGTAGCCAATTTTGTGGAACTCGCCGAAGGCAAGCGCGAGTGGACGCATCCCACCACGCGTAAGAAATCCAATGACCGGCTGTACGATGGAACGATTTTTCACCGTGTGATCCCTCAATTCATGATTCAGGGTGGCGATCCGCAAGGCACCGGCATGGGCGGGCCCGGCTATCAGTTTGAAGACGAAACTAAAGGCTCGCCACACAAGTTCGACAAGCCGGGCAAGCTGGCCATGGCCAACGCCGGCCCGAACACCAATGGTTCGCAATTCTTCATTACCGTAGCGCCCACAATGTGGCTGACGGGCAAGCACACAATTTTCGGCGAGATCGTCGAGGGACAGGATGTGGTGGATAAGATTACCGCTGTGCCAAGGAACCGGCAGGACAGACCAAATAAGGATGTCGTGCTGAAGAAGGTGACGGTGGAGAGGGTGTAGTACTCGACCTGTAGCGGTCAGCGATTCGACAGCACAGCAATGTCCGTTAACTTGGCAAGCTGTTCGTCAGCGGTTACCAGCGTTAGACCGAATACCTTTGCTGTCGCAGTGATGAAACCGTCTGCTGGGTCGTTGTAGGGCAGGTTCAACGAGGAGACTGCCAGCGCGACCTCGACCGTAAGAGGCGCTTCCGTGAGTTCCAGGTCCGCCATCGTGGTTGCAACCCACGCTGCAATGTCTTGGGGCAACTGAAGGCGCCCCTTGCGCAGCAGCACGACTAACTCTCCTACACTGATGGGGGATAGCCACAACTCATTGGCAGAGTCTGTGAGAGCCTTTTCCACGCGGCGTGCAATGCGCTGCGGCTCGAGCGCGCTCCACAGCCAAATGTGAGTGTCGAGAAGCAGCTTCACCGCGACGCTTCCCAGTCATCCCAGCTGCCGGTTGGCCCGACGATATCTCCCAGAATCTTTCCTGTGCCGACCATCGTGCCCAGGCGGCGTCCCTCCGGCTTTCCAGGAGACGGAGGAATCACCTCGGCAACCGGCTTGCCGAATCGCGTGAGACGAATCGGCTTGCGCGTCTTGCGCACCTCTTCGATGAGGCCCAGGCACTTGGCTTTGAATTCGGAGACGGCGACTTCCTTCATAGGTGAAATTGTACCATGGTCAATGACCATGGTCAAA
>Ga0187782_10004275_pt1 | contig 10703 bp, 8 predicted proteins | sample 0715_SJ02_MP15_2_FD_132454 | JGI IMG/M metagenome (GOLD analysis project Ga0187782, IMG submission 132454) | Tropical peat soil microbial communities from peatlands in Department of Meta, Colombia - 0715_SJ02_MP15_20_MG | ecosystem: Environmental > Terrestrial > Soil > Wetlands > Peat | place...
TCAGTCCGGTAGCAAAGGGAATCGCGCGTCCGTGCGTGGTGTGGAACGAATCGAGCTTCACATATCCAGCGACGCGGCCCGTGCAGCCGATCCCCGAAACCAGCGCGATCGAATCTAAATCGACTTTCGATTCGATCAACGCGCGGGCAAACGAGGTCACCGTGGTGCCAATGCCGCATCCCGGGCACCAGATGTGCGGCATCCGGTCGCTGCGCAGGAACGGTTCCACGGGATTGACAGTCTCGTCTACGTTCAGCATCGGTTGGCCTCCACGATGGCGTTCAGGATCGCGTCCGGGTCATGGACTCCGCCTCCCGCGTGCGGCACGGCGAAAGTCCTAGCTTTTCCCGCGGCCGCGCGCTCGACCTCGCGCACCATCTGCCCGAGGTTCAGTTCGGGCACGACAAACGCCTTGACTTGCCGGGCTAGTTCAGCAACTTTCTTATCCGGAAACGGCCAAGCGCTGATGAGCCGCAGCTTCCCGACTCTCAGCCCGCGCTGGCGCGCCAGGTCAATCGCTCGCTGGGCCACCCGCGACGTGATGCCATATGACACGACCACCACCTCGGCATCGGCCAAGCGATCTTCTTCGACCAGGCAGATGCGGTCGGCAGCCGCCCGTATCTTGTTCTGCAGACGCTTCACCAGCTTGTCCTGGGTCTGCGGCGTCATGTTGGGATAACCCCGCTCATCGTGGGTCAGTCCCGTTATGTGAAACTTGTAGCCCTCGCCGGCATGCGCCATCTCGGGCACGAGGTCGCCATTCGTGCGGTACGGCAGGTACTCTTCCGCCGTTTTATGAGTGTGCTTGCGGGGCACGACTTCGATCTGATCGGCGGAAGGAATCACGACCTTCTCGGTCATGTGCCCAACCACTTCATCCATCATGAACATTACCGGCACGCGGAATTCCTCGGCCAGGTTGAAGGCCTTAATGGTCAGGTCGAAGCATTCCTGGGGCGAGTTGGGGCACAGCGCGACGATCTCGTAGTCGCCATGCGATCCCCAGCGCGCCTGCATCATGTCGGCCTGCGCCGGTAATGTCGGCAAGCCGGTCGAGGGCCCGCCGCGCTGCACGTCCACGAACACGCAGGGAGTCTCGGTCATCGCGGCGTAGCCGATGTGCTCCATCATCAGCGAAAAACCGGGTCCAGATGTGACCGTAAACGCCTTCGCTCCGCCCCATACCGCTCCCTGCAGCGCGATCGACGCCGCCAGTTCATCTTCCATTTGAATGAAGCTTCCGCCCACGGTCGGCACCCGCGCGGCGAAGCGCTCCACCACTTCAGTCGAAGGAGTGATCGGATATCCCGCCGCAAATCTCGCGCCCGCGGCTAGCGCCCCTTCGCAACAGGCGTGGTCGCCGTCCATAAAATGAGTGCCGGTCAGAACGCCTCGCGGATCGGCTTTCATTTCTCACCTCCGCCGGCCTTCGGCGATTTCGTTTCCGCAGCCTTCGCCTCCGCTACTTTCGTTCCATAGATGGCGAAGTCGGGGCAGTACATGCCGCACAAGTCGCACCCACTGCATTTTTCCGGATGCACCACGTGGGGCGGATGATAGCCCTTCGAGTTGAACGCCGAGGAGAGCGCCAGCACGTGCGTCGGACAGAACTCCACGCAGAAACCGCACGCCTTGCAGCGCTCCACCACGATGGAAACGCGTCCTTTTGCCACGAGATCCCCCAGCTCAGGAGTAAAAAGCCCTCCCGGTAGTCATCGCAGGATGTGATTATCCGTCCCCGGGCTCAAGACTCGGTGTGACTGCAATCACAGTAGCCGGTGAGACGAAGCACCCCGCGGCTCCACAAAAGCAACATAAGTGCCTTCGAAACAATGGCTTAAGCGCCTTACCCCCAGTCACGCAGGATCCGGAGATCGTGATTAGGGGCTCTGTTGCCTGCGAGTATTCACCCGGTTTGCCTCTCCCGAGTCAACCCACTACACTCGGTTTCTTGCGGGTATCCTACGACCTGCCCTGAGCGGGAGTCGAAGGGTCTCGTTACTCTTGCGAGATGCGGGTGTTTTGTTCGGTAACGCGCTCGCTGGCTGCCGCACCAGGTGTCTATTGGAAATTCTCGACCTCAGGCATTTTTCCTCCGCCGACCTGCGTCCCCTGCTGGCCGACGAGACCCAACTTTGGGGGCGTCTGCTCTCTTGGGACTACTCGGGCTCGGCGGAGATGATTCTCCGTTATGTCGACGCGAAAATCCTGCCCGGCTATGCCGCCGTCGAGCGCGGCCGCGTCTTCGGCTACTCATTTTTCGTCTACGAAGCCAGCAAGGGCGTCATTGGCGACCTCTATGTCGCCAACGGCAACCGGCTGCCCCATGGCCGCGAAGTCGAATTGAAGCTGTTGACGCATGTGATTGAAACCCTGCAGCAGTCCCCTGGAATTCAGCGCGTTGAGGCGCAACTGCTGGCCCACGATGCCAATGCCGTGTCGCGCCCGTTTCTTGAGACCGGATTTCAGCGCCATCCTCGCTTGTTCATGGTGCTGACGCTGGGAAAGGCAGAGCCCGAGACGATTCCGGTTCATCCCGAAATCGAAATCCGTCCCTGGAGTGAGGCTTACTATCAGCCTTCAGCCGCAGTAATCACCGCCGCTTATCGCGGCCACGTCGACGCGCAAATCAACGATCAGTACCACACCCTGGGCGGATCGCTCCGCTTCCTGAACAATATTGTGCGGTTTCCGGGATGCGGCGTGTTCGACGCCGAGTCGTCGTTCGTAGCTCTCGATCGCAGAGCGAACACCCTGGTCGGCTTGATTCTGTGCTCGCGCGTCCGCCACGACGTGGGCCATGTCACGCAGGTCTGCGTTCTGCCCGAATATCGCACACGGCGGATTGGCGAATCGCTGATGGCCACGACCACCGCCAATCTGCGCACGAGAAACTTCACCATACTTTCGCTGACCGTGACCGAAGCCAACACGCGCGCGGTCGCGTTATACCGCCGCCTTAATTTCGATACAAACAGGGTTTTCGATGCGTTCGTGTGGGAAGGGTGAAGGACAACCGTCAGCTTTCAGCCAAAGCCGGTGGGACGTTGAGACGCTACCTGCAGTGCCGCACGCACTCTCTGAGGTTGCAGTCCTATCAAGGAAAGCCTGAGGTTGCATAGCTGACCGCTGATAGCTGAAAACCGATAGCTATCTTCGCAACAGCCACATCACCCAGCCGGCGGCCAGCGCCCCGCCAAGAAACATGACAAAGCAGTACAACCCATAGCGCACCATGTCGCGCGTATTGTCGCGATGAGTGATGCCGAACACGATGGAGGCAAACAGGGCAAACACCGTCGCCGCGCTGAAATGTGTGAGTGTGATCGTCATAATTGTGAAGGCAAAGTGGCAAGGTGTCAAACCTCTTCTCCCACATTGCCACACAGTCACTTTGCCACACTTGAAACTTGTTTCCCTACTGCTTCTTTCCAATCGCAATGTGATATGCATCAGCGATCGAAATAAAATTCAGCAGTCCGGCAACAATCATGAATTTCGTTCCGTAATCCGCAGTCGCGAACGCAATCGCGCCCTGACCCCAGTCCATGGCCAGGCTCACAACATAAAGCCCGCCCGCACCCAAATTCCCGATGAAGCCCAGAATGTCGAGAATGTCGCCGCCGTTCGCCTTGTAGATGCGGCCCTGCATCCCAAGCCCAAGCAGAAACAAGGTCACAATCGAGACGAACAGCAGCCAGCCTCGAACCCATCGCTTCTGGATCATGTGCCCCGCGCCCGGAATCAGCCAGCCGATCGCGGGAGCAACCACCGCCATCGGTGTCAGCGGCGCTGCCTCGGCTGCTTTAGCTTTTTCTTTGGTGGAATTTGGCATTCAGATGGTCACAATCTCGCGTTGAATTTTCCCTGTAACTTCTGCCGACTTCGCTCGCACCAAAACATTGACCTCGCTGCGGACGCCAAACTCCGGTAAATAGATGCCGGGCTCGATTGAGAAGCAGGAATTGGCGAGAATCTGCCGCTCGTCGTGAATCTCCAAATCGTCCATGTTGGCCCCGTTGGAATGGACGTCGGTGCCAATGGAATGTCCCGTGCGGTGAATGAAATAGTCGCCGTAACCCGCTTTTTGGATGTGTCCGCGGGCGGCGCGATCCACTTCCCAGCCGCAAATCCTGCGGCCGGTGGCCACCGCGTCAACCACTGTCCTCACTCCGGCATCGCGCGCGTCGCGCACGATCTCGAAAATCTCGCGCATCCGCGGCGAGGCCGCCGCCCCCACAAAGCCCATCCAGGTGATGTCGTAATAGACCGCGTCCGGCGTTTTCTTTTTCCCCCATACATCGAGCAACACTATATCGCCTTCGCGGATCGGCACAGGACGGCTCGCCTGCGGTTCATAATGCGGATTGCTGGCATTAGCATTGACGGCCACAATCGGCGGATCATCGGTCTCGAGGTTCTCGCGCTCGAACGCTTCCATGAACCACTGCTGAATCTCGTGCTCTTTCGCGCCGCCGTTCCGCATCCGGCGCCCGATTTCCTTGAACGCCTCGGCGATGATCGCGTCAATGCTGTCGCGAGCCGCGAAGTGCGAGCGGATCTGCTCCTCACTCCAGGTGGATTCGAACTGCGCCACCAGATCAGCCGAACTGACGATGTTCTTGCCCAGACCGCGCAGCAGGTCAATTGTGCCCCCGTCCACCAGCGAAATCGTGAAAACCAGATTGTTGGGCGAATACTGCATGGCGAGATCGCGATGATTCGCCAAAATCGTTTTCAACTTATCAAACAATTCCCGCCAGCCGGAATACTGGTGCTTCTTTCCCGGCAGCGCATCCAGATGCCCGGCCTCGATCTTGTGCACCAGTTTGACCGGCTCGCCCTCGGCCGGAACCAGATAGAACCACCGCCGCGTCACCATCAGGCTCGCCGGCAATCCCAACACCCGGTAAGCGATCGGGTCGCGATGATGATGATCGTAGAACAACCACGCGTCGATGTTGCGCTCGCGCAGCGCAGACTGGATCGCAGCAACGTCCATGGGCAAACCCTTATTGTAAACAAGAGGGCGGCTTTGGGCGAATGGCAGGCTTATCGAGGTAGCGGCTCAATTTGAATTTCAACTGTTCCACCCTTTCCGAGGGCGTCATCCCGAGCAAAGCCGTTTTTCAGGCGGAGCGAGGGATCTCCCTGCTGCGAGCGCGTCGAGGGGAGATCCCTCGGCCCGCTGGCAAAAAACGCGGGCCTTCGGGATGACGCCCCTGACGGCGGGAAGAATTCAAACTGAGCCACTCCTCTTTTGGACTGTCCCGATTCTTGGCTAGTTCGACCTCTGTTTCTTGCCGTTGAAACTCACCGCCCTACCCATCAGTTTTTCCAACTTGAACGACAGCGGCATTTCTGCTAAAAGAAATCTACCAAACTAGTCTTCGCCGTAATGATCCAGGCTTGGGGAAAAATCGAGGCATTCGCCTCTAGCTGTCCGTCTCTGACGAACGGACATAAAACGCTTGTGGAGTCTCCCCGGCGAGTTCCATAAGCGCAATCATGGGCCCCAGCGAGATTCTTTGGAGATCGCATGCAATCAAGCGACTGGGTTGAAGCAGGCGGGAAGACTAGCTCTCTGAGTTTTCCCTGCACTCTCGCTCGCCTGAAACCCGTACAGTTCCGAAACTGTCCTCTGCCCGTCACACGCCAAATCGCCCGCATGTCACATTTCATCGTCGGAGGAAAAGATGGCGACCCATCTCGTGAGCATTGAGAATGACGCGGAGATCAAACAGCGCCTCGAAGCAGAACGCGCTCGCCTGCGCAAGATCGCCGGGCTTGACCGGCCCAATCACTTTCATCGCCCTGTGGAGCGGGCCTTCACCGCCGAGCAGCGCCCTCACACCACGATCCTGTTCGGCGGCTTTACCTGGAAGCACGAGGATCTGATCCGCGCCGTTTTCCAGGGCTGCGGCTATCGCTGCGAAAAATTGCCCGTACCCGGCGTCCCAGCCTTCCAGACCGGCAAGGAATTCGGGAATAATGGCCAGTGCAACCCGACCTATTTCACCGTTGGCAATCTCGTGCAGTACCTTCAATTTCTGGAAAAAGAGGGTCTGTCGCGCCAGCAAATTCTGGACAATTACGTCTTCTTCACTGCGGGCTCCTGCGGTCCTTGCCGCTTCGGCATGTACGAGGCCGAATATCGCTACGCCCTGAAAAATGCGGGCTTCGATGGCTTCCGTGTGCTCTTGTTCAAAGACAGCGACGGCATCAAAGCGGCCTCGGGAGAGCCCGGCCTGAAGTTCACGGTCGATTTCGGCTTTGGCATGCTCAACGCCATGCACATGGGCGACGTCATCAACGACTTGATCTACCAGATTCGGCCGTACGAAGTGCATGCCGGGGAAACCGATCGCGTCTTCCGCGAAATGGTGGACAGTCTCTGCGAGGATTTGAAGAATCGCAAATCCTTTGAGATTGAAAAGAGCGCGCCGGATTGGGCGAAACCGAAATTCAAGAGCAGCAAAATCCTGCGCAACACCTTCAATGTCTTCGGCAAGTGGCATGAGCACATGTGGGGCAAGGATTATCTGAATGCGCTTCGCAACGCCCGCGAGAAAATGGATTCAATCGAGGTTGACCGCACCCGGGTCAAGCCGTTGGTCAAGATCACAGGCGAGTTCTGGGCGCAGATCACCGAGGGCGACGGGAACTTCAACATGTTCGCCTTTCTGGAGCGCGAAGGCGCGCAGGTGCTGGTCGAGCCGATCGCAACCTGGGTCGCGTACCTCTTGTATCAGGCGAAGGCGCACGCCATCGCCAAATGGCCGGTCAACCGCCCCCATCGCAATCCAGAGTGGTACGAATTCAAAAAACATTTTGCCAATTACATCGGCCTCCGAAAGAAACTGTGGGGAATTGGCGCCGGCGAGCGCATGTGGAACTTCTTCTACCATCGCACCGCCAGAAACCTGGGCGGCATCACACACCACCTCGCTCCGCAAACCGAACTGGCGGAACTGGCGCATCCCTTCTACAATCAGTTCGCGCGCGGCGGCGAAGGCCACCTCGAAGTGGGCAAGAACGTCTACTACACCGTGCATAAATTCTGCCACATGGTGCTGGCGCTGAAACCGTTTGGGTGTATGCCGTCGTCGCAGTCCGATGGCGTGCAGTCCGCGGTCATCAACAAATTCAAAGACATGATCTTCCTGCCCATCGAGACTTCCGGCGAAGGCGAGGTCAACGCTCACAGCCGCGTCCAGATGGCGCTGGGCGAAGCCAAGGTGAAAGCGAAAACGGAATTCGAGGAATGCCTGAAATCCACGGGCAAGAGCATGAACGAGATCCGCGAATACATCGAGGAGCATCCGGAGTTGAAGCGGCCGTTCTATCATGTGCCGCACCGCGAGGGAGTCGCCGGCACCGCGGCGCAGTTCGTTCTGCATGTCAGTGACCGGATCAACCGCGACACGCGATTCTGGAAGCGCTCGCGCGTGCGCGGGGTCGCAGTGCCCGCCATGTCCGGCGACTAGAACACACTTGCCGCTGAGGAGACGCAGTAATGCACGACCATAAGGGCCCGCAACTAATTCAGATCGCTCCCCTCGAGCCCCAGGCCTCGTCCATTCAGCAGGCGAGGCATGCCCACCAGCCGCACGATCACAGCACCACATTTCTCGTCGGCCTCGACGTGGGCTCAACCACAGTGAAGGCCGTTGTGGTGGAGGCCGCTACCGACAGCGTCCTTTGGCAGGATTATCAACGCCACGAAACCAAGCAGCCGGAGAAAACCCTCGAGTTCCTGAAGCGGATGGAATCTGACGTCGGCATCAACCGCCACAACACGCGCATGTTCCTGACCGGTTCCGGCGGCAGTGGAATCGCAGACCAGGTGGGCGCGAAGTTCGTGCAGGAAGTCACGGCGGTTTCCTTGGCTGTTGAAAAACTCCATCCCGAGGTTTACTCAGTCATCTAACTCGGCGGGCAAGATGCCAAGATTATCGTATTCAAAGACGACGACGAAACCGGGCGCAAGAAGAAGATTCCCTCGATGAACGACAAGTGCGCCGGCGGGACCGGCGCCGTCATCGACAAGATCAATGCGAAGCTCAAAATTCCCACCGACCTTCTCGCCGAACAGAAGTATCACGGCATCAAGCTGCACAAAGTCGCCGGCAAGTGTGGTGTCTTCGCCGAAACCGATATCAACGGCCTGCAGAAGGTTGGCACTCCGCCCGATGAATTGATGGCATCGCTTTTTGAAGCAATCGTTCTGCAGAATCTGAGCGTTCTCACCCGCGGCAACACGCTGCGCCCTCACGTGCTCCTGCTCGGCGGCCCCAATAGTTTCATCCGCGGCATGTGTGAAGCCTGGCAGGCGAACATTCCTCGCATGTGGCAGGAACGCAAGGTACAAATTCCCGACGGCGCAAGGCCCGAGGATCTGATCAAGGTCCCGCAGAACGCGCAGTATTTTGCCGCATTGGGAGCGGTGGAGTTTGGCCGCGCCGAGGATGATTGCGTCGGTTGCTATCACGGTTACGAGCAGCTGCTTCACTACATCGAATACGGCCGTCAGGAGGAGAAAGCGAAATCCGGCGGCAAGGGCCTGGTCGACCATCCTGCCGAACTTGACGTGTTCAAAGAAGCCTACCGTCGCAAGAAGTTCACACCGGCCGTATTTCAGAAGAACAGCACCGTCGCCGGTTTCATCGGCATTGACGGCGGCTCCACTTCCACCAAAGCCGTTTTGCTAGACGAAAACGGCGACATTCTCTGCAAGTCCTATCAGCTTTCCAACGGCAATCCGATTCAGGACACCATCGAGATGTTCGAGAGCCTGCGCAGCCAGGTCGAAGAGCAGCACGCGAAGCTGGAAGTCCTCGGCGTCGCAACTACCGGCTATGCGAAGGACATTCTGAAAGACGTCCTCAAAGCGGATGTGGCTCTCGTAGAAACCGTCGCCCACACCGAGTCCGCGCTCAAGTTCTACGAAGACCCGCACGTGATCGTCGACGTTGGCGGGCAGGACATCAAAATCATCATCCTTCACCAAGGCCGTGTGAAAGACTTCAAACTGAACACGCAATGCTCGGCCGGCAACGGATACTTTCTGCAATCCACGGCGGAAGGCTTCGGGCTGAGCGTCAATCAATATGCGGATCTCGCATTCTCCGCGCAAGCGATGCCCGTCTTCGGATATGGCTGCGCCGTGTTCATGCAGTCCGACATTGTGAATTTCCAGCGTCAAGGCTGGCGGGCGGAGGAAATTCTTGCGGGCCTGGCAGCCGTGCTGCCCAAGAACGTGTTCCTTTATGTGGCCAGCATCCCCAACCTCGCCGCGCTCGGCTCGCGCTTCGTCTTGCAAGGCGGGACGCAGAACAACCTCGCAGTCGTTAAGGCCGAAGTGGATTTCATTCGCAACAGCTTCCGCGCGACCGGTAAGCAGCCGGAAATCATCGTGCACGAGCATTGCGGAGAATCGGGAGCGATCGGCGCCGCCCAGGAATCGCTGCGCCTCTGGCGGAAGGGCCAAACCACAACGTTCGTCGGCTTGGAGGCAGTCCGCAAAATCGAATACCGCACCACGCGCAACGAAGACACCCGCTGCCATTTCTGCAAGAACGACTGTTTGCGGACTTTCATCGATATTCGCACTCAACCCAAGAACGACCTCAGCTTCGTGCCCATCCAGAAGGTCACCAAGGTCCCGCTCATGCACGGCGAGCAGCGATTGATCATCGCTACCTGCGAGAAAGGCACAGTGGAAGATCTGAACGACATGAAGGAAATCAAAGCCGGCCTCGAGACGATCCGCGCCGCGCATCCAAATTTCGTTGACTACGCGTCGAAAGAAGTCTTCCGGCCGACCAATGCAAAGAACGTCGCCGACCCGCTACCGGAGCGCGGATGGGCTGGCTGGCGAAAGGACGACAAAGAACGGCGCGCGCTCATGGAAAATCGCCCCAGAATCCGCATTGGTATTCCGCGCGTGTTGAACATCTACACCTATGCTCCGCTCTTCAATGCCTATTTCGAGAGTCTGGGCGTGCAGCCCGAAAACATCATCTATTCCGACTACACCAGCTCCGAGCTCTACCGCGCTGGCGCCAGCCGTGGCGCCATCGATCCCTGCTTCCCCGCCAAAATCGGAATTTCTCACGTCTACAACCTGATTCAGGAGAAGCATCGCAAGAAGCCGCTCAACGCGATCTTCTTCCCGATGTACGACGTGCTGCATTCGCCTCTGGTGAAAATTGTCGCCGCCAATGCCTGCCCCACAGTAACCGCTACGCCCGAAACGGTGAAGGCGGCATTCACAAAAGAAAACGATGTGTTTGCCGAGCACAATGTCAAATACATTGATCCTGTGCTCAATTTCTCTGACCGCAAGCTGTTCGCGCATCAGATGCTGCAGGCGTGGCAGCCCGTTCTCGGTCTCTCACAGGAAGAAAACGATCGCGCCATCGAGTCGGGATTTCAGGCTCTGAAGGAGTATGAAACGCGAATCCGGCAACGGGCGCGACAAGTTCTTGACCAGCTCGAGCGTGAGGATCGCATCGGTATTGTCATGCTGGGACGACCCTATCACCACGATCCCGGCCTCAACCACGAGATTCTCGACGAATTTCAGAAGCTCGGTTATCCGATCTTCTCGCAGAGCACGCTGCCGCTCGATGAAGACCTGCTCGAGCGCCTGTTCGGCGACGAAGTCCGCGCGGGCGTCATCCAGCATCCCCTCGACA
>Ga0187782_10004276_pt1 | contig 10702 bp, 10 predicted proteins | sample 0715_SJ02_MP15_2_FD_132454 | JGI IMG/M metagenome (GOLD analysis project Ga0187782, IMG submission 132454) | Tropical peat soil microbial communities from peatlands in Department of Meta, Colombia - 0715_SJ02_MP15_20_MG | ecosystem: Environmental > Terrestrial > Soil > Wetlands > Peat | place...
AGAGCGAACACAAGCTGGCGATTGTCAGATCCGAAAACCCATCGCGCCACATGCTTCGCATTCATTCCCGCAACCAGCCCAACCATCGCGATGAAGGGGAGCACGACCAAGATACCCACCATGAAGTATTGCTTTGCCCGGGCTCTCACATCCTCGACAGTGCGCGCAATCTCTCGCGGAAGAGAAACCCCAATTCCGAGTTGAGAGGCTGCCAGTAACCAAGAGGAAACTCGCTTAACCAGCAGGTATTCGCCAAGCACTATTACGCCCATCTCTCGGCTGACCGCGCCTACCAGAATCAGATTTGTACCCATCATCAAAACTTGCGCCAGCCCCGTGGTCAGCACGTCCATCGCAAACGGTCGCAACCGCCAGGGCAGTAACTGGCTCAAGGGCGTGCGCTTTTCAGTTTGTGATTGCATTCCGTAATTGAACGAGGCCAGCAGCCAAATCGTTCTCCAGGTTGCCTTGATATGTCCCAGGGAAGTCGAAGTACGGCGCAAACCCTTCCACTTCGTAACCACCTTCTGGGAGCATTCCGTCGGTAGGGAGGTAGGCCCAAGTTTGATCGATACATCCAACCGGAATCACCTTATAATTGGCAAAGAGCTTTTCCACCAAGCGGCGATAGGACGAAACGACCTCAGCGCTGATACCTAAAATGGCAATCTGCCCTAGCATGACCAGGTGGAACGCCAAGTCTCTTCGATTGTGGTTCCACCATCGAACCCCGGGCCAATCAACTGCGCAACGTGTGCTACACAGAGGCAAAGCCTTAACTTTCACTCCATCGGTATGCACGATTTGACACACGTACTGGCCTAACGAATCTGCCCAACGTTGCCATTCGGGTAAATTGGGACGGCCAAAGAGTGGACCAAGGCAGATCCGCAAAACCAAAGATCGCATATCGGTTACGCGGGCCCCAAAAGGCGGGCGCAGATCGCCCGAGAAACCCTGCAGAAACAGTACGGGGATTGGGCCATATCTTTGTCGCAATTGCTGGCGAACGACCCCCGGATAGTCCGCCGAGACCATGTTGAGTCCCGGCCTTCCCGTAGGATGACAGGCATAGCTCCAGATCACCGCGCGGACGTCCCCTTGCCCGGAGCAGATGCGCAAAACAGACACCTCTTCATCGCGCTCGCCGTCCGGGTTAGGTCCCATGTCGGAGCTATAGCGCAGCCCTCTTGGCGTAATACGAAGGCGCTTCAGGCGGCGATTCATGCTATGGTTCGCTCTGCCGTTGTGGTATGTAACCCATGCGGGAGCAACATTCCGGCGAACTTTGGTGATTGCGACTGCAATTCGATCCGCGGCGAACTGTACATACTCCTGGTCCGGGATCCCCACTTTTGGAATGCCCGATTGTGTCATGGGGGCACCATGAGTATGGCTGGCACCCAAGAATAGACATTCAGGAGAAGCTGTCAGTCCAAGCCGTTCGAGCAAGGCTCGACGAAGGTCCTCGCCGCAGTAAAGCAGATCGGCGGTCACCAGGACCACCTCTCTCTCCCCTTGTCGTATCACTACGAAATTCGCCTCAAGCGGATCTGCAATCCCCGCATATTCACTGGTGCGCCAGCCGTAACCGCCGAGCGGAACTGGCCTATGCGGCGTAATGTCCGCCGACGCAAATGAGAACATCGCTGTTTCTGTGCCTACCATCTACTCAATCGTCGCGACGAATGTCGCCCTGCTGTCTCCACAGGGAATAGTTGAGTGAGCGCCGGGCTGCGACCGCATAGAATGCTTCTGAGCCCCAGGGTGCGTCGATCGCACGAGCACATGGCGCAGACAATCGCCAATTAAATCGTATCCGTCCCAAATCACGTCGAAGCTAAGCGCTTCTCCGAAAGGAACCAGCCGGTCGATTCCACCATTGCCAGCTAATCTGGCAAATTCGCACAGTTCCTCCGACGAAAACCCGAAATGTGTAATCGTTTGATCGTGAGGCTCAACCAATGCCACCACCTCCGCGAGTCCGTTTGCGCGCACGTGCGTGAATAAACCGGCGCCGCAAATTCTTTTGCGAAGACGGGCAGGCTCGCGCAAAGTAATTGCTAAGAATTCGCGTTCACTGGGATTGAAGTCGACCTCCGCTTCACATGCCAAGTCGAAAGCGTGGCGGAGCCGATGCGTGGCGTTCGAGGCTGCTCCGCGATAGTTGCGCCGCGCAATTTCCTCCCGCAATGTCGCGTTAAAGCGCGGCACCACCGCTTCAAAATCGGGCTCACTTCCGATCCAGATCACCAAGTGTGGAGACGAGCACCCCATCTGGTTAAAGGTGAATACATCGTTGAAGAACCCCTGGGCGAGAGAGGCGACAGTCTCGTCCGACGCCGTGCGATAGCTTGAAGCGGAGACCACAGCGTAAGAGTATTTACTGCTGAATGCACGCTCGCTGGCATGCGGACTCAGAGGCAGGGAACGAAAGTAACTCACGGTTTCATCGCCCCCCCACAACACTCGATGAGTGCACCACTTGGAAATGTCGCCCGATATCTTGTCATCATGGGCGTAGGTTAGAAAAACATTGGCCGCGCGCAATTCGTCGTCGGTTTCCATCTGCTCTGCCACTAGAGCGAGCAATCGTGCCAGGACGGGACTCTGTTGGCCGGTCACCCGAACGATGTTTGCGTTTCCGCAAAGATACGCCACCGCCCATGAATAGAGAAAAACCGTATCCACGTTCGCGGGCGCAACGTGGAAAACCCGGCCCGTGGGCACGTGCACCACTTCTGGGGAGCGGTCAACCCTGTCGCAAAACTCGCGTGCAAGCCGGCCGATATTTGCCCGCCGCAACCAGTAACCGAGGACAACGCTGGCTGGGTCGTTCCGCAGTATGACATCGCGCAAGATGCGCTGCGAGAGGTCTACCAGAGCGCGCTGCCGTTTCGGCGTGAACGGCGTTTGCGCCGGCCAGGAACGTGCAAACAGCGCAGGCAGCTCGATGCGCTCCATTGAAGGCGCGAGCGCCTTCACTGCCAAGCTCGACTCGGCTGGGGTTTGGGGTATCACTGGCGAGCTCGTTCCTGAAAAGTATCGCTGCAGCCCCGGAGCTCTGCCTCCGGCAGTCTTCCGACCAGCTCGAAGTACTGGCCCTGCATACCCGACTGTCCCTCACCCCTCAGCACGCCGAGGTCTTCCGTCAACAAAGAGTGCCCGGGGTAACTTACGGGCAAGGAACTAACAACCTGAACCAGTCCCTCCTGGCCATGTGGCAGGGGCTCCAAAGTGTTGGCATCGCGGATAATTACGTCTGAATAATTTGAAGCCTGCAAGAAATGGAGATCGTTTTCGAAGAACACGCTGCCAACTTGCTCCGCCATACCGTAGAAGCTGGCCACGCGGTGAATGTCGGCGACCTCTTCGGCTGTCTGGCGAAATTCTTTCGGGCTCACGCTCTGGTTTTGCAGCTTCTTCCAACCTCCAGTGTGAAGCAGCATCGAGTCCTTTGGAACTGTCAGTCTTTGCCCCGCGCGAGCCAGCGGTTCCAGGAAATATTTCCAGACAACGTACGTAACCCCGAAAAAAATGGGCGCGAGATCGCTGTTCTGATGTAGATATTCCGCCAGCCCTTCGAGGTCCAGCGAGAAATCCTCCCGTAAGCAATAAAACGGCCGCCGGCCGAAGAGCAACATGGCCATAATGGCGGCGCCACGGGCCGAATAGGAACCGCGATTACGAACCGCGGAACTGTGATCCACGACAATCAAAGGGCGTCGCTGCACACCGACGAAGTGCTGTGTGATTTTGACCATGGCCTGGGATTGCAATTGGGCTGTCTCTGCGTCCAAGTAGATACGGCTGACAGCCTGTCCCGTAGTGCCACTGGAGGTCACTACCTTCACCACTTTGTCTGCTTCGGTGCTTCGCAGTTCCTGCGTTTTAAACAGCGACACGGGTAAGAAAGGAGCATCTTCCAGATTGGTGAACTCCAGGGCTTTCTTGCCGCCGAACACGCGATGAATGAGGTTGCGGTAGGTTTTGCACCGCTCGTAATGATGTTGCGTCAGTTCCCGGACACGACTCGTAAGGATCCTGCGCTTCTCGGCTTGCGGGAGGCTGAACGGAGGCGTCTCTCTTAGTTGTTCCAAAGCATTCAGTTCTACGGTCATGCGAAGCTCTGATAGTCTTTCTTGCCATTCGAATTGAAGGGCATTTTCGCGACCGTCTCTATATGGATGGAGTTTGGCGGCACGTTCAGTTCTGCCGCGAGGTTAAGGCGGATATCGCCCGCACTCACCGCGTTGGTAGGCTCAGTAAAGATGTGCAGGGAATCGTTCCGGTTCACTGCTGCGACCAGGACCCGATATTTAGTCTCCAGGTGTCGCTCAACATCCTCAAGACTCACTCGCCGCCCATAAAGTTTGGCGAACCGTCGAAGGCGGCCGTGAACTGAGTAAAAACCATCGTCGTCCACCGTGGCCAGATCCCCCGTTTGTAACATCCCCTGTAATTCATCCCCTTTTACGAGACTCTCGGCATCTTCCGCATAACCCATCATCACGTTCGGACCCTGATAAACCAATTCCCGCGCCTCCAGTTCCTCTACGGGAGCTAATGAGAGGCGGCCTCGGGGGATAGGCACTCCGATGGCGCCGATCTTGTCTCCAAGCCGTTCTGCTGGAACATAGGAGATACGCGCAGTTGCCTCCGTCTGGCCGTACATTACAAAGAATCGCACACTCGCGGCTTGTGCCTTCTGATAGAAAGCCGTGATCAGATCGCGACGAAGTCCTCCGCCGGCTTGCGTCATAGTACGCAACGAAGGGTACTGCTGAGGGTCGAACCGCAGCCGATGCAGGCTTTCATACATGTAGGGCACACCCGCAAAGGAAGTGCATTGGGTGCTGGCGAAATCCTTCCAGAACTCTGGCCATAGAAAAGAGTGTCTGGTCAGGACAACGCTACCACCGGCCACCAGGTGAGAGTTGATCAGCGACAGGCCGTAGGAGTACTGCATCGGCAGCCCCTGAATGGAGCGTTCCGCCGGCGTAAGGCCGAGATATTCGGCAATGGAAACCGCATTGGCAACGACGTTTCTTCGCGTCAAGCGAACCAGCTTAGGGCTGCCGGTCGATCCAGAAGTGGTCAGGAGCAAAGCGAGGTCGGGATGAGCCGCCGTGTTCACATCGTCGTGATTCCACAGAATCTGATAACTACTTTCCGGTAGCGGCTCTGGACGCCTTCCGATGCTGACTTCAATCCCGGGAGGAACCAACAGCGCTTGCGGCCGATAAGCTCGGAGCAGGGGAGCCAACCGGGCCGCTGGGTTCGGCTCAAGCAGGCACAAGGGAATCTTTGCTGCTAAGCACGCCTGAAACAGAACGATGGCGTCCGGAGTATTGGTGGCGAGAAGAAACACTAGCCGCCGTTCCAAATGTGCCTTCAGTATGCCGGCCATCGCGCTCGCGCGCTCACAGAGATCGTCGTAATGCAGCGTCGTCCCGGTTGCGGGCTCCAGGAGCGCCACTCGACTCCCATCATGCCGCGCCAAGAGGTCGATCACGCCTGCATTCCCCCATCGACGCCGAGGATTTGTCCAGTAACGTATGACGACAGATCGGAACCGAAAAACACCGCCGCATTCGCTACATCGAGCGGAGCGCCCGCTCTCCCCATCCGAATGCTCTTGGCGTTGCGCTCAAAGATTTCCTGGGGCAGTGCGCGCATCATTTCTGTATCGATAAATCCGGGCGCGATCGCATTCACCCTGATACCGCGAGGGGCCAACTCCTTGGCCGCAGCCAGGGTAAATCCACTAACCGCAGCCTTCGTCGCGGAGTACACGGAAAGACCGGGAAGGCCATGCGATCCAGCAAAAGACGAAATATTAATGATGGAAGCCGGACCCTTCATCAGGCGAACCGCAACCTGCGTTAGGTTCAACGTGGAGATCACGTTTGCATTGAAGAGTTCACGGGCTCCCTCGATGGCAATCATGCCTAGTAGGGATTGCTGCAATACGCCCGCATTATTCACCAGCACGTCGAGACGTCCGAATTGCTTCCGGCACACGTTCACGCATTCGCGGACTGTAGCGTCGGTTGTGATATCACCTTGCACCGCAACCACGTTCCCACCCGCCCGCCGCAGGCTGTCGGCGAGGGCAACGATCTCCGCCGATCGCGCCACGATGACAATTGCGGCTCCATGCGATACAAACGCTTCCGCGATGGCTCTGCCGATTCCCCGGCTTGCCCCTGTGATCAGGGCAACTTTGCCGTTAAGCAGCACTGATGTTGATCCCAGAATTCTGCAAGATCTCCCGCGCTCGGGCGAATGTGCTCATGGCAATAATGTCATTCGTGTCCAATGTGACCCCAAATGCGTCTTCTATAGAGGCCACCAGCGCCATGTGCCCGACAGAATCCCACCTGGGCACGCTCTGATAGGCCAAGTCATCGGTGACCTGCTCCGGACTGATTCCCAATGCTTCCACAAAACAATTGGCCAACTTACTCACAAATGTTCTCCTTGAACATCCGCAAATGTCATCGAGCAAGACTACCGTTGTGTTGTAGCTGATCGATTAAATCCGACGTCTCCACGAGCCACCAACTTAAGCGGCTTGATCAGCTACGAGGCCTTAACCACTAAACATTGATTTCCGGCCATCTCTAACACCGGCTCCGGGTTGTCCGCAAAAAACTCATGAAATGCCGCTCTAACACCAGGCCAGAAATAGTCGTGGGACACAATCACTCCGCCAGGAGACATGCGGGGATAAAAGAACTCCAGGCAGTTTCTGGTACTTTCGTAAAGGTCGACATCGAGGTGAACGAACGAGAACTTTCGATCACTTACCGGGGCTGCCGTTTCGGGGAAAAGTCCCTTGTAGAAACTGACCTCTGAATAGGCACTAAGGTATTGACGCACCTTTTCCAAAGAGCAGGCGTAGTTGCCTGGAAAAAAGTGTGCCGCGTCGATCTCGCTTTGCTGCGGGGGAAGACCTTCAAAAGTATCGAATAGATGAAGATGTCGTGCGCCTTTTGCCTCGCAAATCAGTTTGGCGGAAGCGCCTTGGTAAACGCCAACCTCAGCGATATCCCCTGGGACCTTGGCCGTTTGCTTGACTGTGGCGAAGACTGTGTATGCCTCCTCTAGCCGAAGTTGCGTGTCTCGTTCCGTTTGAACTTGTTTGATCAGCTTAGCGGCCGCGAGGCGGTGGGGATAATTGTAAGAAAGTACGGGTTTGTTCTGGGCGAGCAGCGCATGGGCAGATGCACGCAGGACACGACTCAATAGGGGCGCGAGGGCATCCTGGTTCGCGAGCGCAACGACAGCCCGTTTCGTAGTTTCCTTCAGCATTGTGGTTCTTCGCCCGGACGGCCTCGCTCCAGCGTCCTTATTAGTAAGCCCACGCTCCGTCTCGCTCGGCTCCGGTTAGCCACCACTTCACCTCGGTTGCGGCAAAAGTGTCACTCGGCCGGGGGATCGACCACCACTCGGAGGGGTGAGCTCGGCGAAACAGTGAAACCGCGCGTAAGAGCCGGGATACTCGGATGTCTGATTCGGTAGCAAACAACGCGCAGACATTCCACTTTTGAAGTGTCTCGCTCAGTATCCGGCCCATCTTTCGAATCGCCGTCTGGTCCTCGCTCTCAAAACGGGAGGACAACAGGGTGGCAAGGTGCAGGTTTCCACTGCCCTTGACCTGCAAAATGAATTCCCCCAAAGTCACGTCCGTCCCGAGCTTCAGTCTTACGGCCCCGGTCGTGCGCCGGGCGAGTCCCAGCGCTCTCCAGAATTCCGGCGAGTGATACACCGAAAAAGTACCGTCAGGCGGCGTCGGCTGAAACCCTTCCAAGTCGGCTCCAGTCAGCACTTCCACTTTCCCACTCGCGACTTTCAGAGCTGTACACAAGGATATGGGGCGTACTACAGAGCTGAGTTTGGCATAGCGAACCAATGCCGCTTTGACCGGTGAAAGTAGCGTCACTGAAAACACCGAAGGGATCCTAGTGGCGCGACAGGCCAAGTTCCTCATGGCATCGGGCGACCCGATGCTGGCGTATTTGCGCCCTGGGAGTTCAACCAAAGTTCGGAAAAGTTGTCCGCCCACGGCGGCACGGAAAAGTGGTCCCTTGTCCTTGTCCTGCAGAGCTCCCCAATCGACCAGCATATGGCCGGCATAGCGCGTTCCGTTCTTGACGACCGGAAAGGGATATGCGGCCTGCACGCCCAATATTTCGTCTCCTTCCATGCAGGCATAAATACCGGATCCGGGGCAACAATCCGCGTCGGGATGGTCGAAATACTTCAGCAGCAGGGCCTCCCAGGTATCCGCTCCGAAACGGTCGGGCCAAAATTTCTGCTGGAAACGGACATAACCCTCGACACTTGTGCGATCACGTCCCAGTCTTTCGATTCTCATGTGAATCCTTGGGATTCGTGTGGCGAAGTCTAGGGCCGACACTGAGATTCGAAATTCGGCCATCCTCGGTTGACCACTCTTGCCAACGCGCCGATGCGTGGACACTCTCCTGACCCGTTGTGGAGCTTCCGAAAGCTGGCACGCCTTCGCTCGTCACTGCATACTTGCGGAACAAGCTGAGTCCGAATCTAGCAATGCCCCTCCCTTCCGCGAAGGGAGAAAATCCGGCTCGAATCGCAGCCAGATGTGAAGGCGTATTGTGCTTCATCGCGTAATAGTGAAACTGCCGGCCTGGACAACTCAATCGATATCGAATCTCAAGAAGCGCCCGGCTGGCAATTCCTCGCCGGCGGAAATTGCTGTCTGTCCAGGTAGGTCCAATGTGGAGATCACCGTCCGGAAAATCGACTGTGCGAAACGACTTTGGACATACAACCGAATAATGAACGATGCGATCTTTGTGCCGTACCACCAGTGCACAGTATTCGCGCGTCACATAAAGTCCATTCATATGCAGCAGCCAGCGAAACAACCACGAATGGAGAACACTCGTGGCTCCGCGAGGCCATATCGAGGTGAGGGATGGTTTCCACAGCTCAGACCTCAACTCCCGATTGAAAGCTTGCGGAGGAAGTTCTAGTGAGCCAGCGCGAAAAAACACATGAGTTGAGATTTGCATAATGGCAGGCCCCGGGTGCTGAGCAAGCCAATTTTCCGACTCTCAGACGCGATCTCCGCAGGAAAACTGCGAGATAGACAAACCGTCAAGGTAATCGAACCCATTCGGGTCTATCCATCACGACTTGCGTGGTCTTTCAAGGCGGTTATGGAGAGTAGTCCTTTGTATGCGCGACGAAATATTGGGCCTTACGGGCAGCGTCGAATTGATGGCGCCGGTGCAAGTATTGATCGATGGATGCGATGAAGTCCTCAAACGAGCGGCGAATTTCCTAGGCAACCCGCATCCGGAGGGTCGACATTCTTTAGCAGCTACAAGCGCTGCAGTCCGCGGACATATCGCCAGCCCACGCTCGCAGTTCCCAGTAGGGCAAGCAGCAAACTTGAGTTTTCAGGCGAGTATTTGCAGTGCACCGGACCGGTACCGGAACCGCCCGACGCGATCGCACCGGCAGCCACGCCCGCGCTTGCAGCAGCTCCACCTCCGATCGGCAGCAGAGAGCTTGAGCCTGCCGCTGCCGCCGCTGTTGGTATGTTGCGAGCAGCTCGGCTGAGATCGGCAGGTTGTGTTTGCAAATCGGTTGTGAAGGTCCCAATTTCCGCTGGAGCGGCATTGGACGATGCAGCACTCACGCTAAAAGTCGCCGGGAATTGTTCCCCTGCAGGAGCCGTGCTCGACAGCTTTCCGTAGATGTAAAGTGTATCCGAATAGCCCTCTGTACCTCGAGGTTGTGCCGGTAGCGACTCGTTATAAGTGGCGGTGACCTTAGAACCATCGATCGTGCAGATTTCATGGCTAAGTAACTGACTGGCGAACGTGCGCAAGGAATTGCACGAGTTGGGAATGAACGCTGACGGCAGGTTCGCAGTCAAGATCATGGGAGAACGGGAGATTGGCGCGCCCAAGTTCTTAACGTCAATCATCACCTTAACCTCTGAGCCGGATGCAGCAGGGTTGGGAAAAAACTCTGCATGAATCGCCAAGTCAGAGGAATGCTGACTCTGGCCAAAGGCCGAGCTGAACGGCATCAGTGAGAGTGCAAACGCAAAGGGAAGCGCTATGGGAAGAGCCGAGGTCTTCCAGAACTTCAAATGTTGGCACATATAAACTCCTTGTCTCGCAGCTGGTGAACGTTTTATCTCTGCGTTTTGAATGGTCTCGTCTCCGATTTCTTTGCATCCTCGAGTCAGATTTCGTTGGAATGATACTGCGCTTTGCGGGCGTTGTCGAGTTGATCGCGTTGCAATAGGTAACGATTGGTGGATGCGATGAAGTCCTCAAACGCGCCGCGAATCTCGGCGGTGATCTCTTCGCTTGCCTGGTGGTATGTACCTGCCATATCCAGATCGTCGAAAGCCCAGGTAAGTGGGTGCATCAACGCATGAATGCGATCCTCTATTCCTAGAATGTCGTCAAGGCTCTTTCCCCGCCATTTAAAGCCGCTGTCGGAGATGTAATAAACGTTCTTCATCAAATCTTCATTGTAGGCATCCACATAGTGCTCATTGAGTTTCCTCAAAAAAACACTCGAGGCAGGGCGGTGTTGAGAAACGGAGACAATCTTGATCCGCAGAATCTTCTCCAAGGCACTAACGTCGTCGAGAATCCCTGTCCAAGGATCGATGCCGCGATGTTCAAAA
>Ga0187782_10004277_pt1 | contig 10698 bp, 8 predicted proteins | sample 0715_SJ02_MP15_2_FD_132454 | JGI IMG/M metagenome (GOLD analysis project Ga0187782, IMG submission 132454) | Tropical peat soil microbial communities from peatlands in Department of Meta, Colombia - 0715_SJ02_MP15_20_MG | ecosystem: Environmental > Terrestrial > Soil > Wetlands > Peat | place...
CGCAGGGCTGACTGGGCCGCCGCGCGGGTGCTGGCGCCAAAAATCATCAGGCGTTCAGGCTGCATCGTTTCCAGGTTCCAGGTGGCATCATCCACGCCGGCCAAGCGGGCGCACAGCGAACTGGAATTCTGCCATCCGGCGCGTTATCACATCGGTGCCCAGCCTGACGAAGGCGGTTGCGGATTGTCGGTCGGGTTCTGCTTGCGATCCCGCCGATTCGACCTGCACGGGACCGTCGAAACCGTCCCCACCAGTCCGCAAAAACCATTTGAGGAGAACGGCAGCATGTCGATGTACATCGGAGAAGCACTCTGTGGCGAAGGCAATGAGGTCGCCCATATCGATCTATTGATCGGCGATAAGACAGGTCCGGTCGGTATCGCGTTCGCCAACGCACTCGCGAATCAAAGCGCTGGACACAGCAACCTGCTGGCCGTTTTGACCCCCAACCTGATCGCCAAGCCGGCGACGGTGCTGATTACCAAGGTCACGATCAAGGGAGCCAAACAAGCCGTGCAGATGTTCGGCCCGGCACAGTACGCGGTCGCCAAGGCCGTGGCCGACAGCGTCGAAGCGGGCGTGATTCCCAAGGACCAGTGCGACAATCTGGTGATCGTCTGCGGCGTGTTCATCCACTGGGAAGCCAAGGACGACAAAAAGATCTTTCAATTCAATTACGACGCGACGAAGCTCGCGATTGCTCGGGCGATGAAGAACGAGCCCACGCCCAAAGAAATCCTCGAGAAGAAGGCGACGGCCAAGCACCCGTTCGCCGGAGTCTGATAGCGCTCGAACGTCGATACATGGAAGTGGGAATGACGAAGCCCGAATGACGAAGGAAGCACGAAGCCAGAAGCTCGAAACGCAAGCGTCTTCCCTTCGGGCTTAGGTCATTCGGCCGGGTCGGCAGTAGCGGCCGAGAAATCAGTTCGTCATTTGTGCTTCGTCAATTCAGTCATTCGTCATTTCCGGTTCCCGGCTAACGGCTCTCCGTTGCCATGCGCCGCATTCTGATTCAATTCGACACGGACCCCGTGCCGAGCGTGTTCGATCGCGTCGTCGCGGTCGACGCCGGGATCGACCAGCTTTTCAGCTACGGGGACGTCACACCCGAGATGGTCGAGCCGCTGGTGCACGGCGCGATTTTTACGCGCGGCCCGGCCGATTTGAAGAACACGGCGATTTACGTCGGCGGCAGCGACGTCGAGGCGGGCCAACAGCTGTTCGAGAAAGTGAAAGCCACGTTTTTCGGGCCGCTGCGCGTCTCAGTTATGGTCGATTCCAATGGATCGAACACGACGGCGGCCGCCGCTGTTCTGGCCGCGCGCAAACATGGGAGCTTACGGGATCGGATAGCCCTCGTGCTGGGCGGCACCGGGCCGGTTGGCGTGCGTGCGGCGCTGCTCTTGGTTCGCGAGGGGGCCCACGTCCGCGTGGGGTCGCGATCGTTAGAGCGGGCACAGGCGGCCGCTACTGACGTCGCATCGTCCGTTTCGGGAGCGCAGGTGACCGGCGTTCGGACGGCCAGCCGCGACGACCTTCAAGCGGCCAGTGCCGACGTCGAAGTGCTGATCGCCGCGGGCACCGCCGGAGCGAAGATGCTCTCGGTCGCAGAGCGCGAGGCGATTGGCACGCTCAAGGTCGCGATTGACCTCAATGCCGTCCCTCCGCTCGGTTTGGAAGGAATCGAGGTGACCGACAAAGGGGCCCGGCGCGGCAGCGCGTTTTGCTACGGGGCGATCGGCGTAGGTGGCACCAAAATGAAGATCCACAAGGCGTGCCTCGCGAAACTCTTTGAATCGAATGATCAGCTGCTCGACACGCTGGCGATCCACGAGATCGGCCAGGCGATAACCCAGACCAATCCCGTCTGAGTGATCTTCCGCAGAACCCGCAGGCCACCTATCTTCCGGCATTCGCCATACCTTCCGAGACTCGTCTTGTCGTAAACCGGCGAATGCGATATTTCTCCCTCGCCTCCATGCGGCCGGTGGAGTCGGCGTTGCCGCCTACTTAGGTTCCTAAGGAACGCCTCCTGTTGTCAGCCGGATCCGAAGAGTCATCTCAACTCTTCACCGGAAGTTACGCCGCACGGCGACACTCGTTCGTCTTCACGACGGCACGTCTCGACTTCTTGTGATCCTCCAACTCGAAAGCAATCTGGCATGAGCGGTGTCCGAGCCGGCACCTGCGGTCTGGCGACCGCCCGCGGCGTGTTCCGCGGCCTGTGTCTGGCGGGGCTTGCGCTCGGCACCCTGTTGTTGGCAGCCAACGGGGCCGCTGCCGACGATGACGGCACGCCGCCGCTGGACCCGATGAGCAATCGCGCGTTCATGCAGAACGGACAGCAGGCGGCTCCGGGGAACAACAACGGCAACAAGAAAAACCCGATGATGCCCGCCAACCCGGCCGACGAGGATCGGCGGATCGGCGAGCTGATTGCCAAGCGCGAGGCCGAGCAGGAGGGCGAATTCATCAGGGAGATCGTCATCGAAGGAGCCTCCACGATTCCGCCGGCGGCCATCACGCAGAAGCTGAAGGTGAGCGCCGGCCACAAAGCCTCGGTGAAGGCGATCCAAGACGACGTCCGCACGCTCTGGAAGACGGGTTGGTTCTACACGGTCGAAACCCAGTTCCGCCATCCCATCAACGGCAAGGGCGTGGTGTTGGTTTTCAAGGTGTTCGAGCGGCCCATCGTCCGCAGCGTGCAATACATCGGCAACAAGGAAGTCAAAACCAAGAAGCTGGAGGAAGCGACTGGACTCAAGGTCGGCAGCCCGTTCGACGCCAGTGCGAACAGAGAGGCTGCCAAGAAGATCGAGAGCCTGTACCGCGAGCAGGAGGGCTTTTCGGAGGCCACCGTCGATCTCGAAAAGGGTGGCAACCGCGACGATCGCGACGTCATCTTTCGCATTCACGAGGGGGTGAAGCAAAAGATCATGTGGCGGACCTTCGAGGGCAACCAGGCTTTCAGCAGCGAGCTGTTGGCGCTGCAGCTTGTGTCGACGCCAGCCTACGGCGGCTTCGTCGGGGGCAAGTTCGATCCGGCCAAGCTGCCCGAAGACTGCGCCAAGGTCCGCCAGTACTACCAGAACGGCGGCTACTTCGACGCCAAAGTCACGCCCGAAGTCCGGTATTCCGAAGACCACAAATGGATCACGCTGGTCTTCCACGTGCAGGAAGGGCTGCACTACCGGATCCGCACGATCAACCTGATGGGAAACGCCCGGTTTCCCGTCGCCGAGCTGCTCAAAGACATCAAGACTCACGAGGGGCAGTACTACAACGGCTGGATCATCAACAAAGACGTCGTGAAGATCAAGAAGAAGTACGGCGCGCTGGGCTACGTCTATTGCAAAGTCGAGATCCTGCCCCGCTACCTTCCGGAGCCGGGCAACGTCGACCTGCTGATGCGGATCGACGAAGACCGACCGTACGTCATCCGCAAGATCACCGCACACATCGAAGGGGACCATCCGCGCACGCGCAAGACCGTCGTCTACGACTACCTCAATCTGGCTCCCGGCGACCTCGCCGACCCCGCTAAGATTCAAAAGAGCAAGAGCAAACTGACCGCCGCCAGGGTCTTCGAGGTGTCGCAGGACGGCACCGGCGAGGGCGTTCGCATCCAGATGACGCGCGTCACCAGCGAATCCGACCACATGACCGCCAGCCTCCGCGGTCAAAGCGGCGATGATGACGACGATTCCTGGATCCAGCCGTCCGGACCGATCGGCGACAATATCGTTGGCGGCAATTTGCCCCTCGTGCCTCGCGTGCCGCCCCCGGCGCCCCACAGTGGAGGTGGCGACGACGACGACGATCATTTCTTCGATAACGATCCGTACCTCTGCCAGCCGTCGGAGAACGAGTGGACCTCCGACACGGTCGTGATTCGCGGGCAGGCAGGTGCCGACCCGTTCGGATCGCCGGCCAACCCGCTGTTTGCGCCCACCGATCAGGGTAATCCTTTCAGCACGGTGATCCCGAACAACCCGCCCGGCCAGCTGGACCTCGACTACTACTTGAAAGAGGCCCGCACGGGCCGCTTGATGTTCGGCGTCGGCGTGAACAGCAGCTCGGGCCTGGTTGGCTCGATTGTCTACGAAGAACAGAACTTCGACCTGTTCCGTCCACCAACGAGCTGGGAAGACATCTGGGACGGGACGGCCTGGCGGGGCGCCGGCCAGCGGTTCCGCATCGAGGCGATGCCCGGTATCGAGGTCAGCCGTTACACCATCAGCTGGTCCGACCCCTACATCTTCCACACCAACTGGAACCTGGGCGTCAGCGGTTACTACTTCCAACGCTACTATCTGAACTGGACCGAAGACCGCGCCGGCGGGCGGATCAACATCGGTCGCCAGCTCAGCCCCGAATGGTCGATCACGGGCACTTTGCGGCTGGAAGGGGTCCGGATCGAGGATCCGACGGTTCCCACGCCTTCCATCCTCGAATCGGTCGTGGGCGACAACTTCCTCAGCACCGTCCGCGGCTCGATCATCAACGACACGCGGGACATGCCCTTCATGCCCAGCGAAGGGCACAAGCTTGAGGTCAGCTTCGAGGAAGGATTTGGCGATTTCAACTATCCCCGTGTCGAAGCCGACGCTCGGCAGTATTTCACGCTTTACTCGCGGCCCGATGGCGGCGGTCGTCAGATTCTCACCGTCGGCGGCATGATTGGTTGGACCGGCGACAACACGCCGATCTTCGAGCGGTTCTTTGCCGGCGGCTTCCAGAGCTTTCGCGGCTTCGCGTTCCGCGGCGTCAGCCCCGTGGCCGCGTCGAATGAGAACGTCTACATCGGCGGCCAGTTCATGGCGGTCGGAACCGTCGAATATCAGGTTCCCCTGCTGGCCAACAGCATGGTCTCGCTGGTCACCTTCAGCGATTTCGGAACGGTCGAGGACGGCGTGACCTTGGGCGGCTTTCGCTGCAGCGTCGGCGCGGGCTTCCGCATCGCGCTGCCGATGCTCGGCCCTGTGCCGCTGGCGTTTGACTTCGGCGTGCCGGTCGTCCGCCAGCAAAGCGACATCACGCAGGTCTTCAGCTTCTACGTCGGCATCAACCGCTAGTCGGGACCGGTATCCGCGACTGTTAAGAGCCGCGTGCGAAAGCCGGTGCCTTTGGTCGTGCGCCGCCTCCGGCTGACTGAGGATCGTGCCTTCCGTCTGCGGTCCCTTTTGGGGCCATCGGGGCCGCTCTACACTGCAGGGATGATCCTCGAGGGAATTGTCACAACGCGCGACCCTGCCGGGGCCGTCCACGTCGCGCCGATGGGCCCGCTTGTTGATGAATCGCTCTCGAAACTCCGGTTGCGGCCCTTCAAGACGTCGCAAACGTACGCGAATCTGAAGCGAACTCCCTGCGGCGTGTTTCACGTTGTCGATGATGTCCTGCTTTTAGCCCGCTCGGCGGTCGGACTGCTCACAGAAACGCCTCCCACGTTTCCGGCCCAAAAGGTTCCCGGCGCCGTCCTGGCGGACTGCTGCCGTTGGTATGAGTTCGAGGTCCGCGAATTCGACGACTCGCACGAACGGGCCGAGATGCTGGCTCAGGTGGTGCACGCCGGGCGAGTGCGTGATTTTTTCGGGTTCAATCGCGCGAAGCATGCCGTGCTGGAAGCGGCCATCCTGGCGACGCGAGTCCATCTGATTCCGCGTGCCGAGGTGCTCGGCGAATACGACCGGCTCAGGCCGGCAGTCTCGAAGACGGGGGGACCGGCGGAGGTCGAGGCGTTTTCTCTGCTCGAACAGTACGTGCGCGACGCGCCCGACCCTCGCAAGGGCGACTGACCGGCGCGAGGAAGTGTCTCGATGTCCGCTACGATCCTGATCTCGACCGGAGCGCGGCTGCATTTCGGCTTCTTCGCGCACTCCGGGCAGGGACCGATGAGACTGGGCAGAGCCAACTACGGGGGCGTCGGCCTGATGATCGATTCGCCCGGCTTTGTGCTCGCCGCGTCGGGCCATGAGGGACTGGAACGCGAGCGTGGGCGCAAATCTCTCGGCGGATTCACCGTGGAGAGCGGAATGGATCAAGTCCGGTGCGACTTGAAGGTCGCCGCGCGGGAGGCCCAGACCGATCCATTTTGTGGACCGCCTCCAGAGGCCTGGCAGGAGCTGGGAGCCCGTGCGCTCAAGTTCATCCGACTCTACCGCACGCGGTGCACGGGAAATCCCCCGCCCCTGTTTTGCGAGATGGAAATCTGGTCAGCGATCCCGTTGCACCAAGGATTGGGAGCCGGCACGCAGTTGGGATTGGCGGTCGCCGCCGCGCTGGCCCTGCTTGCCGGCGAATCGGACCTCGATTTCGTGACGCTGGCTCGCCGCGTGGGACGAGGCGCCCGCTCTGCGATCGGCATCCACGGGTTTGACAAGGGTGGGTTCCTGGTTGACGCCGGCAAAGACCGCGACGAACTCATCGGCGGGCTTGAAGCGCGCATCGACGTGCCTGATAAGTGGCGATTCCTGCTCATCAGCCCGCCGGGAAAGGCCGCTGGATTGTCGGGGCCGGAAGAATCGGCGGCTCTCAGCCGACTGCCCCAGACCTCGGACGCGATGACCGAGCGCCTCCGTCGGCTGGCGCTGACAGAAATGCTGCCGGCCCTCAGCGCGGATGCCTGCGACCGATTCGGCGAAGCCCTGTTTGAATTCGGAACGACCGTCGGCGAGTACTTTCGGCCGATCCAAGGAGGGATCTACGCGGCCCCGCTGGCCGGCGAGCTCGTCGACTGGATTCGTCGCGCGGGTTTTCGCGGCGTGGCGCAAACCTCTTGGGGTCCAACGCTGGCGGTCTGCTGCGCGAACCAAACCGGCGCCGAGTCTCTTCGCGAGAAAATCCAGTCCGAACCCCGCTGGCGCGACTGCCGCACCCGAATCGTCCGTCCGCTGAACTCCGGAGCGAAGGTCCAGACGATCTCGAGTGCCGAAGCCGGCTGATCACGCGGCTCACGTTGCTCTATCGCGCCAGCCAGCCGCCGTCGATCGCGATGATGCTGCCGTGCATGTAGTTCGACGCGTCGGAGGCCAGAAAGACGCATAAGCCGCCGACCTCGTCCGGTTGTCCCCATCGGCCGCAGGGGATAGGTCGAGAATCTGCGGGGCCCGCACGGGATCGTTCCGCAGCGACAGCGGAGCGTCGGTATCGAAATAGCCCGGCGCGATGCAGTTCACGTTGATGCCTCGCCCACTCCAGGCGACGGCGAGGGCTTTTGTGAGCCCGGCGATCCCGTGCTTGGCGGCAGCGTACGCAGGGATATTCAAGCCTCCCTCGAAACTCATCACCGAGCCGACGTTGATGATCTTTCCGCGGCCGCGAGCAAACATGCCAGGCGCGGCCTGCTGGCTGAGATCGAAGGTCGCGTTCAGATGCGTTTCCAGCAGTTCCCGCCAGTCCGACTCGGGATAGAGTTCGGGCGGATGCCGCGTGGAATTTCCGGCGTTGTTGACGAGGATGTCGACCCGGCTGAACTCGGAGGCGACGCGATCGATCAATCCGCGCCGCTGATTCGGTTGGGCCAAGTCGACTTGCAGATCGAGAAAGCGACGCCCCGCTCGCTCGACGAGCTGACGGGTGGCGTCGGCCTGCCCCGTCTTGGAGACGCACGCGATGTCCGCCCCCGCTTGAGCCAGCGCGGCCGCCATCGCCTGTCCAAGCCCGCGCCGCGCCCCTGTGACCACGGCAACGCGTCCCTCGAGCTTGAACAAGTCCAGAATCATGCGGTGCGTCAGGGCGACTGGGCCGTCGTGCTGCTCGTCGTGGGCGGGCCCAGCGCCGGGCCATCGAAGGATGGCCCACTCGGCGTGCTCGGCTGCTGTCCTTCCACCGAGGGCACTTCCGGTCCCGGCAGCGGAGGCAAGGGGAGCGCGGGCTGCACCGGTTTCGACTTCTGCGGCACCGCCTGTTGCGGCGCCGTCTGTTGTGGCGGCCCCAGTTGAGGAGCCGTCGCGGGGGGCGAATTGGCCGGATCGCCATTCCGAGGCGCGACCGGTCGAGTACGCTGCGGCGACTGATAAAGCCCGCGCGGTGGGGCCTGACCTGGCGGCGAAAAGAGCCCTTGTCGCGGTCCCGGGGGTCCAAAGTTCGGCGGCGTGACCATCTCTGGAGGTCCGACGTCCTGCGGCTCTTCCGGCTGAGGAGGACTGACCCCGCGTGCCACCGTGGGGTCGTAGGCGTTCGTCGGCGCGTTCCGGTTTGGTCCGGTCCAGACCGGACCGGAAGGATTTGTGGGCTCTTCGCCTGGTCCGTTCGTCGGATGCAGGAACGCCAGCAGGTGGTCGCCCGACCCGCCGAGGCGATAGGCAGCCTCGAAGAACTCGCTGGCGCGCGTGTCGCCGTCCGCGTGCAACACCACGCCGATCAAAAACAGGCGATCGGGATCGCGAATGTCCTCGCGAACCCAGCCCCCCACGCGCTCGATAAGCGTCAGCACCGAGAGCCGATTATCCTCCCCGAACAGCGCGTCCAAGCGAACAGGATGGCTCGGCCATTGCGAATCGACGTCGAGACCCTGCTTGAAATACTTCACCGCCGAATCGAAATTGCCGACGGCGGCGAGCGAGAAGCCCAGGCGGAAATAGGGCTCGGGGCGATCGCTGGCGGCCGACTGAGCGACCTTGTAGCGCTCGTAGGCGTTCAGGAACCGGAGTTTCTTCATCCAAACGTCGCCCTGCGCCTGCGCGCGAGCGCTCTTGGCCTGTTGCTCGGGAGTGGAGGGACGCAATCGAGCTCGCGTGCGCGCCTCGGGGTAGCCCGGGGGTAGCGCGGTGCCCCAGCGGAGTTGGTTCTCCAACAGGGTCGCCTGCAGCAGAGGATTGCCGTAGAGATCCCAATCCCGGATGGGTGGCCCAAAGGTGCCGTAGGCGCCCGTCGCGCCGACCGGGTACGCGAATCCCCCGGCGACCGGCGATCCGTACGGAATGTAGGTTGCCGGATAACCGAAGATCCGGTTCACCGAAATCCCGTAATAAGGCGATCCGTATCGCCCGACGGGCGGGCCCGCGTAGCGACGGTAGTAAGGTTGCCGCGGGGCGATCACGAACACGGGGCCGTAGCCTCGCCGTGGACGATCGGCTCGCGCCGTAGCGGTCAACTCGATCAGCGCAGCCGCCGACAGGCTGACTGCCAAAAAACTGCGCAAAAATGAGCGTCGCATTCCGTGCCCCCTCGGATGCCAGGTGCTCCCCTTTGTTTTTATTATCCGAACCGGCCGCGACGGGGTCAATAATCCTTGACATCGAGTACGTCGAGGACGCGCGGCTGATGGGGCCTATCCCGAGGGCGTCGGCCGCTGTTGACCCGCGGCCTCAAAGCAGAATCGCTGCCGCCGATTCCGGAAGCGGCTGCCGCAAACGAATCCTGTCCCCCCGCACCGCGGCCGCGCCGAGGCAAATGCTCGCGCCTTCTTTGAACGCCGCGCAGCGTGTTGACACGCGGCATTTTCGCCGCGTGGTGTTGCCGAAAATCAACGGTCAAACCTTTCAATCTTTTAAAAATTCGTTTGACTCGCGCGACGCGCATCGTAGGTTTGCGATGTCAGCACGGCACACGTGCACACACATCACACACAGGGCGGATTCAACAACATTTCTATAGAAAGGGTCGGCAATGAGTCTTCTGCACAGCGTGAAGCGGTTCGTGGTTTCGGAAGACGGCCCCACCGCGGTCGAGTATGCCGTCATGCTCGCCTTGATCGTTGTGGTCTGTCTCACCGCGATCCAGGCGGTCGGCACGAACGCGAACAACAAGTTCAACGCGGTGAAGAACGCCTTGACGTAATCTCGGCGTAGCTTCAATCTTCTGCGTGGCTGCTTGCCGCGCAGCGAACGGCGGGGACGACGCTTCGTCCCCGTTTTCGTTTTCGAAGCTTGCGAGGCGCGCGGCCGCAGCGATAGATTGAATCCAGACGTCTTTTCTCCGTCGGTTACGACCTCTTCCTGCGTCCGTGGCGCGCATGAGTTCGGCTCAAATGGACGAGTCGCTTGCCGACTCGTCCCATCCTAGCAGCGAGTCGCTTGCCGACTCGTCCCATCCTAGCCGCGAGTCGCTCGCCGACTCGTCGCTGCCAGGCTGTGCCGCTGCATCACCCCGGCGACCCAGGCCGTGGTCTCGTCGCAGCGACCTGGCCCCCTGGCTCACGCTGGGCCTGGCCCTGCTCGCCACGCTGGCGACCGTGCCGTTGATTTGGACCCCAATCCGACTGCAGCAATACCGGTCCGTGATGCATCCGGAGTGGCATCTGTATTTGCTCGGGGCGCAGCTGCTGGCGATGCTGTTTTTCCTCTTATTTGGCGGCTTGCCGCGGTCATGGCGCGGCTGGTGTGTGTTGCTCCTCTCAAATCTGTGGATTGCCGCTCTGGCTTATCTCTCCGCGATGGACTTGTTGAAGCCGGCGGCCGTCTACGCGCTGGTTGTGGGACTGCGAGTGACGATTCTCGGGCTGTGGCTGTTTGTCGTGGTGGGCGCTTTGGTCACGGTGTGGAAGCTCTCGAACCGCACGCGTTCCTCGAGCGCAGTCTCCACCACAGGCAAGCTCTGGTTCTCGGCACTTGTCTTTTTGCTGGCGGCCGAGCCGAGCGCCGCCCTGCTCGCGCGAATGCTCGACAATCCCAACCGCGTGACACTGCCTCGATCGCTCCCGGAGCCGCCGCCGGGAGAGCTGCACGTCGCCTTCGTCGGCGAATCGACGATGGC
>Ga0187782_10004279_pt1 | contig 10694 bp, 11 predicted proteins | sample 0715_SJ02_MP15_2_FD_132454 | JGI IMG/M metagenome (GOLD analysis project Ga0187782, IMG submission 132454) | Tropical peat soil microbial communities from peatlands in Department of Meta, Colombia - 0715_SJ02_MP15_20_MG | ecosystem: Environmental > Terrestrial > Soil > Wetlands > Peat | place...
ACTGCGACTCGATCACCCAGCCGCTGCCCTCGCGCGCGATCTTCATATCCTTGGTGGTCGGATACTCGACCATGTCGATCTCGAACTTCTTGTCGATGCTGTTGCGGATCGAGGCTGCATCGGCGCCGCCGCTCTTGAACTCGTTGCCCGCCTGGTCCATGGCCTTGGCGACCTTCATGTAATTAAGGTAGATCGGCGCCACGCGGATGCCGGCGTACAGCACGATCGCCATCGGTGTCAGCAGGAACAGCCAGCCGATGAAGGTGACACCCTTTTGCCGATTACGCATCGCTGCAACCCCCCCGGCTGCGCATCACTGAATCGCCGAGCCGATGCGGCTCCACATGGGACCGCCCGAGCGGCCCCAGTCCCAATTGAACCAGATCCTGGTCGCCTTGCCGACCAGGTTCTCCTCCGGGACATAACCCCACATGCGCCCGTCGTCGCTGTTGTCGCGGTTGTCCCCCATCATCAGATAATGCCCCGGCGGCACGTCGCCGACAAACCGCGCCGCGCGCGAACCTCCGGGCGCGTCCTCGTCGCCACAGACATAGCCGCGCACCCCGCTGCGCTTGCACGACGGCAGCACCGGCAGGCGGTCGAGCGCCACCGGGCAGAAGATCGCCTCGTGCTCGTGGCTGCCGAGCCGCTCGTGCGCGAGCGACATATTGACGTAGCAGCCGTCGTTGTAGCGGGGGGGGCCGACGTAGAACGGCACCGGCTGGCCGTTGATGACGATGAGATTGTCGTGCACCTCGACGTGATCGCCCGGCAGGCCGACCAGGCGCTTGATGAAGTTGGTCGATGGATCGAGTGGGTAGCGGAACACCACCACGTCGCCGCGCTGCGGCTCGCCGATCTTCACGACCTTGCGATTGATGACCGGCAGCCGCAACCCGTACGCGTACTTGTTGACGATGATGAAGTCGCCATCGAGCAGCGTCGGCATCATGGAGTCCGAGGGAATGCGGAACGGCTCGAAGATGAACGAGCGCAGCAGCAGCACCACCAGCGCCACGGGGAAGAAGCTGCGTGCATAGTCGACCGTGCCCGGCTCGTTGACCATATCACCGCGTCCCGCGGCCGCCGCGGCCGCGAGGCGCCGCGGCCGCAGCCACAGCGCATCCACCCCCCAGACCACCCCGGTGAGCACCGTGATGAGCAGCAGCACGGCGCTGAAGTCGAGCCGCTCGGCGACCAGCAGCCGCAGCACCGCGCAGGCGATCAGTACCGGCAGCGCGGTATAGAGGAAGGCCATGAGCGGCGTATCGCGCGGCGGCGCGGGCGCGGCCGTGGCGGCCACGGCCGCCGCGGCGGCGTTGCGGGCGCGGCGCGGGCGCAGGAACCAGTCGTCGATGACGCACACCAGCGCTACCGGCAGCGCCAGCCACGACAGCAGGGTAATGATCGGCATCAGGGACTGTAGCATTGCGGAACCCTAGTGTTTGCGGCCGACCTGCAGCACCGCAAGGAACGCCTCCTGCGGGATCTCGACGTGTCCTAACTGCTTCATGCGCTTCTTGCCTTCCTTCTGCTTCTCCAGGAGCTTGCGCTTGCGGGTGACGTCGCCGCCGTAACACTTGGCGAGCACGTTCTTGCGCAGCGCCTTGACCGTGGCGCGCGCAATGACGGCGCTGCCGATGGCTGCCTGCACCGCCACCTCGAACATCTGCCGCGGGATGAGTTCCTGCATCTTGTCGACCAACTCGCGGCCGCGCTGGTAGGCACTCTCGCGGTGCACGATGATCGACAGCGCATCCACCTTGTCGCCGTTGATGAGGATGTCGAGCTTCACCAGGGGCGCCGCCTCGAAATGACTGAACTCGTAGTCGAAGGAGGCATAGCCGCGGCTCACCGATTTCAGGCGATCGAAGAAATCGAGCACCACCTCCGCGAGCGGCAGGCCGTACTGCAGCGCCACCTGGGTGCCGAGGTACTGCATCTTGCGCTGCGTGCCGCGCTTGTCGTTGCACAGCTTGAGCACCGCGCCGACATGATCGGGGGGCACCAGGATGTTGGCGACGATGATCGGCTCGCGGATCTCCTCGATATCGGCGACCGCGGGCAGCTTGGCCGGATTGTCCACGTACTCGATCGTGCCGTCGCGCTTCGCCACCTCGTAGACCACGGTGGGGGCGCTGGTCACGAGCTCGAGCTCGTACTCGCGCTCGAGCCGCTCCTGCACGATGTCCATGTGCAGCAGGCCGAGGAATCCGCAGCGGAAACCGAAGCCGAGCGCCCCGGACACCTCGGGCTCGTAGTGCAGCGCCGAGTCGTTGAGGCGCAGCTTGGCCAAGGCATCGCGAAACTTCTCGTAGTCCTCCGAGTTGACCGGGAAGAGACCCGCGAACACCCGTGGCTTGATCTGCTTGAAGCCAGGCAGCGGGCTGGCCGCCGGGCGGTTTTCCAGCGTGATGGTATCGCCGACCGGCGCGCCGTCGATCTCCTTGATGCCCGCGACCACGAAGCCGACGTCGCCGGCGGCGAGCTCGCTCTCCACGAACGGCTTGGGGGTAAAGCGCCCCAGCCGGTCGACGAAGTAGCTGCGCCCGGTGGACACGACGCGGATCTTGTCGCCGCTGCGGAACGCGCCGTTCATGACGCGCACCAGCGAGACGACGCCCACGTAGTTGTCGAACCAGGAGTCGATGATCAGCGCCTGCAGCGGCGCCTCGCTCGAGCCACCCGGCGCGGGAATACGCCGGATGATCGTCTCGAGCAGCTCCGGCACCCCCGCCCCAGTCTTGGCGCTCACCCGCGCAGCATCGCCCGCCTCGATGCCGATGATCTCCTCGATTTCGCGGGTCACCCGCTCGACGTCGGCCGAAGGCAGGTCGATCTTGTTGATGACCGGCAGCACCTCGAGCCCCTGCTCGATGGCCGTATAGCAGTTGGCAACGCTTTGCGCCTCGACGCCCTGCGAGGCATCCACCACGAGCAGCGCGCCATCGCAGGCGGCGAGCGAGCGCGACACCTCGTAGGAGAAGTCGACGTGCCCGGGGGTGTCGATCATGTTGAGCTGGTAGCGCTGACCGTCACGCGCGCTGTAATAGAGCGTGACGCTCTGCGCCTTGATGGTGATCCCGCGCTCGCGCTCGAGCTCCATCGAGTCGAGCACCTGCTCTTGCATCTCGCGATCGGCGAGACCCCCGCACAGCTGGATGAGGCGGTCGGCGAGGGTCGATTTGCCGTGGTCGACGTGCGCGATGATGGAGAAGTTACGTATATGCCGCATGAATCCGCTGACTGCTGCCGCGTGTTGCCGCGCCTTCGAGTCAGGCGGCGGGGGCGGATTATAGGGAAGTTCGCTACTTCCCGCGCCGGGAGTCTGCCTGCAGGGCACGCACCGGGATCTCCCGGAGCAGCCGCTCGAGCTCCGCCCCGTCGAGGCGGTGGCGGCAGACCACGGTGCCGTCGAGCAACAGCACCGGCACGTCGAGCCCGTGGCGACGGCGCAGCAGCGGATCCGCGTCCACGTCCACGACCTCGATCGGCGGCAGCGGCACACGTGTGCCGAGCGCACGGAGTGCGGTGAGCATCTCGTCGCACAGCTCGCAGTCGCGACGGTGCACGAGCATAAGATGTGCAGTAGCCAAATTCTTCAGTGGCGGGGCGACGGGGACGCCGCGGGATCCTGCGCCTTCACCTGCGTGGCGATGAACTGCACGGTGGCCGGCGGGACCTCCCCGACCGCCGTGATCTTGTGACCATCGACGATGGTGGAGAACGCGGACGAGGAGCCGACGGTAGCGGACTGGGGCACCTGGGAGGTGTCGGACGCTGCCACCTGCCGTTCGACGAACACCGACACCGAGGCAAAGCCGTCGGTGTACACGATGTGGTCGACCGCGTTGGCCGAGCCCGGCAGCACTTGCGCGGAGCGCACCGTCAGGCGAAAGCCGGGGGGTAGCCGCATGGCGCTCCAGGCGAGCCGTGCGGCGCCCGTCGGCATCACCGGATCGTTGCGCAGCCACTGGAAGCCTTCGGTGGACACCTCCGGCCTGAAGGCGCTGTCGGGAATGCGGGACGGCAGCGTGAGGCTTGCGAACACAATCTGCTCGATCACCTGCCCACGCGGGTCGCACAGCTGCGTCTTGAGCGGCATGGCCGTGGCATCGTCGATCCACAGCCGGTAGCCGTAGCGGTACTCATCCCGCGGCAAGACGCTGATCACGTGCGTGTCATGGCGGTTGAGGCGCGTGTGGCCGACCTCGCGGATGTCGTAGAAACTCTCCGTCTGACCGTTCACCGTCGGGAAGCCAACCAGCGGTTGCTGCGGCGGACGCTGCTCCACCAGCACCGTGCGCTTGTCGGGCAGGTAGCAGCTGAGAGCAGACCCGGTGCGGATGAACTCGCGGCCCGAGCCATCGAGCGACACCAGCCGTTCTGAGACAACGCCGTCCTGCACGCGGTGGATGATGCGCAGCATCTCCACGCGGCCGCCCTGCCAGTGTGAGAAGGTGCCGTCGTAGTTGCGCGTGGTGAGTGCGCCGTTCATCCGCTCGAGCCACCGCGTCGGCGCCGTCTCGTGTGCGCTCTTGGGCGCCGGCGCAGGCTCATCCGCCAGCGCAGTGCCGGCGGCCGCCGCGCAGGCGAGCGCCAGGGTCAGCAGCGAGCGGCTACTGCGCAGCGCGCTTGACATCTTCCAGGGCTTCTTCGGCGCCGGCGCCAGCCGGCTCGCTCGCCATGAAGGCCGACAGCAGGTTGCGCCGGGCCACGGGCGTGGAAAACATGCTATGCGCCACGACGTAGTTGGCGAGCTCAGTGCTTGGTACCACCACCGGCGCCATGGCCCGGGGGCGCGGCACCACGTAGCTTTCACCCGGGCGGGCCCCGGAACCGATGCTCGCCCGGACCACGGCGGTGCCGGGCAGCACGGGTGTCGCCGCCGCGAGCGCAGCGGGCGGCTTGCCTGGCAGCGGCACCTGGGCACGCAGCCACAGAATCGAGACGGCGGCAACGCCCGCAGCGAGCCCCGTGGCGGCCACGGGCTGCCACCAGCGCAGGCCTCCCCGGCGGGCCACGCGCGCAGTCCCGTGGGCTTCGAGCGACGGCTCGGCGACGAGCACCGCGCTCACGCGCCCGGCGAGCGGCGCATTGAGTCGCACGCCGCGCTCGGCACGGATGACCGCCCCCATCACCGCGTAGCGGCCCCAGCGAGCCTTCAGCTGCTCGTCGCGCGACAGCCGTCGCGCGAGCAGCTCGCACTCCGCCGTCGGCAGCTCATCGTCGAACATCGCTGACAACTGACTGTCGAGTTCTTCGTTCATCCGAGCTCCTCCGCGCGTCCGAGGCCGCCTTCGAACACCTCCCGCAAGCGCCGGTCGATGGCCTCGCGCGCCCTGAAGATACGCGACCGCACGGTGCCCACCGGGCAGTCCATGGCGGCGGCGATCTCCTCGTAAGAAAGCCCTTCGAGCTCACGCAGCACGATCGCCGTGCGCAGATCCTCGGGCAGGGCGTCGATAGCGGCATTCACCGTCGAGCGGATCTCGTCCGTCAGCACGAGCCCCTCGGGGGTTTCGGAATCCTTCATGCGACCCTGCATGTCGTAGGACTCATCACCGGAGTTGCGGTCGAGCTCATAGTCGATGGGGCTGCGGTCACGCGATACCACGGCGTTCTTGGCGGTGTTGATCGCTATGCGGTACAGCCAGGTATAGAACGCGCTGTCACCGCGAAACTGCGGCAGGGCCCGGTACGCCTTGATGAAGGCTTCCTGTGCAATGTCCTCGGCCTCCGCCGGGTTGCGCACGTAACGCATGACCAGCTTGACGAGTTTGTGCTGGTACTTGAGCACCAGCGCATCGAACGCCCCCTTGTCGCCGCGCTGTACGCGGCGAACCAGACTCAGATCACTCGCATCAGCGCCCATGCGCGCCCTCTACTCCCGGAGAGAAGGCTGCCGCGCTGTGCCGTCGATAGACTGTGACCTCTTGTAAAAGTTCAGCATTTGGGATGGCTCGAATCCTATCGGCAGAATAACGCCGCCTGAGCCCCCCGACGACATAATGCCTTAATACGGCTGACATGTTGCGCCAGGTGGGCGGCGGCGGGCTCGTCGTCGCCCAGCAGGTAAGCTGCCAGTAACGGATCGGGCAGCTCGAGCAGCTCCACGAGCTCCGCCCGCTGCTGCGCCGAGCCGCCGCGCAGCACTTCGCGGGCATACGGCTCGAGCAGCAGATCGAGCTCCTTCATGCCCCGACGGCAATGCCACAGCAGCCGCCGATCGCAGGCTGCGAGCGCGGAGCCTGAACCGGGGCTCGGCAGGGCAGTGGGGGCCTCCGGGGTCAGCTCGCCCGCTCCACCAGCATCTTCTTGATCTCGGCGATCGCGCGCGCCGGGTTCAGGTCCTTCGGGCATACGTCGGTGCAGTTCATGATGGTGTGGCAGCGGTAGAGACGGAAGGGGTCCTCGAGCTCATCCAGCCGCTCCCCGGTCGCCTCGTCGCGGCTGTCGATGATCCAGCGGTACGCGGCGAGCAGGGCCGCCGGGCCGAGGAAGCGCTCGCTGTTCCACCAGTAGCTCGGGCAGGCTGTCGAGCAGCACGCGCACAGGATGCACGCGGCCGGCCGATCGATCTTCTCCTGGTCCTCCTTGCTCTGCAGCCGCTCGGCGTCCGGAGGCGCCGGGGTGAGTGCCTGCAGCCAGGGCTTCACGGACGCGTACTGCGCGTAGAAGTTCGTGAGGTCGGGCACCAGATCCTTCACCACGGGCAAATGCGGCAGGGGGTAGATGCGTATATCTCCCTTGAGGTCCTGCATGTGCGTGGTACAGGCCAGGCAGTTCAGCCCATTGATGTTCATGGCGCACGAGCCGCAGATCCCCTCGCGGCACGAGCGGCGGAAGGTGAGTGAGGAGTCGCTTGCGGCCTTCAGCTGGATCAGGGCATCGAGCACCATCGGCCCGCAGCTCGCCACATCGAGCTCGAAGGTGTCGAGGCGTGGGTTCTGACCCGAGTCCGGATCGAAGCGATAGATGTGGAAGCGCCGCAGCTCGCGCGCCCCGGGGGGCGGGGGATGGGCGGTGCCCTTCACGATGCGCGAGTTGGCCGGCAAGCGGAATTCAGTCATCGCGGTCCTTCAATAGGTCCGTGCTTTGGGAGGAAACGACTTCACCTCGTCCGTCAGGGTGTTGAGGTGGACCGGACGATAATCGAAGCGGGCGCGCTTCGGGCCCTCCACCCACACCAGTGTGTGTTTGAGCCAATTGACGTCGTCGCGCTGCGGGAAGTCCTCGCGCGCGTGCGCGCCGCGGCTCTCGGTACGGTTGGCGGCGGAGTGGATGGTGGCGGTCGCCTGCAGCAGCAGGTTCTCGAGCTCGAGCGTTTCGATCAGGTCGCTGTTCCAGATGAGCGAGCGGTCCGTGATGCGTACGTCGGCGAACGAGGCGAAGGTCGCGCCGATGCGCTCGATGCCCTGCGCCAGGCTCTCCCCGGTGCGAAACACCGCGGCGTCGAGCTGCATCACCTTCTGCATCTCGACACGGATCGCGGCCGTGCCGCGCGAGCCGTTGGCGTGGCGCAGCCGGTCGAGGCGCGCCACGGCGGCCTCGCCCGCATCGCGCGCGAGCGGCTTTTGCAGGCTGCCGGGCCGGATGAGCTCGCCGCAGCGGCGCGCCGCCTCGCGGCCGAAAACCACCAGGTCGAGCAGCGAATTTGAACCGAGGCGGTTGGCGCCGTGCACCGACACGCAGGCCGCCTCGCCCACCGTCATCAGTCCCGGGACGACGCTGTCGGGATCGCCGCCGCGCACTTGCACGACTTCCCCGGAGTAGTTGCAGGGGATCCCGCCCATGTTGTAGTGCACGGTGGGCTGCACCGGGATCGGCTCGCGGGTAACGTCCACGCCGGCGAAGATGCGTGCAGTCTCGGCGATCCCCGGCAACCGCTCATGGATGACCTCGCTGCCGAGGTGCTCGAGATGCAGGTCGATGTGATCGTGCTCGGGGCCGACACCGCGCCCCTCGCGGATCTCGAGCGTCATCGCCCGGCTCACTACATCGCGCGAGGCGAGATCCTTGGCGTTCGGCGCGTAGCGCTCCATGAAGCGCTCGCCCTTCGAGTTGGTGAGGTAGCCACCCTCACCGCGCGCCCCCTCGGTGATGAGGCACCCCGCGCCGTAGATCCCGGTCGGGTGGAACTGCACGAATTCCATGTCCTGCAGCGGCAGCCCGGCACGCAGCACCATGGCGTTGCCGTCGCCGGTACAGGAGTGCGCCGAGGTGCACGAGAAATACGTACGCCCGTAGCCGCCGGTCGCGAGGATCGTCACGTGCGCCCGGAAGCGGTGCAGCGTGCCCTCGGCGAGATCGAGCGCCACGACACCGCGGCACACGCCCTCCTCCATGATGAGGTCGATGGCGAAATACTCGACGAAGAAGGTCGCCTGGTGACGGATCGATTGCTGATAGAGCGTATGCAGCATCGCGTGCCCGGTGCGGTCGGCGGCCGCGCAGGTGCGCTGGGCGATGCCCTTGCCGTAGTGCGTGGTCATGCCGCCGAAGGGCCGCTGATAGATGCGGCCGCTCTCGGTACGCGAGAACGGCACGCCGTAGTGCTCGAGCTCGATCACTGCCGCCGGCGCCTCCTTGCACATGAGCTCGATTGCATCCTGGTCGCCGAGCCAGTCCGAGCCCTTGACGGTGTCGTACATGTGCCAGCGCCAGTCGTCCTCGCCCATGTTGCCGAGGGCGGCGCTGATGCCGCCCTGCGCGGCCACCGTATGGCTGCGGGTGGGGAAGAGCTTGGTGATGCACGCCGTCGACAGCCCGCTTTGCGCCAGCCCGAGCGTCGCGCGCAACCCCGCGCCGCCGGCCCCGACCACGATGACGTCGTACGTATGGTCGATGAGCGTGTAGCTCACGGTGTGGCCCCGAAGGCGACGCGCAGCACGGCGAACACGCCCGCCGCGGCGACCGCCACGTGGGCGAACGTCACGAGCACCAGGGTGAGCGTGCGGGCTGCGACCGCGTGCACGTAGTCCTCGATCACGACGCGCACGCCGAGCTGCGAGTGCCAGGTCGCGACCACGACGAAGATCATCAGCAGCAGCGCGGTCCAACTCTGGCGCATCCAGGCGCAGACCGTGGCGTGATCGAGTGCGGGCAGCGCGAGCAGCGACACCACGAACCAGATCGTGAGCGGCACCAGCGCCACCGAGGTGAGGCGCTGCGTCCACCAATGGTGTACGCCCTCCTTCGCCGCGCCCAGCCCCAGCACCCGGCCCAAGGGGCTCCTCAGGCTCACGACGTGCGGACCCCGGCGAGCCAGGCGCCGCAGGCGATGCCGATGGTCAGCAGGAGGCTGAGCACAACCACGAGCCACGCGCTGCGTCGCGACTGTGCGCGCTCGAGGGCGTGCCCGCTGTCCCACACCAGGTGGCGGATGCCGGCCACGAGGTGGTACGAGAAGGCCACAATCAGCGCGAGGTACACGAGCTTCATGAGCGGTAGCGACAGCACTCGCGCGGCGCGCGCGTGCGCTGCGGCGCCACCTGCGACCGCCATGAGCCAGTACACGAGCAGCAGCAGTCCGGCCGACAAGACAAGACCCGTGAGGCGATTGAAGATTGACGTCGCCAACGTGTAGCGCGACATCTGGTAGACGGACAGGTACGGCGATAAGGGTCGCGTCGGCATAGACTAAAAATCGATGCAGCGGCCGTTCTTTTCCCAGTCGCCGAAGCGGGTGGGCTCGGGCCCCGTGGCGCCACCGATCTCGCGGCCGCTCGCGTGCGGCACGGGGACCGTTCGGCGCTGCCCGCAATCACCCGTCGCGGGCGCGACGCCTTCGTCTCCCGCTCGCGGCGGCGGGCTCTTGGGATCGGACGGCGGCATACCTATTTAGTCTGCCAGATTTCGCACCGAGCGGCCATGAAAAAGTTTAGGAAAAACAACGGTCAACTGACATGCTGAGCGCCGGCAATCTGATCCCGCTCGAGTCCCTCGGAGTGCTTCGCGCGCGCGGCGCCGACACCGTGAGCTTCCTGCAGGGCCAGCTCTCGAACGACCTCGCGCGACTTGCCGCGGAATGCTCGTTGCTTGCCGGCTACCACAATCCGCAGGGACGTGTGATCGCGGTGCTGCGGCTGCTGCACCTCGGGGCGGGTGACGTCCTCGCCGTGTTGCCGCGTGAGCTCGTCGCGCCGGTCGTACAGCGCCTCGCGAGGTTCATCCTGCGTGCCAAGGTGAGGCTCACCGACGAGTCGTCCCGGTGGGTGATCGCCGGTTTGCTGGGCGCGGCGGCACCAGACTCAATCGAGCTGCCGCACGAGGCGGAGCGCGCCACGCGTGTCGACGAATCGATGGTGGTCCGCCTCGCCGGCGAAGCGCGGCGCTGGCTGGTCGTGAGTCCCGAGTCTGAGCGGCTCACTCTCGATGGCTCCGCCGCGCTCGCCGCCCGCTGGCAACTCGCTGCGATCGCGGCTGGCGAGCCGCTGGTCTATGCGGCCACCTCCGAGGAGTTCGTCGCGCAGATGCTGAATCTCGACGTGCTCGGGGCGATCGCCTTCGACAAGGGCTGCTACACGGGACAGGAGGTCATCGCGCGCGCCCACTTCCGCGGCCGCGTCAAGCGCCGCATGCAGCGCTTTCTCACCGCGCAGCCTTTCGAGCTGAGGGCGGCCGACTCCGGAGTCCTGGCCGACGGCCGCAGCTTCCGCGTGGTGCGGGCGACGGCGCATCCTGACGGGCGG
>Ga0187782_10004280_pt1 | contig 10694 bp, 8 predicted proteins | sample 0715_SJ02_MP15_2_FD_132454 | JGI IMG/M metagenome (GOLD analysis project Ga0187782, IMG submission 132454) | Tropical peat soil microbial communities from peatlands in Department of Meta, Colombia - 0715_SJ02_MP15_20_MG | ecosystem: Environmental > Terrestrial > Soil > Wetlands > Peat | place...
ACTCCGACACCGACTCCAACGCCGACGCCGACTCCAGCACCAACACCGACACCGACTCCGACGCCGGCTCCGTCACCCACTCCGACGCCAACTCCGACACCGACTCCGACGCCGGCTCCGTCACCCACTCCGACGCCAACTCCGACACCGACTCCGACGCCTACGCCAACTCCAACACCTACTCCGACGCCGTCGCCTTCGCCGAATCCATCGAGCGGAGGAAAGCCGGGAACAGAAGCCACGTTCAGTTTAGCGAGCGGCAGCGATCCAGCGGGCGTGAGCCCCCCGAAGATGGCGTATGCCGGCTTGATCATGGACAAGGAGGGCAATCTCTACGGCACGACGGAACTCGGCGGTAAGCAAAACCAGGGGACGGTCTTCGAGCTATCGCCGACATCAGATGGCAGCTGGAATGAAACTCTGCTTCACAGCTTTGCAGGAGGGGTAAACGATGGAGCTCAGCCGCACGCTGCGTTGGTATTCGATTCCGCGGGCAACCTTTATGGCACGACCAGCTTCGGCGGGAGCGCGAACTGCGGCGCCCAAGGGTGCGGTACGGTCTTCAAGCTGACGCCTGCTTCCGGCTCTTGGTCTGAGAGTCTATACAAGTTCCCCGGAGGCAGCGCCGGGCAAGAGCCCTATGGCAGGCTGGTTTTCGACGGGCAGGGAAACCTTTACGGCACTACCTTGGCGGGAGGTACGGCTTGCACTTCCGGCTGCGGCACCGTATTTCGGCTGGTTCCCGGCTCAAGCGGTTGGCAGGAGAGCGTACTCTACACCTTCCAGGGCGGAACTGACGCGGCCTCGCCCTATGCTGGCCTGAGTTTTGACGGGGCGGGCAATCTCTATGGCACGAGCTATGCCGGCGGCTCATCGGGGAACGGAACCATCTTCAAACTCACGCCGGGATCAAGCGGAAGCTGGACTAAGAGCATACTCCATTCCTTCACCGGCGGCCGAGACGGAAAACAACCTATGAGCGACTTGATTTTCGATGCCGCGGGTAACTTGTACGGCACGGCGTTCGAGGGTGGTTTCCCCGGCAGTTTTGGCGTGGTCTTCGAACTTCAACCGCAGTCGACAGGTCGATGGCAGGAACTCACACTCCATGCATTTGCCGACACGCCTGCAGCAAATCCGATGGCGGGCTTAGTTTTCGATGGGGCGGGGAATTTGTACGGCACCACTACGCTCGGCGCCGCTAACGTTACCGCCTGTGGCGGAGGATGCGGCACGCTCTTCAAGCTGGCGCCAGCCTCTGGCGGCGGCTTTACCTATAGCGTGCTGCACTCATTCGGACGACCAGGCGATGGATACAATCCAAGCGGCGATCTGATTTTGGACGGGAGCGGCAATCTCTGGGGCACAACGCAGGCGGGCGGCTCGGAGGGAGCAGGAACCGTATTCGAAATCACGCCCTAGCCGGCTGACTCCTTACGGGAAGGCCCATGTGAAGCCTTCGGGCCGCACTGGGCCTTTTCTTCGGCGAGGGCCAATACAGCATGGAGTAGTCGCCTAGCCGAGTGGGACACTACCGGGACGTAAAACGCATTCCGACGCCCCGCTGCTTCCCAAGCGTTGCTCTTCGCCCTTCAGTTAGCACCACCCCAAGTACTATTGCCACGCTCCAGCGGCAAGGCACTACCCCGGATGCCGACAGACGCCACCTGAATTACCTCGGGGCTTACTGTGCGCTCGCGGCACTCATTCTGCGGGGAGCGGTTTGGTGTTGAGCTGGATTGAAAATCCGTACAGCGGACGTCGAACTCGGGGATAGCGCCGCGAATCACTTGCGGGGGGTCGAGCTTGCCGGCTCGCTTGCGGATGGATGCATGCTAGCGAGGCTGGCGAGGCCCATGCCCACACCGACGGCTGCCCCCACCAGCAGCGATGCCGAAATAATCATTAGCCACATTTTCCGAGTTACCTTCATGGTTAGCGCCTCCAACTCTTTGAAGCAGAAAGAATCCGTGCTCCCGCCTAGCCCCTGGCCGTAGAACATCACTCTAGCAAAAACGCCGGCATCGGCAATCGCACGTCGCCAGTACACCCCGCGATCTCTGCGGCTTACTTTGCAGACAGTACATCCTCAGCCGTGCCCTTGAGTGGACTCAGCTGTGCTGACCAAAATCACCAAGCGTGCCATTGTCACTCAGCAAACAGCAGACCACAGTAAGTTATTGAATCTAAACATAATAAACAGAAATTGCCGCGGTCCAAGATGCAAGAATTTGCAGCCGTCGGGAACCTGGGCAGTGTCCAAACCTGTGCCATCCGGTATGCAACAATTTACAATCCGGAGAGCCGCTTGCGCCGCAAAGCCGTCAAATCTAGCAAACTGCAAGTCTCAGGGGCTGGCAGGTCGATTGCTCGAACCAAAGACAGGGTTTAGTGTCGGCGCAACGCAGTGGTTGAATTGCCACAATCGTAAGGATCAGTTGGGTTTGATCTTGAGCGCATCCGTGGCAGGCGGAGCATAGAGATGATAGGAGTTTACGCTTTCGGCCAATTCCTCGGAGCCCTTCGGTGAGCCCTGCTCGGCAAACGGCAACGAAAGGGCTTGTCTCCGGGGCTTTCCCCATACTCCTGGCTTCGATGTTCCTCATATTCAGCTGCCTGTTCGAAGTAATCCCTGGCACCCATTATTTGCGTCCCCAGCTCATTCTGGCAGGACTCGGCTTGTTGATTTTGCTTCCCAGCGGAGAAGCCATGCGCGTGGCGATGACTCCCGTGGGCAAGAGTCTGTTTATCTTCACCGGCTGGTTTATGGTTTGTATTCCCTTCGCCATCTGGCGCGGTGGCAGCTTCCATATTTTTATCGAGACTTGGTACAAGTCGGTGCTGATGTTTGTGTTGACGGCTGGATTGCTGTCCACGATTGCGCAAGCAAAGAAATTGTTTCACGCGATTGGTTACGCCGTCAGCTTGATGGCTGTCATCGCCCTGGCAGAGCACACCTACCAATTGGGACGTCTGACCCTCCCGAATGCCCGTTATGGGAACTCGAACGAATTGGGCGTCAGTTTGCTCATCGGTTTGACTTTCCTCGGATACTCCCTCCGGTTTGGCAACCGAAGAGAAAGGGCTGTGGTCGCGATTCTGAGTGCTCCCGTACTGTTGGCGCTGGTCAAGACAGGTTCCCGGGCCGCCATGCTGGGCGTCGCGATGCTTTGCTTGATTGCCTTTTTCCAGGCATCCAGCAAAGAGAGAAGCAAAATGATTGCCTTCGCCCCTTTGATTCTGATTGGGCTGGTTATTGTCGTTCCCTCCAATCTTCGTCACCGATACTTCACCTTGTTCGGGTCGGGCGGACAAGGACCAATGACAAAAGCAGAGTACGACGAGTATTTGGCCGCCACAAACTCCGAGGCGCGTCTGAAACTTCTCAAGGATAGCCTCATCATTACGGCTCATCATCCCATCTTTGGTGTGGGACCGGGAAATTTTCCCGTGGAACAGAATAATCTGGCAATCGCGCGCGGAGAATACGGGATGTGGCACCAAACCCACAATACTTACACGCAGGTGTCGAGCGAGATGGGCCTCCCCGGTCTCGTCCTGTATCTAATATTTTTATATCGGACGTTCAAGGTGCTTACCTCCATTGTTCGCGGCGAGCAGTCAGGAGCGGCGTGGGCGGAATTGCGAGGTATGGCGCTCTCGCTGCGGTACGCATTTATTGTCCTGGCAACGGTCGCGGCGTTCGACAGCTTCGCTTACATCCCGGAAATACCCATCATGGCCGGACTGGCCGTAGCTCTGGGTGACATCGCGAAGCGGCAGGAGGTTGCGGACCGAGGGACCTACGCGCTGCCGAGATCCCGCAGGCGGGTAAGAACACTGGTCTCCAATCGCCCGCTGGCGGCCGGGTAGCGTGATCGCCTCGTCGCCGATACCCTCAACCTCCACGAGAACCGTGTTCCGAACGCTGGGCCTCCATCCCTCCTAGGGAGGGATACCGAGAATAGAGAAGAGTCGCTTGCTTAAGGCACCTCCTGGCAGGCGACGGACCGCACAAAGGTCGTTGACCAGCTACGCAGTGCTTCGACACTGCATCGGAGGAGCTATTCAATCACCATCTCGGATGGTGAATCGTCTTCCCGGAAGCGTCCTAAGTATCGTGGTCTTTGTTCCCGGGTCCCTGGTGCATCGCCTTCATTGCTTCAGCTGACACCTCGGATGTCAATTCGTAGCCAAGCGCGGTCATCAGAGGGCCCAAGGATTTCTCCAATTCGAGCACGCATTCCTCAGGCAAACTGGACTTCCATCCGCCCACCTTGGCCTCCCCCACAAACGGAATATCTTGTCGCGTGTCTTTGGTCATGATCCAACTTCTCGCCTGGCTCTGTTCCAGCTTGCGCATCTCCTCTGGCGAACTGCGGGTTATGGCTTGGGAGAGAAGCTCGGGACTTGCCTCAACTCGCAGAAACGCGGCAATCCTCGCCAACTCGCGCACCGGCTCGGCCTGCATCGTTTCGTAGCGAAGCATCAGAAAGTCCGAGTGGTCGATCGAAGCTTTGAGCCAGCTGGAGACGTTGTCGCCCCAGCTTCCGAACAGCCCGCCGACCGGGGGCTGCGGACGCGTCGCAATCCAGCTGGAGACGTTTTGGCTCCAGGATGCGTACACTCCCCACACATGTCCTGACAAAAATCGCCTCACATAATCTTCCAGCGGATAGTTGTCCGGGATCTGCCGCTGTTTGCGATGAAAGTGATAGGACGAAAGCAGGACGTCGCGGGGGTCACGCACAATATAGATTACCCGACGATATCGGGGATCGAAATATTCGTGACTCTTGATGATGCGCGGCCGCGGCAGGCCACGCAGAAACCGTTTGCTCTGGGCATGCATGTCCGGAACGATGGCTTCAATGTTCTCGAAGGTAACGGGTTCTTCGGGACGAAGCAGATTGGCCACAAGAAAGCGTGTCCATGTGTTGCCAGATCTTGGGAAAGAAACGATGAAGGTGTCGTCCGGAAACACTTGCAGGCTCCGTCCTGCGACATCCAGGCCGAATACGTACCGGACACCCGCGGTCAACTCGCTAATCACCAGTCAGGTCCTCCCAATGTGTTGCTTCCCATCTCGAATCTCTCGACGCCTAAAGACTGACTTCGAAGGTCATATTATCCTAGCTTTCAGTCAGCATGCTGGAGCGTGCGCGGGATCAAAGCACCACGGATTCGCGTCCGTTCCCTCGCAAACCTCAACCTTTGGGGGCGGCCCAGGCCGGCGTTGCCCCCTTTAGAATGGCTCAACTGACGCTGGGCAACGGAGCTCACGGCAAGCGTATTGGCAAGTGATGGATGTTCGTGAGCCTTTCAAAGTGGCACAGCAAGCTGCGCGGGATGTAGAGTTGCCATATATATTATTGTCTGCGGTTGGGGGCAGTCCAGCTTCCGATCTGTGGAATCCAAGTGATTAGCCAGGATTGCGTGTCTCCGATTCCGGTCCTGCTTATGGTCCGAGAGCTTGGGGTTGGGGGCTCGGAACGACAGCTGGTCGAGACGGCCCTCTGTTTACGAGGCAGCCCTTTCGTGCCGCATGTCGGCTGCTTTCGTCCCAACGGCCTGCGAACTGAAGATCTGGTTCAGGCAGGAATACCGATTCTGCACCTTCCCGTCCAGTCTTTTCGGTCCCTGGCAACTCTCCAGGCTGCTCGGCAACTCGCCCGTTACATTCGCGAGCATGGCATTCAGATCGTCCACACCTTCGACGCACCGCTCAACATTTTCGCCGCGCCGGTGGTTCGCTGGGCTGGCCAAGCGGCCATCATCACCAGTCAACGTGGTCATCGAGACTTAACCGGTAGGACCATGAAATGGCTCCTGCGCGCGACCGACAAAATGGCCGACGCTGTGGTCGTGAACTGCCAATCGATGCGGCAATATCTGTTGGCCGAAGAAGGAGTGACAGAGTCCAAAGTCCATCTCTGTTACAACGCTCTCGATACCGAGCGCTATCGGCGCCGAAAAACCGAGAGTCTTTTCCCGGGTCGTTTGGTCATTGGCACGGTCTGTGCGCTCCGACCAGAAAAGGGGGTGGACACGCTGTTGCGCGCATTCCGAGAATTGTGTGGGCTGGGCACAAAGATGGTGATTGTCGGCGGCGGCCCGGACGAGACGAAACTGCGGGCGCTCGCCGCCAGCCTGGGTATCGAAGGCGACTGTCATTTCGAGCCCCTCGTCTCGGACGTGACCGAATGGCTGAGCCAAATCGACCTCTTCGTCCTTCCCTCGCGATCCGAGGCTCTCTCGAACTCCCTGATGGAAGCTATGGCATGTGGTTGCTGTCCCATCGCGTCGCGCGTCGGCGGCAACCCCGAGCTGATCGAACACGGGGAAAACGGCTTGCTTTTCGAAGTCGACAACGTGGCCGAACTGGCAAACCACCTGCGAGTTCTCCTAAGCGACGAGTCGCGCCGCCAAACGTTCGCCGATCGTTCGTCGGCGAAGATGGCGCAGTTCACCTATGCCAAGACCGTCGCCACTCTGGAATCGATCTACAAGTCCGTACTCAAGTCCTGCGCACGGGAAGCGCCAGCACCGTTTGCCAGCCCATAACGGCTGAAAATCGCTGCCAGGTGCGCCGCGTTCTTGTGCAGGTTGTATTTCTCGACCACTCGCTCGCGTGAGGACAAGGCCATCTGCCGCCGCAGGCTGGGCTTGTCCATCATGTCGCCGATCGCCCCAGCGAGCTCCTCGACACTGGCCGGAGTGACCAAAAACCCTTCGATTCCATCCCGGATGAGTTCAGGAATGCCAGCGATGCGCGGCGCAACGCATGGCACCCCCAAAGCCATGGCCTCCATAAAGACGACGGGAATGCCTTCGGCAAAGCTGGACAGCACGCAGAGATCGCTGTTGCGGTAGAGATCGTGTAATTCGGTCTGGGTTTTCCAACCCGCGAAAACCACCTTGTCTAGAATTCCGAGCCGACTGGCTTGTTGCTCCAACCGGGAACGTTCCGGACCTTCGCCCACTAATGTCAAATGAATGCTCCGCCCCGCAGCCACGAGCGCCGCCACTGCCTCGAGAAGAATGGGATACCCTTTGGCGGGGGCGAGGCGTCCTACGGCAATCAACCGAAATGGAGCCGGATCCTCCCGGCATATGACCGGCGGCCCTTCCGCGCAGTCAATGCCAAGCGGCGTTACTTCTATCTTGTGCCAGTCCGCCGGAGAGGACGACAACATGATTTGGCTCTTCCCGAAGTGGCTGATCGAGCAGACAAACAGCGCCGCCTCGACTTTTTCCTTGATCCCGAAGCCATCCGGGTTGATGAACTCCTCCGGACCGTGGAGCGTCATGGACAACTGAACCGGGAAGATCCGCGACAGAATCAGTCCAATCGTGGTCGAGTAAACCGAATGCACGTGGGTGAAGCCAGCCTTGCGCAGCCAATGCCCGGCGAGGATCGCCTCGCTAAAATAGGCGATGGCAAACAGTGATGGGCGACGAGCAAAACGTGCCAAACGCCACGCGGTCGCGAATCCGCGCCAGTAGGCGACGGGTCGTGTCCCGAACGTCGTTAGGTGCGCCCATAAGAACTCCCAGGGCGGAGTGCCGAGGACATACCAGGTGGATCCTTGTTCCTCGGTTTCTGCGGCTGACATCGACGACGGCCTCTCGCCGGGTCTGCGGATGGAAACCGTTTGAATCTCCCACCCCAGTGCCCGCAGCTCGCGCACTTCTCGCAATAAATAAGTGTGACCGAGGGTTGGATACTCGCTCAAGAGGTAGGCGATTCTCATAGGAAAAGGGTCATCGGATGAAACAGAAACGCGCCGGTACGGGGCGGATGCTGGATTTCTGAGTGCAAAGGCGGCGTTTGATCCGATAAGGTAAAAAAACATGGTAAATCATGTGGAAGTCGTGGGCCAGAAGCTGAGCGCTGGGTATCGCGTTGGTTGCTATGGTTCCTAGTCATTGGCAGGCTGCCGATCTAGCCTGAGCGGAACTCGGCCGACTGGGGGCTCAGCTACCGCTGTGGGCAATATTTGATCGTTGAGGACACTTCCGTCAACGGGCATCCAATATCGACCCAATTCGGCGAGGGGCCCTCCCATTGCGGTACAGCCTGGACCTTGGGAGCTTGAGAGCTTAGCTCAAGTGCTGTGGGGAGTGGCGATAGGCGTTTCGGTTTGGCTGGCTTTCACCCCTTGGACGACTGCCTTGCTCGTCGGCAGTCCTGATCCACGGCGCGAGGGGCTGGCGCATTCGATCTGCTGACTGCGACACGCCACGAATAACCCAGACTGTATTTCGTCCAGACTCGTTGGCTTTTTCCACGACTATCCAAACTGGCCTGCAGAGATTTCGCAGCTCGTAGCCTGACTGCCTGGGGCACAGAACATTTGATCTCAATTCTGCCACGCTCTCCGCTGCGCCGCGCCTATTCTCTTTCCCGACTCAACGGCACCCACAAACGCACCATGAAACGAATCAGGAGTACAGTGAGATTCAGATGATGTTGACAATTGTTAGAGCAAAAAGTAGAAACATCTTTCCAATACCGGCTGTACCTTGAATGAAAACTGACCATCAGCTTGTCATCGATCCGAAAGCGGGAACCGGTAATTGGAAATTCTTCACTTCGTCCTTGCAGGATTCCATCTTTGCAGCTGCGACGGGGTGGAAGAACATTTTGGCTGGAACCAAGAAGCCATGGCTCTGCTGGAATGTCAGCGGGCGATGGTGCTACCTGCAGCAGAAGTTAGTGCAGGCGGTCGGCTGGACACCCGTGGTAGGATTCGACCCGCGGAGCGGACCTCCGCCACTGGCTGCGGGTTCCATCTTAATCGACTTCAACCAGACATTGAACTTGCCGGTGCTCTGGCCGCACGTGCCCATCGAATTTGCATTTCTGTTTGCTGATCGTCTCGCATTCTGGCACGCCGATCTTCTCTGCCGATTACCCGTGATGGAAGCTTTGGCAAAGCAATTCGAGGGCCTCCAAAATGGACAGCTCGCAGCGGTTTTGGACCGGGGCGGATTGCGGAACCGGCTGGCTCTTAAGGCCCATCGCTACTGGGAGTTGTGCGGTTGTACCACCCAGAGCGCCAGTGAAAACCAGTTCTACAACGGAACCGGTTGGTGGCGGAACTTTCAGTTTCATCCAAAGTGTGTTCTGGAAGAGGAACGCAGAAAGCGTAAAACCTACTCGTACGACAGCGGCGTCGGCATACTCTATTGGCAGAAAAAGTATAACGGCTCTGTAGTCGCCATTGATGTAAACCTAGTGAAAGAAGGTCACTGCAGCGAAATTGGCTATAAGAACTACAAACCAGCTCCTCATCATTATGAAGCGCTGAGGAACTTGGGCGCTGAAATCGACCGAAATTATTCCCTCCCGGAGGTCGCGGCCAGACTGGGCATTGCGCATCTTCTAACCGATCTTCCTTGTTCCTGAGAGTCCGGTCTCCCCGACGGGACTCAGGTAGCCTCTCTAGGTTTTTCAAAGACAAACTCGTTACAACCAGAGGTTCCTCTACAGGTTTTCAGACGTGTCAGAACAAAACCGCGGTCGCGGTAAAAATCGAAAATGAGTTCTGGCGTGGCAACTTCGAACGGATATCCGCCCACCCAATCGATCAGGTCCTGCCAGAAAGACATGCCTCGCTGGTTCCTCGAGTAGTCACGAATGGTTGCAAATGGTCTTCCGCGAAGGAAGTCTTTCAGCAGCCGACGCCAGAAAAGGGTAACGAACGAAGGCCCAACGACCAGGAATCGCAAGCCTTTGGGCAGTTCGTTGTAGAGCTTTTTCACCTTCGCCCAACGGTCGCTTGCGGTTCCTTGATCGTTGTAGATGGCAATGAACAGCTTCCCGCCACCCGCTACCGGAATCGCGGCATTGGCCAGCGCCGTCCACATGTCTCCCGTGTGATGCAAAACTCCCCATGAATAGACGACGTCAAAGTTGCCGAGCGATCGGAGGTATTGAGCATCGAGCGCCGAGCCGGACTCGACCGTCCACCGGTCATCTTCGGGGAAATATCGCCGTTTTAACTCGCACGTGCACGCCACCGATCGCGAATCGTAATCGAAGGCATGGACTCGGGCTCCAAGACGTCGCGCCGCAAGGCTGAAAAGACCGCTGCCGGATCCGATATCGAGAAAGCTCCTGCCTTCGAGACTTGTCACTTCCAGCATGTCCTGCAGCGAGCGCGTAGCTGCGGCAATTCTCTCGTCATCGAGCGTTTTCAGGAACCATGCCCAGTTCTTGCCAAATTCGAAACGCTCCCTCGCTTGGACCTCTACGGCATGCGAACTCATGCTTGAGCGCTCCCCACATTGATGAATTGCCCCGACCAGCCATGGGCGACCAGCTCTAATTATCCCACGATCATTTCAGGCCACGCCGGAGAAGCCGGGCTGACCATAGGAAGATCTTTCCGTTGCCGAGTCGTCTCCGGCAGGCGCGAAATGACCCTCCCCGGTGCCCTTCCCTGCGGTTTCCTTCCTGCTTTGCCAGAAGGCGCAATGTCTGTTCGGAAAGCGTGTCGGATTTTTTGTTGTTGTGGCTGAGGGTACGGTTATACTAGAGCCCTGGGTAGGCTCGATTGCGCCCACACCCAAATCCGGTTGTCCGTTGCCCGGGGCAGGTCGGTTTCGGATCGCTGACCTGACTAGCCAAACGACTGCACTGCGTGCTCGTCTATCGTGCAACATGAGCCCTCTCAACATTCTCCGGG
>Ga0187782_10004281_pt1 | contig 10694 bp, 12 predicted proteins | sample 0715_SJ02_MP15_2_FD_132454 | JGI IMG/M metagenome (GOLD analysis project Ga0187782, IMG submission 132454) | Tropical peat soil microbial communities from peatlands in Department of Meta, Colombia - 0715_SJ02_MP15_20_MG | ecosystem: Environmental > Terrestrial > Soil > Wetlands > Peat | place...
CCCAATCGACTTCATCGCTACTATGGAGCGGGCTATTCCCACTTCATCACCACGAGTTGTTACCAGAGGCAACCGCTACTCAACACGCCGCAGAACCGAGACCTGTTCCTCGAAGTTCTGGAGCAGGTACGCCGCCGATACCACTTCGTAGTCGTTGGCTATGTCGTGATGCCCGAACATGTTCATCTTCTGCTTACCGAGCCGGAACGCGACAATCCGTCGGTGGTAATGCAGGCTCTGAAGCAGGGGTTCGCCCGCAGACTGATCGCTCGCCGGCGCAGGGCCGCAGGTTCACAAACCGCATCGCAGCATGACCGCATCTGGCAGCATCGATTTTACGATTTCGTCGTCTTTTCGGATGAGAAGCGAGTCGAGAAGCTGCGGTACATGCATCGGAATCCCGTAAAACGAGGGCTAGTTCAGGAGCCGCAGGAGTGGGCATGGAGCAGCTTTCGCCACTACGCCAACGACGACCGCGGGCCGGTCTTGGTAAATGAGCCACGGAAGGCCGAGATGCGGATCAGAAAAATCTCCTGACTGCCGGCGGCAGTGGTACCCACGCTTCGAAAACCGCGAAGCGTGGGGCAGCCAGTGTTCTTTTTCCACAGCCGAACGTGGCGAGATTGTGACATCTGACCTTGCGCCCCACACCCGCATTGCGCCATCATGACCGAGGCCGTGACGGTATAGGACCACCGAAAAACGGCCCGGAAGCCGCAACTAAGTTGCTTGTTCCTAATATTTTGCAAATTCGATCTTTGACATCAATATTTTGCACGTTCCCATTCGGGAAACCCGCGCCCAGCAAGACTTCCGGGGCCATAGCGAAAAAAAATTGAGGCCAAAAGTACGCCAGCTTCGTACCCTGGGAACAGCCAGCCTCAAATTTATTCCGCGGCGAAATCCACAACGCATCCAGCGCATTGCGGACGCGTTCCAGCGGTCGGCGCACCGCCTAGAACGCCCCCAGCCACTTCACGGGGAAGCGCGCGGCGAAAGCATTGGCGAGGCGCTCGTCGGCGGTGACGAGGTCGGCATGGGACTCCGCGGCGAGGGCAACATAGAAGCAGTCGGAAAGATGCCGGTCGTAGTCACATGCGATTCTGAGTGCTTCGCTGAGCAACAAGCGCGAAGGAACAGTCTGGAAGTCACGTGCTCGCACGTCTTCTTCAACGGTTTCCGCCTGCTGACGATCCCATCTCCGTTGTCTTGTGCCTTTCCACAGGACATTTCCGACTTCGACCCAGAAAATGTCCGGAACCATGAAATCGATTTCGCCCTGCGCATAACGAGTGAGGAGGCGCACCGAGGCATCGGTGAGAGGCTCTCCCGTGAACGGCATGGACCACTTGATCGCGACGTTGGCGTCGAGAACGAAAGTGGTCACCGCTCACGGTCCTCACGGATCATCTCTTCGGCCGACGGGAACGGGCCCGGCGTGAGTGGCGGCTTGGCTCGATGTTCGGCCATGCGGTCAAAAAATTCCCGCCGACGCCTCAACTCGGCTTCGGTAGGTATGTTTTCTTTCAGTAGCTCGATCACTTCCGCCGCAATCGACTTGCGGTTCTTTCGAGCGCGCGCCCGCAGAGCTTTGTAAATGGCATCCGGCACATTCTCGACATAGAGCGTTGCCATAGGAATCTCCTAGGAAAAGTCTAGCACATCCCTAGGAGCTCAGCCTCGCGTTCTTGACGCCTGAGCCCCGTGAAATGTATTCTAAGTCTTGCTCCTTGCGGTACTTACGCTTGCCCTGAGCTGAGCCGAAGGGCCTTGAGGCGTGCTTCCGCGGGCCGGACGGCCGGCTGTTGATTTACAAACGACCTGGCCGCGGAGGGTTCGCCATGTTCCTCGACATCAAAGAACTGGAGCTGCATCCTCTGGATTTTGAGGAGGAGTTGCAGCCCGGTGTTATCGACCTGGGAAGTGAAGCACGGCAGCGCGGGCCGCTGAAGACCTCCGGCCACGCCGAAGTCATCGAGGAGCATCACGGCAAGCACGAGGTCATCAAAGACATCCGCCTGCGCGGGCGTCTATCGGCGTCGCTGGAACTGCAGTGCGCCCGCTGCCTGGAGCCGGTGCCGCAAAACATCCAACGGGAGTTCGAACTGCTCTACCGCCCGCTGGGCGCCGACGCCGGCCGCGACGAGCTCTCCGTGACCGACGCCGAAGCCGAAATCGGCTATTATCAGGGCGAAGGTCTTTTGCTCGAGGACGTGCTGCGCGAGCAGGTCCTGCTGGCGTTGCCGTTGAAAGCCACCTGCCGCGAAGACTGCAAGGGCTTGTGCCCGCAGTGCGGCAAGAATTGGAATCAGGAACAGTGTTCGTGCTCGGCTGCAGTCGAAGATCCGCGGTGGGCGGCGCTCAAACAAGTGCGCAGCCGGCTGGAGCACTGACAAGCAGCTGTCAGCTTTCAGCTGTCAGCTCTCAGTAAGGTAATTGGAGACTTAGAGAATCAAGCTGAAAGCTGATGGCTGAGAGCTGACAGCTTCGCGAGAGGAATCATGCCGAATCCGAAACGCAGACATTCACAAAAGCGCACTTCAACCCGACGCGCGCACGATGCCCTGAAAGGTCACAGCCTTTCCGAGTGCCCCAACTGTCACGAGAGGAAAATGCCGCATCGTGCCTGCCCGAAGTGCGGATATTATAAAGGACGCGAAGTCGTCGCAGTCGAGGAAGCCAGCTAGTTCTCACACACGATGCCGAGCGTGATCGCGCTGGATGCGATGGGATCGGACCGGGCGCCCAAGCCTGAGATTGAGGGCGCGATTCATGCCGCTCGTCAATATGGCGTGCGTGTGGTGCTGGTCGGTCCGCAAGACGTGGTGCAGGCTGAATTGCGCCGTCATTCTTCGGCCGTGCAGCTGCCCATCGAGGTCGTCCACGCCGGCGAGTTCATCACCATGGAAGACAAAGTGGAGGCGATCCGCGCCAAGCGGGACAACTCCATGCGCGTGGGCCTGCGGATGGTGCGCGAAGGCCAGGCTGCCGGCTTTGTGACCGCCGGCAACACCGGCGCCGCTATGGCCACGGCAAAAATTGTGCTCGGCGCGGTCCCGGGCGTGGATCGCCCCGCGCTCGCCGCGGTTTTTCCCACGGCACCGGGAAATCCAGCAATGCTGCTCGATGTCGGCGCCAACGTCGATTGCACGGCGCAGAACCTCGCAGAATTCGCCGTCATGGGCGACGTTTATTTCCGGGCAATGTTCGGCAACACGTCCCTGGGAAGGAAAATCGGCCCGCCCCGTGTTGGCCTGCTCTCCATCGGCGAAGAAGAAACCAAGGGCAACGATTTGACCCGCGAAGCCTTCCAGCTGCTAAAGCTGCTTCCGCTCAACTTTGTCGGCAATGTAGAAGGCCGCGATCTCTACAACGGTCAGGTCGACGTCATCGTGGCCGACGGATTTGTCGGCAACGTGGCGCTCAAGATTTCCGAAGGCGTCGCCAATCTTGTCCGCACCGCATTGAAGGAGTCGCTTAAGGCGACCATCACGCGGCAGGTCGGAGCATTGTTGTCGCGCAGCGCGTTCACCGATTTTAAGAAGAGGCTCGATCACACCGAGTATGGCGGCGCGCCCCTGCTCGGCGTGAAAGGTGTATGCATCATTACGCACGGATCGTCCAACGGCAACGCCATGAAAAACGCCGTGCGCGTGGCGGCGGAACTGGCCGAACGCGGCATCACGCGCTCGATTGAGCTTGGGGTCGCTGCACTGCATCCCGTAGCGACCAATGCGGCAGTGCCCTAATTAAATAGTCATACTTTTTCGAAATGAGTCAAACGAACATCGCATTACTTTTCCCCGGTCAGGGCTCGCAGGCCGTCGGCATGGGCAAGGAGTTGGCGGAGAAACATGCCGTAGCCCGGCAGACGTTTGAAGAAGCCGACGAGGCGCTCGGTTACAAATTGTCTCAACTGTGTTTTGAGGGGCCCGAAGAACAACTGCGCCTCACCGAAACTACGCAGCCGGCGATCCTCACCATGTCGGTCGCCGCCCTTCGCATTCTGGAAACGCACATGCCCAAGCCGCGCTACGTCGCCGGCCACAGCCTCGGCGAGTACTCCGCGCACGTAGCGTCACGAACCATCAGTTTTGCCGATGCTGTGCGCACGGTGCGCAATCGTGGAAAGTACATGCAGGAAGCTGTTCCGGTTGGAGTGGGAGCGATGGCGGCGATTCTGGGCATGCCCCTCGACAAGGTAACCGCGGTCTGCGCCGACGCTGCGCAGGGAGAAGTCTGCGCCGCGGCCAACATCAACTCCCCGGAGCAGATCGTTATTTCCGGCAACACCGCCGCAGTGGAGCGCGCCGCCAAGCTAGCCGACGAGCGCGGCGCCAAGCGCGCCAAGCTGCTTCCGGTCAGCGCCCCCTTCCATTGTTCGCTGATGCAGCCCGCCCAGGACCGCCTGCAGGCCGATCTCAATCAGTTCACCGTGCACCAGCCCGCGATTCCCGTGGTTTGCAACGTGGATGCGGATCTCGTAACCGACGACGTCACCTCCCGCGACACTTTGCTGCGTCAGGTGACCGGCTCTGTGAAATGGGAACAGTGCATCCGGCTGCTGATTGCACAGGGCGTCGACACCTTCATCGAAGTCGGCCCGGGGAAGGTTCTTTCCGGCTTGATGCGCCAGATTGACCGCTCAAAAACCTGCCTGAACGTTGGCGATGAAGCAAGCTTGACGAAGACCATCGAAGCCCTGGCGCAAGCTGTTGCCTGAATCTTCCCGGCTACTCTTCGACTTTCGTGCCAACTGCTTCGTATCCACCGCCGGGCCATTTCCACGCGCCGCCAAAGGATTTTCGGTCCTCGCTGAAGTGGCCCAGAAAGTAATTGCCAGAGCCTCGCGGGCCAAACCAAATCTGCAGCCGTTCGCCTTCCAGTTCGTAGACATAATCGAGCGTGAGACCATCGTAGAAGCTGTAGAAACGTGAGTGTATGTCCGCTGTTGGCTGCTCGCCAGGAAACTGTAAATGCCCGATCACTTCCATGCCTTTGATCTTCCGCCCGCCATATTCGAGGTCAACGTGCTGCAACAGGAAGAACCCGCCTTCCACGCGCTCAAAGCGAATTTGCCCCTGCGCTCCTCCCGAGATCTTCCAAGTTCCCAGCAAGGGGTCAAGGCTCTGAAGACCGCGGTTCAGTCGAGCAGAAACGGATGATCTTGCTGAGTCGTGGTCCGGCATGAGAATTCTCAGACGATCACTGAAACATCAGCTCGCAGGGCGAATAGCTGAGCGTGTGATCTGACTTTTCCACCCACACCTGCGCATGCTCGGCGCGGTCGTTGACAATCACATCGACCACCACTCCGCTGGTTGGCCCAGGGCACGTGCTCGCGCCGTACACGCGTTGCGTTTTGATCAGTCCCCACTCCCCGCCAGGGCCCCAGTCGCGATAAAAATCGTTGTACGGATATTTGGCATGTTCGCCCGGATGTTGCTCCCAGTTGGGATCGTTCATCCAGATGCCGTAGGCGGTTTGGTAATCCTGCTTCTGCAGCGCGCCAAAAAAATGCCCCACGATTCGCTCTTCGGGCCAGTAGCGAAACCACCAGCCGTGATTGGTTAGAAATCCCAGCACACCGACCAGAAGAAAACCGAACACGACGGCGCTGGCGAAGACGATTCGCCGCTTGCGTTTCCGCGCGATTGCCGGATCCAGCTCGTGCGCGTCGAGAAGTGTCATACGTCACTAGCATAACGGACACAAGAGGAAACACAAAAGTTCCCCAGAAGAATGACAGATTGAGTGATTGGGCGATGGAGTGACTGACAAGGGAACCCGAGCGGCTGGCGCCGGTCTTCAATCGCACAATGGCTCAATCACACAATCGCTCAATTACAGCGTTCTCTTAAACAGTGGAATTGCAATGCCCAGCGTGGCCGCAGCAAAGAGCGTCAGGAACAGCATGTCTACCCACACCGCCGCCAGGGTTGTTTGCTTCAGCAGCAGGCATTTGAAACCGTCCACCGCGTAGGTAAACGGATCTCCCTTGGCGATAACGCGCAGCCACGGCGGAAACGCCTGAATCGGATAGACCGATCCGCTCGGGAAGAACAGCAGCGTATTCAGAATGCCGAACATGGCGCGCGGCACCAGCGGGTCTTCAATGCGCACCATCAGCAAAAACATCATGGTGTTGAGAGCTAGCGACGTCAGCACGATCATGACTACCAGGCCTGCCACGGTCAGCGGATGAAAAATCGTTTTCACCCCCGCCAGCAAAGATCCGATGACTACGATGACTGCGCCCGTCATGCAGGCCTTGATCGCCCCGGCCAGGTTCAATCCCAGCACCAACTCCAGTTTGGTGATGGGAGTGACCAGGTAGCCTTCATGTACGCCGCGCGCCTTGTCGTCGATGTAGAGCATGCCGCCACCGATCATCACCGACACGAACATGGCCAGCACCAGAGAACCGGGCAGCAGGTACTTCATATACTCGATGTAAGGATAGAGTTCCACGATCGAGAGCGCGGTTTGCTGCAGGATGCGCGGCGAAACCGTAGGCTGATTCAAGGCGCTGACCAGATCGGTCAGTTCCTGTTCCACGGCAGCGCTCATGAAGTTGTCGCTGTTGTCGACCACGACCGCGATCTGCGGATGATTGTCTTCGTACACGCGCCGCGAAAACTGCGGCGGAATAATCACCGCGCCCTGCAGCTTTCCGTCGCGCACATCGGCCACGGCCTGCTTGTCGTCGTTGTAAGAAATCGGCGTGAAAGTGCGAATGTTCGCCCGCACCGAATCAAACGCTTCGCGGACTTTCAGCGCCTGCGGCCCGCCATCCTGATCGACGATCGCGATCTTGGCGTCGCGAATCTTTCCACCGAAGGCATTCCCCAGAATGATCAACTGCACCAGGGGAAAGACCATCGACGCCAGCATCAGCGCCGGCGAGCGGAAGAACTTGCGCATTTCGCGCTCGACAATGGCCATCATGCGGTTCATGAGAAAAACTCCAGCCGAATACCTCGTCGTTCGTCGTTCGTCGTTCGTCGTTCGTCGTTCGTCGTTAGTCGTTCGTCGTTGGCTTAGAAACGAGCTTCGCGAACGACCAACGACTAGCGACCAACGACGGTTTTCACGGTTGCAACCCCGGCCTTTGCGGCATCACGAACGCGTACGCTTTCTGCAACTCATCGCGCAGCTGCCGGCCCGTGTAGTGAACGAACACATCATCCAGCGTGGTGTTCTGCACCGAGAGCGACTTCACTTGTACTCCCGCATTCACCGCCATTTCGACGAGTTCGGTTGTAGTGCGCGAGCCATTGCCGGTGAGCACGCGATACATGCCCGCGCCTTCGTGCTGCACCGAGGTCACATCGTCGAGTGTGTGCAGCTTCTGTTCCCAATCGGCGGGAGGATTCTCGAACTGCGCCTCGATCACGTTCGATCCCGGAACGCTGGCTTTCAAGGCCATGGGCGTATCGAGCGCGACCAGCTTGCCGTGATCGACAATGGCAGTGCGGTCGCACAAGCGGTCCGCTTCATCCATGTAATGGGTCGTGATCAGAATCGTCAGCCGGCGGTTTTCCTTGATGTTGCCCAGCATCTCCCATACCGAGACGCGCGAGACCGGGTCCAGCCCCGTTGTCGGCTCATCGAGAAAGAAAATCTTCGGATGATGCACCAGCCCGCGCGCAATCTCCAGCCGCCGCCGCATGCCGCCGGAAAGCGTCTTGGTCTGCGCTCCGCGCCATTTCGTCAGGTCCACCAGGCTCAGGAGTTCGTCAATCGATGCCTTCCGTTGCTTCGCTGGCACGTCATAGAGCTTGGCGTAGATGTTCATGTTCTCTTCCACCGTCAGGTCAAGATCGCTGGTCAGCGCCTGCGGAATCACGCCAATCATTCTGCGCGCGGCGTTCGGCTCTTTGGCCACGTCATGGCCCGCGACGAACGCTTTGCCCGAAGTGATCGGGATGAGCGTGGTCATCATGCGAATCAGCGTCGACTTTCCCGCCCCGTTCGGGCCCAGCAGGCCGAAGATTTCACCTTCTTTCACACTGAACGAAACGTCGTCGACAGCCGTGAAGTCGCCATATTTCTTGACGATGTGCTCCACTTCAATGGCCGCGGGCGCGCTGGGATCGTAAACCGGCTTTTCCAGAACGGAAGCGCCGTTCGCCTTCCCAGCCGGTTTCGCATTGGGCTCGGCCGTCATGGTTGCTCCCCAGCTTTTGCGCTCTGCGCAGTGCTGCCCCTGATCTGATCCGGCGAAACCAGAACTTCCGCGGTCATCCCGGGGACGTACGCGCCCTTGGGATTGTCGAGCCGGACTTTCAGAACTATGGTTTTGATATCGCGCTTCATGCGGTTCACATCGCGCTGCGTGGCGAAGTCGCCTTCCACGCCTTTGAAAAACACTTTGCCGCTGGTGATGGTTCCACCGGGAAAGCGCACACGCAGCACGTCGCCGTAGCCAATGTGATCGGCATAGGTTTCCGGAATCGCGGCCCTCGCCCAGGTGTCGCTCAAATCGACGATGGTGACGATGGGCGCGCCGATATTGACTACTTCTCCCTGGCGCGCGGCCCGCACGGAAACCGTTCCGCTGACCGGCGCATACACATTCGTGTATCCCAGCCGCACGTCTGCCTGATTCTTTTGCGCGATCGCGTTCTTCAGGTCCGCTTCGGTCGAGGCCACTGTGCTTTTGGCGGCGTTGGCCTGATGCGTGCGCGCGATGGCCGATTTCAAATCCGCCTCCGCAGCGGTCACCAGATCCTTCTGCGCCTGCACGCTGGCCTGCGCCGCCTGCAGATTCGTTTCTGCCTGCACGCGCTCCTGATCGGAATCGATGCCGGCCTTCGCCAATTCGATCGCGCGCCGGCTGTCGCTTTCCGTGCGCTCCAAAGCAGCCTGCGCCTGCGCCAGATTTGCTTTTGCAGAAGCCAGTTTTGCCTGTGCGTTGGCGACATCGCCCGAAGTTGAGCCCGAAGTTGATTCTTCGGTGTGCCGCGTCTCCGCAACTTTATGCTGCAGGCTCGCGATCGTCGCCGTGGCCGCAGCTTCCTGCGCCTGCAACTCGGAAGGATCGAGCACCGCAATCAGATCTCCGGCTTTGACCGGCGTGCCTTCGTCCACCAGCAGCTTCTGAATGCGCCCTTCGACCTGCGCGCTCACGATCACCTGATTGGCGTCGACCGTTCCGATCAGCACCAGATCCTTCGAATGATCGGTCGAAAAATAGTAGTAGGTCGCGGCGATGATAAAGATCACGCCGAGAACTATGAAAAAGCGGTTGCGCGCGCTCATGAGCGTGCTCCTTGCCTGCTCTGATTTGGCGGTGCCGGATTTGACGATGGGTTCGCTTTGGGTTGAAACAGCGCCGAGGAAATAAAATCGAGAACTGCTGCCCGCCGTTCCGCAATGCGTTCCGGCGTCAGGGGATTGAACCCGACAATCTTGCGCATGACCGGCGCTCCGCTGAAATAGAAAACGATCATGGCGATCATCGAGGGCACGAAGTGTGCCGGGTCGACGGGGCGAAATTCTCCCGCTTCAATCCCCTGGCGCAAGACTGCGCTGACGCGAGCAAAAATCGGCTGAAAGTAGTTCTTGATGAGCCGCTCCAGTTGCGGCGATGCGCCTTCGCGCGCCTGCATCATCTCCCGCTGCATCAGGCGCGGATAGAGCGGATGCGAGGCAACAAAATCGAAATACGCTCCGACATAAGCCAGGACTTTTTCGCGCGGAGAAAGCTCGCTGTCGAGAACATGAAACACGGTCGACTTCAGTCCCGAGAAGGCGTCGTCCAGCACCGCGCCATAGAGCGTGTCTTTGTCTTTGAAGTAGTAGTAAAGCAGCGCCTTGTTGACGCGCGCCTCGCGTGCGATGGCGTCGGTGCGGGCGCCGGCGATGCCATTGTCGGCAAACTCCTGCGCCGCCGCCTGCAGAATGGCGGCGCGGCTCTCCTCCGGCTGGCCGCGCGACCCCATGCGGCGATGCAGGGCGTGACGGTGATGGAATAAGCGGGCCATCGCGATTCTCCGGTACCTTAATTAACCAGTTAGTTAGATGATACACCGGACCCATCCGATGCGCAAACGTTTTTGGAGAGATCCTGGCCGCTTCTTAACCCGGCCTAGACGTGCGTATGCCGGCTAAGCTCCGGAGGAGCGCCCAGGTCCATGAAATGCAGATCGCGGGCTTCGTCGCGCACCGAGCTCATGGCCACCGCCACTTCGCGAATGTAGTACAGAACGCCTGCCAACAACACCAGCATCGAACCGACAAACACAATCGCGGCCCCGACCGCGGCCGAATTCCAGTAAAGTCCCAGGCCGAGGAGCAGGCAGGAAATCAGGGTGCCGGCCAATGCGATCAGCGTAAACAGAAAAGCTCGCCGGATCAACTCGGCACGCTGTTCAATCGAATGAATCTGCGTGTCGTAGGCTTCCGCCTCCTCGGAGTGTCCGCTGCGGGCGGCATCGTGCTTGGCATGCACGAAATGCCGCAGCCGGCTCACGATGCCCATCAGACGCACATTAATGGAGAGGATCAACAGCGCCGTGGCTGAAAAGAAAATTGCCGGACCTACAAAGGCCTGAAACAATCGGCCGACATCACCCATGAGAACTTCTCCGGGAGTTACACGCCATTCTAGCAGCGGGATGGCGTATTCTCACCGGCATAAACGCGAAAGGTGTCAATCCAATCCGGTATCGGAACAGGGGAAGCCAGGC
>Ga0187782_10004283_pt1 | contig 10693 bp, 9 predicted proteins | sample 0715_SJ02_MP15_2_FD_132454 | JGI IMG/M metagenome (GOLD analysis project Ga0187782, IMG submission 132454) | Tropical peat soil microbial communities from peatlands in Department of Meta, Colombia - 0715_SJ02_MP15_20_MG | ecosystem: Environmental > Terrestrial > Soil > Wetlands > Peat | place...
AACATTGATTTTCTCGGGAAAAAGTGGTATTTTCTCGCCTTTTCGCTGATCTTTAGCGTCGCGGGTGTGCTGTCCATGTTGTTCTGGCATCACATCCCGTGGGGCGTGGACTTTCGTGGGGGCACGCTGGTGTATGTGAAGTTCTCGCATACACCGGACCTGAAAGCGATTCGCGCCGAGCTGGATCGCGCGGGCTTGCGCGACCCAAAGATTCAGCCCTACGATCAGCCCGCGCTCAACGAAGTGCTGATCGATCTCGATGTGCGCGAGACCAGCGAGAAGGATCTTTCCCAAGGCAAACAGAAGATCATTCAGGCTCTGCAGACGAATGTTCCAGCCGCCCTGCAGTGCGGCGCCCCCGAGGGCGCGGTCGGCGGATGCGACCTGAACAACGCCAGCTCTTTGACAATTAAAAATTACCTGATGGACAAAGATCCCATGCACTTGGGCACCGACGCCGACCAGAAATACACGGTGCAGGCGCAGGCGATTCTGAACTACCGCGACAAAGCCCAGAGTGGCGTACTGACCTCGATCGATCAGTTGAAGGCGGCGCAGGGGGTCGATCCGGCGGCGGCGGGTTCGCTCGCCAACGGTTTTTATTTGTCGGACTTCAACGTGCGCAACGTGGAAATCGTCGGCCCCCAGGTGGGCGGCCAGCTTCGTACGCAGGCTGGACTCGCCACGCTCTACTCGCTGCTGGGCATGCTGGTTTACCTCGGCTTTCGCTTCGAGTGGATCTATGGCTTTGCCGCCGTGATTACGGTTTTTCACGATACGCTGATCACCGTAGGGGCTTTCTCGCTGACCAAGACCGATATCTCCCTGACCGTGATCGCAGCCCTGCTCACGCTGATTGGTTACTCTAATAACGACACGATCGTGGTATTTGACCGCATCCGGGAAAACATTAAACTCATGCGGCGGGAGAAACTGTCGGAGATCGTCAACCGCAGCATTAATCAGACCCTTAGCAGAACGATCTTGACAGCGGGCTTAACGTTCCTTACTGTTCTCGCACTCTTTTTGTTTGGCGGCGAAGTGCTGCGTGGGTTTAGCATGGCGCTGGTCATCGGGATCCTGATCGGGACCTATTCGTCGATCGCGATTGCCGCTCCCATTCTGGTGGCGTATCAGGATTGGCGAATGGAAAAGGGCAGGCGTCCGGTGGCCATGCCGGCGGGCAAAGGAAAGTAAGGCTCTGGCGCCAAAAAAAGAGTAAGATTAGGCCTTCCAATTCAGTAGCTTGGAAGGCTTCGCCTGTAGGGTGTGGAATGGGAGCAAAGGACGCCCGGTTGGTGTCTAAGCTCCATAGAGGTCTCGCAAGTTTGGGGAGAATCACTATGTTTGAAGATAGCATTATCGAGGCGCCAAAAAGGCCAACGTCGAAGCTGCAGCGCTTCTTTTCGTGGGTCTTTGTGGCTCTGGCCGTCGCGTATGTTCTTTACGTTCAGGTCGTGATCCCAGTGCAGTTTGGCGCGATCTACCTGGCGAACAGCTTCAGGGATTTCGGGGTCTGGATCGCCTATCTGATTCTGTTCTTGGCGTATACGGGGCAGCTGGCAAAGATCTTCGCGTACATTGGAGTGGCCATGGCCGTCGGGGTCATGGTGCTGATGCCGCTGATTTTCACCGAAGCTCTGCCCAAGACAGTAACACTGGGACTCCTGGTGGCTCCCCCGCCGCCGCCGCCGCCACCTCCGCCGGCAGCTGCGCCGGTGAAAATCGTCAAGGTCATTCAGACCGACATCATCAACGGCGAACTGCGCACTCCGACCAAGATTCCCAAGAAAGTGCAGATGATCAAGGAGGATGAAGCTCCTCCGCCGGTCAACACTTCCACCGGCGTGTTTGGAGGTGTTCCCGGTGGTGTGCCGGGCGGATCGGCGAGCGGCGTGCTAGGCAGCATCCTGAGCGCTGGTGCCTCGCCGACCGTGGCTCCGAAGATTGCGGCCCCGCAGCGGGTGCGCGTTTCGTCGGGTGTAGTTTCGGGACTTCTGCTGCGCAAGGTGCAGCCCACGTATCCTCCGCTGGCCCGTGCCGCCCGTATTCAGGGCGTGGTAATTCTGCAGGCGCAGATCAGCAAGGAAGGCAACATCGAAAACCTGCAGTTGATCAGCGGGCACCCCATGCTGGCTCCGGCTGCCATCGAAGCCGTGAAGCAGTGGAAATACAAACCGTACCTGCTGAACGGCGAACCCGTCGAAGTCGAGACGCAGGTGCAGGTGAACTTCAACCTCGCCGGAGGCTAGACCTTCAGCGAAGCAGTGGATTTTCGAGTCGAATGCGTCGGCCCTCCCCTTCCCATCCAAAGCGGTGGCCGGGGGAGCTCTTGTAGAGAGTTCGGGGAAAAGTCCGGGCTGCGCTGCCGCCAGCAAAACAACGCCATTTCAGTCTAGAATGTGTGCGCAACCGGCCAGCCGTCCGCTCAGAAATTGCATTGTGACAGCCAGCGGTTAGCGAGGCAAGCGGCATCCAAGGTTCCACTGGGTTTAGAGTCACTAAAGTTCCGAGGAGGGAAAGCAGCTCATGTTCGTAACTCACGTAGCGGGAATGCTCAATCACCTACCTGCCGTGGCCACCTGGGTCGTCCAGGAAGGCGGCGGCGCCATGGCGACTGACCCATTGGGTCTGTGGAAGGCAATGGGATGGGTTGCCAGAACCGTTGTAGTTATTCTGTTCGTCATGTCGGGCTGGTCGATCGGCGTGATGATCGACCGCTGGATGGCGTACAGCGCGGCCCGCAAACAGTCGCGCGCGTTTGCTCCCGCGGTGGCGGGTGCGCTGCGCGACGGCCGCATTGACGAGGCCATCAAGGTCGCCGAGCGCAATAAGAAGAGCCATCTGGCGAAAGTCGTCACCGCTGGCCTGATGGAGTTCAAAGCTCACCAGGACAGCCCGGGCGCAATCCCTGGCGAAACCATTGAAGCCTCGAAGCGCGCTTTGGAGCGCACCGAAGCCATCGTGCACGCCGAATTGAAGCGCGGATTGGGTGGGTTGGCCACCATTGGCTCAACCGCTCCCTTCGTGGGCCTGTTCGGCACGGTGATGGGCATTCTGAACGCCTTCATCGGCATCAACAACTCCAAGGCTACCGGTCTGGCGGCAGTCGCCGGCGGCATCGCGGAAGCGCTGGTCACAACGGCCATCGGGCTGCTTGTCGCCATCCCTGCCGTCATGATGTTCAACTACCTGACCGGGCGCGTGGAAGCGTTCGACGTGGAAATGGACAACTCGTCGAGCGAACTGATCGACTACTTCCTGAAGAAGCGCGGCGACGTTCGCCGGTAAAAACCCCGCACGAAGCCGCCGGGGCTGAGCTTTTGCAGTGAATCGCGCAATGAGTTGCTTGTCCGGCGCTGGAACAAAAGATTGATCCAGCGCCGGCCTTCCCAGCTGCAGCGCGAAGCGGCCACCGACGGACGGGAGAAATTACGATATGGCATTAGCAAAACGTAACGAAGGCGCGAAGGTCAATTCGAACATCAACGTCACGCCCATGGTAGACGTGATGCTGGTTCTGCTGATCATCTTCATGGTGGTCACGCCCATGTTGCAAAAAGGCATCAGCGTGGACATGGCCAAGGTGAACAACCCGGAGCCGATGCAGGACGCGGACAAGGAAGACGCCTTGCTCGTCTCCATCACGCGCGACGGCAAAGTGTATTTTGGCAGCGAACAAATTTCCATCGATAACCTGACCACCAAGGTGAAGGACAAGCTGGCTAATAAGCCCGACAAGCGGGTCTACGTGAAGGCGGACATGCGCGCCCGTTTTGGCGGCGTCGTCCAGGTCGTGGACAGCGTCCGCTCCGCCGGCGTCGACGATCTTGGCCTGTTGACCGATCAGAAGAAATCAGGTACGCCTGCGCCGCCTCCACCTGCGGCCGGGCAATAGAGGAGAACAACCATGGGAATGGATCTTGGCTCGAGTGGTGATGGCCCGAGCGCAAATATCAACGTCACCCCGCTGATCGATGTGCTGCTGGTTTTGTTGATCATCTTTATGGTGATCTCGCCGGTCACGCCCAAAGGCTTGGATGCGCTGGTTCCCCAGCCGCCGCCGCCAAACGCGCCCAAAAACACGCAACCGGACCGCACGATCGTCGTGCAGTTGATCGATCGCGGCGCGGGGCAGGACCCGAGTGTCAAGATCAACGATGAAGACGCAACTTGGGAAAACCTGCAGGGACGCCTCACCGACATTTACAAGCAGCGCGCCGAGAAGGTCATGTTCGTGAAAGGCGATGACGCCATCCGATTTGAGAAGGTCGCCGACGTCATCGATATCGCACATGCCTCCGGTGTGGACAAAGTCGGTCTGATCACGGCGAAGATTGAAGCGGGCAACTAAGAAGATTGTGTGGGGCGGACGCGTAGCTTGCCCAGAGCTGAGTCGCAGCGTCTGCCCTGTAAACGAGCCACCGATGCGCGCCATCGGACGAATGCGTCCGCGGCTACGTGAGTACCGCTCTTGTCAAACTGCTGCCTCTAAGCCTAGGATGCTGTGGCGAGGGAGACTTATACCGCAATGAAAAAGAATCTACGACTGCTGACGCTGGCGGCGGTAGCGCTGGCGCTCCTTTCCTCTGTTGCATGCGACAAGCTGAAGGCCCGTGACCAGCTCAACAAGGGCGTCAAGGCCTACAAAGACAACCACTACGAACAAGCCATCGATCATTTCCAGCAGGCCGTTCAGTTGGATCCTCACCTGATCAATGCCCGCATGTACCTGGCCACCGCGTTCGTGTCGCAATACATTCCCGGCGTGGACTCGCCGGATAACTTGCGCACCGCGCAGCAGGCCATCGATGAGTATCAGAAGGTCATCGAGGCCAATCCGTCGCGCGAGCAAAAGAAGAACAGCGCGAAGGGCATCGCCTACCTCTATCTCAATATGAAGAAGTGGGACGATGCCAAGAAGTATTACCGCTTGGCGTCGGAGCAGGACCCCAACGACCCCGAGCCCTACTATTCGGTCGGTGTCATTGACTGGAGCGCCTGCTACCAGCCGCGCATGGAAGCGCGCGCCAAGCTGGGCATGAAGCCCGATGAGCACCTCAGCGCCAAGAACAAGGATCAAAAGAAACTCTGCGCAGAGATGAAAGATAAGAACGGTCCCGCCATTCAGGAAGGCATCGACAGCCTGAACAAGGCGATTCAGTTGCGCCCCGATTATGACGACGCCATGGCCTACTTGAACCTCATGTTTCGGGAAAGGGCGGACGTGGAGTGCGAGGACGAAGCTGCTCGAACCGAAGACCTGAAGACCGCCGATCACTGGGTGGACGAAACCATGCGGGTGAAGAAGGCGAATGCCGAGAAGGCGGCGGCAGCCCAGGGCGGCGGCATCACCATGGATCAGCCCACGAAGTAGGCCTTAGCTCTTTGTTATTCCCAGCCTCCTGCGCTTGCAGGAGGCTTTTCTTTTCGGACTTTTCTTTCTCGAACCCAGGTCCGGTTCACTCCGCGCTATAGAGCCTCACTTCCACCTTGGTGAACTGCCAGCGCTGCACCTTCGGGAAGTATTGCGGAAGTACTTCGCCCAGCAAAACAGCGGTCGGGTCGGGCAGCTTGGGCCCGTTGTACATCAGGAAGACCCAGATGCGGCCATGACTGCGGGCACCGGTGCGAACCGCGTCCGCGCTCAATTTGCTTTTGAAGTCACGGTAGTCGAGGCCGGGCGCGTTGTGCGGGTAGACGATATCTGGGCCAAAAGCGGAGGTGAAGCTGGGACTGGCTGTGTCCGTTCCGGCGCGCAGGGAGCGAAAAAATTCGTAAGGGACCCGAATCTGCGGGATGTGAAAGATGATTCCATCCCCGGGCCGGGCATGATCCAGAACAAAATTGGTGGCTGCGCCGGCTGCATCGCGCTCATCATCGTAGTCGTGCTCATAGACAAAAAGGGCGCCTTGCCAGCCGAGAAGCAGAAGGAGAGCCAGAGTGGCCGCCGAGAGCCATCGCCAGCGGAGTCTCGCCACGCCTGCGGCCGCCAGAAGCAGAAACGCTGGCAAGCAGAAACTCATATAGCGCGGCACAAACACGGGACGCACAAACGACAGCACGACGGTCAGGCCGATGGGGAACAGAAGCCACAGCAGCAGAAACTGGCATCGCCAAATCTCCCAGGGCTGATTCCGCTCGAGCAAACGCCTGCCCAGCGGTGCAACCGCCGCCGTGGCGGCTGCAATCATTGCCAGCAGCAGCCACACGTTGCCTCCGGCAAAGTGCTTGCCAAAAGTCAGCAGATCGTGCAAGCCTGGCCGCTGGATCCAGCGGATGGGACCACCTCCGGTTTTGGCCACGAATACGATGAGCGGCGAGACAGCGGCGCCGATCCAGATCCATGCCTTGCGCAGCGTGGCCCCCCGGCCATCGGCAGGTGCTTCGATCCCGTGGACCCCGAACCTTCGCACTACCAGCATATGCGCCGCCAGCAGCAAGAGCGCGTAGAAGTGGGCGTAGACCGCCAGAACCGACGCGATGACGTAACCACGCCAGTTCCCTCGCGAGGGCCGCCGGAGCCGGGCCGTCAGGAATCCCGAGGACAGCGTCGAAAGCAGAACCAACAGCGCGTAGCTGCGCGCTTCCTGCGAGTAACGAATATGGAAAGCATTGATGGTCAACAAGGCCGAGGCGAACAACGCAACCCGGCCGTCATACAACATTCGCCCCAGCCAATAGAGGGCCGGCACGGTTGCGACGGCCGCCGCCACCGACAGGCCGCGAATGAACGACGGGCTCTGGCCAAAATGCAGCCAAATGCGCAGCAGAACGTAATACAGCGACATGTTGGCTTCGCGCCACCACAGCAAGTGCAGGAAATTGCGCCAGTCGATCCGCGCCAGTTCCACGCTGAAGCACTCGTCGAACCAGAACGGCTTCCGGGGAAGGTGAAACACCCGGAGAGCTATGCTTGCGGCCAGCAGGAGAAGGAGTGTCACGCGATTGAGCCAACCGATAGGCCCGGGTGTGCAGACTGAACTGCTCGCGCTTTGCTGTGGAGCGGCTCGCGGTTGCGGCATGCGGGGAGCGGTCGATGCGAGATCGTTTCCGATCATACTACGAAGCAAACAAGCAACGAAGGCAGCGCCGCGCACCGTTGGATCCGAGGCAAAGACAGTGCCGCGTGCGGTGAATCACATGCCAGATTTCTGCGCCTCCGGTACAATATGCGGTCTGACTAGGCTTGTTGCCCCCCAGAGCTTCGGGCATGGCGATTCATGTTCAAGAAGATTTTGATCGCGAACCGTGGCGAGATTGCAGTGCGGGTGATCCGCGCGTGCCACGAAATGGGAATCGCCGCGGTCGCCGTGTACTCGGATGTGGATCGCGCTGCGCTGCACGTGCGCAAAGCCGATGAAGCATATCCCATCGGGCTTCCGGCTGCTTCCGAGTCTTACCTCAACATTCAGAAGATTCTCGACGTGGCCGCGCGGTCGGGAGCCGATGCCATCCACCCCGGTTACGGATTCCTGTCGGAGAACGCGAAATTTGCCCGGGCATGTGCCGAGGCGGGCGTGAAATTCATCGGTCCTACGGCGGCCGCGATGGATGCCATGGGCTCGAAAACTCGCGCCCGTCAGGCGATGGAGCGCGCCAATGTTCCGTTCGTGCCCGGCACGTCGCACGGGCTGGAATCGTTCGAGCAAGCCGAGCAAGTGGCGGCGCGCATCGGCTATCCCGTCATGCTGAAAGCCGCTGCAGGCGGCGGAGGCAAGGGCATGCGTCTGGTTCACGCGCCTGCTGATCTCAAGTCTGCGCTGGAGAGTGCGCGCAGCGAAGCAGAGCGTTCGTTCGGCGATGGTGAAGTTTACATCGAAAAGGCCATCGTCAACCCGCGCCACATTGAGGTGCAGATTCTCGCCGATGAACACGGCAACACGGTGTATCTGGGCGAACGCGAGTGCTCGCTGCAGCGCCGCCACCAGAAAGTGGTCGAGGAAGCGCCTTCACCCATCGTCGATCCCGACATGCGCCGGCGCATGGGTGCGGTCGCCGTGCGCGTGGCCCAGGCCGCCGGCTACAGCAACGCCGGCACCGTCGAGTTCCTGGTCGATCAGCAGAAGAATTTCTATTTTCTGGAGATGAACACCCGCTTGCAGGTGGAACATCCCATCACCGAACTCATTACCGGGCTCGATCTGGTGCACCTGCAGATACACGTCGCCAACGGCGAAAAGCTTCCGTTCACCCAGGACGACGTCAGGATTCGCGGCCATGCCATCGAATGCCGCATCTACGCGGAAGATCCCGACAACAACTACATGCCGAGCCCGGGCAAGATCACGTTGCTGCTGGCGCCCGCTGGACCAGGCATTCGCCGTGATAGCGGGATGTACGAGGGCTGGACTGTGCCGCTGGAATACGATCCGCTGCTGGCCAAACTGATCGGCTATGGCACCGATCGCGAGCAGGCGATCGGGCGCCTGACGCGCGCACTGAACGAATATTTTGTCGGGGGCATCAAGACCAATATTTCATTGTTTCGCCGCATTCTCAGCAACCCCGATTTTCACGCCGCGAGAGTGGACACCGGTTTCCTGGACCGCCTGCTGAAACAGGAAGAGACGCCGACAATGGCTCCGGCAGGCGAACAGGCGGCGGAAGTCGCGGCCATCGCCGCCGGGATGTTTGCCGCGTTGGGCGCGGCGGCGGCGGGAGCGGGAGAGCGCACGGTTACCAATGGAGAAGCGAGCAAGCCGAGTCCGCCCTCGAATTGGAAAGCAGCAGCCCGTCGCGAGGCATTGCGGTGATTGCTTCAGAAAGCTCAGCGTTTACAGAATCGGCGCGATTCAAAACCGGCAACTGGCAACTGGGTACGGGCAACTGAGTTCATGACTTACGAAGTCGCCATTAACGGAAAGAACTATCGGCTCGAGCTGAACCGGCCCGACGGACGCTGGACATGTCGTCTCGACGGGCGCGAGATCGAAGTCGATGCCGTGCTGGCCCGTCCCGACGTTCTTTCGCTTCGCGTTGGCCACAAGGCCTACGAAGTGAAATGCGAGCGCGTCGCGGGCGACTTGCACCTTTGGGTGGGAAGCGCGCGATTTGCGGTGGAAGTGCGCGATCCGCGCTCTCTGCGCGGGCGGACCCGATCGGCCGATGAGCACGGCCCGCGCAAGCTGACCGCGCCCATGCCGGGCAAAGTCGTGCGCGTGCTGGTCAGCCAGGGAACTGAGGTCGCGGCTGGGACCGGGGTGCTTGTCGTCGAGGCGATGAAGATGCAGAACGAAGTGAAATCGCCGAAAAAAGGGACGATTCAGAAGATTCTCGTCAGCGAAGGCGCGGCGGTAAATGCGGGCGATGTGCTGGCGATTGTGGAATGAGCCTACCGTCCTCCGCTTTCGAGCTCGCCTCTGGGAGCCACACTGACTGAATGATTCCAAGCCCGGTTTTCCGGAAGCCGACTAGCGAGCGCCGCGAGCCGGGTTATTTCTCCATCCCGTTTGCGTCCAGCACTTTCTTCGCGTAGTAATTTTCCACTTTGGCGCTGTCCCGCAGGACTTCGTAGTACGCAGCCTTGAGTAATTGTTCGCGCCGCTCGTGCAATTGGGAGCGAATGGCCTGCTGCACGCGCGGATCCTGCAGCTCGCGCTGTCCCGCAGGCTCTTTCGCCACCAGCTTCACGATGCGGAACCCGACCGCCTGTTTGGTCGCCGGATTCACCACGCTCACGATCGGACTGTATTGGCCGGGCTTCAGCTTCAGCACCGCCTCCCGCGTCGCCGGATCGGTCCCTTTCAGGCCAGACTCGGGCACTGTGCCCAGATCGCCGCCATTTCCGGAAGTTTCCGGGTCTTCCGAGTACTTCATGGCCAGAGTGGCAAAGTCGTCGCCGCTGTCCAGCCGGTTGGAGATCATCTGGATCTTCTTGCGCGCATCCGCCTCGTTTTGCGCCTTTTCGTTCTGGTTATGCACCTGTGGATTGGGCAACGCCGTCACCAGAATCTGGGCCAAATGATATTGCGGCTCGATCAGATTGAACTCTGCTTTGTGGGCGTTGTAGTAATCGGCAATGTCCTGATCGGTGACGTTGATCTTGGAAGATACTTCCTTGTTCAGGACCTTGTCGACGGTGATGGAGCGGCGAATATCGCGCTTGAAGTCGGCCAGCGTGATCTTCTTGTCGCTCAGGCGCTTGTCGAACTCCTCCTGTGTAAAGGGAGCTTTGATCTCGTTGAATTTGCGGTCGACTTCTTCGTCGGTGGCCAGCAAGCCTAGCTTTTCCGCGCGCCGCATCAGAATCTCATCGTCGATCATCTGGTGCAGAATATTCAGCCGGAAGGCGGTCGCTTGCTCGCCGGTGGGCGGCTGCTGCGCCGAAGCGACGTTGTTGTCGTAGACTTTGTCGACGTCGGCGCGGAAGATCTTCCGGCCGTCCACCGTGGCCATAACGTCACTGCCGGGCTGCGAACTGCATCCAGCCAGCGTGGCCAGCAAAACCGCCGCAGAAACCCATGCGGCGACCTCCACCCAGTTTTTCTTCAAGGGCTTTCTCCCGTTTCCAACTGGAACCGAAAATTATGACCGAGTACGCCCGCCGAACTCGGCTTATGACTTTACTTGGATGCGGGCGCCGGAGCGGCCTGTGCCGCATGTAAAGGCACAGGTTGTCCCGCATCCCGCAGGGCGGCATCGAGTGCCTCACGCACCGTGGCGGCCGGGACGACACCATCGATCTTTTGAC
>Ga0187782_10004284_pt1 | contig 10693 bp, 6 predicted proteins | sample 0715_SJ02_MP15_2_FD_132454 | JGI IMG/M metagenome (GOLD analysis project Ga0187782, IMG submission 132454) | Tropical peat soil microbial communities from peatlands in Department of Meta, Colombia - 0715_SJ02_MP15_20_MG | ecosystem: Environmental > Terrestrial > Soil > Wetlands > Peat | place...
AATCGCGCGGCTGTTACGAAACCCCCGGCGGAACGTTGCTGGTGGCTGTCCATCGCGAACTCGAGGCGCTGTGCCTGGAGCGCGAAGTCGCACACTTCAAGCAGCACGTCGCTCTCAAATACGCGGAGCTCGTTTACTTCGGCCAGTGGTTCACGCCGCTGCGCGAGGCGCTCGATGCCTTCGTCACGAGCACGCAACAGGAAATGACCGGCAGCGTGACGCTCTCCTTATATAAGGGCAATGTCTCGGTGGTGAGCCGGCAGTCGGAGCATTCTCTCTATCGCACCGATCTCTCATCATTCACCATGGGCGACAATTACGACCAGAAGGATGCGGCCGGATTCATTCGCATCCTCGGCTTGCCCTCGCGCACCCGCGCCCGCACTCGTGTGGAGGTCGGTCAATGAAGATGTGGTCGGGCCGCTTCCGGCAACCGCTGGACCCTCAATTCGAACGCTGGCAGCGGTCGTTCGATTTCGATCGCCGTCTGTTGAGTTACGAGCTTGCGGCCAGCGCCGTGCATGCCCGCGCGCTGAAAAATGCCGGAGTTCTCTCCGCCGGTGAGCTGATCAGCATTCTTGAAGGCCTGCAAAAGATCGGGGAAGCCACACCGGAAACAGGGGTGCCCCACGTCTCGCCGCCGTTGCGAGACGTGGGAGAGACAACGGTAGAAGACTCCGAAGCCGAAGACGTTCATCACTACGTAGAGAAAGAACTGGTGAGTCTCATCGGCGATCTCGGCTACAAGCTGCACAGCGGACGCAGCCGCAACGAGCAGATCGCCACCGACTTGCGCCTTTATGTGCGCGCCGCCATCGATGAGCTGCGCAGCCAGTTGGCCGGCCTCTGTGGGACCCTGGTCAGCCGTGCCGAACACGCCGGCAGCGCCGCCATGCCCGGCTATACGCACCTGCAACACGCCGAGCCGGTGCTGGTGGCGCATTGGCTCCTCGCTTATGTCGAAATGTTTCTTCGCGATGCGGACCGCCTCGCCGACTGCCGCAAGCGTCTGAACCTCTGCCCGCTCGGTTCCGGCGCAGTCGCCGGGGCGACGCTGCCGCTCGATCGTGACTTTATGGCCGCGGAACTCGGGTTCGCTTCGCCGACCGGCAACAGCGTCGATGCCACCAGCGACCGCGATTTCGCCCTGGAGTTCGTCAACGCTCTTTCGCTGCTGGCGCTGCACCTCAGCCGTTGGGCCGAAGAAATGATCCTGTTTTCTGCGGAGGAAATCGGCTTCGCGCATTTGCCGGAGGCGTATTCCACCGGCAGCAGCGCCATGCCGCAGAAGAAAAATCCCGACCTTCTGGAGCTGGTACGCGGAAAGACAGGCCGCATCATCGGGAGCGCGACCGCGCTGATGGTCGTGTTGAAAGGCTTGCCTTTGGCCTACAACAAAGATTTGCAGGAAACTCAGGAACCCGTTTTCGACGCGGCCGACACAATGCTCGCTCTGGCCCCGCTCGTCGCCGGCTGGATGAAAGCGGTCGAGTTCAACTACGACCACATGAGCGACGCGGCGCAATCCGGATTCATGAATGCCTGGGCCGCTGCCACGTATCTGGTAAAGCGTGGCGTACCTTCGCGGCTGGCACACGAGCAAATCGGCATGGCAGTCAAACTTTGCCTGGAAAAAAATTGTTCGCTTCAGGATTTAACACTCGCCGAACTCCGGGCGCTGAATCCGGCATTTGACGAAACCTTCTACGAATGTTTGAGGACCACGTCCGTCCTTGCGATCCATGATGTGATTGGAGGCACGGCTCCGGAACGAGTCCGCCAAGCCATCGCAGCCGCAAAAAAGAAAGTCGATTTTCTGCGTGAGGAGGTCCATGCGCACGCGTAAAGCCATTTTGCCGGATGCCAACACCATCCACGAGCTGATCTCGACCTATTCCGGCGACGGCACGCTTTTGCCGCGCACTCTGCCGGAAATTTGCGAGAACGTCCGCGACTTTGTGGTTCTCGAAAAAGAAGGCCGCGTTATCGGCTGCGGCGCGCTGCACCTTTACGGCACGCACCTGGCCGAGATTCGCTCCATCACCGTCGGCCCGCGCGCTCAGGGACAAGGCGGGGGCAGCCTGTTGATGAAAGCCTTGATGGCCGAAGCCAGGCGCCAGCGCGTCGATTGCATTTGTCTCTTTACCCGCACTCCCGAATTTTTTGCGCGCCAGGGATTCGCCCTCGCCCGCCGCGAAGACCTTCCGGACAAAATCTACAAAGACTGCCACGTCTGTCCCCGCTTTCACCACTGCGACGAGGTCGCCATGGTGCGTGGCAAACTGCCCACCTTCGCCATTCTTCCCGAACCGGCGAACTGGCTGGTGAAGCTGCAACTCGCCAACAATCCGGCGCAAACTTCTGAGGCGGCCATACGTCCTCCGATGGCAACGTAGCATCTGCAAGCGGCAACCAATATCGAATGCTATGATGCCCCGTCGTCCTTAGAGACCGGAGCTCACCCGCAACCATGCCCATCGGAACCTTCGCCGGTCCCGGCGCCGCGAACACCACGCAGGATCACTCCACATACGGCGGCGCGCTGGCGGTCGTGACCACGCTGTTTTTCATGTGGGGATCGCTCACGTCTTTGAACGACGTGCTGATTCCCTACGCGCAGCATGTCTTCAAGATCCGGCTGGACGCCAGCATGCTGATTCAGACGGCATTTTTCTCCGCCTACTTTGTGTTTTCGATTCCGGCGGCGAAAATCATCGACTGGATCGGCTACAAACGGGCGATCATCACCGGACTGTCAACCATGGTTGCGGCGTGCCTGGGATTCTATCCCGCGGCGAGAATCCCTTCCTTCCCATGCTTCCTTGCGGCTCTGATCGTTCTCGCCACTGGCATAACAATTCTGCAAGTGGCGGCCAACCCCTACGTGGCAGTGCTGGGAAGGCCCGATACGGCTTCCAGCCGGCTGAATCTTACCCAGGCCTTCAACTCTCTTGGCACAGCAGTTTTTCCCTGGATCGGCGCGCATCTGATTCTGGGAACGAGCGCGATGCCGCAGAGCGCGGCCCGCGAAGCCGATGCGGTGGTGAAGCTGTACGTCTATTTTTTCAGTGCAGCGCTGCTTCTGTTGGCCGCAGCCATCGGCGCCTTCAAACTTCCGCCGATGGAATCGGCCGGCCACCATATCGGCGAGAGGGTTGGCGATTCCATCTGGAATCACCCCAACCTCATCTTTGGCGCGATTGGAATTTTCGTCTACGTGGGTGCTGAGGTCGCGATCGGCAGCTCGATCTCGAACTATCTCGCGCTGGATAACATTGGCGGTTTCATATCACCCGCCGGCATTTCTGATCCCGGCGAGCGCTACCGCTCCGCGCTGGCGGTGGCGGCGGGATACATCTCGTTGTATTGGTCGGGTGCGATGGTGGGGCGCTTTGTGGGGTCGGCGTTGCTGCAAAAAATCAAGGCCGGAAAGTTGCTCGCCTTCGCCGCCATTGTAGCGGCGGGACTGGTCACGACATCGGTACTCAGCGATGGCCACTTCGCCATGTGGGCTATTTTGTCGGTGGGTCTGTTCAACTCCATCATGTTCCCTTGCATTTTCACCATGGGAATCGCCGAACTCGGCCCGCTCACTGGAGATGGCTCCGGGCTTTTGAACATGGCAATTGTCGGAGGGGCCATCATTCCCTACCTGGTCGGCCGGATCGCCGTGCTCATCAACAGCCACTACTACTCCGCAATGACGCAGGGGGAAACCAGTTGGGGACAGGGCCTTCATTATGCCCTGATTCTGCCCATGCTCTGCTACCTCTACATTCTGTTCTTCGCCCTGAGCGGATCAAAACCTAACAGCGCGCGGGCGAACATAAGGTAGCCCACTGCTCTGAGCGAGCGCAGCGGGCCGAAGCGGCACTCAAACGTCATTTGTTCTCGCGTTAGCATTGTCCCCATTCCACCAGAAAGCCAAGGCTCGGCCGGACCCGGCAAAATGTCGGAGCGCGGCGTACAAGCGATCTACTGTTGTAGCACCTGGCCCGCTTGCGGATGCACTTGCTCATCCTTGATCTGGCTCGCGTCCCATCCGCCACCAAGCGCCTTGACCAGATACACAGCGCTCACCATCTGCTGTCCGAGTAACTGCGTCTGCAAGCGTTCGTTGGAAAGCAGCGCCGTCTGCGCCGTGATCACATCGAGATAGCTCGTTGCTCCCCCGATATAACGATTGTTGGCGATGGTCAGCGCCTTGCGCGCATCGTCGACGGCGGCTGACTGAGTGGCCAGGGCCTGCGCGAGAGCGCTCAGATTACTGATGCCATCTTCGACTTCCTGAAACGCCGTCAGCACTGCCTGCCGGTAGTTGGCCACCGACTGATCATAAGCCGCACCGGCAGCCGCGAGATTCGCGCGGTTCCGCCCGCCCTGCACGATCGGTTGCAGCGCATCCGCCCCGATGGACCAGAACAGGCTCGGCGCGTTCAGCAGATTCGTGATCGACGTGCTCTGCCAGCCTCCGCCCGTGTTGCTGATCATGATGTGCGGATAAAACGCCGTATGCGCCAGGCCGACCTGCGCGTTCTGGTAGGCCATTTGCCGCTCCGCGCCGGCAACGTCCGGACGCCGCTCCAATATGTCCGAAGGCACGCCCAGCGGTACCGGCGGCGGCGTTGCTTTCAAAGGCGCGACCACCACGCTGATGCTGGGAGCAGGTTGGCCGATCAGCACCGCGATGGCATGTTCATATTGCGCGCGCGACTCCTGTACCAGCGCCAGTTGCGACAGGGTGGAATCGAGCAGCGTGGCTTGCTGTGCCACCTCCAGCCCGCTGGTGATTCCGCCGTTATGCCGGTCCTTCACCAGGTCGAGGCCTTTGCGCTGGTATTCGACCGATTCCTGCACGACTTGATACTCGGCATCCAGCTCGCGCAGCGTGAAATAGTCGGCCGCGAGCTCGGCGGCCAGAACCAGTTGCGCATTTTGCAAATCCGCCGCCGTGGATTGCAACGATGCATTGGCCGCTTCCACGTTGCGGCGCACACGCCCGAAAAGATCGACCTCATAATTCAACGAAAAAGGAATCGTGTAAACGCTTTGCGTATAAGGAGGGACGGGCTGCACCACCCCGTTGATGATGGTACGCGCCTCGCCGTTCAGTGGACGATTGCCCGAGCCGCGCTCGCGAATCACACTGGGATCGGCCGAAAGCTGGGGGAACATGTCTGCCGTTGCCACGCGCGCCAGCGCCCGCGCCTGAAGCAGTCGATCACGCGCCGCTTCCAGCGACTGATTCGCCTTCAGCAGTTGCACTTCGTAATCGTTCAGCTGCGGATCGTTAAAAATCTGCCACCACGGGCCTTTGGGAATCGCATCTTTGGGCGCGACCTGCTCCCACGGCGGCTGCGTCTTCCACGCGTCCGGAGCGGGGGCCGGCGCCGCAGGCCGACTGTAGCGCGGGCCAACGGTGCATCCGGCGGCAAGCAGCGCAACGACAGCAGGGAATAATGCTCGCTTCACTGCGCGTCGCCTTTCTGTGGGTCATGATTCTGGCCCGGCGGTTTCTGATTTGGTTGCGAAGATGGGCCCGCCGGTTGATGCTCCGGCATACCTGGATTGGGCGGCGCTTGCGCGACATTCACCTGCTGGCCGTCCTCCAGTGAATCGGCGGGGTTAACTACCACCTGATCGCTGGGCGAGAGGCCGCCAAGAATTTCCAGCGTGGTTCCGTAATCGCGTCCAATGTTGATGTGCCGCAATTGCACTCGATTGTCCGGGCCAATCACGGCGACCTGAGCGCCCTCGGCGCGGAATAGCATGGCGTTCACCGGCAACGTAACCTTATCCACGTTGGTGCCCACGGCGAAATGCACTTCTCCCAGGGAGCCCGGCAACAGACGGCCATCAGAATTGGGCACATCCACTTCCGTCAGCAAAGTTCGCGTAGTGGGATCGATGGCGTCCGCGGTGCGCGCCACCTGGGCGGAAAACTTCTCCCCGGGAAACTCCTGCAAGGTGATGTTGGTCTTCGCCCCGACCTTGATGAACGGCGCATAGGCCTGGGGAACACTGGTGAAAACGCGTAGAATGTCGATTCGCGCGATATCGAAGAGTTCGCGGCCCGCGGCTTGCGCGCCGGCATTGATGAGCGCTCCCGGATCTACGTTGCGGCGCGTGAGCACGCCGGTGAACGGCGCATAGACGTCTTTGAAGCCTTCCAGTTGTTCGAGGCGGCGCACGTTGGCTTCGGCGGCGGCGAGATTGGCTTTGGCCTGCTGATAGGCGCTGGTGTACTGATCGGCTTCCTGGGCGGAGACAGAATCGGTCTTCCGCAAATTTTCCCAGCGATCGGCGGTGAGCTTGGCGATATCCATCTGCGCCACAGCCTGCTGGCGGGTGGCCCGCGCCTGATTCAACTCCTGGTCCACTTCGGGAGTATCGATCTTGGCGAGCAGTTCGCCCTTGGTGACCCGGCTGCCAATATCGCGATACCACTGGATGAGATAGCCATTGGTGCGTGCGTAAATCGGAGACTCGACATAGGCCAGCAACGAACCGGGCAGCACAAGTTCTTCATCGGGCTTTTCCGCAAGCGGATGAACTACCGCAACCGTGGGAATGGTTTCACGCTCAGTCTCTTTGGCCAGCGCCCGCTCGTGGGTGGCGTGATTCAACAGCGTCAACCCACCGGCCACCACCAACACTACCAATGCTAGGGCAACGATGGTCAGGGCTTTGCGCGGAGACGCAGGCGGGAGATCGGGCGGTTTCTGGATCGTCGGCGGCTGGTGTTTGGAGCGCCGCTGGATTTCCTCGATCTCCGCGTCGCGGCGTGCCTGAGCGCTTTGCGGAGCGCGCTGCTCCGGGTTAAGTGGTTCGGGCAGCTGCCCATCCGTTGGTTTCGATTCGTTTTCTTGACTCATGCTCACTCCGGCTCATGCAGAACCGCCCTTCCTGTTCTAGCTTACGACTCCCTTCGCCGCGCCTCCCGCGCTTCTCGATAGCTATGGAATATGGCGAATACGCTCGGTACAAAGAATAACGTAGCGACGGTGGCAAACAGCAAGCCGCCGATCACCGCGCGCCCCAAAGGCGCATTCTGCTCGCCGCCTTCGCCAAAGCCCAGCGCCATCGGCACCATGCCGATAATCATGGCCAGCGCGGTCATCAGCACCGGGCGGATGCGCGTATATCCTGCCGCCACCGCGGCGCGCACGGCGGGAACGCCCTCATCCATTTGTTCCCGCGCGAAGCTGACCATCAGAATCGAATTCGCCGTGGCCACTCCCATGCACATCACCGCTCCGGTCAGGGAGGGCACGTTCAACGTGGTGTGGGTCAATAGCAGGAACCAGCAGATTCCGGCCAGGGCTCCCGGCAGAGCGGCAATAATAATGAAGGGATCGAGCCACGACTGGAAGTTGATCACGATCAGCAGATACACCAGCAGGATGGCTCCGGCGAGCCCGAGCCCCAATCCGATGAATGAGGAGCGCATGGTCTCGACCTGGCCGCGCACCACGATGTGAGTGCCGCGCGGCAGGCGATCCTCGAAGGTTGCGAGCACTTTATCGGTATCGGAGTATACGGCGCCGAGGTCGCGGTCCTGTGTGCTGGCGTAGACATCGATGACCGGCTGCACGTCGTAGTGGTTGACGGTAAGCGGCCGCGCCACCGGTTGCACCTGCACCAGGTTGCTCAACAACTGGTTGCCTTGTTGCGAACTGACGGGAATGGCCATCACATCTTGCAAATTGGTGATGCGGTATTGCGGCGCCTGCACCGCGACCATGTAAGTCACCTCGTTGCGCGGGTTGAGCCAGAAATTGGGCGCGGTCTGAAAGCTGCCGCTCAATGAAACCAGCACGCTTTGCGCCACATCGCGCGCCGTGAGTCCGACCTGGGTAACCCGGGTGCGGTCAATATCGAGATGCAGCGTCGGCGCGGAGAGCAATTGCTGGACATGCACATCCGCAGTGCCGGGAATGTGCCGCATTTTGTTGGCGATCTGCTGCGCAATCTGATAGCTGCCGGCCATATCCGTTCCCACGATCTGCACGTCAATCGGCGCGGGCAGGCCGAAGTTCAAAATCTGGGTCACGATATCGGCGGGCTGGAAGAAAAATTCCACGCCGGGGAAACGGTGCGGCAGAACTTCCCGCAGATGGCGAATATGGTCGGCGGTGGGGTGGTGATGTTCGGGATCGAGCGCGATCAGAATCTCGGCATCGCTGGCGCCGACGGTTCCGTTGGAGCTGTAGGACTGATTGATGCCGGAATTGGGCAGGCCGATGTTGTCGAGAACCGTCTGCAATTCTTTCCCCGATATCTCCTGGTGCAGCGTGGCTTCGATCTGGTCAACGAGCCGCGCCGTTTCCTCCACTCGCATTCCCGGACGGGCACGTACGTGCAGCCGCAAAAGGCCGGCATCCACTTGCGGAAAGAAGTCGCGGCCAAGGAAGAAAAACAGGCCCAGGGAAAGCACGCAGAAAACCAGAAAACCGGCGACGAAAGCTCCACGGTGCTCGAGGGTCGTCTCGAGCAACTGCTCGTAGGCGCGGCGAAAGTTCTCAAACTTGCGCTCGAAGCCACGCTGGTACCGCCCGAGAAACGTCCTGGGCCCGGCGGCGCGATGCTCGTGCCCGCGCATGATAAACATCACCAGCGTGGGAATCAGAGTCCGCGAGAGCAGATAGCTGGCGAGCATGGCAAAGCTGACCGCTTCGGCAAGAGGCACAAACAGAAATTTCGCCACCCCGGTCAGAAAAAACATGGGAACGAAAACGATGCAGATGCTCAACGTGGAGACGAAGGCGGGCACAGCGATCTGCTGGGCGCCATCGAGAATGGCATGCCTCATTTCCTTGCCCATGGCAAGGTTGCGCTCGATATTTTCGATTTCCACCGTGGCGTCGTCCACCAGAATGCCGACGGCTAGCGCCAGGCCGCCGAGCGTCATGATGTTGATGGTTTCGCCAATCGCGCCCAGCACGATGATGGAGACAAAAATCGACAGCGGAATGGAGATGCAAATGACGATCGTCGGCCGCCAGTCGCCCAGGAACATTAGAATCATGACCGCGGTGAGGGCCGCGGCAATGATCGCCTCGCGCACCACGCCATTGATCGAAGCCCGCACAAACAGCGATTGATCAAACAGCGAAGTGATCTTCAATTCCAGCGGCAGGGACTGTGCCGCCAGCCCGACAACCTTTTTCGTGGCGGCAACAATGTCCAGCGTCGAAGCGTTGCCGTTTTTGTAGATCGACATCAGCGCACCGCGGTTGCCGTCCTGGCGCACGATGTTGGCCTGGGGCGCGAAGCCGTCACGGATGTGAGCCACGTCGCGCATGTACAACGTGGAACCGTTGGCCGTTTTGACCGGAAGATCGTTTAACTCCCGGATGGTTAGCGGGGTCCCGTTCATCTCGACGTTGTATTCCAACGGACCCATCTTGACGGTGCCGGTGGGCAGAATAATGTTCTGCGCATTGACCGCGTTGACAATGTCGTTGGGGCCGAGACCGTAAGCCTGAAGTTTCGGCAGGTCGAGATCTACCTGGATTTGGCGAATTTTTCCGCCGTAAGGATAGGGCGTGGCAGCTCCCGGCACGGTGGCCAGGAAGGTCCGCAAGAAGTTCTGTCCCAGATCGAAAAGTTGCTGCTCCGGCAAAGTCTTGCTGCTGAGTCCGAGCTGGATGATGGGAGTCGTCGAAGCACTGTAGGAGATGATCAGCGGTGGCGTGGTGCCCGGCGGCAGGCTTCGCACCGCGGTTTGGCAGATGGCCGTGATCTGTGCGATGGCTCCGTGCACATTCGTGCCGGGACGGAAGAATACTTTGATGATGCCCAGTCCGTACACCGACTGGGATTCCATGTGCTCGATGTCGTTGACCGTGGTTGTGATGCCGCGTTCGGAATTGGCCACGATGCGGTCGGCCATATCCTGCGGCGCCATGCCGGTGTAGAACCAGATCACTGAGACGACGGGAATGTCGATATTCGGGAAGATGTCGGTGGGAGTGCGCAGAATGGTGATGGGCGTCAGGATGATGATCACCAGCGCCATCACCACAAACGTATAAGGACGCCTGAGCGCTAACGCGACAATCCACATCGGTTGGGCACCATTCCAGAGTTTCGACTAATAAAAAACGGGGCTGACTTGCGACCAGAACCCCACAGACCCGATCTTAGATTCGATACTGGGCGTATTGGATTCCTGCGCCTCATCCGATTATATCTGGTAAGGTAGGATTATGCGCCAGCAGAAGGGGCCGGCCGTTGACAGAGACGGCATGGGAAAACGCCCTCCCGGGCGTCCACGCAGCGAGCAAGCCCGGCAGGCAATCCTGCGCAGCACGCTGAAGCTGCTTAGCGCAAAAGGCTTTTCCGCGCTGACCATCGAAGACGTGGCTGCTCATGCCCGCGTGGGCAAGGCGACCGTCTATCGCTGGTGGCCCCATAAGGCGGCTCTCATCGCAGACGCTTTCGCCAGCGACACCACCCAGAAGCTTCACTTCCCGGATACGGGATCGCTGCAAACCGACATGAGCCGCCAGATGCGGCAGGTCATCAAGATCTTCCGCAGCCCGCGTGGGCGAATCGTGTCTGCCATTCTGGCCGGAGGCCAGAGTGATCGAAGCCTCATTGCCGCCTTCCGCGAACGCTTCCTTTGGCCGCGCCGCCGGGAAGCCTACGCGACACTGCGCCGGGGAATCTTGCGCGGGGAACTCCGCCG
>Ga0187782_10004285_pt1 | contig 10692 bp, 9 predicted proteins | sample 0715_SJ02_MP15_2_FD_132454 | JGI IMG/M metagenome (GOLD analysis project Ga0187782, IMG submission 132454) | Tropical peat soil microbial communities from peatlands in Department of Meta, Colombia - 0715_SJ02_MP15_20_MG | ecosystem: Environmental > Terrestrial > Soil > Wetlands > Peat | place...
CGACATCATCATGATCACGCCGAGCTACATGCTGGCGATACTCGATGAGTTCAAGCGCCAGGGGATCGATCCCAAGGCCAGCGCTTTGTCCATCGGTATCTTCGGCGCCGAGCCCTGGAGCGAGGGAGTTCGTGACGAGATCGAGAGCGCGTTCGGCATCGATGCGAGCGACATCTACGGATTGTCCGAAGTGATGGGTCCAGGCGTCGCGCAGGAGTTCGTACGCACTCGCGAAGGACCCACGATCTGGGAAGATCATTTTCTGCCGGAGGTGGTGAACCCCGAGAGCGGAGAGGTGCTGCCCGATGGCGAGCAGGGCGAGCTGGTATTCACTTCGCTCAGCAAGGAGGCGATGCCCGTCATCCGCTATCGCACGCGGGATCTCACGCGCCTCCTACCGGGAAACCTCACGGCGATGCGCCGCTTTGCGAAAATCACCGGCCGAGCCGACGACATGCTGATCATTCGGGGCGTGAACGTGTTCCCTTCGCAGATCGAGGAATTGATCTTGAGCTGCCGCGGCTTGGCGCCGCATTACGAGATCGACATATCGCGGCCTCACCGGCTCGATGAGCTCACGGTGCGTGTCGAGGCGCGCGCCGAGCTGCCTCGCGACGAGCAGCAGGCCGAAGGGCGCACGCTCGCCCATCACCTGAAGGCGATGATCGGCATCACCGCGGAAGTACAAGTCGTGGAGAGCGGCTCTTTGAAGCGCTCGACCGGAAAGGCATCCCGCGTCATCGACCGCAGATAGCGAGCGACGGGTCAAGTGCCCGGCGATGCGGCATCGCTGCGCAGCGCCGTCTGCCAGGCCTCGGCCCGATCGCTCTCCGGCGGCGGGGCGGGCAGCTGCGAGACCGCGAGCACGGCCATTAGAGTGCGGTGGGCTCGTTCACCCGAAGGACGAGATAAGATAGCGGATCGCGCCCGGGCCCGAGGGTTGTTCCGAGCTTTAGCGCATGAAGACGCTCCTCATCGTGTATCACTCCATGACCGGCGGCACGCTGCAGATGGCACATGCCGCGCGCGACGGCGCGCGGGCCGCGGCTGAGGCGGCGGGGACGGCGGATACGCTGTCGATCTCGTTCCTGCGCGCGGCCGAGGCGCAGCCCGTGGATGTGCTCGGCGCCGACGGCTACCTCTTCGCGACGCCGGAAAATCTCGCCGCCATGTCGGGACAGATGAAGGATTTCTTCGATCGCAGCTACTATGCGGCACTGGATCGGATCAACGGCAAGCCTTACGCAGTGCTCATCTGCGCGGGAAGCGACGGCCGTCAAGCCGCCGAGCAGATCGCGCGCATCGCCACCGGCTGGCGGCTGCGCGCGGTCGCCGAGCCGCTGATCGTCTGTACTCACGCGCAAACCCCGGAGGCAATCCTCGGCCCGAAGCGAATCACCGCAACGGACTTGAAGCGTTGCGAAGATCTCGGCGCGACCTTGGGCGCCGGCATCGCCCTGGGTATTTTCTAGTAGACTTGCATTCGCTCAAACTCAGGAGTCAAACCGATGCCCGACCTCGAGCCCTCGACGCCTGCCCTTGCAGCCATCGCGTTGATGGGTGCGCTGGCGCTCCTGCTCCCCTCGTCGAGCCGCGCCGATGAGCCCACGATGCCGCACTCCCTCGCCGAGGCGGTCAAGATGGAGCGGCAGGATGCCTTGCCGCTCACGGCCTTCTACGAGACACCCTCGCTCGCGAGGACCAAGCCGGGCGAGCTCCTGCGTCACGAAGGTTTCTCGGGCTACACGCTGCCCGCCGGGGCGCGGGCGGTACGCATCCTCTACCACTCGCAGGGCCCCGACGGGAGCGACGTCGCGACCTCGGGTGTCGTGTTGATCCCGGCCGGCAATGCTCCCGCAGGGGGCTGGCCGGTCATCGCCTGGGCGCACGGCACGAGCGGCGTCGCGCGCATGTGCGCGCCGTCGCTGATGAAGGATGTCGATTACGGCGAGGAGGGGCTCATGCCGATGGTGCGCGCGGGCTTTGCAGTCGTCGCGACCGACTACCACGGGCTGGGCACGGTGGGTCCGCATGTCTACGTGAACAAGATCGCGCAGGGACGCGATGTGATCTACTCGGTTCCCGCCGCGCGTGCCGCGGTGGCCGAGCTCGGCCGCAAATGGGTCGTGATCGGCCACTCTCAGGGTGGAGCCGCGGCCTGGAGCGTCGCCGAGATCGAGGCCACGTTGCACGACGCCGATTACCTCGGGGCCGTGTCGGTCGCGGGTGCGGGCGACATCAAGGCCATCCTCACCGCCATGGGCGATCCCGGAAGCGCCGCCGCCTATTACATGGATTACATGGCGTATGCCATTCATGTGCTGAGTCCGAGCTTTCAGCCGAGCGACATGCTGGTCGGCGAGGCGCTCAAGCGCTACCCGAGCGTGACGAGGAAGGGCTGCTGGAACTATGCATACGCGAGCTTTCTCGACGCATCGCCCGGGCCCGTGGTGAAGCCGGGATGGGACAGGACGCCCGGCGCCGAGCGATTCTTCAAGACCGATGAGCTCGGCGTCGCGCCGATCGCGAGACCCTTGCTCGTCATTGCGGGCGAAGCCGATCAGACCGTGCCGTTCGCTATCTTGCGAGCGGTCGCGCAGAAAGCCTGTCGTAACGGCATCGCACTCGAGTTTCGCTCCTACCCCGGTCTCGATCACGATCCGACGATGGATCACTCGACGCCCGACCAGCTCGCCTGGGTGCGCGAGCGCTTCGCGGGCCAGCCGAGCGCGAGCAATTGCGCGACTCTGACGGGGGGTCGATGACCACAAACGGCATGCACGATTTTGACACGGTGAGAAAGATCGGTCTCTCGCTGCCCGATGTCGTCGACGGCACCGCGTATGGAGCCCGTGCGCTCAAACTCGGGGACAAACTTCTCGCCTGCATCCCCACCAACAAGTCTGCAGAAGCGAATTGCGCAGTGGTCCGGATCGACCTCGAGCGCCGCGCCGAGTTGCTTCAACAGAAGCCGGAGATCTACTACATCACGGATCATTACGCGCCCCACCCGACCGTGCTTGTCCGACTGTCGAGAATCACTCGTACCGAACTGGCGCAACTCTTGCACGAGGCGTGGCGTTTCGTGCGGTCCTCGAACTCCGCGCACACTGCGAGTTCGACGAGGCGATCTGATCGCAAGCCGCCCGAGCGCATGTCGGGTACGCGTAAGAATCGAAAAAGGCTTTGAATTCCCGTTCATGGCAAAATCTGCACTCGCGGGGGTATCTTCTTACCCCGATTGGTCGCCGGAGGGGCAAGTATGCACGTCAGGGTCGTAGTTGCGGATGAGATCAGCGCCATCTTTTATGATCTAGAGGATCCGGCGAAGGGCTTGCAACCGGCAGGTCAACTGTCCGATCCGCGCGCGCGCTTGCACGATCAAGAGCTGGTGTCGGACCGCCCCGGTCGCGTCTATGATCACGCACCGCGACAGGGCGGCCGACGGGGTGCGACTGCCCATCACGGCACCGGGGGCGAGCATGAGGCGCACAAGCACGAAGTGGAGATCTTCGCCCGACAGCTTGCCCATGAGCTCGAGACCGCCCGGCGCGCGCATCGCTTCGACCGCTTGGTGATCATGGCGGGCCCGAAATTTCTCGGGGTGCTGCGCGCCGTTCTGCCCGACTCCGTGAAGGCGACGATCGCCGCCGAGGTGCCCAAGGACCTCGTGCACCATCCGCTGCAGGCGATCAATGAGCACCTCCCGCAACTGCCGCCGCGAGATCGCTCTGGCTAGTGTCGTTGCATCGCCCGGCCGATTTGCCTCACTCCCCGCCGATCAGTACCACGAGCTTGCCTCGCGCGGCACGCGTCGCGAGCCTTGCGATCGCCTCTCCGCCGCGCGCCAAGGGAAACCGCTCGGTCACGGCGGGTCGTATCCGTCCCTGGGCGTACCAGCTCATCAACGCCGCGACGTTCGCGGCATGCTGCGCCGGATGGCGAGTCGTGAATTCGCCCCAGAAGACACCGATGACCTGGCAGCCTTTGAGGAGGGGCAAATTGAGCGGCAGCTTGGCAATGCCCGCCGGGAACCCGATCACGAGGTGCCGGCCCTCCCAGGCGATGGCGCGAATGGCGGCCTCGGTGTAATCACCGCCGACCGCATCGTAGATCACCTGCGCACCGTCCGCCCCGCAGGCCGCCTTGAATCGATCGGTGAGCGAGCGTGCAGCCGATTTGTCGAGCGGCCCGGCCGGGTACTCGACGCATTCCTGGGCGCCGCGCTCGCGCGCGAGCGCGAGCTTCTCCGCGCTGGAGGCCGCGGCGACGATACGCGCGCCCAAGACTCGGCCGAGCTCAACGGCGGCGAGGCCGACACCGCCGCCGGCCCCGAGCACCAACAAGGTCTCTCCCGCCTCGAGCTGCGCGCGATCGACGAGCGCATGCTGTGAGGTGCCGTAAGTCATGAGAAGCGCCGCAGCTTCCTCGAACGGCATGCTGTGCGGAATCTTCCAGCAGTGGTTCGCCTGGCCGACGATCTTCTCTGCCATGCCGCCGCGCGCGGGGCTGAGGAGCACGCGATCGCCGATGCGCACGTTGTCCACCTCGGGGCCCACGGCATCGACGATCCCCGCCACTTCGGAGCCGGGCGCAAAGGGACGTGGCGGCTTGAACTGGTACAGATCCTGAATCACGAGAAAGTCGGGATAGTTGACTGCGCAGGCGCGCACGGCGACGCGCACCTCGCCTCGACCTGCGCTCGGCTCCGGGATCTCCTCGAGCCTGAGCGTCTCGGGCCCCCCCGGGCGCCGGCTGAGCAAGGCCTTCATGGGGCGACCTCCTGAGTGCCTTCGCGCTCGTGAGCGAGCTCGCGCGCCTGAAGTTCCCTCCACAAGATCTTGCCCGCCGCCGACTTCGGGAGACTCTCGACGAATTCCACGAGCCGCGGAATCTTGTACGCCGCCATGTGCTCGCGGCTCCAACCGATGATTTCGGACTCATCGATGCGCCCGCGCCACTCGGGCTTGAGCACGATCACGGCCTTCACCGTCTCGCCGCGCCGGGCATCGCGCGAAGCGATGATGCAGGCTTCCTGGACCGCCGGGTGGCGGTACATCAGCGACTCCACCTCGGCGGGCCACACCTTGTAGCCCGCGGCGTTGATCATGCGCTTCAGCCGGTCGACCATGAAGAAGTAGCCGTCCTCATCGATCCGGCCGAGATCGCCGGTGCGCAGGAACCGCTTGCCGTCGATCTCCACGAACACCGCTTGCGTTTCGGCCGGTCGCTTCCAATACCCCAGGAATACCTGCGGGCCGTGCGTTACGATCTCACCTACGTCGCCCGGGGGCAGCTCGCGCAGGGTCACGGGATCGATCACCCGCGAGTCGACATCGTGAATCGGGATTCCCAGGCATTGCTTCTTCGGCCGCTGCGGCGGGTTCTTGTGAGTCGCGGCCATCGTCTCTGACAAGCCATAGCCCTCGAGGTAGGGCACACCCATCTCCTCGAGTCGCTGCGCGACGGCGGCGGGCATCGCCGCTCCACCGCCGCTCAAGTGACGAAGCGAGGAGAGATCGTAGCGACTCAAGCTCGGATTCGAGAGAAAATCCTGCACCATGGTGGGAATCGCGCTGAAGCTCCTGATGCGATAGCGCTGCACACATTGGGCCGCGACGTCACGGTCCCAACGCGGAAGCAGGATCACGGTATTGCCGCCGTAGAGCGGTGAGTTCATGCCGTACTGCATGCCCGTGACGTGGAACATGGGCGCCACGGCCAGCATGGTGGTCTCCGGCTCGACCGGAAACCAGCGCACACCCGCAACCAGGGTATGCATGACGCTGCGATGCGTGTGCATGCAGCCGCGAGGGACGCCGGTCGTGCCGGAGGTGTAAGGCATGACGCAGAGATCGTCCGGGCCCGTGGTGAGCGGTCCGGGCACAAGGGCGCTCGCGAGCGCTCGGTTCCACTGCGTGAGGCCCGCTCCGGCGAGATCGAGACGCGGCTCGGCGATGTAATCAGGCACGGTGAGGCGGGTCGGTTTCTTGAGATAATCCGAGTACGCCGCGACCACGACGTGCGCAACGCCCGGCTCCACCCCCACGAGCGGTGCCACTCGCGGATAGAGCTCCTGGGAGAGGAGCGCGGTGCGCGCCCCGGAGTCCTGCGCATAGCGCGCCACATCCTCCGTGAGGCCCATCGGGTTCACGGGGACGACCACCGCGTTGGCGCGCAGAATCGCGTAGAAGCCGATCACGAACTGCGGGCTATTTTGCATGTAGAGGAGCACCCGATCGCCCTTTGTGATGCCGCACTCGTGCTCGAGGAAGCCTGCGAGCCGCTCGACCTCGTCGAGAAATGCGCCGAAGGTGAGCTCGGAGTCACAAAAGACCAAAAAGGGCTTGTTCGGGTAGCGCCGCGCCGACACTTCGGCGTTGTACGAGAGACTCGTCGCCGGTGCATCCAGGTGATGCTCGGCGTGCGCGGGCCAGAACTTGAAGTGCGGGCGGGACGGCGCCTTCAGCTCAGCGGGCCTCGGCTCCGCGGGCATGGTCTCAGCGGGCATCGTCGGCTCCCGCGACCCGATGGCGCTTGAGCTCGAGCCTGCCGATCTGCTGGCGGTGCACCTCGTCGGGGCCGTCGGCGAGACGCAGCGTCCGCGCGCTCGCGTACGCGGCCGCGAGCGGGAAGTCATCGCTCACGCCGCCGCCGCCGTGCAGCTGGATGGCCCAATCGATCACGCGGCACGCCATCTGCGGTGCGGCGACCTTGATCATCGCGATCTCTTGCTTGGCTTCGCGATTACCGACCGTATCCATGCGGTAGGCGGCGTTCAAGACGAGCCAGCGCGCCTGATCAATGAGGATGCGGGATTCCGCGATGCGCTCGAGCGTGACGCCCTGCTCCGACAAGGGGCGTCCGAAGGCGACGCGCTCCTCGGCGCGGCGACACATGAGCTCGAGCGCACGCTCGGCCAGGCCGATCAGGCGCATGCAGTGATGAATGCGCCCCGGCCCCAAGCGGCCCTGCGCGATCTCGAAGCCCCGTCCCTCGCCGAGCAAGAGGTTCTCCACCGGTACGCGCACATCGACGAAGTCGACTTCGGCGTGGCCATGCGGTGCATCGTCTGAACCGAATACCGTGAGGTGTCGTAACAGCCGCACCCCGGGGGTATTCATGGGCACGAGAATCATCGACTGGCGCCGATACGGCGCCGCTGCGGGATCCGTCTGCCCCATGAAGATCAGAATCTCGCAGCGGGGATCTCCCGCACCCGATGTCCACCATTTGCGCCCATTGATGAGGTAGTGATCGCCGTCGCGCACGATGCTCGAGCGGATATTGGTCGCATCGCTCGATGCGACGTCGGGCTCGGTCATCGCGAAGCCCGAGCGGATGCGACCCTCGAGGAGGGGCACGAGCCAGCGCTCTTGCTGAGCGCGGGTGCCGTAGCGCGCGAGCACCTCCATGTTGCCGGTGTCGGGAGCCGCGCAGTTGCACGCCTCGGGAGCGAGCGGCGAGCGGCCCATGATCTCGCAGAGCGGCGCGTACTCGAGATTGGAGAGCCCGGCGCCGTGGTGGGAATCGGGGAGGAACAGATTCCACAGATTCTCGCTGCGCGCCCGGCGCTTGAGCTCCTCCATGACGCTGCTCGCCCGCCAGGGATTGCCGCTGCGGCGGTTCGTCTCCACCTCTTCGCGGAACGGCCGCTCGGCCGGATAGACGTGCGCGTGCATGAAGGCGCCGAGCCGCTCCTTGAGCCGCTCGACTTTATCGCTGTAGGAAAAGTCCATAGTAGGAGCCCTTTTGCATCATTTCGCGTCGAACTCGCGGCACACGATCTGCCAGGCGAGCGCGGCGAGCGGACGGGCGCGCCGGCCCATCTCCACGGCGGTCGCGCTGGAGGCATTGCCCTGGAGCCCGCGCGCCAAGACGCCCTGCAGAATCGCGGCGAGGCGGAACATGTTGAAGGCCAGGTAGTAGGCCCAGGTCTGAGGCGTCAATGGCTCGCGGCCGCGGCGCCGGCAATAGGCGGCGACGAACTCGCTCTCCGTCGGTATCTCGAGCGCCTGCAGGTCGAGTCCGCCCAGGGCTCGGTATTCCTGCGCCGGCATATGCCAGCGCATGCAGAGGTACGCGAGGTCCGCGAGCGGAGCGCCGAGCGTGGAAAGCTCCCAGTCGATTACCGCCAAGATACGCGCCTCGCGCGGATGAAAGATGACATTGTCGAGCCGATAGTCGCCGTGCACGATCGCGGGCGCCTCGGCGGGAGGGACGTGCTGCGGCAGCCAGTCGATGAGCCGATCCATGGCATCGATGGGCTCGGTCGCGGAGGCGCGATACTGCTTGGTCCAGCGGGCGACCTGCCGCTCGATGTATTCGCCCGTCTTACCGTAGTCCTCGAGGCCGAGTGCCTTGAAGTCGACCGCGTGAAGCGTGGCGAGCACGCGATTGAGCTCATCGTAAATGGCTCTGCGATCGCAGGCCCTCACTTCCGGGAGCGCATCATCCCAGAACGTGCGCCCTTCGACATAATCCATCACGTAGAACGGGGTGCCGATCACCGAAGAGTCCTCGCAAAGGGCGCGCGCACGAGCCACGGGAACGCCGCTCCCGGCGAGCGCCGCGATGATGCGGTATTCGCGCTCCACCGCGTGTGCGGACGGAAGCAGCTTGCCGCCGGGCTTGCGCCGCAGCACGTAACGCGCGGACCCCGATTCGATCAGGTAAGTGGGATTGGATTGTCCACCCGGAAACTGGCGGATCCCGAAAGGTGAGCGAAATCCCTCGACGTGATCGGCGAGCCAAACGCCGAGCCGCGCCGGATCGAGACCGGCGCAGGCGGGGGCACTCATGAGGCGATGGCCGAGGCGGCGGCAGGCGCACTCATGAGGCGGCCGATGCGCAAGCGGATGCACTCATAGGGACGCACCGCCGTCCACACAGATGTATTGGCCGGTGACGTGGCGCGAGGCGGCCGAGGCGAGATAAACCGCAGCGCCCATGAGGTCGGTCTCGTTCCCCAATCGTCCGAGCGGTGTTCGCGCAACCACCGAGGTCTCGATCGTCTCGAGGAGCCCCTTCGAGAGCTTGGAGGGAAAGAATCCCGGGCATATCGCATTCACACGAATACCGTAACGGCCCCATTCGCGGGCGAGCGCGCGAGTCAGCTGCAGCACCGCAGCCTTGGAGGCGTAATAGCCCGCGGTGCGCATCTCCGATTCGACGCGCAGCGCTGCGACCGACGCGATGTTGATGATGTTGCCCGATCGGCGCGGGATGAAGGAGCGGTTCGCTACGATTTGGCTGAGCTGAAAGACGCTGCCCACATTCAGCCGCATCACCTTGTCCCAGGCTTCGAGCGGCATTTCCTCGGCCGGGGCGCCCCAGCTCGTGCCTGCATTGTTCACCAGGATATCGATGCGACCGAATCGCTCGAGCACGGCCTCGACCAGTGTCGGCACCTGCGCGGGCTTTGCGAGATCCGAGGTCACCGTGAACGCATCGACCCCCTGAGCCTGAAGGTTCGCCGCCGCTTGCGTGAGCTCAGCGGGGAGCCGTGCGCAGAGGGCGACGATCGCGCCCATCTCGCCCAATGCGCGCGCGATCTGAAGCCCCAAGCCGCGAGAGCCTCCGGTGACGAGGGCGACCTGGCCCGACAGCTCGAATAACTCGCGGACTGCCATTTTTTATAGACCTCAGAATGAGTCGGCGGCGTGTGGTGTCTATAGTAGAATCAAAACGAGCACGGCGAAAGCAATCATGCAGCTGGAATTCAAAGCGGAAGATCGGGCGTTTCGCGAGGAGGTGCGCGCCTTCTTGAGGGACCATGTTCCGGCGGCCGTTCGCGACAAGGTGAACCGCGGCATCGAGCTCGGACGCGAAGACTATCTTGGCTGGCAGCGCGTGCTGCATCGGCGCGGCTGGGGCGCGATGAACTGGCCGGTGCAATACGGTGGCACCGGGTGGAGCGTCGTCCAGCAGTTCATCTTCGAGGAAGAATCGGCATTGGCGGGCGCGCCGCGGCTCATTCCGTTCGGCGTCAAAATGGTGGCCCCGGTGCTGATCGCGTTCGGCAGCGCCGCCCAGCAGGCGAGATTTTTGCCGAAGATCAGCTCGGGTGAAGAATGGTGGTGCCAGGGCTACTCCGAGCCCGGTGCCGGCTCGGACCTCGCGTCGCTCCGGACCCGCGCGGTGCGCGAGGGCGATGAGTATATCGTCAACGGCCAGAAGACCTGGAATACGCTCGGTCAATACGCGGATTGGATGTTCTGCCTCGTGCGCACCGACCCGCAGGCCAAGCAGCAGTCGGGCATCTCCTTCCTGCTCATCGACATGAAGAGCCCGGGCGTCACCGTGCGCCCGATCCCGCTCCTCGACGGCGGGCAGGAAGTCAACGATGTGTGGTTCGAAAACGTACGTGTGCCGGTCGCGAACCGCGTCGGAGAGGAAAACCGCGGCTGGACCTATGCGAAGTTTCTGTTAGTTCACGAGCGCAACAACATCGCGGGCATCGGAGTCACCAAGCGCGAGCTGGCGCGTCTCAAACAGGTGGCCCGCGAGCAGCGTCATCGAGGCCGGCCGTTGCTCGAGGATCCGTTGTTCGCCGCGCGCGTCGCTCGGGTCGAGATCGATCTCAAGGCTCTCGAGATCACCAATCTTCGCGTGCTCTCGAGCGCCGCGCACGCTTCGGGCCCGGAGGCTTCCATTCTCAAGATCAAAGGAACCGAGATTCAGCAGGCCATC
>Ga0187782_10004287_pt1 | contig 10691 bp, 8 predicted proteins | sample 0715_SJ02_MP15_2_FD_132454 | JGI IMG/M metagenome (GOLD analysis project Ga0187782, IMG submission 132454) | Tropical peat soil microbial communities from peatlands in Department of Meta, Colombia - 0715_SJ02_MP15_20_MG | ecosystem: Environmental > Terrestrial > Soil > Wetlands > Peat | place...
CCCGAAGCTGCCAACCCCAACCTAACATCCGCCGGCAGTCCCAACGTGACCGCACTGCTCGCGGTGCTGGTCAAGAAGGGAGTCCTTGCGCCAGGCGAGGCCGACTCCATACGGAATGCAGCCCCCGAGGCAGAGCTTCAGTTGTTGCTGGACGCGCTAGCCCGCAAAGGCGTGGTAAGCGCACAAGATCTGGCAGCGGCAGGTGCGCCGGAGCCGACGGCAGCCCCCACACCGGTTCGGTGGCTGTCTCTGCCGAAGCTGCACAGGCGGCCGCTCCCAAGGAGACCAAGCCTCCCGCGCCCGCAGTCGTGCCTGCCATCGCGCCCCTGCGCGTGCTGCCTGTCGATCCGCCAGTGAGGGACGGCCTGAAGGCAGCCTTTATGTTGGGCCCAGTCAAAATGACACCGTATGGTTTCTTAAAGGCCACGGCGGTATACGACGATAGCAACCCCAATGGCGACGACATGCCGTTTCCGGGCCTCTTCCTGAATAACGTCGGGTTTGCCACAACCACGGGACCGACCAAGGACCCCAACTTCCACCTGAAGGCGCGTGGGTCACGAATCGGAGCCAATCTTGAATTCCCCGACATTTCGTCCAAGTTGACGTTGACCGGTCGGATCGAGGGCGACTTCGAAGGTAACTTCACCGAAGTCGACAATCGCGACGTTTCGTCCATTCGCAGCAGCCAGTTCTCAATCCGCCAGGCTTGGGGCCGATTGGACTACGCCGCCAGCGACAAGACGGACATTTATTTCGAGGGCGGGCAGGATTGGACCCTCTTCGGATCGAGCGCGCTGCCCAATCTTCTGGAAACCACCGCCTTGGGCTACTGGTATGGGGACATCTACGAGCGTTCTCCGCAATTCCAGTTCGGATTCGTGCAGAAGCTGGGTGGCCCGCGCAACGTCAAGTTTTCGCCCACATTCGCGATCATGATGCCGACGAGCAGCCAGATCGAGAAGCTCGGATCTCTGGGTGTGACGGCCCAACTCGCACAAGCCGAGCGTGAGGGCGCTGACTCCGGCCGGCCCGAGCTGGAAGGCAGAGTGGCGTTGCAGTTCCAGCTGGACAAAACCCCGGGTGTAGCTCCGGCCCAGATCATCTTCTCCGGAGTCGATGGACGGCGTACTTCCGTCGTTCCCAACTCGTCAACGGACTACATCGCCTTGAAAACCACCCTGCCCAACTACTACAACGCTTTCCCCAACGGTTTTACCGCGTCCAGCAGCATTTATGGCCTGCAAAGCGCAGTGCAAGTGCCAACCCGATGGTTCACCCTGGTGGCGAGCGCATATCGTGGCGGTGACCTGCGATTCTTTTTCGGAGGCCAAGTCAATTCCTTCGTCACCGATACAAGTGGGCTCACCGGCATCGTAGGGGGCGCGGGCTTCCCGACGCTGGATGGTGGTCCGCTCGTGGCTGCTGGTGGCGCAGTTCTGGGCTGCAACATCAATGTCGCGACTGCGGCTGCCTGCCCACAGGGCAACGTCGTGGTGGCTCCGCAAAGGGCCATCCGGGCTTTTGGCGGATTCGTCAATCTCGGACTGCCGCTGTCGCGGTGGTTTAACGCCGATCCGAAGGGCCACAATGCCGGCTGGCAGCTGTATTTCCACGTTGGCAAGGACCAGGTGCCCCATCACGACCTCAATTACGCATGGGGGCCGGCCAATACCGCTGCGCCATTGCCGCTCTTGATGGGCAAACTGAGCGCGGCAACCCTGTACTACAAGTTGAATCCCAACGTATCGTTTGGGTTCGAGGAGTCGATCTACGCGACCCGTCTCAATCCGTTTAATCCTGCAACTCAGTATGCGTACTTGATTGCCGGGAAACCCAGCAACGAGTGGCAGGATCATCGCACCGAATTTGGGCCGATCTTCACGTTCTAGAACCGGCCGGATTCGATAGAGCGTGGCCGGCGCCGGCTGACACGGCGCCGGCTTGCAGCTGGAGAAAGGGGAGGCGGACTTCGGTGGAGAGTCCAAGCCGGGTTCGACCTCTCAGGCCTTCGGGACGAAAGAATCGGTTGCGTGAGGCCATTTCCCGGAGGACAATACTTGCCTTATTTCTTGGGCCGGTTTCAACATCGTCTCCGCAGACCGGCATGTAACGGCTGAATCGGCGAGATTCAGAGGAGCCTTTCATGGATCAGCGCAGAATTGTGATTCTGCAAGCCGGCGTTCTGATGGTGTCTCTTTTCGCCAGCGCCGCCGTGAAGAACACCACTCGCATCACGGTTTTGGACTCTGAAACTCGCTCGTTTACCACGGACGACAACGGCGTACCCAAGAATTGCGACCCGACCACTTACGACGCATATTGTCATTCCAGCAAAACGGCGGAAGTGACCAACACATTGCTTGTGCAGGAGGACAACGGACCTCCGTTTCGCATCACCTGCACGATCGAGTCCAAGTGGTCCCGATGCATACCCTTGCCGAAGGGGGAAAGCTTCGAAGCCAGGAGAGAGAAGCGCGGCGTCACCGTGTACTACGTGGACGACGAAGGCAAGCTGCGGAAGCAGTTGTATACGTACGTTACGGAGAAGAACAAGGGCAACGTGCCGCAGCCGGCGGCTGATCGGGAGACCGAACCGAGTCCGGTCCTAACGGGAAAAGTGGAGCGAGGCACAACTCCAGCCGCCACATCCGACAGCCCGCAGGTTAGGGTGAAGTGCAGTTTCACCTCGACGCCCTCGGGAGCTGAGGTCACCGTCGACGGACAATATGTCGGCAGCACGCCGTCGGTCCTTAACATCAGCGCCGGGAATCACGCGGTGCAGGTATCACTGCCCGGTTTTGCGCCGTGGAAGCGGCAACTCACGGTGTCGCTCGGATCAGAACTCACCGTGAACGCAGTTTTGGAGAAAGTGCAATAGCGAGAGAGGAGGGTCAGCGTAAGAGGCTGATCCTCGACGTCTTGGCAATGTTAAGAGATGCAACTTCGTGACCTTAGGCTAGGTCGATAAGTGCTGGAATGAAGTCGGGACGCTGCCTTGAATACGAATTTCGAGACAGCTTCAGGTTCTCAAGTCATTCTTTCTGTAAAGGAGAAAAACTGTGGCTAATAATCCCGGTATTAATCGCTGGTGGCGTGTAGTCGGCGGGATGTCCATGAACCTGGCGCTGGGCACGCTATACGCCTGGAGCATATTCGTCGCCCCACTGGAGAAAGAATTTGGCTGGAAGCGGGCGCAAACTTCCAACGTATTTACCATCGCCGTTGTCGTCTTCGCCCTCTCCTTCATTCTCGCGGGACGACTGCAAGACAAATTCGGCCCCTTCAAGGTTTCTCTCGTCGGCGGCATCCTGGTCAGTCTGGGGTTCTTCTTGTGCGCTTTCACTCACAGCCTGAATTATCTCTACTTCTGCTTTGGCGTGATTGGCGGGCTGGGCAACGGTTTTGGCTACGCTACACCCATCCCGGTCATGGCCAAGTGGTTCCCTGACAAGCGAGGTCTGGCCGTCGGCTTGGCCGTCGGGGGATACGGCGGCGGTTCCGCTATCTTCGGCCCCCTGGCCAACCTCAAGCTCATTCCGGCATATGGCGTGCATACCACCTTCATGATCCTGGGAGTGATCTTCTTGTTCATGACCGTGATTGGTGCTTTCCTGTTGCAGAATCCTCCGGCGGGATACAAGCCCGCTGGCTGGGCCCCGGCTCCCGCGGCCAAGGCTGCCGCAACGACTTACGAATTCAGCCCCACTGAAGTCTTGCGCACTCCCGCTTTCTATTTCATGTGGGTGGCATATGCGCTGGGCGCTTCCGCCGGCCTGATGGTCATCAGCCAACTTGTCCCCTTCGCCAAAAGCGTGGGGATTACGAGTGCGGCGATCGCCACCATGGGCATCCTGGTTGGCGCCATCGGCAATGCTTCCGGCCGCATCCTGTCGGGCTGGATGTCGGATGCGCTTGGACGCCTCAACGTGTTGCGGCTGATGATCGCCATCTCCATGATCGCCATGCCCATTCTGTACCAGGTGGGCGGAAGCGTCGGTCCCCTCTACGTGACCGTGTTTGTCGTGTACTGGTGCTATGGCACCCAACTCTCGGTGAACGCATCCACGACCGCCGACTTCTGGGGTACCAAGAACGCGGGCATCAACTACGGTATGTTGTTCACCGCGTGGGGCGTCGCGGGGATCATTGGTCCCAGGATCGCCGGGGTGTTGTTCGATAGGTATAAGAACTACCAGATGGCGTTTTACACTGCGGGGATTCTAGCGGCCGTCGCGCTGCTCTGCGAACTGGCCGCCAAGCGGCCGACGGTTCCCGACGCAAGCCTGGCCGGAAAGAAGGTGCCGGCCGCGGCTTAGCTTGCCGGAAAGACGTTGCAATTCGGCAGCCGATGCTTCATCATGCGGAGCTTGGAATGTGGCTCCAACGGCGCTGTGAGCCAAGAGTGGCCGCCGTTTCCGGGTTCTGATGATCGAATGAACCGGTCTCGTGCCCGCTCGATCGCGTCGAGGCACCGGGGCAAAGCGGGAAGGCGCTGGAGCAAAAAAGGAAAACTCCGGAGCTGCAAAGATCGGATTGACTCCGTCCGCGACGACGCGGCGATGGAGAACTGCCCGCGAGGCAGCACAAATTCAATACACCGAGGGGTAAAAGATATGGCTATGCGGAACGTTGTTCCAACGCAACAGACAGTCGAAACCAGCGAGGCCCAGATCGCAGTCCATTGGAGGGAGGAGGAATACTACTATCCCTCGTCTAAGTTCATCGGTCAGGCTAACCTGTCCGATCCCGACGTCCTCAACCGGTTTAGCGAGGAAAAGTATCCCGAATGTTTCCGGGAATACGCCGAGATGTTGAGTTGGGACAAATATTGGCAGACCACACTGGACACCAGCGATCCGCCGTTCTGGAAGTGGTTCGTTGGCGGCAAGATTAACGCCTCCTACAACTGCGTGGACCGCCATCTCGCCAAATACAAGAACAAAGCTGCCATCATCTTTGTTCCCGAGCCGGAAGGCGAACCTTCGGTAGCGGTGACGTATCGCGAACTTTATGTTCGTGTAAATGAATTTGCGGCGCTGCTGCGCGATCATTGCGGCCTGAAGGCCGGGGATCGCGTCACCATTCACATGCCGATGGTTCCGGAGCTGCCCATCACTATGCTGGCGTGCGCTCGCATCGGAGTGATCCACTCGGTCGTGTTCGGCGGTTTCAGCGGCGAGGCTTGTGGCCTGCGCGCGGCCGATTCCTCGAGCCATGTTCTAATCACCATGGACGGCTTTTACCGCAATGGCAAGCTGCTCGATCACAAAGCCTCTGCCGAGATTGCTCTTGAAACCGCCACCAAAGAAGGACACAAGGTGGATAAAGTTCTGGTCTGGCGCCGGCACGCTGGCCAGAGCGCTACTACGTCGTCCTTCGTTAAAGGCCGCGACTTCTGGGTCGACGAGCTTCTGCCCAACTACTCCGGTGAAATTGTGCCTCCCGTTTCCATGGACGCCGAGGCTCCGCTGTTTCTGATGTACACCAGCGGCAGCACCGGCAAACCCAAAGGATGCCAGCATCGCACCGGCGGCTACCTGGCCTATGTGACCGGGACATCTAAGTACATTCAGGACATCCACCCCGAGGATGTTTATTGGTGCATGGCCGATATCGGCTGGATCACCGGTCACTCGTACATCGTTTACGGCCCCTTGTCGCTGGCGGCCACGAGCGTCATCTATGAGGGCGTCCCCACCTATCCCGACGCAGGCAGAGTTTGGCGGATTGCCGAGCGCCTGGGGGTAAATATCTTCCACACTTCGCCCACAGCGATTCGCATGTTGCGCAAGGCAGGACACGACGAACCCCCGAAGTACAACTACCACTTCAAGCACATGACCACGGTGGGCGAGCCGATCGAGCCCGAGGTCTGGCGTTGGTACTACGAGACCGTCGGCAAGCGTGAGGCGGTCATTGTGGACACGTGGTGGCAAACCGAAAACGGCGGCTTCCTGTGCAGCACGAAACCAGCGCTGGATCCGATGAAGCCCGGCAGTGCCGGCCCCGGAATGCCCGGAATCTTCCCGGAGATTTTGGACGAAATGGGTGAGGTCGTCCCGGCCGGCTCGGGCAAGGCCGGCAACATCTGCATTCGTAATCCCTGGCCCGGTATTATGCAGACGATTTGGGGGGATCGAGAGCGCTTTGTCAATCAGTATTACCGGAAGTATTGCAAGAACCCCAACAGCAAGGACTGGCACGATTGGCCATACTTTGCGGCCGACGGAGCCGTGCTGGCGGTAGATGGCTATTTCCGGATTCTGGGACGCGTCGATGATGTCATCAACGTGGCCGGCCATCGCCTGGGCACCAAGGAAATTGAATCCGCGTGCCTGACGGTTGAGGAGGTCGCGGAAGCTGCGGTTGTCCCGGTGGTGGATGAGATCAAGGGTCGCGTGCCCGAGGTCTATATCGCTTTGAAGCCCGGATACCAGCCCAGCCCGGCGGTTTCGGACAAGGTCAACAAGGCGATCGAAACCATCATCGGCAAGATTGCCCGGCCCAAGAGAATTCACATCGTTCCTGATATGCCGAAGACGCGTTCCGGCAAGCTGATGCGCCGCATCCTGGCGGCCATTTCGAATCGAGGAGCCACCGGCGATATAACCACGCTGGCTAATCCGGACGTGGTGGAAAAGGTGCGGGAACTGGTACAGGGCAAAGAGCCGGTTGCCGTGGGTGAAGTTGCTGAAGACATCAAACAGTTCGGGAAAGAGGACTAGCAGGATTCAAGACCCAACGCAGGAGCAAATTTCGCGGCAAAACCCGCGGAGTTTGCTCCTGTTTTTCTTTGCGGGAAATCCAGGCGAACGTGAGATCGACTGTCACCCCGCGCTGCGAACAAGTTCGGCCACACTGGAGTCTGCGCACCCACGACGGAGTGAGCTAAGCGCGTGGCATTGTGCTAGATTGGGTCTCGCGGGCCCATAGCTCAACGGTTAGAGCAGCAGACTCATAATCTGTTGGTTCCAGGTTCAAATCCTGGTGGGCCCACCAAACTACTAAGAGAGGTTCTTACTAACTGAGCCCTGGCTGCAATCGAGGTCCGGAAAGTCGGATGAGTCCTCTCGCAGAGAAGTCTGCTTCACATTGGAAAGCCGCATTCCTGCTCGGCGCGGTGACGTTTCTCTCGTTCATCTACTTCTACGAAGGCGGCGGATGGAATCAGAATTCGCGCTTCGACCTGCTTCGCGCCATCGTGGAGCGGCAAACGCTGCAGATTGACGCCTATCACCAAAACACTCAGGACAAGGCTCATTTCAACGGTCATTACTATTCTGACAAAGCGCCGGGTTTGGTTTTTTTGGCGGTACCTTTCGCCCTGGCCGCCAGGCCCGCTTTACGGTTTGTGGGAGTTGATCCGGATTCTCCGCCGGGAGAATTTGCTTTCTCGTACCTGATGACTGCGTGCGCGGTGGCTTTGCCGGCTGCGCTGGCAGGAATGTGTCTGTTTTTTCTTGGCCTGCGATTTGGAGGCGATTTCAACGGGGCAGCGTTTGGAACCCTGGTGATGGGCCTGGGAACTCCGATGTGGGCCTATGCCAGCTTGTTCTGGGCGCACGCTCTGGTGGGATCATGCCTGGTCTTCGCCTTCGCCTCTGCGCTCAAGCTGCGCGAAGGTAAAGGCCAGCGCGAAGATTTTCTTTGGGCGCTGGCAGTTGGACTGGCGGCAGGATGGGCAACTGTAACGGAGTATCCTGCTGCGCCGGCGTCGGCGATGCTGGCGCTGCTGGCTTTGTCGCAGGTTTGGCAGCGCGGATCCGCTACCCGGTGGCGCGTAGTAGCGGGTCTAACACTGGGAGCCGGAGTCTGTCTCACGATCTTGTTGGGTTATCTCCACGCTGCCTTCGGGTCGTTTCGCCCCAGTTACGCGTATTACGATCCGAACTCATTTGCGTTTATGCAACAGCGGGGGTATCTCGGCCTCACTTACCCGCACCCGGACCGGTTACTGAAACTGCTCTTCGGCTGTTCTCGCGGCCTGTTTGTTGCTTCGCCGGTATTGTTGGCTGCTCCGTTTGGGCTGTGGGGGCTGTCGAGAGAGAAGGTCAACCGCGCGCCGGCGCTCGTTGTAGGGGGAATTGCGACATATTACTTCCTGTTTAACGCGGCGTTCTACTGGTGGAAGGCAGGGCTGTCGTTCGGCCCGCGGTATGCGGGCGCAAGCATTCCGCTGCTGTGCACTGGTCTGGCTGTCGCATGGACGCGCGCTAAGCAGGCGCGGCGGCGGGTGCTAGTCGGGCTGGTCTTGATGAGTCTCGGTACAGCGCTGATGGTGGTCTCAACGACTTCACAGCTGTCCATGCAGGACAGTTGCCCCCTCATTCACACTGCGTGGCCGGCATTCTGGTCCGGGCAGATGGCGCTCAACCGCGATTCCATGCTGACGGTCGCCGAAGCAGGTTCGAGCGAGCGGTTCGGAGCGTTCAACCTCGGCCAGTTGCTGGGTTTGCATGGGCTGACCAGCTTGGTTCCCTTGCTGGCGATGTGGGTAGCGGCGGCGTTTCTCTGGATGCGGATCATGCGGACGCCGCAGCATGTAAAATAGAGCTTCGGCGTTTTCGATTTCGCATTGAGGGGGATCATGGCGCACACTGTTTTCTGCGTGAAGTTCCAGAAGGAAATGCCCGGGCTCGATGAGCCTCCGTTTGACAACGAACTGGGCAAGAAGGTTTACGACAACGTCTCCCAGGAAGCGTGGCGGATGTGGATGGAGCACTGCAAGATGCTGCTCAACGAGTACCGGCTGAATCCGGCACGCCGCGAAGATCAGGAAGTAATCGTTAAGCAGCTGGAGATGTTTTTCTTTGGCGAGGGATCGGCCAGGCCGAAGGAATACGTGCCCCCAACGCACTGACGGCCGTTTTCGTCGGCACCCTCCCCCACAGAGTGCCCGGGAAGGGTGGGGGCAACCCTTTAGGCAAACCTAAGTTTGTTGCAGCGTTGGCTCCTTGAGAAATGGCGCCGCTCCCAGCAACAGGGCGACCGCAGGCGCTCCTACCCAGATCAGAATACCCATGGTCAAGCGGGACGGATGGCTTAAGGCGAACGCGTTGTGCTCCCAGAAGAATGCGCTGAAGGGAATCACCAGACCGCACAGCAAGAACATCACCACCGCCGGAAACGTGCCGGCCACGATGCGCACGATGCGGGTTCCACCACCGCGGCGGGAAAGAGATGCTCCCAGCGCTCCGCAGAGCACTTGCGCGACAAGCCAAGCGATGTAGAACCGGAACGGCAATCCATAGATTAAGTGGCTTGGGCGCAGGCTGATGTCGGTGAGGAAAAAGGATGGGTCATGCGCGAGCGCAATTTCTTCGGCAAAAAGGAACAGGCTGGCGGCAATGAGGCTGACGAGTCCGGGCAGCCATAGAGACCTGGTGCGCAGGTTCAGGCGATTCGCCTCCGATACGGCTACACCGAGCAGCAGTGCCATGCACGCGACCCAGATGAGTCGTTGGAAAATGGGGGCGCGATCCAGGAACAGGAGAAGCAGGCCGACGGCGAATAGAATGGCGATGGCGGGCAGCAGAACAGCCTTGGTGCGATAACTCATGGAATCCTCCCCCGGTTTGGCTCGGCAGATGTCTGCAGCCAAGTCACGCCAGTCTTGAACCTCCTGCAAGGCGCGCTCGACTGCCGCGTCGTCACCCGAGCCCTCCGAACACGCGTTTGCGTAACATTCCTCGAGGTGAGTGGCCAGTTCCCGGATTACGTCGTCGTGTTGTGCCGGGGACAGGCCACAATTCTCCAGTTTCCTGCCAACCATCTTGTGCCAGTCGGGCATGGTCGTTCCTACGATGCGCTCCGTCGAGTTTCCGCAACTCGATTTTCGTGAAGAAAAGGCAGCGCACCAATCAACAGTGCGAGCGCGGGCAGCGCGACCCAGTTAGTCAAGCCAACTCCGAAAGAGGCGATGAGAAGGGAAGAAAAGCCGTCCACCGCGACAGCCCAAGGCAAAATCAGGCACATTGTGATGAGCATGACGAGGACCGGTGACAGGCCTGCGGCCAGTCGAGCGCAGATCGATCCTCGGGCGCGCTGTGAAAGATACGCTCCCAGAGCTCCGAATACTGGCAGAGCGACCAGCCAGTGCCAGTAGAAGAGCATCGCATGACCGCCGAACCAGACCAGACGTGGCTGGAAGCCTGCGAACTGAATTAGCGCCAGCAGTGCGCTCGCTCCCAACAGGGTGGCCATCCCTGGCAGCCAAAGACTTTTTGTGCGGTGGTTCACGGAGTCCTCCTCAGATTTGGCGCGGGCGATCTTCGTCGCTAAAACGTCCCAATTTTCGACTTCTTGCAGAGTCCGCTGCATCGCGTCTACGTCATTTGATCCGCGGGCGCGCGCTTCCTCGTAGACTTCTTCCAGGTGTGCGGCCAGCTCGGCGATGACGTCCCGCCCGCAGGTGCGGGGCGGGCTTTCGACATGCTCGCGGACCAGCTTCTCCCAGTCCAGGTTTCCTAGCTCAGGCATGGCTCACCCCCGCCAGGTTGTCGAGCGCATGGAAGAACGAACGCCATTCCTGTCTCAGCGGGGCCAACTGCTTGCGACCGGCAACCGTAAGGCTGTAGTAGCGTCGATCGCGACCAGCGTGGTTCGCCTGCCAACGGCCTTCTACCCAGCCGCGTTTCTCCATTTCATAGAGCAGTGGGTAGAGAGAAGCGAGCGTAAATTGCAGTGCG
>Ga0187782_10004288_pt1 | contig 10690 bp, 8 predicted proteins | sample 0715_SJ02_MP15_2_FD_132454 | JGI IMG/M metagenome (GOLD analysis project Ga0187782, IMG submission 132454) | Tropical peat soil microbial communities from peatlands in Department of Meta, Colombia - 0715_SJ02_MP15_20_MG | ecosystem: Environmental > Terrestrial > Soil > Wetlands > Peat | place...
GACGGCAGGCTTCGCTGACGCCGCGGCGTGTGGCGCCGGATCAATGACCGCCGCCCGCGTCTCCACGGTCGGAAGAGGCCTTTCAATCTGCATAAGCGACTCCTGAGGCTTCAGCCGCGCCGCCGCTGGGCGCTGAGCGCTCTTGCGGCGATCGACAGGATGAGCACGGTGACGGTGATGAGCAGCGCGCCTGTCCAGGCGAGCTGTTGCCAGTCCCTGTAGGGCGACAGCGCGAATTGGAAGATCACGACCGGCAGGCTCGCCATCGGCGCGTTGAGGTCGAGGCTCCAGAACTGGTTGTTGAGCGAGGTGAACAAGAGCGGCGCCGTCTCGCCAGAAACGCGCGCGATGGCGAGCAGCACGCCGGTGACGAGGCCGGATTTCGCGGCGCGATAGGCGACATGCCAGATGACGTACGAGCGCGGCAGGCCTAGCGCCGCCGCCGCCTCGCGCAGTGATCCCGGCACGAGAAGAAGCATGTCCTCGGTCGTGCGCAGCACGACCGGGATAACGAGAATGGCGAGCGCGCCCGAGCCCGCGATCGCCGAAAAATGCTTCATCTGCGCGACGAGCACCGTGTAAACGAAGAGACCGACGACGATGGACGGCGCGCTGAGCAGGATGTCGTTGATAAAGCGGATCACGGTCGTGATCTTCGCATACCGGCCATATTCGGCCATATAGGTGCCGGCGAGGAGACCCAAGGGGGCGCCGACGGCGACGCCGATCGCGCTCATGAGGAAGGAGCCGGCGATCGCGTTCATGAGGCCGCCGGCCGAGCCAGGCGGCGGCGTCATCTCCGTGAACACCGCAGGAGAGAGGCCCTTGGCGCCCTCATAGATCAACGCGCCGAGGATCATGATGAGCCAGGCGAGGCCGAACAGCGCGGCCGCCCAGCACAGGAACGTGGCCACGATATTGTTGGCGCGGCGCCCTGCGTAAAGCGACATGGCTAGCCTCCCGCCTTGCGCTCGATGCGCATAAGCATCAGCCGCGCGGCCGCCAGGACGACGAAGGTGATCACGAAGAGGATGAGCCCGAGCTCGATGAGCGACGAGGTGTAGAGGTCGCCGACTGCTTCGGTGAACTCATTCGCGATCGTCGCCGAGATCGTCGTGCCCGGCGAGAGGATCGAGCTCGAGATTTTGTGGGCGTTGCCAATCACGAAGGTCACGGCCATGGTCTCGCCGAGCGCGCGCCCCAGTCCCAGCATGATCCCGCCGATCAGGCCGGTGCGCGTGTAGGGCATCACGACGTGATTCATGATTTCGAAGGTCGTGCAGCCGACGCCCGCGGCGGCTTCCTTTAAGACCGGCGGCACGGTCTCGAACACGTCGCGAGAGATTGAGGCGATGAAGGGCAGCACCATGACGCCGAGGATGAGGCCGGCGGTCAGCACGCCGATGCCATAGGGTGGACCGGCGAACAGCGAGGAGAGGAACGGGGCGTCCGCGAACAGCGAGATCAGCGCCGGCTGCACATGCCCTTGCAGGAAGGGCGCGAGCACGAACAGGCCCCAGATGCCGTAAATGATCGAGGGAATGCCGGCCAATAGCTCGATCGCCATGCCGATCGGCCGGCGCAGCGCGTGCGGACAGAGCTCGGTTAGAAACACTGCGACGCCGAGCCCGACCGGCACAGCGACGAGCATGGCGATCATCGAGGTGATGACGGTGCCATAGATCGCCGGCAGCGCGCCATAGTCGTCGGTGACCGGATTCCACGCCTGCGACGAGAGGAAGCCGAAGCCGAAGGCGCGGATTGCCGGCATCGAGCCCTCGATCAGCGAAATAATGACGCCCGCGAGCAGCAGCAGCACGATGATGGCGGCAAGAAACGTCAGCCAGTGAAAGAGTCGGTCGAAGAGGGCGAGCCTCGTCAGCGCGTTGGCCTTGGGCTTGACTTCAGTAGCAGGTTCGGCGGCGAGCGCCAGGTCGGACATCACGCGTTCCTTGGATCTTCCCGAGAGGCGAAAACGCCCTCACCCTAACCCCCTCCCCGCTGGCGGGGAGAGGCAAATCGCGGCGCAAAGCCCGTCAATTCGACAGGGGCTTGCCGTCTGCGCCCTTCACATTGGCGGCCCAGCTCTTCTTGATGAGCGCCACGACCGTTTGCGGCAGCGGAATGTAGTCCAGCTCCTCGGCCGCTTTGCCGCCGCTGGTGAAGGCCCAGCCGAAGAATTTGAGCGCTTCGCTCGCAATCGGCGCGTCCTGAGGCTGCTTGGGCAGCAGGATGAAGGATGCGGCGGTGATCGGCCAGGACTTCGCGCCCGGCTGATCGGTCAGGATTTGGTAGAAGCCCGGCGCGGTGGCCCAGTCGGCGTTGGCCGCGGCGGCCTGGAACGTCTCTGAGGTTGGAGCCACCACCTTGCCGTCGTGGTTCACGAGCTTGGTGTAGGTCAGCTTGTTCTGCTTGGCGTAGGCGTATTCGACATAGCCGATCGCGCCCTTGGTGTTGGCGACCGTGGTGGCGACGCCTTCGTTGCCCTTGGCGCCGACGCCCGTTGGCCATTCGACCGCGGAGTTCTCGCCGACCTTGGACTTCCAGTCGGCGGAGACCTTGGAGAGGTAGTTGGTGAAGTTGAAGGTTGTGCCCGAGCCGTCCGAGCGATGAGCGACGACGATCGGCAGCTCTGGCAGCTTGACCTTGGGATTGAGCTTCTTGATGGCGGCGTCGTCCCAGCTCTTGATCTCGCCCAAGAATATCTTGGTGATGACCGCGCCGTCGAGCGTGAGATCCCCGGGGTTCACGCCGTCGATGTTCACCACCGGCACGATGCCGCCGATGATCTGCGGCCACTGCGTGAGGCCGGCGGCATCCAGGTCCTCGGCCTTGAGCGGCTGGTCAGAGGCGCCGAAGGTCACGGTGCGCGCCTTGACCTGCTTGATGCCGCCGCCGGAGCCGATCGACTGGTAGTTGAGCTTGGTCCCCGTGTCCTTCTGATACATGTCGGCCCATTTGGCGTAGATGGGATAGGGGAAGGTCGCCCCGGCGCCGGAGATGGTGGCTTCGCCGGCGAAAGCGACGCTCGCCGCAACGCCGAGACCTGCGACCGCGACGGCGGCGCGCTTAAGCAACGAAGAGATCATGTGCGGGATTCTTTCAGCTCGAGATCAAGATGGGCGGCCCATGCGCAGCGCGCCAACGTCGACAGTAGGCCTCGTCGGCAAGCCTTTTGCGACGGAAACGCAAAGCTTTTATGACATAAAAAACAGATATAATTCAATCGAATTCCCACAACCCCTCGATTCGAGGCATGCGTTTACGCCGCATCAGCAACCGCCGCGGGGGCTCCCGTCGCCTGATGCGCCTCATTCGCAAGCCCGTCGGTAAATTCGCGGAATTTTTCGATAGGCGCGGGCATGCTGAGCATATAACCCTGGATTTCTTCACATTGCTCCTCGGCCAAAAACCTGAACTCGCCTTCCGTCTCGACTCCCTCCGCCAACATTGGCATTTCCAGCCCGCGTCCGAGCCCCAGCATCGCGCGCAGAACAATCGCCGTTTTTTCGTTCTTATCGACCGACTTAACCAGGGAGCGGTCGATCTTGATCTTGTCAAAGGGGAAGGAGCGAAGGTTCGCAATCGAAGAGTAGCCCGCGCCAAAATCATCCATGGCGATGCGTATCCCCAGCGATTTCAACTGGCGCAGGGTCGCCAGGGCTCGCTTGGGATCGCGCACGAGGGCCGTTTCGGTGATTTCAAGCTCCAACCTAGCCGGCGACAGGCCGGTCCGAATTAGAATGTCAAAAAGACGATCGAAAAACGTCTGTTGATGAAGCTGGACGGCCGAGACATTGACCGCGATCGTCAAAGGCCGCTTCCATTGCGCGGCTTCACGGCACGCGGTGGAAAGAACCCATTCGCCGATCTGAAGTATTGCTCCGCTTTCCTCCGCAATGGGAATAAAATCGACCGGGGATATTGGGCCACGAACCGGATGGTTCCAACGCAACAGCGCTTCAAAACCGATGATTTCATTTGTTTTGATCGACTTTTGCGGTTGATATACTAGGTGCATATCGCCGCGCGAAATCGCGCTTCGAAGATCATGTTCCAAAAGAATGCGGGAAAGACTTTGCTCGCGCATTGACGACTCGAAAAAGCGGCAGCTTCCGCGTTCCTCGGATTTCGCGCGATACATGGCCATATCGGCGCAAATCAGAAGGGATTTCGCGTCGATGGCGTCGTCGGGGCAAATCGCGACGCCAATGCTCGTCGAAACCGGCATCACCTCGTTGGCGGTCTCGTTCGCCGCGCGAAGAGCGGCAAATATGTTCGTCACGAGGCGGTTCACGGATAGGCGCGAAGCGTCCGGCGCGATGATCGCGAATTCGTCGCCTCCGAGACGGGCCATGATTTGGTTGCTTTCGAGCTTGGCGGTCACGACCTTCGCGAAGGTCTGGAGCATGGCGTCTCCCCAGGCGTGACCGAAAAGATCGTTGGCTTCCTTCAGATGGTCGAGATCCAAACAGAGCACCGCGACCTTCTTGTCAAACGAGCGGGAAGCAACGATCTCCACGTCGAGCTTCTCGCAAAAGAAGCGCCGGTTCCCCAGTCCCGTCAGTGGATCATGGCTCGCGAGAAACAATATCTGCCGCTCCGCCTGTTTTCTGTTCGTGAGATCGCGAATCGCGACAGCCCAATGCGACTTGCCCGCGAAATCGATCGACCGGGAGATAAGCTCGACAGGAACGCGGTCGCCGTCGCCGCCAATCAAGTCGGCCTCGATCGCTTCGCCGAACCGCGCGAAGTCGCTTTGATCCGCGGGAAGATGAGCCAGAAAGTCACCGAACTTCGCCCCTAAAATCTGTTCTGCGGCGCGCCCTGTCATTTGCGAAAAGCTATTGTTGGCGGCGACGATTTTTTGCTCCGGGGAGATGACCACCAAGCCCTCCATCGCCGCATTCGCAAGCCCGCAAAGGTGCTCGATCTCGAGCTTCTCACGCCATCGGCCGCGAAGATCCAGCGCGAGGCCAGTCAAGGACACAATAGCGATTAAAATGCTGGCGAAGCCGATCGGCGCCGCGAGCCCGTACGCAGGCATCGCCGAAGCAGGGATCGACGCCGATGGGTCCGGAACGATAGACGCCGCTCCCATCGCGGTAAAATGGAGGCCGCAAGTAGCGAGCATCAGAAGTAGAGCGCCGCAGGCGCGCAAATGCAGCGACTTGCTGCGTAATCCGACCAGCAGCGAGATCGCGCCTAAGAATACGCCAACACAAATCGAAAGAACGACAAGGCCCGGGCTCCATGCGACCCGGCCCCCGATTTCAAGCGCAGCCATCCCCGTGTAGTGCATGACGGCGATTCCGCCGCCGACGATCATGCCGCCGACTGCGGCGGAATAGGGCCAGCTCGTCAAGACGGCGACCGACAGTCCGAGAGCCGTCGCGCCAATCGCCCCGACCAGCGACAGGAGCGTGACTGATACGTCATAGGCCGCCGGGAGGCCGGGGGAATACGCCGACATTGCGATAAAGTGCGTCGTCCAAACGCCGAATCCACCCGCGACTGCAGCGACGCTTACCCACACGCCTCGCAATGGACCGGAGACGCCGTGCGCGTGATGCGCGAGAGTGAGCGCGGCGAACGACGCCGCCAGGCAGACAAGGGTTGCTAGAGCGACGAGGGGAAGGCCGTGCTCGGCCGCAAGCCGTTCGTATATTGTAAACATGACGCGAGACGGATTTCGCTGGTGCAGGAGCCGCGCCGCCATGGAAGCCCCCTTGGCCTGTCAAATTTGTAAACGGAGCATTAGGCGATTGAGATTCCCCAAAAAAATCAATTTCACGATTAATGAGGACTTATTCCCCCGCCTTGTCTTGCGCGTGCTCTAGGCTTGGACGACGGCGACGGTTCGCCGCGAAGAATCTTTTTGCGCAGCGGAACGAGATGCGGAGACGCCAGCTCTGAATTGGCGGCCGGTCCGAGCTTTCCCCGAGCGGGGCTCTCCGCATTCGCCCCGATCACATCCAAGACCGGTTCAGCCCCATGACTTTAGTTGCGTGAAACGCGCAAATTTCTTTGCATAGTGTCGATCCATGCGCAGCAGAATGTCGCGCAGAAAAGCGACGCCCTCGGCAAGATAGGGTCCCTTGTTCAACATGACGCATTCGGCGCGCTGAGCCATGGCGGCGTCCGTCGTCTCCGCGCGGTTCAGCACGCCCTCGTGCACGAACTGGTCGAGCACCTGCGTCGCCCAAATCACCGGAACGTGCGCGGCTTCGCACAGCCACAGCATCTCCTCCTGAATTTCGGAGAGCCGCGCGAAGCCGAGCTCAACTGCGAGATCGCCGCGCGCGATCATGACCGCCGTGGGATGCCGTCGCGCCGAGGCGACGATCAGCCGAGGGAGATTGTGCACGGCGAGCGGCGTCTCGATCTTCAGCACGAGCGGCTGAGGCGCCCTGCCCCGGCGGCGCTTGGTGAGCTCGTCCTGCAGCCGCTCGACGTCTTGCGGCGTCTGGACGAAGGAATAGCCGACGAGATCCGCCTGCGCGGCCACGAAGTCGAGGTCCGCAAGATCCTTGGCCGTCAAGGGAGAAATTTTGAGATCGGTCGAGGGGAAATTCAGCCCTTTTTCCGGCTTCAGCCGATGTCCCTTCGAACGCGCGCAGGTGATCTCGATCTCCGTTTCGCCGGGCGCCTTGGCGACGACCTGCGCGCCGATCTTGCCGTCGTTGATCCACAGCGGCGCGCCGATCTCGAGCGTGTCGACGAGCTCGGGAAAGCTCGGCTGGATCGCGACGGCGCCGCGCCGAGGCGCGTCCAGGTCGACGACGAGCAGCAGGCGGTCGCCGACATGCGCCCGGTATTTCGGCGCCGCGCGCAGCTTCTCGATCCGGCACTTGGGGCCGGCGACGTCCATCAGGACGGGGCATGCGCGACCGGCCTCGTTCGCGGCGAGTTTCACATTGGCGATCATCCGCGCCCAGGCGTCGGCGCCGTCATGCGCGCAATTTATGCGCGCGCAATCCATGCCGGCCTCAATGAGACGCTTTGCGAGCGCCGGATCGCCGGCGGCTTCGCTCGGCAGCGTCGCCATGATGTGCGTGTGCGGATCGCCGGATTTCGAGCCGAAAATGCGTTCGCTTGCGGCAACGAGCGCGTCCTCGCCCGCGCGCATCGCTTGCGGCGCGGGATAGGGCGCGTCGCTCTCGCCGTTCAGACGGCGCAGCGTGCCGAGGAGCGCCTCTAGCGCGGCGCCAACCTTGGCCTCGCTGCGCCCAAGCGAGGAGAGGCCGAAGGTCGCGAGACGGCGCTGCAACGGGCTCAGATCGCGGCGGCGCAGGGCGAGATAATCCCCGAGATTGCGGGCCTCATGCGCGAAATCGCCGAGCGCCCCTACGCCGCCCCACTCCTCGACGAGCGCAGCGCTCTCGCGCGCCAAATCGTCCCGCAAGGCCGAGACCTGCGCCAAGAGCTCGCGCAGCTCGCCGTGAACGTCCCTCAAAACCTCTCCACTGTGCATTTGCCCCGCCATTCCTGCTGTTTCCTTATTTCATTATGACGGGGATGTAACAATTTCCCGACAGCCGACGTCCCCGGCCTGTCAATGCGGGTTGTCAGGCGGCGGCGCGGTGTGCGAAAGCATTGCGCGCCCCAGCGAGCAGCTTTGGAAAACTTCAAGATGTCCGACGATCCGAGAAAACTCCTGCGTGAAATGTTCGACGCCGCCGTCGGCGCGGCCTCGCCCGCCCGCTGCGTGCCGGCGCATCTGCCGGTTCCGCCTAAAGGTCGCACGATCGTCGTCGGCGCAGGCAAGGCCGCCGCCGCGATGGCCGCCGCCGTCGAAGAGCATTACAAGGGCGTGGTCGAGGGGCTGATCGTCACCCGATACGAACATGGGGCGCTGACGAAACATATCGAGGTCGTCGAGGCGTCCCACCCCGTGCCGGACGCAGCCGGACGCGAGGCCGCCGCGCGCGTGCTCGCCAAGGTTCAGGGCTTGACCAGCAACGACCTCGTGCTGGCGCTGATCTCGGGCGGCGGCTCGGCGCTGCTCGCGCTGCCGGCGCCGGGCGTATCGCTCGAGGAAAAGCAGATCGTCAACAAGGCGCTCTTGAAGAGCGGCGCCACCATCTCCGAGATGAACTGCGTGCGCAAGCACCTGTCGGCGATCAAGGGCGGGCGGCTCGCTCGCGCGGCGGCGCCGGCGCGCGTCGTGGCGCTGATGATTTCCGACGTGCCAGGCGACGATCTCTCGGTCATCGCCTCCGGCCCGACCGTGCCGGATGCGACGACCCGCGAGGAGGCGCTCGCGGTCATCGCCAAATACAAGATCGACGCGCCGGCGGCGGTGCTCGCACATCTGAACAGCCCCGACTGCGAGACTCCAAAGCCCGGCGATCCGATCTTCTCGAAGGTCGAGAACATTCTCATCGCGACGCCGCAAGGCTCGCTCGACGCCGCCGCCGCGGTCGCGCGCAAGGCGGGCTTCACGCCCTGCATCCTCGGGGACCTCGAAGGCGAGTCGCGCGACGTTGCGCTGGTGCACGCAGGCATAGCGAAGCAAATGGCGCTGCACGGCCAGCCGTTTGAGCCACCCTGCGCAATCATCTCGGGCGGCGAGACGACGGTCACGGTGCGCGGCAACGGCAAGGGTGGGCGCGACGCCGAGTTTCTGCTCGGGCTGACGCTGGCCCTTGAAGGTTTCGGCGGCGTCAGCGCGATCGCCTGCGACACCGACGGCATCGACGGCAGCGAGGACAACGCCGGCGCGATCATGACCGCCGACAGCTTCGCGCGCGCCCAGAAATTGGGGGTCGATCTCAAGGCGCTCTTCGCCGACAATGACGCCTATACGGCGTTCGAGAAGCTCGGAGACCTCGTCGTCACCGGCCCGACGCGCACAAATGTCAATGATTTCCGGGTCATCCTGGTACCGAAGCGGGCGTAAGGTTCCCCTTTATCATGAAATGCGCTAGGGATGCGCGACGCGCGCACCCCGCATCGGCACCGGAACGCCCCCAAAATGTCGCCTAGCGCCACGCTTGCGTGGGAAATCCTCACAATATTCTGGATCAATATTCTGCTTTCTGGCGACAACGCCGTGCTGATCGCGCTCGCTTGCCGGCGGCTGCCGGATCATCAGCGCCGGCTCGGAGTTGTGCTCGGCGCGGCGGGCGGCGTGATCCTGCGGATCGGATTCACGCTGGTGATCGTGCAGGCGATGGCGACGCCTTTCGTGCGCCTCTTTGGCGGCGCGCTGCTGCTCTACGTCGCCATCAAGCTGCCGATCGAGAGCGAGGCCGCGAAAGAGGTCGAGGCCAAGCCCCACTTGTGGTCCGCGGTCGCGACGATCGTCGCCGCCGACGCCATCATGTCCCTAGACAATGTGATCGCCATCGCCGCCGCGGCGCACGGCTCGATGACGCTGATCATCTTCGGCCTCGCGCTTTCCGTGCCGATCATCATGTTCGGCGCCGGCCTGCTGCTCGCGCTGTTCCGGCGCTTCCCCATCCTGATGTGGGGCGGGGCGCTTCTTCTCGGTTGGGTCGCCGGCGAGCTGTGCGCGAGCGACGCCTTCTGGCAAATCCGTGGAGTCGCGGCGGAAGCCTTTGCGGGGTGGTTCGGCGGCGCTGGCGCGGTCATCGTTCTCGCGGTCGCCGGCTCGTTGGAGTTCACACGCGCGAAAGATGCGCGATAGGTAGGGGGGCATGTCGAGACGCGATCTCGGTCGGCGAACAGGCTGAACCCGTACGCATAAATATTTCAATGCCTTTTATCGCATTGGCGTTTGCCGGGCGCGAGCTTCTTTTGCTCTCGATTCGTCGAGTCGCAAGGGCTCATAATGAGGAAAACCCGCAGGAGTTCGTCACATGACGTTCGGCGGGCATCCTGCCCCCGAAGAGCTTAAGGTAATTGCGACGGCCTTCGGCTTCTTCGTCTTCGTCGTGATGTCGCTGACCTGGGTTCCCGAGCTAATCAGCGGCGCGGAAACTATCAAGCTCGTCGCCCAGACCCCCTCAGCATGGCCAAGTAGCCGGCCTTGTGACGCGGCGCCCTTTCGCTCATCGCGCGAAGGGCGGGCGAAAAAGCGTGTCGAGCGACTGCGAAGAATGGAGCTTCGACACGATATTTGCGTCGGACTATAACGTTGCGCTATAATAAAACCAATTGGACGAGCGTCGCAGCGGAAAAAATTTTTTCCCGGCGCCGCCAGAGTGTCGCGACGAAACCGCGACACTCTACCGACAGATGGGCGAGTTGGCTCAAGCATCGCCGCCGCCGCGCGGTTTGCGCCCGCTGTCGCCCTACCGTATCGGCCTGGGCCAGGCTGAGAAAATCGCCCTCACGCACTGTATTTGATTGACCGTGCTCGTTAGGCGCTCAGGGCGGAACGGCCCTATCCAAATGTGTAGCCTGCGGGCGGGCCGCCTCTCCCATGCTTTTCGCAAGCGCCGCCGTTTGCGGGGTTTTGTCCAACGAACAGGGAAACACGCGCCGGCATCGCAATTGACCAGTTTTGCGGGGGTCTTTCGGCGCTTCACCCCTCTTGACGCGCAAATTCGATTGCCCTCATAGCTGCGCGGTCTTGTCAGCTTGAAGGCCAAGATCGGACTCCTTAGGGTCGCGACCGCGCTTCGCCGTGACGTTCAACGCGGCGGCACGGCGCATGGCCTAACGGATGCGCGAAAACGAAAAATGTGAAAGGCGTCGCGTTATGCGGGCCGCAAAGGGAGCA
>Ga0187782_10004289_pt1 | contig 10689 bp, 11 predicted proteins | sample 0715_SJ02_MP15_2_FD_132454 | JGI IMG/M metagenome (GOLD analysis project Ga0187782, IMG submission 132454) | Tropical peat soil microbial communities from peatlands in Department of Meta, Colombia - 0715_SJ02_MP15_20_MG | ecosystem: Environmental > Terrestrial > Soil > Wetlands > Peat | place...
AAATTGCAGCCCCGATCCTTTTTCTCTGCACTCCACACGCCGGTTTTATTACCGGCGAAATTTTCAACGTGAACGGTGGGGCAGTTCTGGTGGGCTGATCGCCGATCAACTGTGACCTAACAGGAAGAACCAGTTCCCGGTTCTCAGATTCGCTACAATCGAATGAATCAGCGATGAGATACGTATTCTTAGTTCTTCTGCTGGCCGGTGTCAGCCTTGCGCAGGAAACTCCGCCTGCAGGCACGCCGGTCCCGACTGACCAGGAAAATGCGAACAAGGCGAAGGCCCTGATCGGCCAGATGATTGAAGCCCTGGGTGGCCAGGCCTACATGACCATTCAAGACATCAGCCAGGAGGGCCGGACCTACGCTTTTCATCACGGACAGCCGGAAGGGGTGGGAGTTCTTTTCTGGCGTTTCTACAGATACCCTGACAAAGACCGCGTAGAGCTTACGAAAAAACGCGATGTCATCTACATCTATCGAGGCGATGAAGGCTTCGAGGTCACATACAAAGGTACGCGCGCTGACGATCTAAAGGCGGTCAGCGATTATCTGCGACGGCGACAGTTCTCCCTCGACTGGGTCTTGCGCAAATGGCTGAATGAGCCGGGTATCGCGCTGTTTTACGAGGGAAGCACAGTGGCCGCGCAGAAGGATACGCAGCAGGTCACGATCATGAACGCCCGCGACCAGGGCGTCACGTTGAACATAGACTCCAACACACATCTGCCGGTGAAGAAGAGCTTTTCCTGGCGCGATCCAACCGACAAGCAGCGCAATATCGAAGAAGAAGTCTATGATAACTACCGGCCGGTGCAGGGCATTATGACGCCGTTCAGCGTCACTCGCTTCTACAACGGAGACATGTCCAACGAGCGCTTCATCAATACGGTCACTTACAACAAGGGGCTGAGTGATTCCCTTTTTGAAGCCAGCATCACCTACGATCCCAGTAAGCAGCCGCTCAAAAGATAAGTTCAGATTCGACCGGCAGTGTCGGACAAACGGCCCTTAAGTGTGGCTATTTCGCCACACCCGGAAAGAGAGAACTGCCGATAAACTATTCATATACAGAGAGTAGTGGATCGCAAGACTGAGACACGAACAGACAATTCGTTCGGTGGTGGAGTGCGCCGGGTTCGGTTTGCATAGCGGGGCTCCGGTCAAGATGCGAATCCTGCCAGCGCCAGCGGGGTCAGGCATCGTTTTTCGCCGGGTTGATCTCGATGGCTTTGAAGTGGAGGCCATCAGCCGGAACGTGGCGCGCGTCAGCTATGCCACGAGTTTGATGAAAAAAGGTGTTCTGATCTCGACTACTGAGCATGTGCTTTCAGCTTTCATTGGAACCGGGATCGATAACGCCATCGTCGAGCTTGATAACCTGGAACTCCCCATCCTGGATGGCAGTGCCCAGCCTTTTGTTGCGCTGATCCAAAAGGCGGGAATCCGCAAACAGCGCCGCCCGCGGACTTACCTGAAGATTCTGCGTGACCTGGAATTGAGAGAGGGCAATAAATTCATGGCTGTATATCCGGCGGAAAGCTACTGCGTGTCTTACACGATCAATTTTCCGCATCCACTGATTGGAAAAGAGACTTTCACGCTGGAACTTCAGGACGGAGAATATCTGCGCGAAATCGCGCCCGCCCGCACTTTTGGGGCTCGAGAGGATGAACGAGCCATGAGGAATATGGGCCTGATTCGCGGGGCGTCGTGGGAAAACTGCATTGTGCTCAGCGGCAGCGGCGTCGAGAATCCGCCTTTACGCTTCAAGGACGAATTCGTTCGGCATAAGGTTTTGGATCTGATTGGCGATCTGGCACTGCTGGGCAAGCAGATTCTGGGCAATGTGGTCGCCGACCGGGCGGGCCACGCCATGCACACCGCATTAGTTTCCCGCTTGCTACGCGACAAGAGCCTTTGGGAAGAAACTACAGTGGGAGATCAGGAAATGAGGTCTGCCCTGGCAGCAGCCGCCGGTTCCAGGGTGCGGCAATTTGTCTAGCCTGCTTCTTTAATCCGCCGGCTCAGGCGTGAAATCCGCCGAATTCCAGAATGAATCTTCCTGAACAAGTTTTTCCAGTTCTGCGCGAGCATGAGCGGCGAGCCGGGCCGCAAAATCTTTAGCGGACTGCTGATGTTCTGGCGTCAACTCCGCAACACGTTGCGCCAGTAGCGGAGCATCGGCCTCCAGCATTTCCACAAGCCGTTGGGTGCGGGCGATTTTGGCGGTCATCGAAGCCATCGGGAACCTAAAGTCTCAAGCTGACCCGATCCCTGCCACAAGTCTTAAGCTGGGTACCACGCGAGTTTTCTACTGGAAACCGGAAACCAGAAACTGGAAACTGATTCGTGCACAAAATTGTCTATCTTTCGCTGGGATCTAACGTTGGCGACCGGGCGGCGAATCTGAATTCAGCCCTTGAACGGCTGGGCGATCTGGGCACGATCGAAAAAGTTTCGAGTTTATATGAGACCGAACCCGTGGAATTCACCGCGCAACCCTGGTTTCTGAACTGCGCGGTCAAGCTCGACACAGAGAAAATGCCCAAACAACTGCTGGCGGGAATTCTCGATCTCGAAAGGGAAATGGGCCGGCGCCGTACGCAGAAGAAAGGTCCGCGAGCGATTGACATTGACATTCTGCTGTTCGGGAATTCGATCATCGAAACCAAAGGCTTGACGGTGCCGCATCCGGCGATGCACCAACGGCGCTTTGTCCTTGAGCCTCTGGCGGAAATCGCGCCCGAAGTGCGCCATCCCGTATTCAAACGAACCGTCCGCGAATTGCACGATGCTCTGCCGCCGGGGCAAGCAGTACGCAAAATAAACCACGGCTAGTCATATAGGGCGCAGCCTGACGGAATTAGGCTTCAAGAGCTTTCTTCGCGAACTTTGCGAATTCATTGCGTTCTTTGCGGTGAAAAGCTCTTAACCGCGAAGAACGCGAAGCACCGCAAAGCCCTCAAAGGCATTCCGCCGGACATCGACCTTCCGTACCCTAGGAAAGTGCCCGCCGGCGCGAGAGCATAGAAGCTCGGAAGTCGCCTGGCCCATGCTCCCCCTTGCCGGCGCCGAAGTCCCAAGCCAATGGCGGAGAGCAACCCACAAGTGCAGGAGGAGCCGGTCTGCAGCGCCTGGCAGAAAGCGGTCCAGGCTTTCCTCGGAATCTTCCTGCTGGCTACAGTCGCTCTGGTTGCGCGCTATTACCCGGCAACCACCAAAAATGATCTGCAAGACCAGGTGCAAGCGCTCAAACATGAGGTTCAGCAACTGAAGCAGGAACAAGCGATGCCTTCCCTGGTGCTGAATCGCTACCGGGACTCCATTTGCTACATCTTTGGCGTATATCACGTCGGATTCGAGGGCCGGACGCCTGAGCTGCGCGCCCGCGTTTCAGGAACCGGTTTTGTGGTTGCCGACGGATTGCTGGCAACCAATCGCCACGTGGCTGAGCCGTGGTTCCAGGATCCGGATTCGGCGGTCCTGATTCGCCAAGGCGCCACGCCCCACCTTGAGAAATTGCTGGCTTTTTTCCCGGGATTCGCCCAACCGATCAACATCACTCCGGCGGTTTTTTCGGCGGAGGGAGATTTGGCGGTCTTGCACATCGAAGATATACAAGCTGTGCGCCAGCTTCGACCTTTACCGCTGGCGGCGGCTCCGCCAAACGCCGGAGAACTGGTATCCGTCGTGGGCTATCCGATGGGAGTGTTGGGAATGGTGGCGAAGTCTCCGCCGGCAGTGTATGAAAGGCTGGCTTTCCGCCACGATGATCAAAATGCAGCCAGCGAACTGGCTGCCTTGTCTCTCATTCGTCCCTCAGCGACTTGTGGACACCTGGGAGATGTTGTCGGGGATAAGCTCATCTACGATGCGCCGACAGCCCATGGAGCCAGCGGAGGTCCAGTCTTTGATTCGCAAGGAGAAGTCATCGGAGTGAATGCGGCGTACCTCGATGGCTTTTCTGGCGGGACTCTGGGGGTTTCTGTGCGAGCTTTGAAACCGCTGATCGTGTCAGCGCAGAGCCAACAGCGTTAGGCCGTTCCCGCCTTGCGGCGTCTTCGTATCCAGCCCGGTTCCAATACGTGCTCTTCTTCCAACCGGCGCAGCCGCGCCGCCATAATCCCCGGCCGGCCCAGATAACCGACCACCTGACCGGGATCGCCGCGATCCACCACCGGCAAACGCCCGATGTTGTTGCGCAGCATCTTAGCCGATGCGTCATGTAACAACTCATCGGCATAAGTCACGATCACGTTTCGGGTTCCGGCATCGAGCACAGACATGGAGCCGGTCGGATCTTTGTCAAGGGCACGCATGACGTCTCCTCGAGTGATGATCCCTGCCAGTTTTCCATCGGTGTCCAAAATGACCATACCCTGATGCCGGCTAACGCCAGGGTCACGGCGAGCGATGCGATCGGTAAGTTCGCTATTGCGCATTTCGGCGGGCAAGGTAGGGACATGCCTATCCATAGTTGCCGCGACCATCATCTGCTGCAGGACGTCGGCTTCGTAATCCTGATGGATGTGCAGGCCGCGCCGTGCCAGTTTCTCGGTCATGATCGAGGCGCGGGGCATCAGCAACATGGCAATGCCATCCGCGATTACGCTCACCAGCATCAGCGGCAGCACCGAGTTGTAGTCACGCGTGATTTCGAAAGCAAAAATGATGAATGAAAATGTCGCGCGAGAGGCGGAACCGAAGACTGCTCCCATTGCAACCAGGGCAAAAGCTCCCGCGGATAGGTTAGCGGCGGGGAAGATGCGGTCTATAGTCATGGCGAACACCCCGCCCATAGCCGCACTCGACATGAACATCGGCGCCAGCAATCCTCCCGAGGTCCCTGAGCCGAGAGAGATCACCAGGGCGATGGCTTTCGCGACCATGACCACCAGCAGCAGTTTCCACGCGAGATTGGCATTCAGGATGTCACCGATCGTGTCATAACCTACACCCAGAACGCGTGGAACGAAGTAGCCGATGATCCCAAGCCCAAGCGCGCCGATGGCGGGCCACCAAAGTTCATCGACCGGCAGCTTCTCGAATTGATCTTCCGTCCAGTAGAGAAGTTTGGTGAAACCGACGGCGGCCAGTCCGCACAGAACACCAAGGGTCAGGTAAAACGGAAGGGCGCGCGGGACTCCGAAATCCATAGCCGCGACTTTGAACATGGGCCCGGCGCCCAGAAGTTGCATGTGCACCGCGGTGGCCAGCGTGCTGGCGATCACCAGGGGGATAAACGATCTGGCCTTAAATTCAAACAGGAGAAGTTCGATTGCGAGAATTACGCCGGCAATGGGAGTGTTAAAAGTGGCGGACATGCCCGCGGCTGCGCCACACGCCAGCAAAGCCCGGCGTTCGGAAGCGGTGGTGTGAAACGCCTGTCCGACCAGGGATCCGAACGCGCCGCCAGTTTGGATGATCGGGCCTTCCGCGCCAAACGGCCCTCCAGTGCCGATGGCAATCGCGGCGGAGAGTGGCTTGAGGATCGCAACTCGCGGCTGAATGCGGCTACGATTTACCATCACGGCTTCCATGGCTTCCGGGATGCCGTGCCCCTTGATCTTTTCTGTTCCAAATTTCGCCATGAAACCGACGATGATGCCGCCGATGACGGGGATTGGGATCACCCACAGGCCGAGATGATTGTGCCGCGCGCTTATGAATTCTGCGACGAAACGGTGAAAGAAAAAAATGTTGGTGAACAGCCCGATGAGCTTGTAAAGAACGTAGGCGATCAGGCCGGCAATCAGGCCAATCCCCGCCGCCAGAAAGGACATGAGCACCATGCGGAACTGCGCAGGCTCGGCGGCCGTGACGTCGGCGACTTGAGCGCCAGTGGCGCCGATTGTTACCGGCGGAGGACTGCTGGTAGTGGAGGCTTCACGCATGTTCAGGAGTCTCTCCGGGCGTGGCGGGAAGTGGATTTGGTGGCAGAGCCATGGATGTTCTTGCTCATTTGGATGGCGTGGCGCAGTGCCGCGACCAGCGCGGGGCCCTGGGTACGCAGCTCGGCACGATGATGCAAAGAAAGTTCCTTCAGGACTCTTTCTCCTTTGGGAGTAAGCGACAGCAAGACTTCGCGCCGGTCTTCGCCGCCGCGCTCGCGGCGGACGTAGCCGCCGGATGACAGGCGGTTTACCAACTCAACCGTGCTGTGATGCTGAATCTGCAGCCGCTCGGCCAGTTCACCGATACGAGGGCGTACGTCTTCCGGCAGGCCTTTAATCGCCAGCATGAGCTGGTGCTGGCGGGGCTCCAGGCCGGCCCTGCGGGCAGCCTTCTCGCTGAAATGAAGAAACCGTCGAATCTGATAGCGCAATTCCGCCAATGATTGATAATCAGCCACGGTGAGCGTTTTTTCCATGCCGCGGATTATATCGTATCGAGACCATTTCTCTATTTGATCGTATCACGATATAGTGTGGCGTGAGAAGCTGTCAGAAATGAATGGTGTGCTAATTTCGAGTTGCCTTACGAGCTTGGCGACTCCTCTGTGTCCTTTGCGGGGAAAAGCTCTTAACCGCGAGGATCGCAAAGCACCGCCAAGGGCGATATCCAGCCACTATTGCCGCACCAGGCGCCGGCCGACGATTTCGTACTTGCCCTCGAGCACGACGTTGATAGCGTCGGTATAAGCGATATGTTCCTGTTCAAGAATGCGACCCGCCAAAGTGTGCTCGGTATCGGTATCGAGCACCGGAATTGCCCGCTGCACGATGATCGGCCCGTGATCGAGTTCCTCGTCGACGAAGTGCACGGTGCATCCTGAGACCTTTACGCCATACGCGAACGCTTGCTGCTGCGCTTCCAGGCCGGGAAAAGCGGGCAGCAATGAAGGATGAATATTGAGAATTTTCCCAGGAAACTGGCGCACAAACCACGGCGAGAGCAGCCGCATGTATCCGGCCAGGCAGACCAGGTCGACTTTATGTTCCTGCAGAGCCGCGACTACTTCGTGATCGTGTTCTTTGCGTTCCTTGCCTTTGGATGGAATCAGCCTTGACTTCAGGCCGAGCTTTCGCGCGGTTTCCAGCCCGCCCGCATCCGCGCGGTTCGAGATCACTATCGCGATACGCGCGTGGGGAATCTTCCCCGCAGCGATATTTCTGGCGATGGCTTCAAAATTCGAGCCGCGGCCCGAAAGCAAGATCCCCAGATTTTTCATCAGCGCAATTCTAGTCCACCACAGAGGCACGGAGGCACAGAGAGAAGCTCGGGCAAGTAATTCTGAGTTCCACATCCCACATTCTGAATCTCTCTGTGCCTCTGTGGCGGATATTTCGCGGTTTGCTACCATCGGTCAGGCTTCGCTATAGTTTTCTTTCAGAAATGTATAGAGATTTCCAGGCCGTGGATCGCTGGACGAAGAGGGAAGTGCACTGCATCTATCAGGCGTTGATTGTCGCGGTGGCCACGCGCCACGCGGATGCCGTGGACATTAAATTTCTCGTCGATGGTCGTCCGGTGTGGATAGCCTTGCCCCTTCCCGCCTGGGTTGAATACCGGCAGCGCACGGGCAAAGTGATCACGGATCCGCTGGCTATCGAGATCGCCGGACATTATCTGAAAACCACGCTCGAATCCGGCGATGGAGTCGGACAAGAAATGTACTCGCTCACGGTGCCGCAAACCCTAGCACATCTGGAAGCCGTGGTCAGTGAAGAAGCTGGAGCGCCGAGCTCGATGGCTTCCTGATCTGCGTTCGTCAGTGCTTGTCGCTCCGGGGTAGTCCCACACTCTGATTTCTTGCCGGCGTCATTCCGAAGCCCCGCGCTTTCACCATCGGGGCGAGGAATCTCGCGCGGAGGCTCAAAATCCTGTGCCAACCAACGCGAGATCCCTCGCTCCGCCCGAGGAACGGCTTCGCTCGGGATGACGCCACCGAGCCCTGGGAATGCGCGAACAACTCAAACTATGCACTGCCCGCTCCTGCGGCCATTGTCAATTTTGATCAGAAAGAGGGACAATATTAGGTCGTCTTACGACGTGCGCGACAGGGCCGCCGCATAGCGGGATTTACGCGTCCTAAGAATGTTGCCGTCGAGGGCAGATCGTTGCCCGGCGTTGCACTTCTGCCTGCCCAGCATGGCTCAGCATCGCGTTCGGTCAGGAGACTCTTTTTATGTCCACCACCCTCACAATGGAAGTCGGGACCGCGCCCAGCGGCAACAAACGGCTTACGGAATGGGTCGAAGAAATAGCGCAAATGTGCCGCCCCGATCGCGTGCGCTGGTGCGACGGATCGCCGGAAGAATATGACGACATGGTCCGGATCATGACCTTGTCGGGGGTCGCCATACCTTTAAACCCGTCCAAACGCCCCGACAGCATCCTGGTGCGCTCCGACCCGGGTGATGTTGCCCGCGTAGAAGATCGAACCTTTATCTGCTCGCAAAACAAAGACGACGCTGGGCCAACCAATAACTGGGAAGATCCCGCGCAAATGAAGGAAACCCTGAGAAAACTGTACGCGGGATCAATGACGGGTCGCACCATGTACGTGATTCCGTACAGCATGGGACCGATTGGATCGCCCATCGCAAAGATCGGGGTCGAGATCAGCGATTCACCGTATGTAGTCGCCAATATGCACATGATGGCGCGAATCGGCAGGCGAGTTCTCAAAGTGCTTGGAAACGACGGCGAATTTGTGCGGGGTCTGCATTCGATTGGAGCGCCGCTCGGACCCAACGACCAGGATTCGACCTGGCCGTGCAATTCCGAATTCAAGTACATCACTCATTTTCCGGAAACGCGCGAGATCTGGTCGTACGGCTCCGGCTACGGGGGCAATGCGCTGCTGGGCAAGAAGTGCCACGCGCTGCGCATCGCCTCGGTGCAGGCGCGGGATGAAGGCTGGATGGCTGAGCACATGTTGATTCTTAAGCTGGTCAGCCCGTCCGGCGAGGCCAAGTACATCACGGGAGCGTTTCCATCGGCTTGCGGAAAGACGAATCTCGCGATGCTGATTCCGACCATCCCCGGCTGGAAGGTAGAGACCATTGGTGATGACATCGCCTGGATGAAATTCGGATCAGATGGACGTCTGTACGCGATCAATCCCGAAGCGGGTTTCTTTGGCGTGGCGCCGGGGACCAGCATGAAATCCAACGCCAATGCGATGTTGAGCGTGACCCGCAACTCGATCTTTACCAACTGCGCGGTGACCAAGGACGGCGACGTGTGGTGGGAGGGCATGACGGCAGACAAGCCCTCAGAATTGATCGATTGGTTGCGGCGCCCGTGGACGCCCGCCTCCGGTCGCAAAGCCGCACATCCCAACGCTCGCTTTACGACGCCTGCGAAACAGTGTCCGGTGATTGCACCAGAGTGGGAGGATCCCAAGGGGGTGCCGATCGACGCAATTCTTTTCGGCGGTCGCCGCGCCGGAGTAGTTCCATTGGTGACCGAATCGTTCAACTGGCAGCACGGAACATTTCTGGGGGCGACGGCGAGCAGCGAGACGACTGCGGCCATCGTCGGCAAAGTCGGACAGTTGCGGCGCGATCCCATGGCCATGCTGCCATTCTGCGGTTATCACATGGGAGATTATTTCGCGCACTGGCTGGAAATCGGTCAGCACGCGGGCGCCAGATTGCCGAAGATTTTCTACGTGAACTGGTTTCGTCAGGATGAAAACGGGAAATTCTTGTGGCCCGGCTATGGCGAGAACAGCCGCGTGTTGAAGTGGGTTTTCGAGCGCTGTGATAACAAGGTTCACGCGGAGGAAACGCCCATCGGGCGGGTTCCCAACCCTGCGAACCTCGATACCAGGGGCCTGGACCTCTCCGCCGATAAGATTGCCAAACTGCTGAGCGTTGATGTCGACGGATGGCTGGCGGAAGTGCCGCGTATTAAAGAACACTTTGCCAAGTTCGGCGACCGGCTGCCGCAAGGCATGCGCGACGAAGTCGTCGCCCTGGAGCAACGGTTGAAAACAGCCAGGAAGTGACGCAGGCGGAGGCGTCCTCCCGGGCAACACGCGCTATAGCTTGTCTCGGATTCCGACGACGCCCATCATCCTTCCAGTCACGCCTTTTTCGGCGCGGTGGGAAAACAGCGCGTCCGTCCGGCAACAGGTACACAGCTCTGATACAGCAATGTTTTTCGCGGGTACGCCTGCATCCATGAGTTGACGCCGATTCGCCTCCACCAAGTCCAGGAAAATCTTGGGCGGCACGCTGCCGTGGCCGGGAGGCCGGGCGCTGAGGAATAACAACGGATATTTCTCCCGTATCGCGTCCGACTCCTTCACCTCTCTAAATAGACCAGCCGCATAGGCAAACTGCGATTCGAATTTTTCGCGCACCTCCGTTCCGACCTCATAGCAGCAGCTATGAATTCCGGGCCCGATGGCGGCTTTGAGATCCCGAGGGTCACTGCCGAAGCAGCGCCGCATCTCGCCTACTCCTTTTTCGGCAATTCTCTTTAGCGTGCCGCGCCACCCCGCGTGGAAGACGCCGACGGCGCGCCGTTTGGGATCAACCAGAATGAGTGGTAAGCAGTCCGCGGTCTGGACCGCCAGCAGAATCTCGGGTGTGCGGCTAATCAGGCCGTCACCCACGAGTTGATGCTCCGGCCGGGAATCAACGCAATGAATGAGATCAGAATGAACTTGACGTAGCGTGATGAGCGGCCACGGCTTCTTACCGGCAATTGCGCCGAGCTGCCGGAGGAG
>Ga0187782_10004290_pt1 | contig 10689 bp, 10 predicted proteins | sample 0715_SJ02_MP15_2_FD_132454 | JGI IMG/M metagenome (GOLD analysis project Ga0187782, IMG submission 132454) | Tropical peat soil microbial communities from peatlands in Department of Meta, Colombia - 0715_SJ02_MP15_20_MG | ecosystem: Environmental > Terrestrial > Soil > Wetlands > Peat | place...
GAATTGCGGCGGTTCGAAAGCTTCCGCTTGACGCTTGCAAACGGCCTCCGGTAGCCTTAGCGGCCACTGAAAAATGCTGACGAATCAAAGACGAATATTGGTGGAGTGGGGGGATTGCGATCCCGCGGGAATCGTTTATTACCCGAGGTACCTGGCATGGTTTGACGACTGCACTTCGGCGCTCTTTGCCTGGGCGGGCTTGCCGATTCAAACGCTTTTCAAGTCTCACGGGATTGTTGGGGTGCCACTCGTTGATGTGAAGGCGCGGTTCCTGGCGCCGTCCACGTACGGCGATGAGCTGCTGGCGGAGTCTACGGTAACGGAATTCCGCGGAAGCAGCTTTGTCGTGCGGCATCATTTTTTCAAGGAGAAGGCGCTGGCGGTCGAGGGGTACGAGATTCGAGTCTGGACGGGGACAGACCCGAAGGACCCAGAGAAGCTGAAATCCCAGAAGCTGCCGCGCGATGTGATTGAACGGTTTACAAGTCCCCCTGCCCCGGCTCCCCCCGCTTGATTTGGCCGCTTTCCCGCATTGGGAAACACGAAGCACACGACGTCTTAAATCCCGAAAAAATGTTCGATTAGAAATGGCGCCGCTCCTTTGTTTTGAATGAGTTACAGCGATTTCTAATCGTTATCATGTTCGATTAGCCGCCTTCGCCTGCAAGACAGCTACGGCGGCCGGGGAAGGGCGCTGACGATTTTCGGAAATGGCGGTTTTGTTGCGATTAGAAAAATGACAATTCCTTTGATTGCAGGCACTTGACTCGAAACTTGAACTGGCCACTGTTGCGATTAGAAATTCCGAGGTGAGGCTGATTTCAGGATGCACAGTCGGTGGAAGGAGAACGAACCCTTGACCCTTTCCCCGCTCCCCAATTCCCTTCCGCGCCCTCATCGCAGAAAGCCCCCAATTTAGCTTGGCAAATCGGGAAGAGTATAGCCACTGGCCAAAGGTACAGGTTTAGTTCAGGGCGAATTGCAAACGGCGAGTCAGCGAATCAGTTGCCGAGGGAGGCGGTGGTGACGCGATGGGGCAGGCTCGAGCGAATGAGCGAGTCTATTTGGGTCCAGACTTTGGGATCACATTCAATCTGGGTGTGAGACTTCACGAAATAGCGATCCCACCAGGGATATTTCTCGCAGGTCAGCGTGCTGCCTTTATAGTCGAAGCGAAAATTTCCGATGATTTGAGTTCGCGCGGGATCGGCGGCGCGAATCTCGGCGCGGCTGTGAAGGATTCCGCCGGACTGATAAAAATTTGCAGCCTGACGCACGTTCGCAGGAATTAAGGAGTCATTCTGGCCTCGTTTGCCGACGCTATCCACCTGAATGGTAAGCTGAATGGGCACGCCCTCTTTTTCCAACTGACGCGCGAGGTTGACGGTCTCCGAGGCGCCCCAGCTATGACCGTAGATGATGATGCGGGCGTTTTTCTTTTCCTCGGGCGAGAGCGAGCCATCGTGGTCGGTATCGAGAAGTTTCAAAATTTCCTGATGGGCGAGTTCGGCGTGATGATTCTCGAAGGCTTCGGCGACAACATCGGCCGGGTAGTCCCTGCAAAGTTGAGCGGCGAGCTGAACCTCTGAATGAAAGAGGCTCGTGTGGCTGACGTAGCCGCCGAGAAAACCGATGACGATGATCGGGGATTTGGATGAAGACTCGGCGGCCGATTCGGGGCAGGCGGAGGCGGGCGGCCAGGCAGACAGGATTCCAACGACAAATAAAAAAGCGAGCCGGAGAGGGAAAAGCCTGTGAAGCATTGCAGCCGAGCAGATAATAGCAAAAAACGGCGGGGGGGGAACACAACGAAGGACGGAAACTCGGAGGTACGGAGATACTAGGACGGCTATGAGGGGCTATAGGGTGTTCTCTTAAAGAGCTATGCGAGGGTCGGGCGGGAAAATTCCAAAGCTTTGACACAGAGGGCACTGAGAAAAGCAGGAGGGCACGGAGACATTGAGAGGGGGGCGTACGGTTTGCACGTATTGAAAACAAAGCGGCGGCAAGCCACCGCACTCCAAACGAGCCATGACGTAGGCAGCGCGCGCCATGATTGGCGACGCTTTGAGGGCACGGCCCTCCAAAAAGCTGGCGGGTCTTCGACGTCCCGTGCCCCTATGACCTAAGGCCGCGAGATATAAAGCAGAAAACTCGAGTTAGTAGCGGGGGCGGCGACGGCGGCGGGCAGGCGATTTGTAGGTATTTTCCTGCTGGTCTCCCAGAGCTTCTTCGACGGCTTCGCGGATCTTGCCGTCGAGCTGCTCGGCGGCGGTGTGGCAAGCCTGACGGGCTTCCTCGACGACGGAGGTGGTGCGCTCAGCCACGTGAGCAACGAGATCTTTCGCAGCAAGATCGGCGACGCGATCAATCAAAGCCTTCACACAATCGTCGAGGGACTGCTTGATCTGCGCGTGGAGCTGAGGGCGAAGGCGCGCCAGCTCATCAGCGACGGCTTCTTTGGCCGCAGCCCTGAGCGAATCGTGCGAAATGAGGAGCTGCGATTCATGCCGTGCTTCGACGGCAGAGAGCAGCACAGCTCTGTCGCGGCTGGCAGGCGGCTCCAATTCGGCAACTATTGACCGGCCGGCGAGAGGAATGGGGCGCAACTCAGTGACTTCTTCGTTCTTTTCCGCGTGCCGAGCGGATTCCTGAGCCGGGTCGGGCTCGCCGCCATTCGAGAAGACGGGAATTTCCAGCTCTTCGTCCTCAGGATGCGGAAACCAATCGCCGGGAGGGACTTCCACGTCCCATACGTTCCCGGGGATGTCGAACTCCATGCCAATGTGAAAAACTTCGCGGAAGGTGCGAGGGCGCTGGACCCAAATGACCTTGCCGGGAAGAATCCGGGGCGAATTCTTGCGCAGGGGGTGGCGGACTTCGATGGTGATGGCCGTGTTTTTCGGGACGTAATGGCGGGTCTGAAATTTGCAGCCGTAGCAATTCACCATGACGGTGGAGGTGAATTCCTTGAAGGTCTGTCCGAGCGCGTCGGTGCCCTTCACCGTGATGGGCACGGCTTTCATCACGCGGGTACTGCGGCGTTTTTCGCCCGCGGAATGCTTCGGCGATGAAGAATCGGTCAAGGCGCTGCGCTCCAAGGGGGCCGATTATCAAAGTTAGCACCCCGCAGGGCGGCCGGAGAGAGGCACTTGTGGGAGTGTGCGAAATGGTTAAGACGCGGGTGCCATAAAGGCAAAAACCGCGACCAAGAGAGCTGACAGAAGAATAAAGAGCGTCAACACAGAGAGCCCTTCTTCGGCGGGCAGGCACAGAGGAAGGCAGAGAGAAAAGCGAGAAAGAAAAGGCGTTTACCGCAGAGACCTGCCTGCCGGCAGGCAGGCGCAGAGGACGCAGAGACAAGAGCGAGCCAGGCAAAGAGCGCTTCGCTGTACGAGCCTCGATAGTGCACACGCTCGAATCTCGCGAAAACAAAGCGGCGGCCCTTCGGCAAGCTCCCTCCTGCGGCGGGCAGGCGGGGTAAACAAGCCGCCCTTCGTACCTCAGGGTAAACCGCAGTCCAGAGCAGCCGCGGCAATTACGATGTGAGCCTGCGGGCTGCCCTGCAAGGGCACGGCATGCCGTGCCCCTACGGGCAGAAGAAGTTCGAGTCAACTTCGAATCGCCAATCGGGAGATTGGCGTTCCCAGGAAAGGCATAAGCGGCGCATGCCGCTCACATACGGTGGGTTTAAATACTGTCGAGCAGTTATGACACGACAACTAGTGGCCAGCGTCGATTTCGGCGAAGACTTCCTGGGCGATGTGAAAGGCGGTATTGGCCGCGGGGACACCGCAATAGATGGCGGACTGCAAGAGAAGCTCCTGAATCTCCTCGCGGGTGACATTGTTATTGAGCGCGGCGCGGACGTGCATGCGGAACTCGTCGTTGCGATTGAGCGCGACCATCATGGCGAGGGTGATGAGGCTGCGGGTGTGGCGAGGAAGTCCGGGGCGCGACCAGATTTCGCCCCAAGCGTAACGAGTGATCAAATCCTGGAACGGTTCGGTGAAGGAGTTGTTGGAGGCTTGGGCCTTTTCCACGTGGGCGTCGCCCAAGACGGCGCGCCGGACTTTCATTCCCGCGTTGTAACGCTCGCGCTCGTCCATCAGCTTGCCTCCGGCTCGTTCAAAAATTGAAGCAGGGTTTCATTGAAGCGCGCGGTGGCCTCGATATTCGAGAGGTGGGCCGCGTCCAATTCGACGAAGCGCGCGCCGGGGATGCGATCGGCGATGAAGCGGCCGTCGGCGGGAGGCGTGGCGGGATCTTTGGCGCCGGCGATGACAAGAGTGGGCAAGGTGATGCGCGCGATGGTCTCGCGCAAATCCATATCGCGGATGGCGGCGCAATTGGCGGCATAGCCTTCGGGGTTCGTCACGAGGATCATGCGGCGCGTGTGCTCGATTTTGTCCGGCGCGGCAGCGATGAAGGCAGGGCTGTACCAGCGCTCGACGACGGCTTCAACGATGCCGGCCATTCCTCCTTTGCGGACGGCTTCGATGCGAGGATTCCAGATTTCAGGCGTGCCGATTTTCGCGCCGGTATTGCAAAGGACAAGACGGTGAATGCGCCGGGCGCCGTAGATGCCGAGCCACATGCCAATGACTCCGCCCATCGAGAGGCCACAAAAATCAGCACGCTCGACTTCGAGGGCGTCAAGGAGGCCGAGGACGTCGCGGCCGAGCTGAGTGATGTTGTAGGGGCCGGGAGTGACGGTGGACTGGCCGTGGCCGCGCGTGTCGTAGCGGAGGATGCGGAAGCGGGGGCTGAGCGCAGGAATTTGCGGCTCCCACATGGCGAGATTGGTGCCGAGGGAATTCGAGAAGACGAGCACCGGCGCGGCGGCGGGGCCGTCGAATTGATAGTGGGTGCGCGCGCCATTGGATTCGATGAAGGGCAAGTTAGAGGTCCCTCCTGAGGCCGCTCATGGCTTTTGCGCGCGCGCGGACAAAACGTCGCGCGCGAATTTCTCCGCTGAGCCAATGTAATTTTTCGGGTCGAGCAGGCGTTCGAGATCGGCCGCGGAAAGATGCGCGCGGACGGTGGAATCTTCGAGCAAAATGTCGCGCAGGGGGCGGGATTCCTTCAAGGCGCGGCGGCAGGCCTGTTCGAGCAATTCGTGGGCCGGGGCACGTCCAATTTTTTTCGCGAGAACGAAGGCGATGGCTTCGGCGAGAATCAGGCCGTGCGTGACGCCGAGATTGCGCGCGATATTCTCATCGTGAATTTCGAGGCCGGCGACGATTTCGGTGGCGTGGGAAAGCGCTCCGGCGGAGAGCAGGAAAATTTCGGGAAGGGTTTCCCATTCGGCGTGCCAGCCGCCGAGGCCGCGTTCGTGCTCTTGGGGCATGGCGGCGAGCATGGTGGAAACGAGCGCGGGGACGCGAAGAGCAGCAGCGAGAATGACGGCTGAACCGACAGGATTGCGCTTATGGGGCATGGTGGAGGAGCCCCCGCGGCCGGGCGCGGCAGGCTCGTTGAATTCGGCGACTTCGGTTTGCGAGAGGAGCGAAATATCGCGCGCGATTTTTCCGAGCGAGCCAACGAGGAGACCGAGAGTGGCGGCGACTTCGGCGAAACGGTCGCGGTGCGCGTGCCAGGGGATGCGAGGGGGCGGGAGCTTGAGTTCATCGGCGAGGGTGGCGGCAACTGCGGGGCCTTTGTCACCGAGCGCTGCGAGAGTGCCGACGGCGCCGCCGAATTGGAGGACGACGGCGCGGGCGGCAGTTTCGCGGAGGCGCGAGCGGTGGCGTTCGACGGCGTCGAGCCAGCCGGCGGCTTTGAGGCCGAGCGTGACAGGCAGCGCCTGCTGAAGCAAAGTGCGGCCAGCGGCAACGGTCGAGGCGCGGGCGGAGACGAGTTGCGCGAGCGCATCGGATAATTTTGCGAGGCCGGAATCGAATTGCGCGAGCGCGTCGCGGAGCTGCAGGACGAGGCCAGTGTCAATGGCGTCTTGACTGGTGGCGCCCCAGTGGACGAAGGTGGCAGCTTTCTCGTCGGATTTGGCGACGAGCGCAGTGAGATGCTTGACGAGAGGGATGGCCGGATTGCCGGCGAGAGCGGCTTCGCGGGAGAGGGCTTCGACGGAAAATAATTCGGCGCGGCATTGGGAGGTGATGGCGGGCGCGGCAGAGGCCGGGGCGATTCCCGAACGCGATAGGGCGCGAGCGAGGGCGGCTTCGAAATCGAGCATGCCCTGGAGGCGGCGCTGGTCGGAGAAGGTAGCGCGCATGGCGTCGGTGGTGAAGAGCGGGGCGAGAAGATGAGCAGGCTCAGGCGAAAGCATCGGGAGCGAGTATACAAAATAGTCGAGGAAGGTGAAACGCAGATTGGGAACGCAAGGAATGTGTCACGCGCTGGGTTTATCGGGGACGGGGGCGGTGGCGTAGAAATCGTCGCGGAAGCGGCGGGCGTAGGAATCGAGGAGTTCGGCGACGCGTTTGGGATCGGAGGAGCGGAGGACGAAGCCGGCATGGTGGCTTTTGGGAACGCGCAAAACGATTTCGGGATCGTTGTAGGCTGAGGTGTCGGGCGTTTCCTGGCGCGCGAGCGAAATGATGACGCCGGAATAGTCCTGCCGGGGCTCGGGGAGGTGGTAGGGCTCCTTGCCGCCGGCGATTTCGAGGCGGGCCCATTCACGCCAGAGGTTGATGCCGGTGGCGGCTTCGATGACGTTGGCGATGTAGGCGCCACCGACGCGGGCGGCAATTTCGATGAAATAAAATTTTCCGTCGGCGTGGGCGCGGAGAAATTCGGCGTGGGTGACGCCGCGGACGAGGCCGAGGCCCTCGATGAGTTCGCGATTGATTTTGTGAAGCGCTTTGGCGTCGGCGGAGGAGCGCGGGAGCGTGCGCGTCGTGAAGACGCCGCCCTGGTGCGAGACGTCGAGCGGCGGGTTGCCGTAGGCGTGGGCTTCGGCAAAAACGACTTTGCGCTCGGAGACGACGCTATCCACGTGGAAGACGTCGCCGGGAACGAATTGCTCGAGCAAGTAGAAGCTTTGCATGTCGCCCAACTGATCGAGGACGGGCCAGAGGTCATCGGGCGACTGGATTTTTTTCATGCCAATGCCGGAGGCTTGCGAGCGAGGCTTCAGGAGCCAGGGCGGATTAACGCGGGCCATGAATTCTCTCATCGCGTCGTAATTGAGCACCTGAATGAATTCGGGGACGAGAACGCCGGATTCCCTGGCGCGGCCGCGCATGGCGAGCTTATCGCGAAAATAGCGCATGGTGGTGAGGCCCATGCCGGGGATGCGGAGATGTTCGCGGAGAGCGGCGGCGTGTTCCATATCGAATTCGTCGAGCGCGACGATGCGATCGAGAGGATGGGTGCGGGCCATGTAGCTGACGGCGCGGATCATGTCGTCCACGTGGAGATCGGGGGGAGTGTAAAAAAATTCGTCAACGGATTCGCGGGGCCAATCGGCGTTGCGGAGTTTTTCTATCGTGAGGAGCAGGACACAGCAGCCCTCGGACTTGCAGGTGCGGAGAAACTCCTGGCCCTTTTCGTAGGAGCTGAGGCAGAGAATGGTCAGCGGACGCTCGTCCGGCACGGCGCGGTCTCCGAAGCGGCGCGCGCAGATGGAAATCCGGATCCGGCGCGAAGCCGCGAAAACGCGAATTATACTTCGGACTCACCAACAGGAAACAGGAATTGCAGAAAAGGGGCGACTCGCCGGGCCCAGGCGGTTTCGTTGTGTTGCGCGCCCTCGAATTCCCGATAGCGGAGGTCGCGGCCGTCGTGCCAGCCTTTTTGATAGAGGACGTCGCGCATCCTTCGGGTGTTGGAGGCGGTGCTTGCGCCTTCCTGCGTGCCGACATCGAGCCAGATGCGTGGATGCGATTTCGGGTGGAGGCGCGAGGCATAATTCACAATCCAGCAATGATTCCACCATACGGAAGGAGAGAGCGCGGCAACCTTTCCGAAGACATTGGAATACCGCAGGGCGAGGTAAAGCGTGAGCAGGCCGCCGAGCGAGGAGCCGCCGATGCCGGTGTTCGCCGGGCCGTGGAGGATGCCGTACTGCGATTCGATGAAGGGCTTGATTTCCGTGAGTAACATGCGGGCGTAGCGATTGGCGCCACCGCCGCCGAGTTTGGGCGCGCGCGAGGGCGTATATTCGCGGACGCGCTGCTTGCCTGTGTTGTAGATGCCGACGATGACGAGCGGGCGAATTTTGGATTCGAAAATGAGGCGATCGGCGGTTTCGCGAACGCCCCAAGCGACGCCCACGTAGGATGTGGCCGGGTCGAAGATGTTTTGGCCGTCTTGAAGATAGAGGACGGGAAAGCGGCGTTCAGGCTGCGAATCGTAGCCGGGCGGGAGATAGACGATCAGGTCACGCGCGGCCGGCAGAAAGCGCGAATGAAAGGCGTCGTGTTTGCGCAAAATGCTGGGCGAGGTGATGTGCGAATCGGCAGGCGTCACGATGGGAAGTACCGGAAGCAAAACATGAGCCGCTAGAATAGCAGAGAGAAAATTCACCGCGAAATTCTTTCGCGTTCTCATTCAGCGCAAAAACAATATAATATCGCGCGCCACATTCCGATCCGGCGCGCCGGATGGAGGCCCGTTCACAGGAGAATCATGAGAACAGAATATCACCGCTGGTATTCGCACCGGCTGGGCATGGATATGGGAGTGGTGGTGTACGGGCACTGGGGCCCGCCGCTGGTAGGATTTCCCACGAGCGCGGGGGACGAGTGGGAGCTGCAAAACCAGGGGTTGATCGGCAGCCTGGGGGATTTGATTGACGGCGGGCGCGTGAAATTTTTCAGCGTAAATTCGGTGAATTTCGCGGGGTTTTATAACAAGGGCGCGCATCCGTTTCATCGAAGCTGGGTGCAATCGCAATTCGACGCCTACATGCGGTACGAGGTGGCACCGTTCATTTTTGACAGTTGCAAGGCGCAATGGGTGCCGATTTCGACGATGGGAGCGTCGTTTGGCGCGTACCACGCGGCGAACACGCTCTTCAAGCATCCGGATGTGTTCCGGCGGTGCTTCGCGCTTTCGGGGACGTATGACATCAAGGGATTCATGGACGGGATGTACGACGACAACACGTATTTCAATAACCCGGTGGATTACCTAGCCAATCTATCCGACCCGTATGTCGTCGCCGAATTGGCACAGTGCGATATTCACATAGCGACGGGCTGCGGGCCATGGGAGAACAGCGGGCCTTCGTATCGTCTTTCGGGGATTTTGGCGAGCCGGGGGATTGCGCATCATTTGGATGATTGGGGGCCGGAAGGCGGGCACGACTGGCCATATTGGAAGAATCAGATGAGGCAGTACATCACGCGGCTGTTCTGATCCGAAAATCTGCGAAAAATTAGTGGAGGCCGAAGCGGTCGAGAAGGTAGCGGCCTTTCGCGATCACCTGATCGTCATCAATCCAGACGTCGCAGCGCCGCGCGAGTAAATCCACGTGCGTGCGCGAGCTCCAGGGAGCGTGGGTCTGGCTGCCGTAAGGATCGCCGAAAGCGATGTGGACTCCCGGAAGTTTCTCATCCTGAAGAAGGACGCCGATCATGTCTGAAAGGCTGAGATTCGTGCCGAAAGCGAGCTCGCCGATGCGGTCGCTATTCTCATCTGTGTGGCAATAGTCCCAGAATTCCTTTTCGAGATCTTTGCGGACGCAGGTGGCGCGGACCATTTTCGCGTCGCGAATCTCGACGACGAGCGGCGTGCGCTGCAAGTCACCATACTTGCCGCAAAAATAGTCGCCGGCCGTCCCGTCGCAGACGAACGTGCCTTCGACGCGCGCCGGCGTCGTGAATACTTCGCCCGCAGGAAGATTCGACCAGTAGCGGCGGCTGATCAGGCCGCTGGTCTTCACCCAATCGAGCCTGGAGTCAAAGGTGGCGACGAAAGACGTTCCGGCATCGGTGCGCACCGAAAGCTTTCGAGCCGAGTGCATTCGGTGCAGAAGATGCTCGCTCAGCTCGTCCACTTTCCGGTAATCGGCGCGCATGCCCTGCTGCATGATTTCCGGAGTTACGCCGACCATGTGGGCATAGCGGATCTGGCGCCGCTCGACGACGCCGACGATATCACGGCGCACGCAGAGCTCTCCCTGAAGCGGCTGCATGCAGAGGATTCCCGCGTCGGCAGTTTCGAGACCGGCAAGAATTTCGGGCGGCGCGTGGGTGGCGGGACGCGCGACATAATCTTCAATGCAGTACGCCGCGGTGCGAGCCTTACGGTCTTCGACCGCTTGTTTCAAGCTCGCGGCAACTTCTTCAGTTGGCCGATCAAAGATGAGAGCGACGGTCTCACCGGGCAGGATGGAAAGGCAGGTTTCAACGGCGTTGCGCGCTCCCGGGAGGAGCGCCGGATTTAATGTGTCAATGTTCATCTAGCGTTCGACCTAGTGTACCTTGAGCAGCGTGCGCGTGTCAGCGGGTGAAACAAGAAATTTTCGACCGAGCCATCACACAATTGGTCTGGTTGTCTTCCACTAGCAGTCCACCTCTCGCGAATTACAGCCCTACGTGGGTTCAACCCATCGCAGGTGGCGAAAACAAAGCGGGAGCGAGCCTGCCTACCGGCAGGCAGGCTCCCGCACTTCTATGAAAAAGCCGTGCTGTGTCAAGGGCGACGGTTTTGCGAACGATGCGGCTACACTTCTATTCGTGCTCAAGGCACAAAAGGTGGATTCATTTCCTCCGCCGCTCCATC
>Ga0187782_10004291_pt1 | contig 10688 bp, 7 predicted proteins | sample 0715_SJ02_MP15_2_FD_132454 | JGI IMG/M metagenome (GOLD analysis project Ga0187782, IMG submission 132454) | Tropical peat soil microbial communities from peatlands in Department of Meta, Colombia - 0715_SJ02_MP15_20_MG | ecosystem: Environmental > Terrestrial > Soil > Wetlands > Peat | place...
AGTCTCGCCATTATCGAAGCGAACCACCACATCCACCGGCGCAAGGGCTTCCCCCAGACGGCGCACGACGATGGTGGACCGATAGAGTTTGTTCTTGCTTTTCTCAGCCAGCTTGGCCGCGTCCGGCTCGAGGTGGGTGTGCCTTTCGCCATTTTCATCGTAAACCCCGAGCGGGCCTTCGATCGGTTCGCTCCGGAGGTCACTGACTTCATAGTCGGCGAGGTTCGAACTGTAGAAGAATTGCTCGAAAAACCAGTTCATATTTTGCCCGGAGACCTCGTTCACCACGTCGATAAAGTCCCGCGTGCAAGGATGGCGATAGCGCCAGCGTTGCTGATAGGTACGCATGACGCGCGCCATGGTTTCAGGGCCCAGATAGCTCTCCAGGGTTCGCAGCGCCAGAGCGGGCCGACCATAGGAATTAACCACATAACTGCTGCCGTCCAGATACTCCCATCCGTTCCGGACTAGTTCGTCATCCTTGGCATGTTCGAGGTATCCGGCGCGGCGGCTGGTGCGGTCCGGAGCTCCGACACACCCGAAGTAAATACCCAGCGGGATATCGCCGACCCCGGCGAAAGGGAACTGCGGCAAGTCAATATTGAACCACGGGTAAATGAGGAAAGGCATGCCGAAAACGTGTTGATAACTGCATCCCTCGCCATAAGCGGTCTCGAGGACTTTGCCGGTGGAGTAAGTGTTGAACCCTTCGTCGAGCCATGCTTCCTCGAATTCATTGTTCCCTACCAAGCCATACCAAAACTGGTGTCCAAACTCATGGACGGTGACGCCCTCGGGAGAAAAGGAATGCTCGCCTGGCCAGAAGTAGGCGCCACAGGTAATGAAGGTGGGATACTCCATGCCGCCTGTGTTCGAGCCGCGTGGCGGATCGACCAACGTCAAGGTGTCGTAAGGATACTGGCCGTACCACAGACCGAAATACTTAAGCCCGTTGAAGGCGGCGCGGAAATAGCGGTCCGCAAGGCTGCGGTGGTCGGGCTGGAGCAAAAGTGTAACCGAAACATCGCGGAGGGCAATTTGGTCGGCGGGCAGGTTCAGGATTCGGGCCCAGTTAATGAGCTCGTCGCCGCGTACTTCTTGGCCCCAGTCGAAGGTGCGGGTGAGCTTGATAAAGTGCGGGCTGGCGGTCCAGGCAAAATCGTGGACATCATCCTGGTGGAAATAGTAGGTGGTCGTCCGATCGGGATTGTCTTGGCTGCGGCGCAAAAACCCGGTTGCCCCCAAGACATAATTCGAGGGCACGGTGAGATCAACGTCCCAGGTGCCGTAATCCGCAAAGAACTCGGTATTGGCGTGGAATTGGTGGCAATTCCAGCCGCCTTCCTTGCGCCCGCGCTCGCCCGCTGCTTCGTAAACGCCGATCTTGGGGAACCACTGCGCCACCAGGACGTAATCGTCGTCATAGCCCGTGCGTGCCAAGGCGCGCGGCAGCTTGGAGGTGAAATCAACCGACAGCTCGAGACTGCCGCGAGGCGCAATGGGCTGCGGGAGCGGCACCCGGATTACGGTCTGGTCGGCGGCATTATCATCATCGGGGTGCGCGAACGAGATGGCACCCGTCAGATCTTCGCCCCCTACAATCTGAAGTTTGTTGACGTCCACCCAGCCCCACTTCTGGCCTTCCGGCTCGGCTTTCCATTCTCTCAACAGGCCGCGGCGTCTACTGATGGAGGCCTCGCGCAGGAACGTGCTGTCCGCGTTTTTGAAGGCGTTGAGATACAAGTGGAAATACAAGTCCGGAATAGAATCGTCAGTGTGGTTCCACCAGGTGAGGTTGTAGTGGCCCGTGACCTTCTTCGTGGCCGCATCGAACTTGGCTGACATCTGGTAGCGGACGATGGGATGTTGGATGCGAGATTGGTAAGTTTGAGCACTGAGGTTGGTGCGGAACGACACCAGCACCGCCAGCACTCCGAGCAAGATTCGTCTATTCATCTTGCCTCCAGCGTTGGTCTGGACCGCTTGGCTAGCCGTTTTCGGCAGTTCTATCTGACACACCCATCCGGGGCGTGCCCTATTGTATCAAATCAACCTTAACGCAAGGGGCTTTCGTGATCTGCGGTTTTTTTGCCCTCCGTCGTCGGGGGTGCGCCGGCTCGCCAGAAGGGGAACACGAACCGGATGGTCAGGAAGATTCCTGCTGCCAGCGTCAGTCCCACCAGCTCGAGAAAGATTGCGCGGAGGAATTTGTTGGGGGGGAGGCCCAAATATTCGCGCACCCAGACCCAGGAACAGAGGTCGAAAACGTAAAGGCCCACCGTGCAGTCGCGGGTTGTCCAACTGGCGGCATAGAGGAACAACCCAACCATGAAGATGCCGGCGGCAATCCTTAGCGCATCGAGGAGAATTCGTAGGTGGGGCGGTTTCTGCGGCACTCGACGTCTTCCTCCGGTTCGTTGACTGCGACGGCATTGTACCTGCTAGGCGCGTGGCCCGCAAGTACGTTAGCTAAGATGCCTCAGCTTCGGCCAAGGCACAGGGCAGCCGTGGTGATGGAGGTGGCCCGGCCCATAGAAATCGTGAATTGCGGGAATTCGCCGCACCTTGGGCCTTTCGTTATCGAGGAATCCAAGCCCAAAGTTCAGCTTCGTTGCCTCCCTTTCTTGGCTCCGTTTGGCCTTTTCTTCAGTCCGTCGACATCAAAAAAAGGTTCGTTTAGAGTTCGTTTTTCGGTGTCTTTTGAAGTCTAACTCCTTTATTTGCAATAAATCCTTAGCTTCGTTCCCTCTAAACTAACATCTTCTTTCTGCTTCCCAGACTTGCTTGCCGGATTCTGCGACAGCCAGTCCGGCATCTGTTCGGGCCACCTTCTGCGCCGGGCGGCCCGTCTGGGAACCCCTTTTCCCTCGCGGATTCTCTTTGCACTCGGCCACAACAATAGGCTACAGTAAAACTCGGCACCTGTCAAGCGGAAAATACAGGCGGCAGGCGCCAGGATTGATCTCGTGTCATGCGGTTCGCGGGAGGATGGTGGAGGCGCGGGTGAGAATCGAACTCACGTATAAAGGTTTTGCAGACCTCTCCCTTACCACTTGGGTACCGCGCCCAGCGAACAGTTGCTAGTGGCTAGTGCTTAGCAGGTCTTGCTGCTAACCACCAGCCGCTTATGACCAGCCACTGTAGTTTATGGAGCGGGAAACGGGATTCGAACCCGCGACTTCGACCTTGGCAAGGTCGCACTCTACCACTGAGTTATTCCCGCTCAGGCATCAACCTTGCCTCAACTTACGACATTATAGGAAGGGGGGATAGGCGAAGTCAAGCCGGTTCAGGGTGCAGTTGCTCGTGGCTAGCAACCTGCTACCCTGTCGCCGCGGCGACCGGAGGAGGGGGGACAAAAGGGGGTGGCGGGGCGCCTTCCCCGGGGCTTGCGCCCTGGGCTACTATATGCCGCCCCTACCGGGGCTGCTGTGACTTACATGACGATCGCTGGGCCGGGACACTAGCCGCTGCATTACTTCGGCCCACTGACCTGTTGTGGGGTGGCGGGAGCCTCCACCGGCTGGGCCGCATTGCGCAAAAACTCCGCCGACTCCTCCGGCGGGGTGGGGTTGATGTAGAAGCCTGTACCCCATTCAAACCCGGCGACTTTGGTCAATTTGGGCATGATTTCCAGGTGCCAGTGGTAGTAATCGTCTGCTGATTCACCGATGGGTGCGGTGTGAATGATGTAGTTGTAGGCAGGCCACTCCAGCACTTGATCCAGGCGCGCGAGCATATCCTTCAGAATGGGAGCGAGCTGTTCGAACTCCGCTTTCTGGGATTGCTCGAAAGCGCACTGGTGGGTTTTGGGGATGATCCAGATTTCAAAGGGAAATCTCGCCGCAAAAGGCGCCAGAACCAAGAAGGCCTGATTTTCCGCGATCAAGCGCGCCGGCTTTTCTTTCTCCTGGCGAATAATATCGCAAAAGATGCAGCGCTCCTTGAAATTGTAATGTTCGCGCGCGCCGTCTACCTCTTCGCGCACGCGCTTGGGGACGACGGGCAGAGCGATGAGCTGGGAATGGGTATGCTCGAGGGAAGCGCCCGCCGCCTCGCCGTGATTCTTGAAGATCAGAATGTATTTGAAGCGCTTGTCCTTCTCCAGGTCGAGGATACGGTCGCGGTAAGCCCAAAGCACGTCTTCGACGTCGCGCGCGGGCATGGTGGCCAAGGTGAGGTTGTGCTGCGGCGTCTCGATGATGACTTCGTGCGCCCCGATGCCATTCATCCTGTCGTAAAGTCCTTCGCCCTGCCGGTTGAGGGTTCCTTCGATGCCCAGGGCAGGGAACTTGTTCGGCACCACGCGCAGCGACCAGCCGCGAGTATCGCGCGCGCTGCCGTCTTTGCGGTAAGAGAGGATTTCCGGCGGCGTTCTCTTTTCGTTGCCCGGGCAGAACGGGCAGAAGCCGGAGCCGCGAATTTGAACTTTGTCCCGGACGAAATCCGTTGGCCTCAGGGCTCGGTCCGTAGCAATAATGACCCACCGGCCAGTGATGGGGTCTTTCCTCAGTTCAGGCAAGGTTTTGCTCCTTTTCGCGAGGCATGCCCCCTAGGTAGGGCAGCCGGTCAAGTTTGAAAAGCGCCTTTGATCAGTCGAACTTGCAGGCCCTCCTTCGGGTGGCATGACACGCTCACCACGTCAAAACGGCAAGTTGTAGGCTTCCGCCTGAGTTGGCGCAAGTATTCCCTGGCGGCTCTGATAACCCGTTTTTGTTTATTCGGGGAAACAGCTGCCTCGGGCGGACCTGCTGCCTCAGAGGTTCGAGCCTTCACTTCCACAAAGACCAAGGTGTGCCCTTCCCAGGCAACCAAGTCGAGCTCGCCAGCACCAGAAGGGGCGCGCCAGTTGCGCGCTACTACAGTATAACCTGCTCGGCGCAGATACCAATAGGCCAGAGTTTCCCCCCGTACACCGAGGTCCGTAATCTCTGGTTCTCCTTGCCTTTCCTGCTGTAATAAGGCCGCCCTGCGCGCGCGCTGCCGCTCTTTCCACGCCAGTGTAAGATACATCAATTGCGCCCACAAATGCATGCTGATGCCCGCCCGCGCCTTATGACCCGCTGATGCCGGGAAGCTGATGGGCCCTTGCCCGCGCTATTTCTCGACCTCGGAGAGGCAAGCGTCGAGAATCTCCAGCGCAGTATCCGCGTGCTCACGCTCGATGATCAGCGGTGGCATCAGGCGCACGGTGCTGGCACCGCAGCCCAAGACGAGCAGGCCCCGTTGGAATGCCTTTTCGATGACCTCCTGGCGTGCCTCCGGGTTGGGCTCGCAGGTCTCCTGGCTTTTGACTAGCTCAATTCCGATCATCAGGCCGCGCCCTCGCACCTGCCCCACCCAGGGGTGCTTGTGTGGCCAGTCCGCAAGCCGCCCCAAGATGTATTCTCCCATGGAGGCGGCATTGGCAACATACTTTTCTTCCAGGAGCCGAATGGTTTCCACGGCCGCGGCGCAAGCCACCGGGTTTCCTCCGAAGGTGGAGGCATGCGCGCCTGGGCCCCAATCCATCAATTCAGCGCGGGCTACCGCCACGCCGAGTGGCAGGCCGGAAGCGATGCCCTTCGCCGTGACCAGGATGTCGGGCACGACGCCCGCATGCTGGCAGGCCCACATCTTTCCGGTGCGCCCCATGCCGCACTGCACTTCATCGAAAATCAGCAAGATGCCGTAACGATCTGCCATCTGCCGCAGCCTGACCAGGAAACTGGAAGGGGGGATGATGTATCCGCCTTCGCCTTGGATCGGCTCTACCACGATTGCCGCAACTTCCTCGGGGGGAACGGCAGTCTTGAAGAGTTTCTCAATGAATTCCGTGCTGCCGCAATCGCACTCTGGGTCATGATGTCCCGCTGGGCATCGGTATGGATCCGGGTAGGGAGCATGCGCCACTCCGGCCAGCAAGGGGCCGAAGCCGCGCCGCTGGACGGGTTTGCTCGCCGTCAGGGACAGCGCGCCCATGGTTCGGCCGTGGAACGCGCCCATGAACGCTATCAAGCGATGCCGCTTGGTGTGGTAGCGTGCCATCTTTATGGCCGCTTCGATGGCCTCGGTCCCGGAGTTGCCGAACACCACCCGCTTGGGGAATTGGCCCGGGGTTATCGCCGCCATTTTCTCCGCTAGTCGCACCAACAGGGGATAGTAGAAATCGGTGCCGGACATGTGAATCAGCGTTGCCGCTTGGCGCTGAATGGCACGAACTACGTCGGGGTGACAATGGCCTGTGGATACCACGGCGATGCCCGCCGCGAAATCCAAGAACACGTTCCCATCCACGTCTTCGACGCACACGCCTTCGCCGCGCTGGGCCACCAGGGGGTAATCCCGCGTGTACGAAGGCGAGACGAATTGGCGGTCGAGTGCCAGGACCTTCAGAGCTTCGGGGCCTGGGAGAGGCGTCTTGATTGAGGGGACTTTCCTTCCCATGTGAATCCTCCTTTGCATCGCAAGGTTGCGCATCTTGTAGGGCCGAATCCGTCAACTGGCAGATTCGGCTAAGGGCCAGCGCCGCTGGCCGCTACGCATTTCGTTGCGGAAGGGGAAAGTGCACGGAGGGAGGTTAGTCGCCGCCAAAGAGGTTAGGGCGTGCCAGCAGAGGGAGTGTGAGCCGTAGGCTGGACATGGTCATTTCCGTTTCCAGCGAGTTCCTAGTTTACTGTCCTCAAGTATAACACCGGCCTTCTGAAGGTGCTGGCGAATTTCATCGGCGCGAGCGAAATTGCCTTTGCGACGCACCTCGTTGCGTTCCGCGACCCATCTCTCGATTACCTCATCGCTCAGCAACTCTATCGTCGCCGCACCCGTGTGCCCGTTCCCCATGGCCGGCTGTGCAAGGTCCGCGGGCGGCGCAGGGACGCGATCGGCTAGGGTTGAATCGCGGGGCTTAATGAAGCCAAATTTCACCAGCTTTTCGTGGTCATTGTCCTCGAGTACGCAGAAGATGCGGTCCCAGCGGTCTAGTGTATTCAGAAAGGCAGCGCGATCGCCGTCCCGGAATTCGCCCCTGTCCATGGCCGTGTTTGCGTCCCGCACCATGGCGAAAATGGCGCCGAGGGCTTCCGCAGTGTTCAAGTCATCGTCCACGGCATCTTCAAAGCTCTGGCAGGCAGCGCGGGCACGATCTTGCAAAGTGGTATTCTCTCCCGGCGGGAATACCTCTTGGGCCACCCGAAGGCGGAAGTTCCTGAGCCTGGCGATGGACTGATCCGCCTGGTGCAGGGCGTCGAAAGTGAAGTTCAAATGTCGGCGGTAAGGGACAGAGGCCAGCAAATAGCGGATCGCCGAGGGCTTGCAGCCGCGGGCCAACAGGTCGCGCAGCGTATAGAAATTGCCCAGCGACTTCGACATCTTCTCGCCGTTGACCATCAGATGCTCGGCGTGCAGCCAATAGCGCACGAACAGCTTGCCTGTGGCTGCCTCGCTCTGCGCAATTTCGTTCTCATGATGGGGAAAGATCAAGTCCACGCCGCCGGAGTGAATGTCAAAAGTCTCGCCCAGGTATTTCATTGACATCACGGAGCACTCGATGTGCCAGCCGGGCCGCCCGGGGCCCAGCGCTGTCTCCCAAAAGGGTTCGCCCTCTTTCGCCGCTTTCCAGAGCGCAAAATCGCGCGCATCGTTCTTGTCGTACTTATCCGAGTCAATCCGAGCCCCATCGCGGATGCCTGAAAGGTCGATCTTGGTCAGTTGGCCATAGTTTTTGAAGGCGCCCACACGGAAATAGATCGAGCCCTCACTGGCATAGGCGTAACCTTTTTCGATCAGCGTCTCGATCAGCTTCACCATATCGTCGATCGAGTCGGTGGCCCGCACCACGATTTCAGGATCCTCGAGGCTGAGGATTTGCCGGTCCATCTCGAAGGCTTGGATGTATTTCCCGGTATACTCGCGCAAACCCAGGCCGGCGGCTTTGGCATTGCGGATGGTGTTGTCGTCCACATCCGTTAAGTTCATCACGTGCCGGAGCGCGTATCCTCGGTACTTCAGCCAGCGCCGCAGGATGTCCTGAAAGACTAAGGTCCGGTAATTGCCGATGTGGGGATAGTCGTAGACGGTGGGGCCGCAGGTGTACATGCCAACCTGGTTGTCATGGAGAGGCTTGAACTCTTCGACTTGCCCGCTCAAGGTGTTGTGGATGCGGAACGACATACAGTCAGCCTGCCTATCAGCGATGCGAAGGCTCAATTCTAGGGGGCGGCTCAAGGCAAGTCAAGAAATGTGCACCGGGCGTGCCGAGAAATGTGCGCCGAGCGAATGTGCCGCGAGCCTGGTCGTGTCAGTTGGAATGTCACCTCTCGGAAAAGCCTCTCCCCTGGGCCTGAACGTGTCCAGTGGACACGCAAACCACACCCTCGCCGCCGCGAGCCTAGTGACATCTGGCGGTTTCCGCTGTATTCTTTGCACGGCAGTGAACAGTTATAGCCATGGGGGGAGGCTTTATGTCGGGAGCGGGGTGGAAGTTTAGCAACACCTGTACGAGGCGCGACTTTATCGGGGCTGCGGGGACGTTGGGGTTGGGCATGGCGGCGCAGCAACTTCTGCGGCGGAAGGTGTATGCCCAGTCCCTGAGTGGGCCCAGCGAGCAGCCACTCCAGGCCACCTTAAAGATCGACCTCGAGCGCCGTTGGGGCACGATCGACCCGAACATTTACGGAAACTTCATTGAGCATCTGGGCCGGTGTATCTATGGCGGGATGTATGACGAGGGCTCGCCTCTGGCCGACGCCGAAGGCAACCGCAAGGACGTACTGGAGGCGGCGCGCCAGCTTCACGTCACGCAATTGCGCTGGCCGGGCGGCAACTTCGGCTCCGGGTATCACTGGCAGGACGGAATCGGCCCCAAGAATGCCCGGCCCGCGCGTTACGATTTGGCGTGGTTTGAAAGAGAATCGAACCGCTTCGGGACCGACGAATTCATTTCAACTTGCCGGAAGCTGGGGACGGCACCTTATATCTGCGTCAATATCGGCACGGGCACGCTCGACGAAGCCTCTTCGTGGGTGGAGTACTGCAACCGGAAAGGCGGTACCTACTTTTCCGAGTTGCGCAAGAAAAACGGTCATCCCGAGCCCTACGGGGTGAAGCACTGGGGCATTGGAAACGAGATTTATGGCGACTGGCAAATCGGCCACAAGAATGTTGCCGACTACGCCAAAATGGGGCTGGAATTCGCCAAGGTGATGAAGTGGCAAGACCCCAGCATCAAGCTGGTGGCTTGCGGCACGGGCGACCCGAGCTGGGACCGGCCGGTGCTGGAATCCATGGTCGACCATGTCGACTACATTTCCGCGCACCACTACTCGGTGAGCGACGAGCTGAAGGATTATTACGAGATCCTGGGCTCGGTGGCACAAATGGAGGAAACCATACGCAATTCGGCCCTGGTGGCTGGGAGCATCTCCGCCCAAGCCCGCAAGCCCACGCCGGTGTGGACCGCCCTCGACGAGTGGAACATCATCAACAACTGGGCGGATGGAGCCAAGCGAGACGACGTGCATAAATTCGAGATCATTTATAACCTCCGGGATGCACTATGGGTAGGGTCGGCTTTGAATTGCATCCAGCGCCACTGCCGCACCGTGCGCATGGCCAATCTCGCGCAGCTCGTCAATGACATCGCGCTCATGCAGACTTCACCCACCGGGCTGCTCCTCATGACCACCTATTACCCGGTGAAGCTGTATGCCAGCCGCTCCGGCGACATCGCCCTGGATGTCGTGGTGCAGTCGCCGCGTTTTCAAACCAAGAACTTTTCCGACCAGCCGTATCTTGATGTCGCGGCCACCTACGACGAGGCGAAGCAGAGAATCGCACTGGCGGCCGTCAATCGCCGCAAGGAGGGCGACGTGATGGGCCGTGTCGAAGTTGCCGGACTGCGCGTCAAGCCCGGCGGCCGCGCCTTCCTGATTACCGGCGCCAGTCCCGAGGCGGCTAACACCTTTGCCAACCCTCAGGCGGTGGTCACGCAAGAGGTGAAACTCGAGGCCTCGGGCAGCCGCTTCGATTACCAATTCCCGCGCCACTCGATTTCCTGGCTGGAATTCGAAGTTGCTTGAGATAATGCGACCTAATATGGACTGTCAGATATTGACGCGTTCGCGATTCGATTTGGTGATAGACTGTGGGCCAGGTACGGAAATTGCTAGGTGTCAATTGGGTGGCTCAAATAAACCGGCGAGGTCAAGATTCGTATTGCCTGGCCGTAGCGAGCGACCTGAGCCACCGCGGGGTGTGCGATGTCGCTAAAAGTAAAGGCACTATGGGCCATAGGGTTATTCTTCTTGGTGGGGGGGAGCTTCTGGGCGCAAGAGAAGAAAGAAGAGGCGCAGAATCCCAGCGCCTCGAGTGCAAGCGCACCCACTCCATCCTCACCGCACAACCTTGCAATATCGCCAGAAGACGCAGCCAAGAAGAACCCAGTCAGGTTTACTGAAGCCTCTGTGGATCGCGGCAAGAAGGTCTATAAGACTCAGTGTGCGTTATGCCATGGAGAAAAGGGCGACGGGACAGGCGACTTAGCGAAAGAGATGAACTTGACCCTTCCCGATCTCACGAAACCTGACGCTTTGGCTAATCGTACGGACGGCGAGCTCTTCGCGATTATCGGGACGGGAAAAGACCCTATGCCAGGCCAAAAGGGGCGGTTGACGGACCAACATGTATGGAATCTGGTGAACTACCTTCGGGCC
>Ga0187782_10004293_pt1 | contig 10681 bp, 13 predicted proteins | sample 0715_SJ02_MP15_2_FD_132454 | JGI IMG/M metagenome (GOLD analysis project Ga0187782, IMG submission 132454) | Tropical peat soil microbial communities from peatlands in Department of Meta, Colombia - 0715_SJ02_MP15_20_MG | ecosystem: Environmental > Terrestrial > Soil > Wetlands > Peat | place...
CAACGCCGGCAAAGAGCCCGTCACTGAGATCGCTGGCTCCTGTTATTTTTCAAGCGCCGAGTCGTTCGCCATGATTCGAGGTGGGCACATCAACGTGAGCGTGCTGGGTGCTCTCCAAGTGGATGAAAAAGGAACACTCGCAAACTGGGCCGTCCCAGGGAAAATGCTGAAAGGCATGGGTGGCGCGATGGACCTAGTGGCAGGGACCCAGCGCGTGATTATTGCGATGGAGCACACGGCCAAGGACGGCGCGGCGAAAATCGTGAAGAAGTGCACCCTGCCTATTACCGGTGTCGAAGTCGTGGACTTGATCGTCACGGAACTCGCTGTGATCGAGGTGACTCCCGGGGGATTGTTGCTGCGGGAAGTGGCCGCGGGCCTAACACCGGAAGCCGTACAAAAGGTAACGGAACCGATCCTGCGAGTATCGCCGGATTGGAAGATGATTTCGGTGGTGCCAGAACCGGTTCGACCTTAACCGAACGACAGGGTTGGAACAGGCTGTCGCGTGTCGGGCGGCAGATGACCGTTTTCGAGGAGAATGGATGCAGCCACGTTCCATTGTGGTGGTGAGTCTGCACAGTCCGAAGGAAAGAATCTGGGGTGAGCTCGCGGATATTTCCAGCGCCGGCGTGACGATGCGTGGCATCGACCTGGCATCGTTTGACGATTTTGTCAGCCAAGTGCTACATCCGGAGGGGGATCGCGTCGGATTGCCAACGCTGTTTTTCCCCATGCTGCGAATCGAGCGGATCGCCCTCGATGAAGCGCGTGGATCGATTCCCTCTCTTGCGGAGATGTTCGAGAAGAAAGTGGGCCGCTCGCTGGCGGACTATCTCGCGCAGTTTGCCTGAAACGGACGCGAGGCGCTCGATGATGCCATGAACCGGCGGATACTGACCGTCCCCAATCAACTGACGTTTCTACGACTTGTATTCCTGCCCTTTTTCATCATCGCGATCGAGTACGAGCGCTACGGGTTGGCTCTCGCGATCTTGGTTGGGGCCGGCATAACCGACGGACTGGATGGATGGCTTGCGCGGGGTCTGGACCAGAGGACGCCGCTTGGTGCCTACCTCGATCCAATCGCAGACAAACTGCTGCTTTCTTCGTCCTTTTTGGTGCTGGCACACAAAGGGAAAATCGCCTGGTGGCTGACGATCCTGGTCCTCAGCCGCGACATTTTGCTGCTGGCTGCTGCCGCCGTGATTTTGCTGACCGTTGGCTACCGGCCTTTTCCGCCCAGCATTTGGGGGAAAGCCACGACTTTTTTTGAAATCCTGCAAATCGTTCTCGTTCTAGTGCTGGCTGTGTCGGGACGCGAGGAGTTGGCCGTAGGAAAAGAGGTTTGTGGTTTCATCGTCGCCGTGTTCGTGCTGATTTCGGGCCTGCACTATTCGATCGTTGTGTCGCGACGATTGCACGCAGAGCCCTGACCGTCGGGTTCCTCTGGGCAGCCTTACCCCAGTCGATGGAGCCACAGAGCCATCATCACGAAGCTGGCTACGAGGACGAAGGCCGTGAGCCAACCGAGCAGATAGGCCCACTTTCGCGCCTCGGGTGTCGCGGGTGGGCGTTCCGCCATGATCTTGCCGAGGACGAATCCAGTCACAAACCCGCCTGCGTGAGCGTAGTTGTCGACGCCCGGAACGAGGAATCCCCAAACCACGATATAGATCAACCAACGAACAAGCTGACGGCGCAAGATTTGCGCATCCAGGCCCCGCCGCCCCATTGTCGTGGCGAGGAGGACACCGATCAGACCCAGCAAGGCTCCCGAGGCGCCGACGCTGCTGTGGCCGATGACGGTACTGCTCACCATGTAACCGCCAACTCCTGTGCTCACATAGATAAACAGGTACCTCGCCGAGCCATAGAGCTCTTCGATCTCCGGCCCAATGTCCATCAGCACCCACATGTTGAACACGATATGCAGGAGGCTGGCGTGGAGAAAAATGGCGGTGACGAATCGCCAGGGCTGCAGCAGGTTGTACGGCAGTGGCAATGATTCCCCGAGCCGAAATAGAACGTCACCTCGGATTCCGCCCAGTCCGAAAACGGCGAAGACTCCACCCCCCGGAGTAACCAGGCCGCCTTCTCGGATCGTGGCGAGCGACGAGACGACGTAAAGCACGCAACTAACACCAAGGATCGCGTAGCTGACTGGAGAGGTTGCGGGCATCAGGCGACCAAGAGATTTACTCGCGGCCGCGAGCGAGAAGTTAACGTTGGCACCGCATTGATGGCAGTGCGTTGCGTGGGCGCCAACCAGAGTCCCGCAGGCAGGACACAGCTTTGGGCGAGGCGGATCTTTCTGTCCCATCAAAGCTCCGCTCGTTTTCTTGCGAATCTGATCAAGCTTCCACCGCAGGCGGGGCGAGAGTAACAATCGGGTTCGCTTCCTTGCGAGAATATGGCTGCGTTCCTATAATACCGGACTTGAGTCGAAAAGAATTGAATCCAGAAGACCATGGACGCTGTGCCGATCGCTGGCCCGCCCCGGTAGGCGTGTGAGCGCGATTCCTGTCCTCATCCCTCGTCACGAGTTTTTGCAACGATTGGCAGTGGCGCTGGCCTTTTTGGTTCTAGCTGGCGGCTGTGCCCATCGTACCCCCACGGTGCAGCCTCCCGCGGCGGCGCCGATGGCTCCTGCGCCGTCGGGTGCACCTCCGGCAGCCGAGCGGCAGCCGGCTGTGCCCGGCGAGTATATCGAACAAGGTATTGCGTCATGGTATGGCGTACCCTTCGATGGCCATCGAACCTCGAATGGTGAAATCTATGACATGCACCAATTCACAGCCGCACACAGGACTCTTCCCTTCGGAGCCATTGTGCGTGTGACGAACCTCCGCAATGGAAAACAGACAGAGGTTCGCATCAACGATCGAGGTCCCTTCGTGGCGGACCGTGTCATCGATCTTTCGCTATCGGCAGCCCAGGCAATCGACATGGTCGGCCCCGGCACGGCTCCGGTCCGGCTGGAAATGATCGCTGGGTCAATTCCCTTGGTTGGTTTCTTCGCCGTGCAGGTTGGCGCGTTTCAATTCGAGGAGAATGCCGAGCGGCTTCGGGCCCGGCTGGCAATGACCTACTCCCCGGTCAGTATCGCCCCCTATGATTCTCCCAACGGGCTGTTCTATCGTGTACGCGTCGGAAGGCTTCCCAGCGAGGCGGCTGCTCAAGAACTCGCCAGCGAGCTGCAGTCGAACGAACAGTTGACCGCATTTGTCGTGCGTCTCGATGAGTGATCGTGGACATGAGATTTGTGAGTGACCGCGGCTTGCCTGGAGCGTCTCGGCGTGAGCGGCCTGCCTGGATGCTGGTAGGGTTGTTGTTGGGGGCTTTGGTTGCACCCGCTCGGACGCTTCGAGCGACCTCTGAGACCGTGACCATCGTGCTTCCGCCCAAACTCATGGCCGGTCATCCCGCAACACTGGCTGTGCTGGGAGTGGACGGAAAGCTCGCTCCCGCCGTCAACGTGGAATTGGGCGAGGGACAAACCATCACCACCGATCGCACCGGACGTGCGGTCTTCCACGTGCCGGCAGACGGCAATTACTTGCTTGCTAAGGGTGCAGGCGCCGAGGCCGCGGCGCTAATCGATCCGGCCGTTGCCCAAGCGGAGCCCAGCGCTGTCGCACTGCCGCCGATTGTGTCTCTGAACGATCGCTTCTGGATTTGCGGTGCTGGGCTCCGTGGCAACGCCGACGAAGATAGTGTCGAACTCAACGACCAGCCTACACTCGTCCTAGCGTCATCGCCGATCTGCCTGGTTACGTGGCCAGGGCCAAGTGCCCAGCCAGGACGCGCCACTGTCTCGGTTGAAGCTCCAGGAGTGCAATGGAGAGCGACCACAACTCTCGTGTCGTTGAAATTTTCACCTCCGAATCCCCCTCTGAGTCCCGGTCAACAAGGTCAGCTCGTCATCCGAACTCTTGGATCGAGCGAGAAGCTTGAGATCGTTGCGCAAAACCGCACCCCTGGAGTACTTCGATTTGTCCGAGGAGACACGCAAGAACTCATGACCGGAGGCGGGTCGGAGAACCTCGCGACAGTAAGCGTTGAGGTCATTTCATCCGGTGATTTCTCCTTTAGCGCGCGTGTCCGGGTGGCCCCAGACCTCGTTTCGGCGAGCCGTTACCTGTGGGCCGCCGTACCTCTGGCGCCAAAAGACTCCAAGCACAGGATTGTCGAGTTGGCTCGTGAGCTCGCGCAGCATCCCCGAGACGTCCCAGCCCTGCGTGCGAAAGTCGCCAAGCTGGCCCAGGGTACGATGGCCGGTGATTTTCAAACGCTGCTCGAGGCAGCCGAAGGCGCGCTGTGAAACAGTCCTGGGTGAAAGATTACTCGTCGGGAGCCGATCCGAGCGCGTTCGGTGCTAGTTCCGAAACTCTGCCCTGGGACATCTGCTCGACGGAAGTGCGCGCGCGTTCTAGCCTGCTATCGGCGTCCTCGTAGCTGAACTGAGCATGACGCAAATGTGTCCCTAGCTTTTCGTAAACAGCGGCGAAAGAATCGAGCTGTTTCTGTAGTCCGCTGAGGCCGGTGAACAGCTGGCGCGCATTTTCTTCGATCTGTTGTCCGCGAAGGCTCATGGCGATCGCGCTCAAACAGGCGTAGAAGGTGTTGGGCGATACGGGGAAGACGCGTTTGCTGCGACAGTATTCGTCCAGCCGGCCGTGCTTTGCGTCTTCGCTCATCAATAGCTCGTAGTACACCCCTTCGGACGGGACGAACATCAACGCGTAGTCGAAGGTATTTTCATTCGGCAGAATGTATTTCTCGGCGATGCAGTCGGCGTGTTTACGGACGGCCTGGGAAAAGTCTCGGCGGGCCTCTTCCCCGATATCGAGCAGACGTCGATAGGCGTCGAGCGGAAACTTGGAGTCGATCGAGAGCATCCGGTCGGAGCTGCGGACGATTGCATCGACGACGGCCCCGGTGGAAGCGAAACGGTATTGCATCGAATACGCGCTTTGCGGCAAGGCGTCTTCTAAGATGCGGTCTAGAGTGATTTCTCCAAGCGTGCCGCGTGTCTTCGCGCCACCGAGGACGGCCTGCAAGGTTTGTGTAGCTTTCGAAAGATCTTGGCTCGTTTGATATACCTCGCCAATTCTTTGACTCATCTGAAGTAAAACGTTTGTGGAGGATTCGAGCCGCTCGGCCACGTCCCGCTGAGCTTGGGTTGCAAGATTGCCAGTGGAGGCGACCCCGGTCTGCAGCTCCTGTCGGACCTGTCCAAGCTGCTGGCTCACCGACTGCATCAGGTGATTGATCTGGGCGGCCATGTTCTGGCTCTGCGCTGCGAGCGTAGCCTGCATCTCCTGACGTACGCTCGATAGCTCTGCGGCAGATCGGCGACTTGCCAACCACAGTAGCGTCGCTAGTACCACGGCAATCACAACAATGCTGGCTGTGATCCAGGCAAGCCCGACCATCGATTCCTTCCTCTCAAGTTCCGTCGTCGCCAACCATTTTATTCACTTTAGCGCGAACGGCGCTCGTGGAGAAGCGGTTGATGGAGCTGAAACGAAGCTTCCGTTTCGCTATACTGGTCTTGCCGGCGCGGTACCCAAGTGGGAAGGGAGAGGTCTGCAAAACCTTCATTCGTGGGTTCGATTCCCACCCGCGCCTCCATCAAATCGCACGTCCGCAGCTCGACCGGCTGGTTGCTGATGCTCATCGGTGCCGATTTGATGTAGTCGCAGTCTGGCGATTTGACAGGTTTGCCCGCTCCGTTTCCCATCTTCTGCATGCCCTCGAAACCTTCAAGACCCTGGGCATCGAATTTGTGAGTCTGAGCGAACAAGTGGACACAAGCACACCAACTGGCAAGATGGTGTTTACGGTCCTCGGTGCTGTGGCCGAGTTGGAACGATCACTGATCGTGGAGCGCGTGAAGGCTGGGCTGAGGAATGCCCGGGCGAAAGGCAAACGGTTGGGCAGACCTCCGAAGGTTCTCGACGCAGGCATCGTTTCTGCCCTTCGTCGCCAATGGAACGCGGTAGGAGGCCGTTTCAGCTGTTTGCCGTCACCTCCTTACTTTCCACTCCGAGGTAGCGGAGAAAGATTCGCGGTAGCTCCTCCCTCAAGTTTCGTGTTCCGAAATCAGGTTTCTCGCAATTGTAGTAAGTTAGTTGGCACGAACGACGGTCCGACGCGGAAGCAGCTCAAGCCGCATCGATGCGGCTGTTTTGAGTACCAGGAGCCGTCACTGGAAGTTCGTGTCCACGACCTGCGCGACTTTTTTCGCGAAGTCGTACGTGGCCCTCAGATTGCCGCCCATGAAGCGGACCTTGCCGGTGACATCCTGCGCGAGTTCTGGTTTGCCGGCCTTGTCAGTAAAAAGGCAATGCACTTTGATCGAAGTGGCACCGGAGACGGTGGTCACCTGGCGCTGTTCCTCACTGCCCTTCTTGAAGCCGTACGGTTTGCTGTGGAGGATGACGAGGTCGGGGACGGCGGCGGCAGCAGTGTCACCGTCGCGATAGACGTGCTGAAACTTGTTGGTCTTTTGAATCTGCTCGACCAGGTTTTCATAAAGTGCCAGCTGAAATTCGATGGGGAGCTTCACTTCGTCGGACTGAACCATCAGAATTTGAATCGCGGACGCCTGAATCTTGGGCGTCTTTTCTTCTGCAGAAGCCGCGCTGCGGAGTAAGAGGAAAATGGGAGCGAGCGAGAGCAAAGTGATGGAACAGGCAGTGCGATTCATCTTCATTGTTGTTTCTTCGCCTTTTGCTTGGCCTGGGCCTCGGCTTCGACTTCTACAGGAACGCTGGTTTTGGCACCCTGACTCAGGAGGGCCTTCTTGGCGCCGAGCGCATTGCCTTCCCGCAAAGTGAACACCGCGCCGTGAACCGCGCCGGCTGAGTCAAGGTACACAATCGCGAGAGTATCAATCTTGGTGCGGAACAAACTGAGGAACCTTCCACTCCCGTAAGGAGCAAACATAGTGAGGGTGCCAACGGTTCCGCCAATGGTGCGCTCGGTGTCCTTTCCAGTGAGAACCTCCGTGATGGAGGAGGCCGGCACAGCCGCTTTTTTCTGGCCGTTGGTGAAAACCAGAGACCCACTCTCGACCGAGAGAGTTCCCGTGGCGTTGTGCTTCAGACCTTCGAGGCCAAGGACCTGCTTTGAATCGGGGAAGGACATGGGATTGGAGTTGGCGTCTTGCGCGAAGCAGGGCGCTGCCCAGCCGACTCCTATCAGAATCGCCGCGGCAGCGCAAAGAATCGGAAGCGCCCGGGGCATCTTCATTTTATTTTTATCCTCACCCTAGGAACACAGGTCTCCAAATGAGCCGCGCGCGGCGGTAGCCTACACCGCTTTGCCTTCCGATTCACGAGAAAAAGCGAGCATTGGGCGCACCTCGTGAAAGCGGTCCGTGTACCCGCGGTGTACCTCGGTTCAGAGAATGTATCGTTTTTATAGAATCTGTCGGAACGTGGTATGAGTAACTTACGTGCTTGCAACGGGCGTGATGGTTCGATTCCCACCCGCGCCTCCATCAAAATCATCAATAAAGATGCGGATTTTCTGCGTGGTCCATCGAGGCATGTCTACAAGTTGCATAGGATTCTCGGCAGCCGAAACCTCGGTTTGCACGCTGGTTCTTTCGCACGCCAAATTTAATGCGAATGGATCGGGACCAATGGCCTGCCCCCAAAAACCTCGGGTTGTTTTCTACCTACTGTCGCGTTTTACGTCGTGGCTTCGTCAGAACCCAAAGGAACGCGTGAAAGCTGTGCTATAGTCCCGGCAGTTTGTCCCCGGGCGGAAGGAAGAAAATCAAGTAAGGAGGAACCTTCATGGCCAGCGCCACGCACCTTGGGCCTCTTCGGGTGGCTCTCGTATTGATCGGAATTGTGTTTATCTTTGGTGTTTATCCACTGACCATCCTCTGGCCATCAGGTTGGATATGGCACATGAGCGGCCATTCTACATACCTGCAGATGATTCTGGGCATTTACGCGACCCTCGGTGTTTTCCTGCTCCTTGCGGCGCGAAACCCGCTCAAGCATTTGAGCCTTATTTGGTTCACCGTTTGGTCAAGCTTCGTTCATGGGGGAATCATGGCCGTGCAATCGCTAGTTTACCCCGAGCATCGTGGTCATTTGCTCGGCGATGTGCCCGCGTTATTGCTCATAGCTGTTGTGCTGACATTTCTCACGCCTCGTGGGGATGTGACAGTTGCGTAATTAGCTCAGGTGTCTTCTCGCGGCTTATAAATCGGTGGTTGTGCCCCTCAAGTATCCCCGGCGGTAAGATCGTTTCTGAATGGCAAGCCGTCCTCCAAGAACTGTATAGCTCGTGGGGCCTCCGCGGTTGCGCCGGGGATAAACTTTTGAAGACCTGTGCAGCCACCGGCGCCAAGTCAGAAAGACCGCCGCTGTCGCACACTGTCCTTTGTGAGAGGTCTAGAATTTACCCAAATACGAGAGCGCGGTTCATGCCGGCAAATTGAATTTCGAGAAGGGTACGCGATCCGTCTTTGTTGTTTTGATACACAATCGCATTCTGCTTATAGACATAGCCGCGTGGCACCCACTTCCCCTCTGTGGTGGCAACGATTCGTCCGTCCTTCTCAAATTTCACAATTGCGTCGGTCACGTAGGACTCCCAACTGACGTCGCAATCGTCCACGGGGATATGTGTACCGTCATGGAACGTCAACCCGGAGGGAAACCAGAAGCTTCGGGAACCCCTTTCGTAGGATCGGGGTTTAAAGCCCTGAGACACCAGATATTTGCGTGCCGCTTTGGCATCGTCATCACTGCTATACGGACCTACGAGTACTTGATAGGAAGTCAGCAAGAGATGACCCTTGTGAAGGACCGTTGCGTGAAACCCGAGTTGTTCCAGTTTGGTCGTTGCTTGGTCAGCCCATACTACGTCGCGAAATTTGCCAACTTCGAGATACATATTCGAATAAGATCGGGCCGCCTCCGATCTGGAATCCTCAATGCGTTCGCTAGAAGAGTTGGCCGATTCGAGTTTCGGAGGCGTGCCGATTCTACCCGCAGCACCGGTATCTGGCTCGACAGTTTTTGGTGAAGATCTCGTCGGAAGCGACGCGGAAGGGGCTGCGCTGCTAGTGCTAGCGGACGGAGAGGGAGTTCGGCTTGCAGCAACTGGCGCTTGTGCCACCGCCGTCACCTGTTGAGGTTGCAGCGCTCTGGTCGGTGGTTGCGTTGGCAATTTCGTCGGCGACGCATTTAATCTAGGCGCTCGTGATGCGGTTTCCGGCGCTGGCGACGCCGTTTGTGCTTGGGATTTGGCCGCCAATCGTTCATTCAGCTGAACAAGTGAGTTGTCGAATTCGCGATAGAAGTGAAACAGAAATGCGGCCGCTACCAGAGTCGAAATGAAAACCCCGAAGAGTAAACCGGCGGAGAAACCGCTCAACGGTGTCCGTCTTTTTGTTTTTGGCGGAGGGATATTGAGCGGAGCGGAACTGTCAGGCAGCGGCTTAGCGACCGGACGCCTTAAGCTGGAGGCTGATAGTTCGGACGATGATGAGAGGGACGGTCCTGACCTCGCGCCAACAGCAGGACTTGCCGAGTGGCTCGTCCACTCGCGGATTTGCAGACGAGCCTCGGTGGACAGATTCGCGAACCGCAAACCTCCAGTCTTCCGATTCTCATCCATCCATGCCAGCTGGCCGTCCGCTTCGATTCGGCGCTTCCCCTCGGAAAACCAGAAACGAATCGTCTCACTCCTGTGAATGGGAGCAACGGAGTGAAAGCAAAGCCCTCCCAGAGAAACATTCAACACGACGGCGCCATTATTCGGATCGAGGTTGATGTAGGCGAGTTTGTCGACTGGAGTCCTGGGGGTTTGGCGTCGTTCTGAGTTTAGCGTCGGCGATGTCATACTTGCGACCATTTTGAATCTTCGCTCGCTCGCCGTCTCATCCCGGGCAGCCCACGAGCTTACGCCACCTGCTGGGAGCGATCGTCGTTGGGTCCGTGCGTGGGAATCAATGTCGTTCGTCCTGAGCGGAAGACACTAAATGCGCGACCAACGGCCAGGCTAATTAGCAGTTAGGGAAATGAGCGTCAATGGTACAAAGGTACTGGTAAGTTTCTGACTCGCGTCGGCAACGCATGCGACGCAGCTCGTACACGCTTTTGCGTTTGTTTCGCTTCTGACGACATACCTATTTGGGGAAACATTCTTCTCATTCGCAGCAACGCTTCGCAGCGAAAAGTCTGAGGTTTGCTTCTTCGATTCCACGGCGTACCGGCAGGTATGGAAACGGCGATCCCTTGGCGTTCCTTCTAACTTCCACGAGCAGGCCTCTCCAGGCTTGTCGCTCCAACCACGTCAGTCGGTACATGATTGATTGGACACAGCTTAGCGTAGACGGCGGTTTGGCATATATCATGCATGCTTCGACACCGATGAACCTATTCAAAGGCGTGGGCTTTTGTGGATTTCTACTGGCAGTAATTTTAGTTCTCACCTGTTGCGGTGGTGGGAGCACCGCTACGGATTCTATTACACTACCAGTTATTACCAGTAGTGGTACGGCCAGCGGAACGATAGGGTCAGCCTTTTCCTACGAGATCACAGCCACGAACTCACCAAGCAACTTTGGAGCATCGGGGTTGCCCGCGGGGCTCACCGTGAATACGACCTCGGGCTTGATCTCGGGGACTCCGACCGGAGCTGGTTC
>Ga0187782_10004295_pt1 | contig 10673 bp, 7 predicted proteins | sample 0715_SJ02_MP15_2_FD_132454 | JGI IMG/M metagenome (GOLD analysis project Ga0187782, IMG submission 132454) | Tropical peat soil microbial communities from peatlands in Department of Meta, Colombia - 0715_SJ02_MP15_20_MG | ecosystem: Environmental > Terrestrial > Soil > Wetlands > Peat | place...
CTGCTCCTCACTCCGAATTCTCAAAAAACTAAAATCGCTCTTCACTGCTCCCCGCGAGTTTTTTTGATCACTTCCTCGGCAATCGCCGCAGGTAACTCCGCGTAATGCGAGAAGTGCATGGTGAAATTCGCGCGGCCTTGCGAGCGGCTGCGCAAATCGGTCGCGTAGCCAAACATTTCCGACAGCGGCACCTGCACGCGAATTACGTGGCTGCCCGCGCGCGTTTCCGAGCCCTGAATCTGCGAGCGGCGGGCATTCAGGTCGCCGAACACGGCGGCCATGTATTCCTCGGGCGTGGTGACTTCGACGCGCATGATGGGCTCAAGAAGGACCGGCCTGGCCCTGGTGCAAGCTTCCTTGAAACCGATGGAGCCGGCGATCTTGAAGGCCATTTCGGAGCTGTCCACCTCGTGATAGCTGCCGTCAATGAGCACCACGGCCACGTCCACCATCATGAAGCCGGCGAGGCCGCCATTATCCATGGCTTCGCGGATGCCCGCTTCGATGGGCGGGATGAATTCCTTGGGAATCGCGCCGCCGAAAATCTTGTCGATGAAGAGGAAGCGGTGTTCCTTGTCAAAGCGCCACTTGCCGCCGGAGCCCGCGATGGACTTGGCGAGTTCGTCAAGCTCGTCGGTGGACATCTCGTGCATGTTCTCGTGATCGGCGCTCGGCAGGGGATGCACTTCCAGCTTGCAATGGCCGTATTGACCCTTGCCGCCGGTTTGCTTGATGTACTTGCCGTCCGCTTGGGCGGCGCGGCGAATGGTTTCGCGGTAGGCAACCTGGGGACGCCCGACATTGGCTTCGACGCTGAATTCGCGCTTCATGCGGTCGACGATAATTTCCAGGTGCAGTTCGCCCATGCCGGAGATGATGGTCTGGCCGGAATCCCTGTCGGTGTGCACACGGAAGGTAGGATCTTCCTGCGCGAGGCGGGCCAGGGCCTGGCCCATTTTGTCCTGATCGGCCTTGGTCCTGGGCTCGACGGCGACGTCGATGACGGGCGTGGGGAAAGTCATGGCCTCCAGGATGACCTGCCTGTTTTCGTCGCAAAGCGTGTCGCCAGTGGTGACGCTCTTCAAGCCGACGCACGCGCAAATGTCGCCGGCGTGCACGGCTTCAATTTCTTCGCGCTTGTTGGCATGCATCTGCAGCAGGCGGCCAATGCGTTCGCGGGTGCCCTTCGACGAGTTGTAGACGTAGCTGCCGGCATTCAACACGCCGGAATAGACGCGGATGTAGGTGACATGGCCGACGAAGGGGTCAGACATGATTTTGAAGGCCAGCGCGGAAAAGGGCGCGTCATCGGAAGCGCGGCGCAGCACCGTTTCGTCATTATCGGGATTGATGCCTTCCAGTGGCGGCACATCCAGGGGCGACGGCAGGTAATCAACGATGGCATCGAGAAGCGGCTGAATGCCCTTGTTCTTGAACGCCGAGCCGGCCAGCACCGGAACGACCTTCATCGCCAGCGTGGATTTGCGGATGGACTTGCGCATTTCCTCGACGGATAGATTCCCTTCGCTCAGATACTTGTCCAGCACTTCATCGTCGTGCTCGGCGATGTATTCCACGACCTTGGCGCGGTGGTCGTCATAAAACTTTTTGTCAATCGCGGAACCCTTCAAAGCGGCGGCAACATCGGGACGTCCGGCAACGAAGGCGGAATCCCATAGATTGGAAACTGGGAAAATTTCAAACTTGGCGCCAAGCGTATCCTCGAGCCACACAACCACGTTCTCTTCGAGGAAGTTGATACATCCGATGAAATTGTCTTCGCGGCCGAGGGGAAACTGCAGGGGCACGGGATGCGCGCCGAGGCGCTGGCGCATGGTGCGGATGGCGTGGTCGAAGTCCGCGCCCATTTTGTCCATCTTGTTGACAAAGGCGAGGCGCGGCACGCGGTACTTGTCCGCTTGGCGCCACACGGTTTCCGATTGCGGCTGGACGCCGGCGACGCTGTCGAAAATGGCAACGGCGCCGTCGAGGACGCGGAGCGAACGCTCCACCTCCACGGTGAAATCGACGTGGCCGGGGGTATCGATAATGTTGACGCGGTATTTCTTGTCGAAGCGGTCCCAACTGGCCGTGGTGGCGGCGCTGGTAATAGTGATGCCGCGCTCGCGCTCCTGCTCCATCCAGTCCATGGTGGCGGTGCCTTCGTCCACGGAGCCGATCTTGTAGGTCACACCCGTGTAATACAGGATGCGCTCGGTCGATGTGGTCTTGCCGGCATCGATGTGCGCCATGATCCCGATATTGCGAGTATCTTCGAGTTTGAATAAGCGAGTCATGCTGCCTTGAACAGCCCTTTTCTCCCCCGAACGGTTGGCAACAGCTTCAATCACGTCAAATCCCTTCCAAAGTCCTACCAGCGATAATGGGCGAAAGCCTTGTTGGCTTCGGCCATGCGGTGAACGTCTTCCTTCTTCTTGATGGCGCCGCCGCGGGAATTGGCCGCGTCGATGAGCTCGTCGGCGAGCTTGTCAACCATGGTCTTTCCGGCGCGTTCGCGCGAATACTGCAGCAGCCAGCGGATGGCCAGGGACTGGCGGCGGAAGGGATTTACTTCCACCGGCACTTGGTAGTTAGCGCCACCCACGCGGCGCGTCTTGACTTCGACGAGCGGCTTGAGGTTCTCGATGGCCTTCTTGAAAATTTTCAGAGCGTCGTCGCTGGTCTTCTTGGCAACCTGATCCATGGCGCCGTAAAAGACGCGCTGCGCCGTGCTCTTCTTGCCTTCCCACATCATCGAGCAGATGAACTTCTCCACCAGGTCGCTTCCGTAGACCGGGTCGGTCGCTTGGGCCCGCCGGCTGACTACTCCTTTACGAGGCATCGCTGTTGTCGCTCCTCAAGTTCTAACTTTTAAGTTCTCAGTTTTAAGTTCTAAGTAAACCGGCCGTCCTTGCCTTCATCACCTGGAACTTATTCCTCACGATCGCCAGACAAGCTTAAGTTCCAAAAAGTACGCCGAGCCTTGTTGCACGATGGTCTTACTTAGCACTTAAAACTTATAACTAACCACTGCCTTACTTCGCCGCAGCGGCGGCCTTGGGCCGCTTGGCGCCGTACTTCGAACGTCCCTGCTTGCGATTCTCCACGCCGGCCGCGTCGAGGGTGCCGCGCACAATGTGGTAGCGGACACCGGGAAGATCCTTCACGCGGCCGCCGCGCACGAGCACGATGGAGTGCTCCTGGAGGTTGTGGCCGATCCCGGGAATGTACGTGGTCACCTCGACGGCGTTGGTCAGGCGCACACGCGCGACCTTGCGGAGCGCGGAGTTCGGTTTCTTCGGCGTCTGAGTGTACACGCGAATACACACGCCGCGCTTCTCCGGGCAGCCCATCAGCGCGGGCGACTTGGTCTTCGAGTGGATGCCTTCCCTACCCATGCGAATCAGTTGCGAAAACGTCGGCACAGTCACTCCTCGTTTCAAAAGTTCTCAGCCGTCAGTTCTAAGTCATAAGCTCAAACGGACCGTCTTCCGACTTACAGCTTGAGACGAATGACTTTATACTCTCTGCGGCGCGCGCAGACTGATTTACCAGCTCTCGCGTCGCGCGCAGACCAATTCGCGGGAGCACACAAAGATGCTGAAAGGTTTACTGCGAATCCGGAGATACCAGCAAGAGACTCCGCACGCACTCCAAGAGGCAGCGATCAGCTCTTGGTTCCGAATCGGAGAGGCTTACTCGGCTTTTCGGGGCTGGCGCCCCATTCCGGCCGCTCTTCCGTCCCATTCCATCGAACTCGTTCTGGGACCGAAGAATTCCCTTCCAACCAACCATCCCCGAGAAGCGAGATGGCCTACCGCACGGGGAAAATACCCCTGACAAAACATAAAGTATAGAGAAGACAGAGGGTTCTGTCAAACAGGATTCCCCACGGGGGCCCAGAAAAAGCTGTGGAAAAGTGGGATGTGGCCCGCTGGCTGCTCGGGCTGGGCCAAATCAGCCCTCAGAGCAGGACGAGAGGGCAGACGCCCGCGTGCTCCATTCTTCACATAAGATATTTATAATCAATTAGTTGTAGAGGGTTCGACATCCAGCCCGCCGAAGGAGCACAAGCCGAAGGATTTCACGGTATCGTACTCCCCTCTGAGATGCGGGCGCAGCCTTCATCGCTGAGGTCGGTGGGCCAGTCGAAGGTGTGGGGGTCCATGGTGCCTTCACCGGCGATTTTGACGGCGGCGGGGAGAGTGCCGTGACTGAGGAGCAACGGGCGGCGAGGCCTCGCTTTACGGGCGGCGCGGCGGCTCTTACACTTTCAGCGTGAGACGCACACGCGAGCGGTTCTGTGTCTTCTTGCTACTGACAACCCTGTTGGTAGTGCTTGGCCCTGCCTTCGCCCAGGAAGGCGGGCAGAAACCTGCCGAGCCGGTGCAGAAAACGGCCACGGAAAAGGCGGCTGCGCTGGAGAAGACTGCCGGCAAGCCGGAACTTCCCTTTCAAATTCAGTTGCTAGAGACGCACGTTCGCTTTGAAGCGAACGGGGATTCGCGGAAGGAAGTTCATACCATCGTCAAGATCAACAATGTTTTGGGAGCGCACGAGTTTGCGCGGCTGACCTTTGATTACAATCGCGCGTTTCAGCAGGTGGAGATTCCGCTGGTGCGCATCAGTCACGCCAACGGAGGCACGAGCGAATTGTTGCCAAGCGCCGTTGTGGACGCGCCGAATTCGGCGGTGGAGAAATTCCCCGCGTATCAGGATGTGCGCGTGAAATCTGTGCGCATCCTCGGCCTGCAAGAAGGCGACACGATTGAGTACCACGTGATCACAACGACGACGAAGCATCCCCTAGCGCCGGATTTCTGGCTCGAGCACACGTTCGACCGGTCGGGGCAGGTTTTGGAAGAAGATTACGAGATGGACCTGCCGGGGCATCTCAATTCGACGGCGACCATGCAGTCCGTGTGGAATGGCCCACGACCACTCGTCTATCTTGGAATCCCGTCCACCGGGTATCAGAACTCCGGAGATGAAAAGTCCGAACGATCCGTCTTCCAGTGGAAGATCGCTTCCAGCCAAAAACTTCCGCCTACTGCGGCAGAGGGAGCAGAGGCTGTTCCGGACATAATTGTGTCTAGCTTCACGCATTGGCTGGAGCTTGCCGAGCGAATCGCATCGCAATTTCCGAAATGGACGGACGAGGATCGAAAAGAATCCAAAAGGCGGCTAAGAGACTCTGGTCAGCCGGACACTTCGCCCGAAAAGCCGCTTGAGAGAATCTACGATTTTGTCTCGAAGAGCGTGACCACGGTGGATCTTCCTTTAGGCGCCAATGGATTTCGTATCCGCTCCGCAAAAGAGATCTTGGAGACAGGGTACGCCACACCAGTTGAGAAATGCTTTTTGTTTGCAGGCATGGCTCAATCGGACGGATATACCGCGGAAGTTCTCCTCTCTGGTGCGCCCAACACCAGGGACCAATTTCCACGCCCGTCTTCCTTTGACCGTGTATTGGTAGGCCTGACCGAGAAGAAGAAATATATCGCGGTCGATCCAAGCCTGGAGGTCGCTCCTCTGGGTGTTGTTCCCGCGCAGCTCCGCGGCAAAACCGTACTCATGCTTACTCCACGCGATCATGCTGACTACTTTGATCCTTGGGCAGAACTGCCTGAAGACCTTCCGTTCCGGGCCTTTCAGAAGGTGGGAGTGGATGCCTCGCTGGACGCAGATGGAAAACTTACCACTAGAGTGAAGTACACGCTGCGTGGAGACAATGAACTGCTGCTGCGGGTGGCGTTTCATCAGACGGCGAAAGAGAAATGGAAGGACGTTGCGGGGTTGCTGGCGATTTCGGATGGTTTTCGCGGGCAGGTGACGAGTGTGAATGTTTCGGATCCGATGGCAACGAAGGATCCGTTCATGGTGGAGTACGAAATTTCGCAAGCGAAATTCGTGGACTGGTCGAAGAAACCATTGCGCATTCCGGCGCTGCTGCCGCAGATTGGATTGCCGGATCTGCCCACCCAGCAGGCGGCGGGAGAAGGGGCGCACGCGATCGAGTTGGGAACGCCGCTGGAAGTTGAAACGCAGATGACGCTGAAATTGCCGACGGGTGCGACAGCGCAGACGCCTGCGGGGACTTCCGTGGAGCGGGATTACGCAAAATTTTCGTCCAAGTACGGCACAGTGGCAAACACGGTGACAGCTTCGCGGCGCGTGAATTTTCTTTTGCGGGAGATTCCGGGCGAGCGAGCCATGGATTACACCGCATTTGTGCGCGCGGTGCAAAGCGACCAGGCGCAGAGCATCACGCTGGTGGGGGCTGTAGCGGACGAAACGAAGCCGGCAAAAGTCACGCCGAAGCAATAGTGGGCGATCAGCGATCAGATGGCAGCGATCAGGAAACGGTTTGGCGCCAAGCACGGTTATTTGAGAAAAATGCGCGAATTCAAACACAGCATTGCAATGTTTGGCGGCGGTTGAAATCCTGCCCCGATCCCTCCACTCCGAGCCGATAAAAACCATCGGCTCTCCGGTCGGGATGACAAATTGACTTGCTGAGCACGTGGGAAGCGGGGCTGCGCCAAGCACCTTTTGCCGGGAGGAATGCGCTAGTCGAGACTACTAGAACGTATTGCATAACCTCGCTAAGTTATTGATTCTATTGAGGCGAAAATGGGTTGTGCAACAGCTTCTGGGCAGGTGAGATCCTTCGAGCCGCAAACGGCGCGGCTCTCAGGATGACGCTTTTGTGGTGATCGCGGCGGGTGCAAAAGCGGTGGTCCTTCGCGAAATAGCTCAGGGTAAACAAGCCACCGCACTCCAAAAAAAGCCTCTCCCTATCGGAGAGGCTTTTGCGTAGCTGGATTCTTGGTTCCTGATCGCTGGTCGCTGATATCTGATAACTCTGCTACTTAATTTCCATTACTTCTCTTTCTTTGAGGGCGGAGAGGTCCTCGATTTTCCGGGTTTCGGCGTGGGAAACCTTTTCGAGTTCGTCGAGCGCGCGCTTCTGTTCGTCCTGGCTGATCTTCTTGTCCTTTTCGAGTTTGTCGATGGCTTCCTTGATGTCGCGGCGGATGTTGCGGACCGCGGTGCGGTGATTCTCCAGAGCTCTGTGAATGAGCTTTACAAGCTCCTTGCGGCGCTCTTCCGTGGGCGAGGGGATGGGAATGCGCACGACCTTGCCGTCGGTGGCCGGATTGAGGCCGAGGTCGGAGGCGCGAATGGCCTTGTCAATGAGCGGCACGGCGCTGGGATCCCACGGCGTAATCATCAGCATGCTGGCATCAGGGACGGTGACGTTGCCGAGCTGGTTCACGGGCATGAGCGTGCCGTGATAATCCACGCGCACATGATCGAGAATCGCGGCGTTGGCGCGACCAGTGCGCACACTGGCGAGCTCTTTGCGAAAATCGTCAACGGCCTTTTCCATGCGCGTTTTTGCAGCGGCGAACGCTTCTTTGGTGCTCGAAATTGTTGTCATCTGTTTATTCTCCGTGAGGTGCGTGCCGATGGAACAAAGTTATCAGTAAACAGTTTTAGGTTTTCAGTAAAGCAAAACTAAAGGTGCATGGCCGGGTCACCGACTGCCTTACTTGCAGCTTAAAACTGAGAACTGAAAACTGAAAACTTGTCCTACGCCGGCAGGATCGTCGAGCCGACGCGTTCACCGAGAACGACGCGGCGGATGTTGCCGGGCTTGTGCAAGTTGAAGATCTTGATGGGCATGCCATTGTCCATGCAAAGGGAGATGGCCGTGGCATCCATGACCTTCAGATTCTGGTGCAGGACTTCGCGATAGCTGATTTCCGCGAAGAATTTGGCGCCGCTGACCTGCTCCGGGTCAGCGTCGTAAATGCCGTCCACGCGCGTGGCTTTCAGGATCACGTCGGCCTTGATTTCCATGGCGCGGAGAGCGGCGGCCGTGTCCGTGGAAAAGTAAGGGTTGCCGGTGCCGGCGGCGAAAATGACGACGCGCCCTTTTTCAAGATGGCGCGTGGCGCGGCGGCGGATGAAGGGTTCGCAGACTTGGTGCATTTCGATGGCGCTCTGCACGCGGGTGTTCACGCCGCTCTTTTCGAGGGCGTCCTGCAGGGCCAGCGCATTCAAAACGGTGGCCAGCATGCCCATGTAATCGCCGGTGGCACGATCGATTTCAAAATCCTTCTGCCGAGCGCCGCGAAAAATATTGCCGCCGCCCACCATGATGGCGATCTGCACGCCAAGCTTGTGGACTTCGCGGAGCTCCTGGGCGATACCATAGACGGTTTGGCCATCGATGCCGAAACCCTGAGCACCTTGCATGGATTCGCCGGAGAGTTTCAAGAGAATCCGGTGATACGCGGGGCGTTTTTTGGTAGTTTTTCCAAGCGCTTGCGATGGCCGTGCCATGTGTGTCCGTCCAATCCGAGGGAAACCTTGCCGATTGTAACAAACATCGAGCGGGATGGCGTAGGTTTAGGGGCACATTTTCGGGATTACTCAATAGGAAGACAAACGGCACGGGTATGCCAAAAGAAAAAACTCCGGCGAAGCAGTACGGAATCGATGAGCCTGAAATCCAACGTTGAAGAGAGATTGCTCCGCTCCCGGACCGCCAAAGCCGCTGTCCCTCCGGTCGGAATGACAAGTTTGAGTGGCGGGTGGTGCGCGCAAATTCCACTTCGGATTTCAGCATGAAGCCAGGAATCAGCCGGCGGTGGTTGGAGTTTCTTCGGCGACGCTTCCCGCGGCGGCAGTGACGCTGACTTCCCCGACTTTGTAGCGGGAGAAGCGGCGGATGGTGATGTTCTCGCCGAGCTTGGCAATGGCCTGGGCGATCATCTCGCCGATGGTCTGGGTTTCATCCTTGATGTAGTGCTGTTCGTAGAGGCAAGTCTCCTCGTAGAACTTTTCCATTTTGCCCTGAACGATCTTCTGGATGACGGGCTCGGGCTTGCCGGTGGCGCGGGCCTGGGCGGTGTAAATCTCCTTCTCGTGCTCGAGCATCTCCTGGGTCACATCCTCGCGGCGCACGTAGCGGGGATCGACAGCGGCAATGTGCATGGCCACATCGTGACAAAGAGTCTTGAAGGCATCAGTGCGAGCCACGAAATCGCTTTCGCAATTGATTTCGACGATCACGCCGATCTTCCCGCCGGCATGAATGTAGTGGCCGATAAGGCCTTCGCTGGCTTCGCGTGTGGCTTTCTTGGCGGCCGCCGCCTGGCCCCTTTTGCGCAGGACGTCCACGGCCTTCTCGATGAGTTTTTTGTGGTCAGCGGAATCGCCCAGTTGAGCGGCGGCTTCGATAAGGGCGGCGCGGCAATCGCTGAAGCCGGCGTTGGTGAGTTCTCTAAGTTCTTTCACGAGCTTAGCAGGAATATCCATGGCAGGTTTCGTTGTACTCATCCTTTTTTGTAGTTCTAAGTTGTAAGTCCTCAGTTTTAAGTATGACCTTCCAACTGATTACCTAAAGGCTATAACTTGGAGCTTCCTTTCCACAGTGCACCCTCTCCGGTCCTTAGCCTCGTCCAAGATAAAAGGCAGCCGCCACAAAATCCTTCTCGTGCGGAGTAGCGAATTCTAGGCCGAGCAAGGCGCTGTGAACTTATAACTTAGAACTAATCACTTAGAACTTTCAAAAATGGCCCGGCGTGAACGATGCGCACAGCGCCGGGCCGTCAAAATTGAGTAGCCACGCGCGGTTGTTAGCTTTTTCCCTCGTCGGGCGGCACGGTGGCTTCGGCGGCGGCTTCGATGAAGGCTTCGCTGCCTTCGACGAAATCGCCTTCCTGCTTTTCGTACTGTTCGTAGGCGCTGGTGTCCACGTAATCCACGCCCGCCTCGTGTGACTGGTCGGCAGCGAGCTTCTGATCGGCAACCTGGGATTGCTCGTAGAGAGCGCGGCCTTCGGCGACGGAATCGGCAATCTTGGTCGTAAACAGACGGATGGCGCGCAACGCGTCATCGTTCCCCGGGATAATCCAATCGACCATGTCCGGGTCGCAGTTGGTATCCACGACGCTGACCACCGGAATGCCCATGCGGCGCGCTTCCTTGACGGCGATTTCCTCGGCGTTGGAATCCACGACGAACATCGCATCGGGGAGCTGGGCCATGTTTTCAATGCCTTCGAGGTTCTGGAACAGGTGCTTCATTTCGCGGTCCAGACGCGCGCGCTCTTTCTTGGAGAGCTGCTCCATGCGGCCGTCTTCGGTCATGGCCTTCAAGAGCTTCAGGCGCTTGATGGACTTCTGCAGCGTGGACCAATTGGTCAGCGTGCCGCCCAGCCAGCGGTGATTGACAAAGTACGCATTGCAGCGCTTGGCCTCTTCAGCGATGGCTTCCTGGGCCTGGCGCTTGGTGCCAACAAACAAAACGGTTTTGCCTTGCGCGGAGATGTCGCTGACGAAGCGGCTGGCTTCGCGGAACATTTTCAGGGTTTTCTGCAGGTCAATGATATGGATGCTGTTGCGCTCCCCGAAAATGTACTCCTTCATTTTGGGGTTCCAACGGCGCGTCTGGTGGCCGAAATGAACGCCGGCCTCCAGCAGCTCCTTCATGGTGATTTCTACCGCCACTATTCCTCCTAAGTAGATGGCTGTTTTCCGTGCAGGCTTGGCCATCTGAAGGTGGCCGCACCATGCTCCGCAACAGCCTCTTGCCGGCTTCCTTGCCGGCCGTGATCTTGGGGCCGCGGCTTGCGCCAGGGCCCCAGAGCTCATAAATTC
>Ga0187782_10004296_pt1 | contig 10672 bp, 11 predicted proteins | sample 0715_SJ02_MP15_2_FD_132454 | JGI IMG/M metagenome (GOLD analysis project Ga0187782, IMG submission 132454) | Tropical peat soil microbial communities from peatlands in Department of Meta, Colombia - 0715_SJ02_MP15_20_MG | ecosystem: Environmental > Terrestrial > Soil > Wetlands > Peat | place...
CGCGGTCTTGGGACTGATGCGAATCTTCCGCTTCCTCCACTACGGGCTCGCAGTGGTGCTGGTCCTGATCGGAGCGAAGATGATGGGCGTCGACCGCTTTCATATTCCAATCGCCGCAACGCTGGGCACGGTAGCGGGCATACTGCTCATCTCCATCGCACTATCGCTAGCCTTCCCATCCGCGAGTGAGAAATGATCCGGTTAAAGAAAATTTCTGATTGTTGATTTTTGATTGTTGATTTGGAAACTAAGCACGCGAATCTCCTAGTCTCTTGCCCAAACTCAAGCCCCGGGGGCGTTTAATCAACAATCAAAAATCAACAATCAAAAATTTCTGCCCGCGCCCGGCCTCGGCCCGGAAAGTCGCTTACGCTATGATGGAACCCAATGCCGCAAGTCACCATCCACGTTCCTCCCCGTCCCTATCAGGCGTGGATTGAAAACGGTCTCCTCATGCAGGCTGGCACTGTCTTGGCCGACCTGCTGCCACAATCCAGCCGCCTCTTCGTGGTCACCGTTCCTCCCGTCCGCAAACGCTGGGGAGGGAAGTTCCTCGCCTCACTGAACTCCGCCGGTTTCGCCACACACATGATCTCCATGCCCGACGGCGAGCCGGCCAAGCATATGGCAACGGTCGTCGCCCTGGCGGAGAAACTCGCCCACCTGGGCGCGGACCGAAAATCGGTCATCATCGCTCTCGGCGGCGGAGTCGTCGGCGACGCCGCCGGTCTGCTGGCCTCGCTCTACATGCGTGGCGTCGAGTTGGTGCAGGTCCCAACCACCGTGCTTGCCCAAGTCGACGCCTCGATCGGCGGCAAGACCGGGGTCAACCTCTCGGCCGGGAAAAATCTCATCGGAACTTTTCACCACCCGCGCATCGTGCTGATCGACCCCACCGTGCTCAAGACGCTCCCCGACCGCGAATTCCGCGCCGGTCTTTACGAAGCGTTGAAGTGCGGCGTCATCGGCAACGTAGAGCTATTCCTGCGTTTCGAGCAGAATCGCGCCCAAATCCTCAAACGCGATCCCGACGAACTGCAATGGCTGATCGCACAGTCGGTCAAACTCAAAGCCGAAATCGTTTCCGCCGACGAGCGCGAAGGCGGTCTGCGCCGCGTTCTGAATCTGGGGCACACCATCGGCCACGCGCTCGAAGCCGAGACCGGCTACCGCAAGCTGTTGCACGGAGAAGCCGTCGCCTGGGGCGTGATCGCGGCCACCAATATCGCTCTCAGCGTGGGCCGGACCGATAGCGTCACCGCCGGCCGCATCGCCGACGCCGTTCTGAGTCTCGGCCGTCTGCCGGAAGTGAATGTGAGTGCGCGAAAAATCCTGGCTCGGTTACAATCCGACAAGAAAACCCAAAACGGCGTCGTGCACTTCGTTTTGCCGCGCTCCATCGGCAAAGTCGAAATCGCCAGTGACGTGCCGGAAAACGCGGTGCGCGATTCTATTGAAGAACTGCGCCGCTTGTCGCGCGGCGGCTGGGTTTGGGGAAAATAGGGAATCATTATGCCGGAAACAGCGGAGCAATATATCCAGCGCATTCTCGGGCTTGTGGAAGGCCGAGATGCGATTCAAGTGCAACGCAAAACTGCGGACAAGCTGAAGAAGTCCGTCCAGGGCCTCACTCCGAAGCAGCTACGCTGGCGGCCGCAACCGGGCAAGTGGTCGATCGCCGAGATCGTCGCTCACCTTGCCGACACCGAAGTGGTTGCCAGTTGGCGCATGCGTTCCGTGATCGGCGAAAACGGCATCACCATTCAACCCTTCGACCAGGACGCGTGGGCCTCCGTCTTCAACTACGCCGGCCGCGACGTGAAGCGTTCGCTCGAAACCTTCCGCGTGTTACGCGAAAACAACTTAGCGATGCTCAAGGAAATCCCGCGCGCCACCTGGGACAATTACGGCATCCACCTCGAGCGCGGCAAAGAAACTATTGCCCATTTGACACGCATGTTCGCCGGTCACGACACCAATCATGTCCGGCAGCTGGAGCGCATCGTTAGTCAGCTCAAAGACAAGCAACTCAAAGCCGCTAGGTCGAAGTCGAAAAAGAAGCAACGCTAAAGCATTTTCGGAAATTGTGGCAAACGCTTGTCATCCTGACCCTGAGCTTGTCGAAGGGGAAGGACCTATGCAACTTGCTCGCGCCGCACAGCCAACGCCAAGTACCGAAAATGTTGTAGCCCTCTGATCCCTTGCCTGAACGCGACAAGCCGCCGGTGATCGGCGCCGCGCCCCGAGGAGCGGCCAGCGACCGGGAATCCAGTGCCCGCGCCGTGCGCGACATGTTTACCTCCATCGCGCCGCGCTACGATCTGCTGAATCACGTTCTCTCGTTCAACGTGGACCGAATCTGGTGGCGTCGTACGGCTCGCACCTTCCGTCACATCCTCACACGATCGGATGCTCGCGTACTCGATCTCTGCTGCGGCACCGGCGACATGGCCTTCGCGTTGCAACGCGAGGCAGGGAAGTCATCTCCGCAAATCGTGGGCGCGGACTTTTCCCATGCCATGCTGCAACGCGCCTCCGTCAAATCAGCCGGGCAAAAAGCCCCGCGTTGGATTGAAGCTGACGCCCTCAGCCTGCCGTCCCCGACCAGCCACTTTGACCTGGTCACCTCTGCTTTCGGATTCCGCAATCTCGCCGACTACGACGCCGGCCTGCGCGAAATCCTCCGAGTCCTTCGCCCAGGCGGCGAAGTCGGCATCCTCGACTTCGGCGAACCCCGGGGTGCGATGGGCGCAATGTACCGCATCTATTTCCGCCAGATTCTGCCGCGCGTGGGCACGCTGATCTCCGGCGTCCGCGGACCATACGCCTATCTGCCGGCATCGGTGGAGCGCTTTCCAGCGCCCCAGGAAATGCTGGCGCGAATGACCAGAGCGGGTTTCGCCGAAACCACCTGGAGTCCATACACGTTCGGCATCGCCGGTCTGTACCGCGGAAAGAAGCTGGCCTAGTTGGTGATGAGGAGCTCCACAGAGGATTCAAGTACGGTGGAAGAGCGGCCCTTCAGGGCCGCGTAAGTCGTGTGGAAATCTCGTGGGGCTTTAGCCCCGGTGGTCGTTTTTGATGCTTCGATCGGCTGTACTACACCGCGTCGCGCAGGAACTTGCTCAGTGCCGCCAAATCATCGCGCCCCACATCCCCGACCACAAAATATCGCAACCCATTCTTACTCCAACTCTCCATCGAAAACGAGAGCGCCGAGGCCGGTCCCGAATCACGGCGCGCTGCCGACCCGCCGCGATCCTGAAAAATGAAAACCGAAATCTGGTGCTTGCGACTGCGATAAATCAGCTGCGCCCCCGGTGCCTGTTCCAGATACGCCACCCTCCCGCCCACCAGCGTGAAATCGGTGCCCGCCAGTTCCGGCAGGTTGAACGTGAACGGAATCTTCCCCTCGAACCACGGCTTCACCGTATGCCGGTCGGTCGAAAGCACGTCGACCGGATTCACGCTGGCAAGCGTCGCCACATGCAAATCGGCCAATTCGCTGTAAACCCGCTCCTGCCGGGCTTTTTCGCGGTCAGCATAGAAATTCGCGGCAAACAAAATGATCAGCACCAGCGCCGCCGGCGCAGCCACAAGATTCCACCAGCGCAAACGGTCCCGCTGCGGCGCAACTCCCATACTCCGCCCGACCTTCTCCCGCAACTGCGCACTCGCCGCATAATGATTCCCCGCGGCCGCGATCGACCGCTTCAGCTGCACGCGCTCCAGCACGTCCGCAGCGCAGCTTGCGCACTGCCGAAGATGCGCCCCCAACTCTGCGGTTTCAGCCGCCGCAAGTTCGCCGTCCGCGTAGGCGTCCAGTTTGTTGCGCCATGCTTCACACGCCATGGGGCCCTCCTTTGATCTTGTCGAGCAGCCAGAGGCGGAGCGCCTTGCGCGCGCGATGCAGGCGCGACATCACCGTGCCGATCGGGATCGCCAGCACCTGCGCAATTTCCTCATACGACATTTCCTCGACCTCGCACAGCAGCAGAATCTCCCGAGCCGCCGCCGGCAGTTCCGTCAACGCCTCGCGCACGGCATCGCGATCGGCGAGGTCAATCAGCATCGTCTCCGGCGTGGGCGCGGAGGAGGCAACTGCGCCCGTTTCGTCTTCTTCAAGACTCACCGTCGCCTTCAGCCCGCTCCGCGACGTCAGAAACGAATTCCGCAGGATGCGAAACATCCACGCGCGAAAATTCGTCCCCGCCTGAAATCCGGAAAATCCGCGCAGCGCCTTGACGTAGGTTTCCTGCACCAAATCCTCGGCTTCGCTCGTATCCTGCGCGAGCCAGCGCGCGAAGTTATAGAGCTGGTCGAACAGAGGGAGGGCCAGATCTTCAAATTTCACCCCGGGCGCGCGCTGGTCTGGCACGGTCATAGAATAAACTGCCGATCTCCGCCTTTTATTCCACCATCGCCGCAAATATATTTTGCGGAATAAATCCTTCCCTCGGCAGTTATTTCAAGGCGAGACGAATCGCCCGATTATCCAAACGAAAGGGGAAAACATGAAACGCATTTGGTCGTGGCTCACCAACCCACCCGCCGAGGGCCCGGGATCCATCCTGATCCTGCGCCTCATGGCTGGTGGCGTGTTCCTGTGGGAAGGAATTCTGAAGTTCGTGTACGCCAACCAGGGGGTGGGCCGTTTCACCAAGCTGGGTCTCCCCTTTCCTCACTTCACTGCCGATTTCGTCGCTTGCCTCGAAATCGTGGGCGGTCTGCTGGTGCTTTCTGGCCTCTTGACCAGGCTGATCGCCGTTCCATTTATCGCAGAAATGATCGTTGCCATGCTTTCCACGAAAATCTCGCTGTACCTCGGAACATCTCCGCTTCCCCTGCCGCCCGCTCCGCCAAAGATAGGGATTTGGGCGGTGCTGCATGAAATTCGTTCCGAGTACGCGCAGCTGCTGACGGCGATTTTTCTGATGATCAATGGACCTGGTGCATGGTCACTAGATGCCGTGCTGCGCAGGAAGCGGGAAGAAAGCCACCATCAGGCGGTCGACTCGCTCCGCCGAAACGAATCGGCAAACGCATCCGCAATCGTGTAGTGGATGACGTGCTCATACTCCGGCCCCAGAAACCGCCGCAGCCGGTCGGTATTCATGACGTATTCGCCCGTCATGTAGGGAACGGCCTGGGGAGGAATGGCCGAGATTTTCTGCGCCCACAGAAAAGCCAGCACTTTCTGCATCGCCCATTTTCCGGGCACGCGGACCAGCTTGGCTTGCGCCATTTCGATGCAGCGCCCAAACGTCAGCGGCTCGCCGCGTCCCGCCACGTTCAGCACCGTCAGCCGCTGCGTTTCCGGCTCGCGCTGCAGAATGTGCCGGATCAGCCGCGCCATGTCGTCCACGTGGATGAACTGAATCTTGTGGTCCAGATATTTCTGTCCGCGCGGCAACATGCAGGGCAGGCGCTTGCCCTGGCTTCGCATCTTTTCGGCCCGCGCGCTCTTGCCATTGGGCGTGCCGCGGAAGGCGCCCATCAGATAATTTTCAACGCTCGCCCCGGCGAAAATGTGCGGCCGGAGTATGTAGACGCTGCACCCGCGCAGGGCAGTACATCGCTGCTGCACCACCTCATCGGATTCTTTCTTGTGGATGGCGTAGGGAAGGGTATGCGCGCCGAGAGGATACTCTTCGTTCACCGGCTCCGGCAAATCCGGGCCGTAGGCCGACACACTGCTGGGAAAGATAAACTGCCTGATCCCCGAATCGGAGGTGCGATTGACTTCGGTGACCGCCTCCATCACCCGCGCGGTCCCGGCGACGTTGATTTGCCACATGCGATCCAGGTCGAGCACCCCGGTGCGCACTCGGTCGATGACAAACGCCAGATGTACCACGGCACAGGGCTGGGTATCGCGCAGCAGTTCGTACAAGGTTCGGGTCGAAGACTCCTGGCCCAAATCCAGGTTTTCGAATCGCAACTCGGCAGCGGTGTGGGGTGGAGTCACGTCCACCCCAATCACCGAGAAACTCCCGAGCAGCGCTAACAGCCGGGATCCCAGATTGCCCGAGACGCCGGTCACTACAACAACGGGTTTGGCCATCAGTTCGGTTGCGGAGCTGGAGCCTCTGCCGGCGGAGCCGGTGCCGGAGCTTGTGGTTGCGGTTTCGCCGACTGCGGCGGCGGGACCAGCGGCATGTGCGGACGCGGACCTCGCGGCGGCGGCATCGGACCCGCTCCGCCCGGACCGAAGTACGCTTCGTTGGTCTCCGACTTGTACGAATTATTCAGCTTGTCCATTTTTTCCCGCATGCGGTCGTTCTTCAGGCGGCCCTGAATTTCGTTCTTCGCCTGATCCAATGTCATCTCCGTCTTGCCGTTCACTTTGTAGATGTAGTGGCCGCCGGAATCGCTAATCACGTCTGAAACGTCGCCCGGCTTCAGTTCAAATACCGCGACGTGTCCCTGCGGCAGGCCGGTGCGCCGCACCGTAGGCAGATTCACCGTGGGATTATCCACCTTCATCCCTGCAGCCTCAAAAGCCTCTTTCTGCAGCTTGATCATGTCTTCTCCCGCGGCCGCCCGCGCCCGCAGGTCTGTCGCCAGCTTGGTCATGGCCGCTTCGTTGGCCTCCTGCTTGGCCTTGGCCGCGTCTTCTTTCGCCTTCTTCTGCTCGTCGGTCAGCTTGTCTTCGTCTTCCTCGTTGGCCTCTTTGGCCTCCGGTTCGTTCTTGGTGCGCGGAACAAACAGCCGGTCGATGTTGTACTGCTCGTAGGCCGCGGGATTGTCCTTGTAATACTTCTCGATCTCGGCGTCAGGAACCTCCGCCGCTTCGCGCGTCACCTTCTGCTGCAGTTTCTGGGTCAGCACCTGCATCTGCACGAACTTCATGGTGGTCTTGAAGTCGTCGGTTTTGTCCATGCCTTCTTTGCGGGCTTCGCTCGACATGGCGATAACCCGCGGCAAGGCTCCTGCCAATTGCTTCTTAAACTGCGGCGTGGCCGGCGGATTCTGAGACAGAGCGTTGGCCATCTTCTCGAACTCTGCCTTGGTGATCACTGTTTTGCAATCGGCGGGCGTAGTTCCGGCCTTTGCCGGAGCCGCCGGTTTGGCCGCCGTGCCCTTCGCAGCTGCCGGCTTGGGTGTAGGAGCGCAAACTCCGTTCACCGTGATCACGGCAGCGGTGGCGGGCACGTCTTCCGGCTTCGCCTTCTTTTCTTCGGCCTCTTTCTTTTCTTGAGCCTCTTTGGCCCCGGGCGTTGCCGCCTTATTCTCATTCGCGGCCGGGGTGGGCTGTTGCTGCGGCGGAGCCGTGCCCGCGGCTTGCCCCCAGGCCAGCGTCCCCAGCAGAACACACAGCAGCCAACTCTTCTTCATGACTCGTCTCCTCCAGGATTGGTCCACCAGAAAGGTGAAAAATACCAAGCAACAAATCCTAGCACATTCGGGCCGTTTTTCCCCGATCCGAGTTGTGTCGAAGGGTCCGCCCTGCGACGTGAAGCGAGCGGCTGCCGGAAGGATGCACCCGCTTCAAAATTTGCGTTTGCCGTGGCACTTTCTCTCGCCTGCGGCGATAATTCCTGCATGTCCGGCACTCCGGCCATCTCCCCCGCCGATCTGATGCGCGCCGAAAAGCGCGCCGCCGCCGGAAACTCCGTGGCGGCGGCAGTCGTCATCACCGCCCTGAAGATTGTGGTCGGTTTCACCACCGGGAGCCTCGGGATCCTGTCGGAAGCTGCTCATTCCGGGCTTGATCTCATCGCCTCGCTGCTTACGCTGTTCTCCGTGCGCGTCTCCGACAAGCCCGCCGACGCCCAACATCAATACGGCCACGGAAAAATCGAGAACTTCACCGCCTTCATGGAAACGGGCCTGCTCCTGCTGACCTGCGTCTGGATCGTCTATGAAGCGGTGATCAGACTTTTCTATCGCCGCGTTGAGATTGAACCTTCGCTCGCCGCTTTTGCCGTGATGCTGTTCTCCATGATGGTCGACTGGTGGCGTTCCCGCGTCCTCGGACGCATCGCCGCCAAATACGATAGCCAGGCCCTTGAAGCCGACGCGCTGCACTTCTCCGCCGACATCTGGTCGGCCGGCGTCGTCGTCCTGGGACTGCTTCTGGTTCTCCTTGGCCGCGCCTACCACATCGACCGCCTGCGCGATGCCGATCCCATCGCCGCGCTGTTTGTCGCCGGCGTAGTCATCTCGGTAAGCTGGCGCCTCGCCCGCCGAACGGTCGACGTTCTGCTCGACGCCGCGCCACCCGGCGTACGCTCCCAGATCTATGACGCCGTTTCTCGTGTCGAAGGCGTGGTCGAAGTGGATCGCATCCGCATTCGCCGCTCCGGCAACCATTACTTCGCCGACCTGGCCGTCGGCCTCGCGCGTTCCGTCACCTTCCAGCGTTCCGGACAACTCATCTCCGCCGTCACCGACTCCGTCCGCCAGATTCTTCCCAATGCCGACGTGACGGTTCAGCCGCTCCCGCGCGCTCAGCGTTCGGAAAACATCTTTGATCGCATCCGCGCGGCGGCCACGCACCACAACCTGAACGTTCACGACATCAGCGTGCAGGACCTCGCCGGCCGCCTGCACGTCGAACTGCATCTCGAGCTCGACGAGCGCATGACCATGAAAGATGCCCATGACCGGGTCACTGAACTCGAAGCCGATATGCGCCGCGACGTGCCCGAAATCTCCGACATCCTCACCCACATCGAAAGCGAGCCTGCCACCATCGAACGCACCGAGGAAGTGGTTCGCGACGCTCCCCTGGAGCGCCGTTTGAAGGCCGTGGCGGCGCACTTTCCCGACGTGCTTGACGTGCACGAGTTCGTCTTCAAGCGCGTCCGCGGACGCCTTTACGTTTCCTGCCACTGCACCCTCCCCGACCATCTCTCCCTCGCCCGCGTCCACGACATTCAAACCGAACTGGAAATCCGTTTCAAGCAGGACGCGCCCGAGTTATTCCGCGTCTTGATTCATCCTGAACCCAGCACGGACAACCGCCGGTGAATTGTGACATCTGTCACAGACATCCACAGGGGAAATTGTTGATTGTTGAATTTTGATTGTTGAATGAAAAACATGGAGCACCCAGCCTCAGACCTAAAGGTACGTACGAAAGCGTTCGCTTTGCGGGTAGTTAAGGTCGTGCGCTCGTTACCATCTGGACTCGAGGGGCGAATGATTGGGAATCAGCTTCTCCGTTCTGGAACCTCGGTCGCCGCAAACTACCGGGCAGTGTGCCGGGCACGCTCTCGTCCTGAGTTTCTCGCGAAGCTCGCCATCGTGATAGAAGAAGCAGACGAAACCTCCTTCTGGCTGGAGTTTCTCGTTGATGCGGGATTGATTCCTGATTCAAAGTTGAAGGACTTGATCTCCGAAGCAAATCAACTCGTTGCAATCTTCAACGCGTCCCGCACGACGGCGAAGAAGGGTTCTCATTCAACAATCAACAATCAAAAATCAACAATTAACGACAGGAGGGCCTCATGATCTCCGCCAAAGTACTCTGGACCGATAACGAGCGTTACCTCGGCGAGGCTACATCCCGCCACGCCATCGTCATGGACACGGCCAAGGAAAAAACTGCCAGCACGCCCATGGAGCTGGTGCTGATCGCCCTCTGCGGATGCACCGCCTCCGACGTGGTCGGCATCTTGCGCAAGAAGCGCGAGCCCTTCACTGGACTCGAAGTCAACGCCCAAGGCGAACGCGCCTCCGACTATCCTCAGGTCTACACAGAAATCAAGCTCAAATACCGCGTCTCCGGAAAAGTCACCCACAAAGCCATGGAAGACGCCGTTCACTTGTCGAAAGAAAAATACTGCTCAGTCTCCGCCATGCTGGAAAAAACCGCTAAAATCGCAACCGAAATCGAATATCTCGACGCACAGTAATCGCCTATGTGGGCACAGCCGCCCTCGGCTGTCCAGCTGCGCAGCGGCGCTAAAATAGCGTGGGGATTTTGGGACGACGCTACCGCCATGCGCATCCTGCTCTTCACCCAACCCGGCTGCCTCTCCTGCGAGCTGATGCGCGTCTACCTCGAAGCCCGCGAGATCGCCTTCGAAGAGCATGACATCACGGCGGACTCGGTCGCCCGCCGCCTCATGATGGAAACTTACGAAAGCGAGGAGACGCCAACCCTGGTGATCTTAGCCGGTCCATCCACCAATGAAATCGCGATCCAACCCGAAGTCCTCACCGGCTTCGACCCCGCCCTTCTCGATCAGCTACTTGACGCAGCCCCATCCTCGGAATAGCGACGACGAAATTTGTCGGCTCGTCCGTCCAGCCGCGCAGCGGCGATAAAATGCTGAAGGCGCCACTCCTGCCGAGAGCCGGCAAGGCGCCGCAAGCCCCATGTCTTCATTCAACAATCAACAATCAAAAATCAACAATTCTCCCATCCGCGGCTACTTCTTCATCGCCGCCGCGGCCTTCCTCTGGGGAGTCTCCGCCGCGCTCGGCCGTGCCGTCTTCACCAGCAGACTTCCGCTCGCAGGCCAGGCCGCACATCCCATTGACCCGCTCATCCTCTCGCAAACCCGCACCACATTCTCGTTGCTCGTCCTGCTGCCCATCCTCGTCGGACGCCAGGGACGCCGCCGCATCCATCTCCCCACGCCCGATCTCATCCAATGCCTCATTCTCGGCATGCTAGGCGTGGCCGCATCGAATTACTTCTATTACGTCGCCATCCAAA
>Ga0187782_10004298_pt1 | contig 10668 bp, 8 predicted proteins | sample 0715_SJ02_MP15_2_FD_132454 | JGI IMG/M metagenome (GOLD analysis project Ga0187782, IMG submission 132454) | Tropical peat soil microbial communities from peatlands in Department of Meta, Colombia - 0715_SJ02_MP15_20_MG | ecosystem: Environmental > Terrestrial > Soil > Wetlands > Peat | place...
CAACCATCGCAATGATTCACGCCGCCGATCGGGGCGACGTGGAATCGCTCGTTCTGTGGAATCCCTGCGCATCGGGCGCCTCGTTCGTGAGCGAGGTCTCCAAGCTGCATCAGATATATGTGCGGATCGAGCCGCAGCTGGGCCTCGCGCCCAAGCCCCGCGTGGCCGGCGAGGAGGCTCTCGGCTCCTTCTTGCCCGAGGCGCTGGTCGGGGAATTGGGCGCAATCGATCTGCTCGAGACCGCGCGTCGTCCAGCTCGCCGTACACTCGTGATCGACGGCGGCAACGTCGCAGGCTGTGACGCGTTGATGCGGCACCTGCGCGATCTGGGGGCCGCTCCCGAGCTGCGCTCCCACCCTGGACACAAGTTTCTCGTCACAGTCGCCCATCGTTCGCTCGTTCCGGACAGCGTGATCGACGCGATCGTCGACTGGCTGGCCAGCGTGCATCCCCTGACGGAAGGGGCTGTGGACGGCTCCCAGGGCTACGCAGCCACGCCACCTGCCCCGGCCGGTGAGCGTCCGATCGTATTTGGACGGAGCCACCCCGTGTTCGGGATCCTTACCCCGGCAGATCCCGCACGGACAGGTCCCGATCGGCCGCGAATCGTGCTGTCGAACGCGGGCTGCGTGAATCGATCCGGACCTCACCGCCTCTACGTGAAGATGGCGCGCCGGTGGGCGCGGCAGGGGTTCACCGTGCTGCGCGTCGACCTACCCGGGATCGGCGACAGTCCCGTCGTCGCAGGCACGCAGGAAAACGTCACGTATCCGCCGACCGCTCTCGACGACCTTCGAGACGCGATGCGAGCGATCGGTCCCGGGCCGGTGATCATCGCGGGCCTGTGCTCGGGTGGCGACTACGCGTTTCAGCTCGGAAGCCGCGATCCGAACGTGACCGGCGCGTGGCTCCTCAACCCTCGCACCTTCGGAGTGCTGGCGCTGGCGGCGGTCGAATCCGGTGCTCCGCCGACGACCCCGGTCGATGGCGTTCCCCTCGAGCTCCGCCGCATGGCTGAACGCGGCGTCGACACGCTACTCGTCGTCAGCCGCAATGATCCCGGGGTCGCGTACGTCGACAAGCACGCGGGCGACGCGATGCGCGCGCTCGAAGGGGTCGCCCGCTTCAAGCGGGTGGATTTCGACGGAGCCGACCACTCGTTCACCCCCATGGTGGTGCAGGAGTCGGTGAGCGACCTCCTGACCGAAAACCTCGTGAAGCCGGGAACGCGGTGAGGAGATGATCGTCTCCGGGTACGCAGCGCCCGCCGCCAAAGAGGCGCTCGTTCCGTTCACCTACGAGCCCGCCCCACTCGGACCCAAGGACGTCGAGGTGGAGATCACGCACTGCGGAATCTGCCACAGCGACATTCACTTGATCGACAACGACTGGTCGACGAGCGTCTATCCGCTCGTGCCTGGCCACGAGATTGTCGGGCGGATCGTCGCACGGGGAGATGAATGCGCGCTTTCACCGGGCCAACGCGTCGGGATCGGCTGGCAGCGGTCGGCTTGCCTGCAGTGCGAGCAATGCCTGGCCGGTCGGGAGAACCTGTGCCCCACGCAGCAGGCGACCTGCGTTAGACACAAAGGGGGGTTCGCAACGCACATTCGCACGGACAGCCGGTTCGTCTTTCCTCTCCCGGAAGCGCTCGAGTCGGCGGCGACGGCACCGCTTCTCTGCGGCGGGGCCACCGTGTTCGCTCCCATTCGGCGCTGGGGCGTCGGACCGGGCGCGCACGTGGGCATCGTCGGGCTGGGAGGGCTCGGTCACCTGGCGCTGCGCTTTCTGCGCGCGATGGGCTGTCGGGTCACGGTGTTCACATCGTCGTCGACGAAGCGTGACGAAGCGCTGCATCTCGGCGCCGAGTCCGCGGTATCGTCCGTGACCCCGCGCGAAATCCGCGCGTTCACGAGCCGTCTTGACTTCGTCCTCTGCACAGTACCTGCTCGACTGGACTGGGTCGGCTACCTGCAGACGCTCAAGCCAAACGGCGTCTTTTGCCTGGTCGGCGCTCCGCCCGGCCTCATTCAGTTTCCGGCGTCCCTGCTGCTCACCGGCCAGCGCGTGGTCTGCGGCAGCGACATCGGAAGCCCCGGCGTCATCCGCGAGATGCTCGCGTTCGCAACCGAGCACCGGATCGGCGCGCAGGTCGAGATCGTCCCCATGAGCGAGGTCAACGCGGCGCTCGCGCGCGTCAGGCAGAACCTCGTCCGCTATCGGATGGTGCTCACGAATTGACGATCGCGTCCGGGTGCAGCTTCGAGAGAACCAGCGCGCCATGGTGGCCGTGCCATGGCAGAAACCATCGTTGCATCTTCCGCCGCTGGACCTTGCCGGTGTGCGTGCGCAAAATGGCCTGCTCGCCGTAGAGGATCACTTTGGGACGCGGGCCTGCGGGCATCGCGACGATCGCGGCGCGCAGGCGCTGGTCGAGCGACTCGTCGATCGCGGCCGTCTCCACGTACGCACCGACTTCCTCGCCATGCCCTTCGTGGGGGAACCCGAGGACGACGATCCGACCCGTCAGCTCCGGAACGGCTTCCAACAAGCGCCGCTCGATCTGCAGCGGACTGTACTTCTCGGCATCCCGGATGATGATCTCCTTGATCCTGCCCGTGACGAAATACAGCACTCGATCGTCGTCGCGGCAAAAGAAGCCTTCGTCCCCCGTATGCAACCACCCTTGCGCGTCGATCGCGCGCGCAGTGTTCTCGGGATCCCGGAAGTAGCCTGCCATGAGCGAGTGGCCTCGCACTACCAGCTCGCCGCGGACGCCTTCCTCTGCGGGCACGCCGTCCGGGCCCAGCACGCGCACCTCCGTGCCGGCTAGCGCGTGCCCGACCGAGGGCACTTCCCAGTCCCCGATCCACCTCGCATGGTCTGACGCGCTCGCGCGGACGGGCACGCAGCAGGCGAAGTTCGTGTACTCCGAGAGCCCCCAGCCCTGGATGAGCGGAATGCCGGTGCGTGCCTCGAAATTGTGCGCGAGATCCCGCGACAACGGCGCCGATGACACCAAGATTTGCCGCAGCGTGGGAACCTTTTCCGCCGTGACGGCAGCCGCGAGCAGCATCGGCAGGAGCGTCGGCACCACGCTCGTCACCTGCACGCCCTCGGCGCGGATGACGTCTCCCCAGACGAACGGATCGAGCTTCTCGGAGAAAACCAGGTGCCCCCCCGTGCACAGCGCGGTCATGAGACCGAAGCCAAAAGCGTGAGCGTGGTACAGCGGAAGCACCGCGAACTGCGTGGTCCCGTCCAGCTCGAAGTGAAGACCCATGCTCCACCCGTTGGCCAGGAGGTTTCGCTGACGCAGCGATACACCCTTCGGATGGCCCGTAGTCCCGGAGGTGTAGAGGACGACCGCGATCCGATCGGCAAGGTCTCCTGGCAGGGCCGACGGAGGGTCGCCGTCGGACAGGGGCGCCTCGACGTCCAACGTGAACGACAGTCGGGCCGCAGCCGGGACCCGGGCCGCCAGGTCGCGCGTCGCGCACAGTCCGCGTGCACCCGAATGCGTGAGCGCATACACCCACTCCTCCGCGGCAGCACCGGGGTTCAGCGGCACCACGACGGCGCCCAAGCGCAGGAGGGCCAGAACGAACACGGGGACCTGCAAGCGATTCGGAGTCAGCATCGCAATCCGCTCGCCCGGCTGCACACCGTGCTCGCGCTGCAGTCGCCCGGCCAGCGCATCGACGGCCGCTGCGAGCTGACGATACGACAGTCGGCCACCGACGCTGCGACCGCGATAGAAGGTGAGCGCGGAGCGCTCCCCATAGCGCCCCATGCCCTCGAGCAGTGCCCCGATGTCGCGTGCAGACGGTCCGTTCAACGTCGCCTCCGTCACTCGACCATGAAACCGTACTCGTACGTCGACTGCAGACGGTCCGAAATCTCGTTGAGGTCGCCCTCGTGAAACCGCCAGTCCAGGTCCGGTGCAGCCGCCTCGAGCGTCGTCACGCCGTAGTAGAGCGGCTGGAACCCCATTTCGACGTAAGCCTCGGCATAGCTCGTCGCGATGGCCGCTTCGTCGGTGAACACGGCGTCGCGGTGTCCAAGACCCTTGAAGCTCGACTTCGAGATCGAGCCGATGCGCCCGTCCGGTCCCCAATAGAGAGCGACGCAGTGACCGCACTCCTCGTTCTTCTTCGGATCGAACCGATGGATGGCCAGAAGACGCCGCTTCGTCTCGCCGAACAATAGCTCGAGCAAGCCATACGAAAGGATCGCCGCGTCGATGCACGTGATGCTCGCGCTCCGGAGCGAGGAGCTGACCGACTGGATCCGATAGTTCGCGCGCCAGTCTTCCAGGTAGGCGTAGCGGTCGATGAACCGGCGGATGTCCTGCGGATGCCGCAACGGCTCATCACCCGCCTTCTCGTGGATCAGCCGGAGGTGGTCGTCTGTATAGCCGAGCCCCCCGAGCATTGGAGCGGTCACGAGCGGTGAAAGACTACTCGGACGTCAGATCGCACGCGCGCCGCGGAACGATCGGGAAATGCTCGTAGTAGGTATCAATCCCGTCCATGAAGAGAACGAGGTGCTCCGCCATGTTTTTGGCCACGTTGAGCGCGTCGTTGACCTCGCGACGGGTCAGGGGGGGGACGCTCTTGCACATCAGGAGGAAGGCGTCCGCGTGTCCGAGCTTCTGGTCGGCCTTGGTGTGCGCGATGAACGAATCAATGAGCTTGTCGGTATACGGGTAGTGTTTGCGCATCGCATCGTAGAACTCGTCGACCGCACCGCCGGCTCGTTCATCGTCCGTGTTCTCGGTCATCTGCAAAAGCTCGTTTCCCGAGTAGTAGGCAAAGGAGCTGCGCTGTGCCGATTCATTGAGATAGTTGACCAGTGCTCGCGTCGAAGGGAGCGGCTGGGAGCGCAAGATGAGCTCGTCGGGAAACAGGCTGCGAAGGCCCTTTCGATAGATGTCGCCGTGCGTGTACTCCTCGATGAAGTGCCGGGCGAGGTGCGGCATCATTTCCGGAGTTGCATTGGCTGCGGCGATCCCCATGTGCTCGAAGGCGGCCTCGATGTAGTGGTACTTCTCGAAGGCAAACCCGATCACCTGTGCACGCGTCGCCGTCCCGCTCACGACCTTCTCCCAGAATGGGTGCGTGTACACGGGCTCCAGCCACACGGCGCAGTGCTGCCGGTGGATCTGATAGAAGTCCATGCCGCTCACGAGGACATCATCGCGCGCGGAAAGAAATGCGAGCACACCGGTCTTTTCCAGCTGGTCGAAGAGCGCGCGCAGCCTCGAGGGCTTCTCGGAGAAATTCTCCGCGATTGCCTCGATGGGCGTCTGTCCGTTGAGCCGCGCCTCTACCCGGCTGAAGAGCCGTGCGGCCGCGCCCTCGAGCGTGATCTCGTCTCGGAGGTGGCGGATGACGACGGTGTCGTTGGCGCGCGCGACGGTGGCGCCTTTCCTCAAGAGCGGAAGGTCCGATGATTGCGACATGGCGAGCTCCCTCAGTCCACCCGGATGTCGAACGGACGCCGCGGCATCGGGTTCGAGTCGATCTGGTAATATTTTTCGATGTTGTCGGTCCACATCCAGATGTGCTCGACCAGCTGATGGCCGTAACTGAGCACAACCGACGCGCGCTCGGAGGTCATCTCGGGGACGTGCCGGAGAATGTCCTGAAACAGATCCGAATGCTGGTACTGAACGTCGAGATCCAGATGCGCATAGATGGGAGAGACGGCCTCCTTCGGGATCCCGTAGAGCTCCGCCGAGCGCTGGTAGTACGGGTTGTAGGTCCCGCGATCGGTGGTCGTGCCCTCGAGCACGGCCGAGCAGATGGAGTACGCGAGGATGTCGGTATGCGCCGCCTGGCGCATGAAATTCGACAGGGCAAGGGTCATGGGCAGCGGCACGGACTCCGCGATTTGCGGCTCCGTGAAGCCGAGCGCCTTCAGTGACTTCATGAAGTAATGGTAGTGGTTCCACTCCTCGGCGTAATGCTTCGCCCGGAGCTGCTTGATCGGCTTTTCGTGCGCGTAAGCACAGGACAGCGGCATGTGCCGGTTGGCGTTCTTCGTGTAGTGATAAAGCTCGATCAGCCACCCGGTGAACAGCCGCGCCGAGCCCTTGCCGCTCATCATGCGCTCCCAGAAGGGGTGCGCGAACGCTTCGCTGAGCCAGCTCCGAAGTACCCCGGAGAACTTGGAGTGGAACCCCAGCCCGGTCAGCTTCTCGTTCGTATCATCGACGCGGACGCGATAGAGGAGCCCGGAGCCCACGAGGGCCTCGACGAAATGGGGGACTTTGCCTTCGTCGATACCGAGCTCGCGCGACAGCTCGCTCGTTCCGCGCACCGTCGGAAGCCAGGAGACGACTTTCTGGTACCAGCCGTACTCGCGTTCTCCGAGCTCGACGACCCGATCGCTGAGACGCAGCGCCGCCGTGCCGTTGAGGCGGGTGACTTCGTAGACGCGCTTTGCGCGATACTGATCCTGGATCACGCTCATATATCAACTGTACGAGGGGAGAACGCCTTTCGTCAATGGGGGTCACAGCGGGGGCGAAAACGTGTCGAAGTCCCATATGTTAGCATGTCCTGTCAGGATGTACGTTCCGGACGCCTTCCGCCAGGATGACCGCGAATGCCTGTTTGGACTCGCCAAGGCCTATCCTTTCGCGACTCTTTTCACCTACGACGAGGGAGAGCCTCGAGTCAGCCACCTGCCCCTCTGTGTCGACCTCCCCCGAGGCGTCATTCGCGGGCATCTGGCCCGCCAGAACCCACAATACGAGGCACTCGCCTCGGGCACCCATGTGCTGGCGATTTTCCATGGTCCGCACGGCTACGTGTCCCCGTCGGTCTACGTGGAGCACCCGAGCGTCCCGACCTGGAACTACGTGGTGGTGCACGCGTATGGGCGGGCACGAATCGTCGACGAGGATGGACTGCGATCGATTCTCGAAGAGACGGTCGCCCGGTTCGACGAGTCCGACTGGCGCCTTGATACGGGCGAGGAGTTTCTCCGTCCGATGCTCGAAGCCATCGCCGGCTTCGAGATCACAGTCGAGCGGCTCGAAGGCAAATGGAAGCTCAGTCAAAATCGCTCGCCGCAGGAGCAGGCCCGAGTCGCCGCATGGCTCGAACGCGGCGACGACTCGAGCCGCGCCCTTGCCGCATTCATGAAGCCCCGCCGATAGCCGCGTCAGCCGCCTCGCGAGAGCCGCTCGTTTCTCTCGAGGCTCGAGCGACGAGCCTCCAGTCGGCGCGCGAGACCAAGGCTTCCTTGCCCGCACGCAGGCGTCATGTAGGCTTGGTCCTGGCGTGTCCGACATCGACGTCAGTGTGGTCGTCGCAACGTACCGGCGAGAACGCCTCCTTGTCGAAGCCATTTCCAGCGCCCGCTGCCAGGACGGCCTGGAGGTGGAAGTCGTCGTCGTCGACGACAGCCCGGAGGCGAGCGCGCGTGAGGCCGTGCATTCGCTCAATGACGCGCGTGTTCACTACGTTCATCGAGCCGCGCCTTCCGGAGGACGTCCAGGCGCCGTGCGCAACGACGGCGTCGCCGTGGCCAGGGCGCCGCTCATCCACTTCCTCGACGACGACGATCGGCTCTTCGAAGGTTCTCTTCGAGCACTGGCGGACGCCATTGACCGAACGGGGACCGCCATGGCATTCGGACGGGTCATCCCTTTCGGCGACGACGTCAGGATGACGGAAGAGCAGCGGAGCTACTTCGAAAGAGTGGCTTCCGTCTCGCGACGGCTCCGGGGCCGACGACGGTTCGCGGCCCAGCTTCTGTTCCGCGACATGCTGTTCATGAACTCCGCGTGCATGGTCCGGCGCGACGCATTCGAGACGCACGGCGGCTACGACCCGGAGCTTCGCTGCTGCGAGGACGTCGACCTCTTCGTGCGCATCAGCCGGGCGCACGGTTTCACGTTCGTCGATCGCGACGTGCTGCACTATCGCGTTGGCGCCCCCTCGATCATGAACGAGCTGCGGCGCACTCCGGGCAGAGCCGATGTCGAAATGCAGCACGAGAGCTACCGGAAAATGCATGCACGCTACAAGCGCGAACACGGCGCGGTCGAGTACCGCGTTCTTCAACTCTGGGCGCGAGTCAAACACCTCGCCCCGTCCTTTCTCGGGTAAGAGAGCTTTTTCGTCTTCATGCGCGCCAGCGCAAGTCGGTCCCCGCAACCATGAATCTCGAGCGAGCCTATGACGTCGTGGTCGTCGGAAGCGGCGCGGGCGGCGGCACCCTGGCCTACGGGCTCGCGAAGAAGGGCGCCCGCGTCCTGCTCGTAGAAAAAGGCGACGTCGTGCGCTCGCCGGTGACCAAGCCGGCCACCGAGCCGAGGATCGGCTTCGCCCAGTCCGAGTACGGCCCTTCGGGCTCGCTGCCCTGCGTCGGCGGCCCCACCAAATTCTACGGGTCGGCTCTCTACCGGCTCCGAGAAACGGACTTCAAATGGTCTCGCTTGGAGACCGGTGAATCGGCCGCCTGGCCCATCGACTACGATGACCTCGAACCGTACTACGGCGAGGCGGAACGCACCTATTCGGTGCATGGGTCGAGCGGCGGGGACCCGACCGACCCCCCGCGGCGCGCGCCCTATCCGTTTCCCCCGATACCGCACCAGGGCCTCGTCAAAGGGCTGGTCGAGCGCCTCGCGAACGCGGGGGTCTCGGTCGGTCACATTCCGCGGGGCCTCGACTACCGCGACGGCGGGAAATGCGTCCTCTGCGCGACCTGCGACGGCTATTACTGCAGCCTCGACGCCAAGATGGACGCGGAGATCGCCTGCGTCCGACCTGCGGTGGCGACGGGCAACGTGGCCCTCGCGACGGGCACCGAATGCCTTCGCGTGCTCCTGTCGCCCGGAGGTGACCGGGCGACCGGGGTCCAGCTGCGGCGCGGCGCCGACGAGTTCTCGATCTCCGCAGGTCGCGTCGCCGTCTGCGCGGGGGTCATGCAAACTCCCCTGCTGCTGCGACGGTCGCGCACGCCGGGGCACCCCGCGGGGATTGGAAACGATTACGGATGCCTCGGGCGTTACATGTGCGGTCACACGGTGGTGACGCTCGTCCTGCCGGTGGGCATCGCACCACTGCCTCCGACGCACACCAAGACATTCGCGATCAATTCGTTCTACGGGCCCTCGGATGACTGGCCGTACCCGCGGGGAGTGATCCAAATGGCCGGGCAACTTCCCGCCGACGACCAGTCGCCGTTCGTTCGCGCCCTCCTCGCCCGCAGCCTCGTCGTGTTCTGCATGACCGAGGAGCCTTCCAGTCGCGATCGAGGTCTCATCTTCGGAGACGGCGACACCGTCACGCAGCTCACGCGCGCCGTGCTGTGCACGAAGTCATCGGACCGACTCGCGAAGGAGGCGGCCAATCTTTTTCGTCGCTCGGGGTGCAGAGTCGTGCTCGGGGCGCCGGGGCGGAACGTGGGGTGGCATGGCGTAGGCAGCGCCCGCATGGGCGCCGATCCCCGTTCGTCGGTGGTCGATTCCCTGTGCCGGGTTCACGGAACCGAGAACCTGTTCGTCGTCGACTCGTCGGCCCTCCCTTCCCCGGGCGCGGTGAACACCGGTCTCACCTTGATGGCCCTGGCGCTGCGGGCCGCCGACACGATCTCGGGGCAGCCCCCGGTGCGCGCGGTCACCCAGGACCCCGCTCGCGACCGTGCCCGGGCGCTTGCCATCGCGACGTCGGACGCGCAGACCGATTCCGCGACGCTGCGGACACGCACGGGAGTGGTCGTCATTCGCGGCGGAATCTGCGCCAAGTGGCGAGCCATCGCAGCCGAGATGACCCCCGATGGGGACGACATTCAAAGTCATCTCGGCGAGCCACTCGAGCAAGACGATGTTCCCGCTTCGGCCCGCGGCGCGGGGAAAGCGCAGCACTTCCAGAGAGGCATCATCGTCGAGAGGCCGGACAGCCGCACGTTCGTCGTCTACGGAGCCATTTACGACGCGTACTTTGCCCTGGGAGCCGCGGCCGGCCGCCTGGGCTCGCCCACGTCGGACGAAGAAGACGCGGGCCACGGCGGCCGAGTCAGCCGTTTCGAGAACGGTGACATCTACTGGCGCGCGGATGTCGGCCCGCGCGTCGCGTACGGTCGCAAACGCAAACGATACGCGGGGGGGCGATCCCCGTTTACCCGATCATGGAGCGAGCGCGTCATGATCGCGCTCCGGTCCCTCCGGCGAGCCCTTGGGAGGCGTCTTCGACGCGCGCGGCACGACCTTCCGTCGTGAAACGAATGCCGCAAAACGCTCCCTGCCCGGCCGCCCGTGGCAGGGGCATTTGCGGACCGGCACTCCGATCCGAGCGCGCCTACCGCGAGCGCAACTACTGCGAGCGCGACTACTGGCAGAGTGTCTGGCCCCCGCCGGAAACATAGGCGTTCGTCAACGCAAGCAGATGGCCGCCATCGCTGGCCGGCGTCGTCACGCCGGACGTGCCCGCGCCGAAGGCCACGCCGATGACGTGCGCGGCGGCGAGCTGGCTCCAGTGGGCGGGCACCGAGACGGGCGGGCCGCTTTCCACCTGGGCGGCGCTACCCCCGAAGAAATAGTCCACGCGGTTGTCCTGATAATGGTTCGTGACATTGGTCTGGCTGGCGTTGCCGAGCGGCGTCTGCCAGTAGAGGGCCGGCGTCCCCAGGGCCTCGGTGAGCGCCTGG
>Ga0187782_10004300_pt1 | contig 10666 bp, 8 predicted proteins | sample 0715_SJ02_MP15_2_FD_132454 | JGI IMG/M metagenome (GOLD analysis project Ga0187782, IMG submission 132454) | Tropical peat soil microbial communities from peatlands in Department of Meta, Colombia - 0715_SJ02_MP15_20_MG | ecosystem: Environmental > Terrestrial > Soil > Wetlands > Peat | place...
ACTTTCTGGTTCACTTTCTTCGTGAACGTCTGCCCTTCGGCTTCGTCGCGCTGGCGATGGCCTTCCAGCCGATGCCCGAGAACTTCGTGAAAGAAAACGGCCGCCGCGCGTCCGGAAAGCATCGCGGGGCCGGCATAAGCCTCCGCGGCGGGAGCGGCTCGCAGCGCGGCCAGGTCGGTCGAAATTTTTTCTACCGATTTTGCGAGTTGCTCTTCCGGCGGCAGCTCATCGGGCGACGCAGCTTGAAACGACTCGACGCGCATCAGCTCCATGCCGTCGTCGGCGCGCGTCTCGGCTTGCAGAATCAGGCGGCTCAGCGCCGAAGGACGCACCAGCGCCGTCCCTTCGCTGGTCGCGAGATACGACCGCGTCGCGGAAATTTGCAGCAGCACTGCCGATGAGTAAATTTCCGGATGCTTCAAAAATCCCGCCGAAAGCTTGCGCGCTCGCTCGTCCCAGGCCTTCTGATCGAGCGGAACGCGGGGCCGCGATTCGTCCAAGTGCTTCTCCGGCGCTTCGACGGAAAAATCCGGCGATTTGTCCTCTTCTTCCGAGCGCACCGCCGTGTTTGTTTTCACCTTGAGGAAAGCCTGCGAGGCCTGCTCATACTCGCGGTTGGTCAATTGCCACAGAACGCGCGCAATGGCATCGGCATCGTCGCCGAGCGGAAGCGTGCCGGAGCTTATTCCCGAGCCGCGGCTTTGATTGTGCGTGTTGTCGAGCGCCGCCGAGCCGACGCGCATCATGACGTCCGCTTGCCGCCGCTCGAACGTGGTGGAAATTCCCAAGCTGCCGTTCGTCCCGACCACCACTTCGCCGTCGGTATCTGTCACCGCATAGCTGAGGAAGTAAGGCGCGGGCGAAGATTTCGCGAGCGACGCGGTCGCGCGCTCGAGTTCGCGCTGCATCGCCGCAAGCAGCGCATCCGCCGCCGCGCCGGAAGCGCCCCTGCCGAATGGAACGCAGCAAGGAATTACCAGAAGAAGGATAAGAGGCCGAAGAATTGCTCGATTCATTCGCTTGGCTAGCTTTCTTTGCGACTTGCCAATCTAACACATCCTCCGCGCCCTCCGCGACCCCCGGGCGCAGAGTGGGGACACTCGAAAATCCGGCGGCAATTTGAAAAGCAGAGAATCCGCTCTAGTCCGATAGCCGAAAAGGGTGTCCGAGTCCCGCAGGGACGGCACCTCGGCCTTTGTTTTGGATATCCGCATCGCGACTGCCGATTGTCCCGTCCCTAAAGGGACTGGTGATTCCCCTGCCGTCCCTCCGCGCTGCATCCAAGACTTTTGGAGTGCAGCCTGCCCCGAGCGCAGCCGAGGGGAAGCTTGCTTCCGCTTTGTTTTCAAATCCGGCAGAGGGCCCGCCAACATCTGGCTGAGCCATTTCCCGCAGGATCTGAACAAAGCCAGATGAGTTCACTGGTTTTCGCGCCAACATCGGATTGGCCGTCACGCTGAAGAGAAGCGGGGCTAGTGGGAGCAGCTCGTGAATTTCGAGGAGCTTTCGCAGAGGTGGTCGAAGATCAGCCAGCTCACCAGGCCCACCACCGCGACCGCGGCGATTTTCTCCACTGTCTTGGTGTTCAACGCCGGCGTCGATTGCGTTCCCGTGCCCTGCGGAGTTTGCGGCGGAGCGGCGGCCGGCTCGGCGGACGCCTCCATCTCCTTCTCCACGCGCACCGATTTTCCTTCCGGGATGGTGTGCAGCTCGCCGTTGTAATCGACGATCAAATCGCCGCGATACGCCGAGACGATCATTTCCCGCGGGCCGGTGAGCGTTACCTGCCCGTAGCCCGCTCCGCTCGACGCCCGCACGATTCCCAGCGGCGTTTCCAGTTCCACGGGATCGCCGGCCGAAGTGGAAAATCCTACGGTGCCGCGATTCACCACGGCGTGCACCGCCGCGGGATTCTGCGCCAGCGTGGCCACCGACGAGCCGAGCAGATACAACTGGCCCGAGCCCAGCTTCAAGCGCAGGCTCCCGCCGGGTTCGGTGGCGAGCGCATCGCCGGGATAAACGGTGGCGCCCACGACCGCGTTCGCATTATCCAGGTGCGCGACCTCGGCCTGAATCACCATCCCCAGCGGCTTTTCGTTTCCCGCCAGCGCGGGGACAGCCGTGAGCGCAGCGACAAGCGACGCCACGACCAAGGCACGAGCGAATCCAGGCACAGTGCCCTCCGAGAGGTATCCATACAATGTTGGCACAGCGCCGAAGCGAGTCAATACTCATCGGAAGGAGGTTCCATCAAAGCATCACCGGCCGCCCGCCCGCACACAGAAGCGGCGCGGCGCAGCAGCGCGGCTCGATTCTGCGGTAGAATAATTTGATTTCGCCGGAGGAGTGCATGGTCCATCGGCTCGTCTATCACAACGATCGGCTGCTGCCCATCGAGCAGGTGCGGCTCTCTCCCGGCCAGGGTGGTTTGCTGAGCGGGTGGGGGCTCTTCACAACAATCCGAGTGGTCGAGGGAATCCCGTTTGCGTTCGAGCGGCATTGGAAGCGCCTCCAGCGCGACGCGGAGCGCACGCATTGCCCGTTTCCCTTCGATCCCGAAACCGTCAGCGTGCAGCTCGCGGAAGTGCTGGCCGCGAACCATGTGCGCGAAGGCTGCGCGCGAATCTACGCGATCTACAACCAGACCGGCTTTTGGCGCAGCGATGAAAAATTTCCGCGCGTGGATTTGCTCATTTGCTCTTCGGACTTACCGCCCCACCGCGAGCCGGCGCGCCTGGCGCTGCGCGAACACGGGCGCCACGCCGCCTCACCCCTGGCCGGAGTGAAGGTCACTTCCTGGCTTAACAATGTTTGGAGCCTTCACGAAGCGCAGCAAGCCGGATTCGACGAAGTGGTGTTGCTGAACGAGCGCGGCGAAGTGGCCGAATGCACCTCGGCGAATATTTTTTGCGTGCGCGGCGGCCGCGTCGCCACTCCTCCTTTAAGCGCCGGCTGCCTGGAAGGAATCACGCGCGGCGTGCTGCTGGAAATCGGCGGACGCAATGGAGCTCCGGTCGAGGAGCGCACGCTCTTGCCGGAAGATCTCTACGCCGCCGAAGAAGTTTTCATTTCCTCGACCAACCGCAAGCTGCTCGGCGTCAGCGAAATCAACGGCCACGCGATCGCGGCGGCTCCCGGCCCGGTGACGCAGAAGCTGGAAATGGCGCTGGCCGCGTACATCCGCGAGTACAACAATTCCCGGGCGGCGGCGTCCGGAATGCACTGACGCACAGGAGGAGCTCATGTCCGATCTGGCGCGCAAACAATGCGTCCCGTGCCGCGGAGGCGTTCCGGCGCTTTCGGGGAAAGAGCTGGAAAATCTCTCGAAGCAACTGCCTCTGTGGAAAGTGATCAACGCCCACCATATTTCGCGCACGTTTGTGTTTCCCGATTTCCGCCAGGCGCTCGCATTCGTCAACAAGGTCGGCGAGCTCGCCGAGGAACAGGGACATCATCCGGACATTCTGCTCGCGTGGGGCAAAGCCGAAATCACCACGTGGACGCACAAGATCGACGGCCTCACCGAAAGCGATTTCATCCTCGCCGCCAAAATCGACGAACTCTAGCGACGATCCAACTCCCTCGAAATGGCGCAAGTAAGCCGGACCCAGCGCGATTCCCGAACACGCCGCTGTTTTTCTTGTAGGGGCACGGCATGCCGTGCCCGCGTTGCCAATTTCCGAATCGCCTCCTAACTCCGCATCGCCGCTCCATGAGAACCTTGGAGTGCGGGAGATTGCTTGTCCTGAGCGCAGCCGAAGGGCTCCCGCTTTGTTTTCAATGTCGGCGAAATGCGAGCCAACTCACACAGCAAAATTGCCGCTACGGCTCATCGTCGCTGGAGGTTTCCTCCATCGGCGGCGGCGCCGCATTCACATCAATCGCCGGCAAATTCGCGCCGCGCAACCGCTCATTGAGCGAAGGAATTTCGCGCGCCTTCACCTCCTCCCACGCGTGAGTCACCTCGCCGAGCGTGAGCTTCACTTCCGCAAACGTCGTTTGCGCAGTTTCCGTCGGCGCGGCATCGGCGCTATCGACCGCCGTAAGCAATTGCAGCAGCGCGCCGTTCAACTTGGCAAATCCGTCTTCTTTGGCCAGCGTTCCGAATCGCCGCGCCTCTCCTTCAAATCGCTCAGCCTTTTCATCGAGCGCGCGAACTGCGCCGGCAAACGCGCCCTTCGGAATTGTTTTCGCGAGCGCTTCGGCCTGCGCGCGCACGGCACGCACCTGCTGGAGGGCGGCGTAGCTCGCATTCATCGCGTCGCAAATTTTCGATGCCAGCGCGAATTGCGCTTCCAAATCGGAAGCCGAGGCCGCCACGCGCGGATCCATCTTCACCTCGAACGGGCGCACATAAAGCTGGCCGCGCGCGATCAGACGCACGCTGTACGTGCCCGGCGGAACCGCGGGGCCGACTGGATACCTCGGCGTGTCGTGAACGATCGCCGAAATCGGATACTCATGGAACACCGACGCGGGCGGCGGCAACCGCAAATCCCACACGAACCGGTGCATTCCCGGCGCGTTCGAAAGAATCTGCGGCGGCCGCACCCAGTAGAGCGAAACGTTGAGCTCGCGTTGCAGCTGCTCCATCGTGACGTCCGGCTTATCCACGCTGGTGAACCGGCGGATCGTCTTTCCGCCGGGCCCGGCGATCTCCAGCGTAATCGGGGCGCTGCCGGCGGAGTTCAGAAAGTAATCCAGGATGGCGCCATCCGGCGGATTTTTTCCGGCCGGCTCCTCGGGAGGCAGCGGCGTGTCCGGATTGATATTGCGGCGGATGCGGTAGGCCGTCGCGGGCGTGAACAGCCACGAATTCGAATTCGCCGCCTCTGCCGTCATTTGCCGCAGGGGCGTGATGTCGTCGAGAATCCAGAACGAGCGGCCGTGCGTGCCCACCACGATGTCGTCGCCATGAATCACCAGATCGCGCATCGACGTCGCGGGCAAATTCAATTGCAGCGATTGCCACGAATCGCCGTCGTTGAACGAAACCCAGATGGCCCGCTCCGTTCCCGCAAACAGCAGGCCGCGCTTCACCGCATCTTCGCGCACCACGTTGACAGCCGCATCATCCGGAAGCCCGCTGGTGATTTTCTGCCAGGATTTTCCACCGTCCCGCGTCCGGTAGATGTAGGCGTGGAGATCGTCGAGCCGGAATCGATTCACCGCCGCGTACGCCACACCGGCATCGAAGTGCGAGGCATCGAGCTGCGCGATTTTGCTCCAAGGCGTGAGCTCGGGAGGCGTCACGTTTTGCCAGTTCTTTCCGCCATCGCGCGTCACCCAGATCAAGCCATCGTCGGTTCCCGCCCAGAGGAGATTCGCGTCGAGCGGCGAAGGAGCGAGCGAATAAATCACGCCGCGGTGCTTCCCCTTCTCGGGGTCATCCGCGATCAGATTTTGGATGTTCGGCGGATCGCCCGGGTCCTCGCGCGTGAGATCGGGGCTCACAATCTGCCAGCTATGTCCGCCGTCGGTCGTCTTGAAGAGCACATTTGAACCGAGATAAAGAGCGTGCGGATCGGCCGGCGAGAAAATCAGCGGCGCGGTACGGTTGAACCGATGTTTCCCTGTTTGCAGAATCACGGGCGATACATCCAGCGTCTGGCCGGTGACCCTGTCGAAGCGAGTGGCCTTCCCGCCAAAAATGAACCGCGGATTGAGCGGATCGGGCGCGATATATCCGTACTCTTCCGCGCCAACGGGATGCCATTCGCGGAAAGTAATCTCGCCCCAATCGCTGCGGCTCGCTGTGCCGGCCGAGCCGCTCTCTTGCTGCCCGCCGTAAACCCAATATGGAAATTGATTGTCGGTGATGACGTGATAGAACTGCGCCGTCGGCTGGTTGTACCACGAACTCCAGGTCTCGCCGCCGTTCACGCTGATCGTGGCCCCCTGGTCAGCCGCGAGCAGCAGAATTTGCGGATTCTCCGGATTGATCCAGATGGTGTGATAGTCGTCGCCGCCGGGCGCGCCTTTGATGGCTGTGAAATTTTCGCCGGCGTCGGTTGAGCGATACATCGAGGTGTTGCAGATGTAGACGGTGTCGCGGTTGTCCGGCGCAACTCGCACCCAGGCGAAATCAGAGCCGCGGCCCCAGATGCGTTCTTCGTGATTCACACGCTGCCAGCTTTCCCCCGCGTCGTCGCTGCGATAAAGCCCTCCCACCTCCGCCTTTGCATCCACCAGTGCGAACATCCTGTTCGGATCGCTGGGAGAAATTCCGATTCCGATGCGGCCAAGTTCCTCCGCATTCGTCGGAAGCCCTTTCGTGAGCGCCTTCCAGGTGTCTCCACCATCCGTTGACTTGAATAGTCCGCCCGTGTGCCCCTCAAGCGGCCCGCTCGTGGGCCAGGGAGGCCGGCGCGAAGACCACAACACCGCATAAAGCGTCTGCGCATTCTTCGGGTCGAAGGCGAGGTCGGTCGCGCCGGTGTTTTCGTCTTTGTAGAGAATTTTCCGCCAGGTCTCGCCGCCATCGAGTGAGCGGAACACGCCGCGCTCTTCGTTGGGCCCGTAAGGGTGCCCGAGCACAGCCACAAACACGCGGTTCGCATCGCGCGGGTCCACAAGAATGTTCGTGATCTGCTGGCCGTCGCGGAGGCCCAGGTGCTTCCAGCTCCTGCCGGCGTCGGTGGATTTATAAATGCCGTCGCCGGTCGAGAGATCGGGGCGCCGCAAGCCTTCGCCGCTGCCGACGTAAAGGATGTCGGTATCCGAGGGAGCGACGGCAAGCGCGCCGATGGAGCCGGTCGGCTGGCCATCGAAAATAGGCACCCAGGTGCGGCCATAGTCGGTGCTCTTCCACACTCCGCCGTTGTTCGGCGCCATGTAAAACACGTTCGGCTTGCCGGGCACGCCCGCCGCTGCGACGGTGCGTCCTCCGCGGAATGGGCCGATGCATCGCCAGCGCATTTCCTGGTAGAGACGAGGACTAAATTGTTCCGCGAGCCCGAACGAGGCCGCACCCGCCAGGATAAGTCCCGGCAAAATGAACCAAATCCGGCGCCAGCGATCCATTCGGGTGATGAATTGCATCACTCCTCCTCCGCAGAACGACGAGGTTATACCAGGAGCGAAGCAGGAGAGAAGAGTCTGTGAGAGAACTAAGGTTTTCCGTCAGGGCACGACTTCAGTCGTGCCGTATGTGCTTCAAAATGGCTGCGGCTTCAGCCGCTGAGGTACAGATTTTAGAGTCCTCGCGCAGACTCAGAAGGCCAGGGCGGCAAAAAAAAAGCCCGGCGGGGGACGCCGGGCTTGAGGCAGGAGGTTCCTACGAGCAGAACTGGCTGGTGATTCTTGTGCGCCGGTTCCAGAAACCCAGGGCTAGAATTCCGGTCCCCAGCAAAAGCAAGCTTGCCGGCTCGGGCGTCATCACCAGATACTCTTGGGGAGAGCATGGCCCAGAGTCTTCCGGGGTCAGCACCAAGAAATTGGAGTATTCGCCCGGATAGTAATTCTGATTTTCAGCTTGATTGAGCCACCACGCGGCGTTGCCCTCGAGATAACCCGAAGTGGTGAGCACGTTGGGCGAAAAAATGGCCCAGATTGCAAATGAAATGTCCCCGCTATCGGACGGGTTTTGGGCCAATTGAGTGATCAAGTAGGCCGCCTCATCGTACATCTGCAACGTGGCCGCAGCATTGGCTCCCTGGAAACGCGCACCACTCAGATTCGAGAAGTTGTATTCGTACGCGGTCCACGATTCTCCGATGAAGACTTCATGGTTGAAATCGTCGCAGACGATTGCCGTGCCGTTTACGCCGCCGACCGAGCCAAAATACGGGCTCGTATAGACTCCGCCTTGCGTCCCGCCGCTCACCCCCGTCAGGACCACTGTTACACCCGCCCCATCCGCCAGAGCTGAGGGAGCTAGGAACGCGAGAGCAGCCACCGCTGCAATCGCCAAGAGGCCTGAACGCTTCAACATGAGACAGTCTCCAATGGGCCCAGGGGCCGAGTAGCTACACTACTTACGTGGTAGATACTGGCACGCACATTGCCACACCGAATTCCTATTAAGTCGTTTATTTTCAGTATATTTAGCGAATGTACTGGGGCGCATGGGCGAGGAATTCAGGAACCGAATTTCTTGAACTATGAATCCAAATGCATACTGTGCCGTATTGAAACTGGGGGTAACTCGTTTCCAGCAGACGTGCGGCAGCGTATGGCGGGCCCGCGCTCTCTCCGCTCTGGCTAGTCAAATCCGCTTCCAAATTCGCACAGCGGCCCGTATCATGGAGGTTTGCCATTCGCTCCGGGAGGACACTGAGTGGGCTCACAATTGAGGGAATCATTCAAAGACAGCCGGCTGTTCCACGTGTACAAGGGCATTTCGGCTCATGGGGAATACTGGTGGTGGCGGTTGCGTGGCTCGCCGCGTCCGAAAGTCCCGCACCTGGTAAAGCAGCGCGCGATTGCGGAATACGCCAGGAAATTCGACCTTCATATTCTCGTCGAGACAGGAATGAACTACGCCCACATGATTTATGTGAACATGGGGCTGTTCCGCGAGATCTATTCGATCGAACTCGACAAATCGAGGGTAGAAAGCGCACGCCGGAAATTTGCAGGGCGGCGGGATATCCACGTGCTCGAGGGCGATAGCGGCGAAGTCCTTCCGCAGCTCCTCCCGGCCCTCAAGGAGCCCTGTCTTTTTTGGCTCGATGGCCACGACTTCGACATCACCACTCCCGTCAAGCAGGAGCTCGAGGCGATTTACCGGCACCCGATCAAAAACCACGTACTGCTGATCGACGACGCGAGGTGGTTCGACGGCCGCACGCAATACCCCACAATGGAAGAGCTGCGCGAAAAAGCCGCGCGCGATTATCCGGGCCACACCGTCGAGGTAAAGGACGATATCATCCGCATTTGCGAGTCCCCGAAAGCGGCTGCCGCAACTGCCTGACCCGAACCGATCGGAAGCCCTGCCGCTCCATCAACAAGCAGATCGGCGTGCTCACTTTTCCCGGCCTGCCGCGTCTATCAAATGCTTGGGAATATATCGCGCCGCGCTAACTGGAAAAATAATTTCAACGCCGATCTTTCAATCATCGGAAAAACCTTCGAGTTGAACGACAAGCCGCACACCGTCGTCGGCGTACTCCCTCCACTCCCGCAATATCGGATCGAGACGCTCCGCGCCGAGTGATTCGCGGGCTGGGGCTATTGCGTTTGACGTGGCAAGGGTTATGTAGCGGCCCCGTTTTCGAGGGCGCATTTGTTGCTTGCGCTGCCTCACGGATTAGATTTTGGATCACTCAATAATTAAGAAAGGAGAGCTCCATGAACCGCCGCAATTTCCTGAAAGCTTCGATCGCCTCGAGCGTCGCCGCCGCCGCCGGCCTTTGGTCCACCGCGTATCTCGGCGCGGCCAACCGCGGAAAATCCTTTTCCGACGCCGCCGTCAAACTCACTCCGCCCGCCGAAGGAAAAATCCCGGTCGCCGTCGCCATCACCGAAGACGCCCAGGTGATCGACTTCGCCGGCCCCTGGGAAGTATTTCAGGATGTGATGCTCAAAGACGGCCCGCACGATGAAGGCATGGACCATCGCATGCCGTTCGATCTCTACACCGTCGCGGAAACGAAAGATCCGGTCACCGGCTCGGGCGGCCTGAAAATTCTCCCCGATTACACGTTTGCGAACGCGCCCGCTCCGAAAATCGTAGTCGTGCCGGCGCAGACCGGCTCGGATGCCTTGCACGCATGGCTGAAAAAAGTGGCCGCCGATCCGCAGACCGACCTCGTCACTTCGGTTTGCACCGGCGCGTTTCAACTGGCCAAAGCCGGATTGCTCAACGGCAAGCCCGCCACCACGCACCATCTTGCGCAAGAGCGCCTCAAAAAGGATTTTCCTTCGATTGACGTGAAGACCGGCTTGCGCTTCGTCGAAAGCGGCCGCATCGACACGGCCGGCGGCCTCACCTCCGGCATCGACATGGCGCTGCGCATCGTCGACCGCTACTACGGCCGCTCGATCGCCCAGCAAACCGCCGACTTCATGGAGTACCAAAGCAAAGGCTGGATGGTGTAGCCGCAGCTCGGCGCGCCTTTCCTGGGAACGCCAATCTCCCGATTGGCGCATCCCGGGCTCAGTGGCGCCGGCCTTTGCTTTGAGGTGTGGCCTTGTCCCAGACGGACCTGAAGGGCATCGTGTGTTGTCACTAGAATTAGATACCGAATCTGATTATCGATACGGTCGATTTGCTTGCTGCCGCCTAAATGCATGAATTCAGCGCCGCGGGCGCGGCAGAAGTTAGCCCAGGCCGGAAGGCCTGGGTCCACAGGACAAAAACGCGGCCAGCACTGTAGATTCTCTCTTGAAGTTCAACTATTTTTTTGTGCTCGTGCGAGGACGTTTTGGGGTTGGTGCAGCCGGAATACGAGCTGCCCCTGGTAGGCGCTATTGGTTCGGAACATCCCGTAGATCGCATGCAGCAACTTCCGCGCGACCGCCAGCAGCGCCTGTTTTTTTCTTTTTCCCCGATTCACCAGATGCTCGTAAAATCCTCGCAGATGCGGTTCCCACCGGATCGCTGTCAACGCCGGCATATACAGGGCCCTCCGCAGATGCCGGTTTCCCGTTCGGCTCAGCCGCGTCCGCTTTCGCACCGACTCTCCCGACTGATACTCGCTGGGATCCAAGCCCGCGTAGG
>Ga0187782_10004301_pt1 | contig 10665 bp, 9 predicted proteins | sample 0715_SJ02_MP15_2_FD_132454 | JGI IMG/M metagenome (GOLD analysis project Ga0187782, IMG submission 132454) | Tropical peat soil microbial communities from peatlands in Department of Meta, Colombia - 0715_SJ02_MP15_20_MG | ecosystem: Environmental > Terrestrial > Soil > Wetlands > Peat | place...
GCCAAGCATCAATGCGCCGAGCGCCGCCAGCGTCAGCCGATCAATCGTCCGCCACCATTCGCTTAACGGCGTTGGATGCGCGCGCGAAGCCATGCGTCCCCGCGAAAAATCCCCGCCATACTGGTTGCACCACGATGGTTTCCAGGTGATTAAGATAAAGAGGAAGTGGCGGGCCGCCCGGCGGCCACGGTTTCCGGCCGCGTTGGACCCGGGCAAACCTAAGCGCGCGCCTATTTCTCGTTCTTCCGACTGACGACGCCCGATAGATCGAGGACAAGTTGGCGAAACGCGTCGCCGCGCACTTCGAAATTCCGGTACTGGTCGAAGGAAGCACACGCCGGCGAAAGAAGTACGACGGGCTCTCGTGCCGAAGAGGCGGCGGCATCGCGCGCGGCCGCCGCCACCGCTCGGTCAAGCGTTCTCGTCGTCTCGTGCGGCACGTTGGCGCCAAGCGTGGCGGCGAAATCTTCTGCCGCTTCGCCGATCAGATAGGCCTTACGAATTCGCGGAAAGAAGTGCTGCAGCGACTCGATGCCGCCGGTCTTCGGCTTGCCGCCGGCGATCCAAAAAATGTCAGTGAAGCAAGCGAGCGCCTGGGCGGCGGAATCGGCATTGGTCGCCTTCGAATCGTTGACGAAGAGCACGGCGCCCCGCTTTCCCACCTCCTCCATACGGTGCGGGAGACCGGGAAAGGAGTGCAGACCAGCCTGGATGGCAGCCGGAGAAAGGCCAAGAGCCAATGCGGCGGCGACGGCGCACGCTGCATTCTGCTCGTTGTGCTGTCCACGCAGCGAGCCGATGCCGTCGAGCCGCGCAATCGGCGACGATTTCGTACCCGCTGCACGCAGGATTTGCCGGTCGGCGACGTAGATACCATCGGGCAACGCCTGTCGCACCGAAATGCGAGTGACGCGCTTTTCAGACTGCTCGAGGCGATCGGCGATGTTCCGGCACCAATCGTCGTCAACGCCGATGACAGCCTCCCCACTATCCGGCACGCCGGCCACCAGACGTTCCTTGACCGCCGCATAGTGTTCCATTGTGCCGTGGCGATCGAGATGATCCTCGCTCAGATTGATGAGTATGCCGACCGAAGGATCGAGCGAAGGCGCGAGATCGATCTGATAGGACGAACACTCGATGGCATAGATCCTGCCTTCACGCGGCGGCGCCAGGGAAAGGATGGCGGTGCCGATATTGCCGCCGAGCTGAGCATCGAGACCGGCAGACGCCGCCAAATGCGCGACCAGCGCCGTGGTCGTCGATTTGCCGTTGGTGCCGGTGACGGCGACGAACGGCGCACCAGGAGCGGCACGACGGCGCTCCCGGCAAAACAATTCAATATCGCCGATCACCTCCACGCCCGCTTGCTGCGCGGACCGCACGCTCCAATGCGGCACGGGATGAGTGAGCGGCACTCCGGGAGCCAGCACCAATGCGGCGATCTTCGACCAATCGGCTTTGCGCAGGTCAGCGATGGAAATGCCGGCGGCTAGCGCTTTTGCCAGGCTACTCTCATCGTCATCGAAGGCGACAACAGCAGCGCCCCCCGCGAGCAAGGCTTGGGCGCTCGTGAGTCCCGAGCCGCCCAGGCCGAATACGGCGACCGTCCGCCCGGCAAACGTCGTGACCGGAATCACGACGAAGTCATCCCGGCGGCCCGGCGAGCCATCGGCTTCATCGCAGCTTCAAGGTCGACAGGCCGGCGAGCGCAAGGACGACCGACACGATCCAAAAACGGATGACGATCTGCGGCTCGGTCCAGCCCAGCTGCTCGAAATGATGGTGGATGGGCGCCATCTTGAACACGCGCTTGCCGGTGAGTTTGAACGATACCACCTGCACGATGACCGAAACCGCTTCGAGCACGAACAACCCGCCGATAACGGCAAGCACGATCTCGTGTTTCGTCGCCACCGCAATGGCGCCGATCATGCCGCCGAGCGCAAGCGAGCCGGTATCACCCATGAAAATCGAAGCCGGCGGCGCGTTGAACCACAGAAAGCCGAGCCCGGCGCCGAGCACCGCCCCGCACAGCACCGCAAGTTCGCCGGTGCCGGCGACATAATGAATTTGCAGATAGTCGGCAAACACGGCGTTGCCGGAGAGGTAGGCGATCATGCCGAAGCTCGCGGCCGCGATCATTACCGGCACGATGGCGAGGCCATCAAGGCCATCGGTTAGATTTACCGCGTTGCCGGCGCCGACGATGATGAAGGCTGTGAACAATACGAAGAACCAGCCGAGATTGACGACCAACTCCTTGAAAAACGGAAACACCAGCGACGTGGAAAACGGGACGTGACCAAGTTCGACCAGCATGACGCAGGCGGTTCCGGCAATCAACGCTTCGATACCCAAGCGGGTGCGGCCGGCAAAGCCGCTGTGAGTCTGCTTCTTGACCTTCAGATAATCGTCGTAGAAGCCGACGAAACCAAAACCGATGGTGACCCAAAGCACCACCCAGACGTAGGGATTGGCCGGGTTGGCCCAGAGGAGCGTCGATAGCAGCATGCCCGACAAGATCATCAGCCCACCCATGGTCGGCGTGCCGGCTTTCTTGATGATGTGCGATTGCGGGCCGTCGGTTCGGATCGGCTGGCCCTTGCCTTGCAAAAGCCGCAGCCGGTCGATGATGAATTGCCCGAACAAAAAAACAAAGACGAGCCCGGTGATCACCGCCCCGCCGGTCCGGAACGTGATGTAGCGAAAGACGTGAAGGACCGAGAGCTTGTCCGAAAGTTCGACCAACCAGTAAAGCATTTGCGTCTCAACTCATTACGACCGCGGTCTCGAGCGGCTCGCGCGGCGAGGACAAAAGCTGCATTGCCTTGACGATAGGTCCCATGCGCGAACCGAGCGAGCCCTTCACCATGACGGCGTCCCCGGCTCGTACTACGGACAGCACCTGTCCTTCGAGGGCGGCGGAGTCATCCGCATAGCCGCCCCGGCGTCCGGCGGGAAGCGCCTGCCACAGCGCCCGCATCAGCGGCCCACAGCAAAACACCAGGTCGATGCCGTTGGAGTCGATGGGCGCGATGAGGCCGCGATGAAGCGCGCGGGCGCGCGGTCCGAGTTCAAGCATGTCGCCGAGCACGGCGATGCGCCGGCCGCGCGGGCCGATCGTCGCCCGCCCCAGCAAGGCAAGCGCCGCCTCAACTGAGGCCGGATTGGCGTTGTAACTTTCATCGATCAAAAGAGCCCACCCGCCGGGTAGATCGATCTCGATTAACGAGCCACGGCCACCGCGGGGCTTGAATTCGGCGAGCGCGAGCGCCGCCAGCGCCAAATCGGCCCCGACCAGCACCGCAGTTGCTAAAACGGCAAGCGAATTGACCACGAGATGATGCCCGGGCGACCCGATTTTGTAGGTGAGTCCGGTGCCGAGAATGTCCGCCTCAACGGTCGAGCAATCCGGATGCAGCGCAAACTTGATGAGCCGCGCATCAGCTTTCGGGTGCTGTCCGAAGGAGACGATGCGCGCAATGTCGGCCTCTTTGGCGCGTCGCACGAGGTGGGCAAACTGCGAATTGTCGCGGTTGAGTACCGCCGCGCCGCCTTTTTCGACTCCGAGGAAAATCTCCGCCTTGGCGTCGGCGATTTTGGCAAGCGTGCCGAAAAACTCCAAATGCACCGGGGCGATCGCCGTGATCAACGCCACATGCGGGCGGGCAAGCCGCGACAGCGGCTCGATTTCGCCCGCGTGATTCATGCCCATTTCCAGGATCGCGTAGCGCGCGCTCGCCGGGCAACGCGCAAGCGACAGCGGCACGCCCCAGTGATTGTTGTAGGAAGCGACGGAGGCATGCGCCTCGCCTTCTTTTTGCAACGCCAGCAGCAACGCATCTTTCGTGCTGGTTTTGCCGACCGAGCCGGTGACGCCGATCACCTTCGCCTGCGTTCGCTTGCGTGCCGCGGCGGCTAGCTCGCGCAACGCCGACAAGACACCTGGCACCAAGAGCAGCGGAGCATCCTGTGGAAACTGACCGCGGCGGTCGGCGGCGACGACGGCAAGGCCTGCTTTGGCGGAAAGCGCCGCGTCGACGAAATCGTGTCCGTCGCGGCGGTCGGCGAGCGCGAAGAACGCCTCGCCGGGCGCGATCGTGCGACTGTCGATTGAAATACCGGATACTGCGCTCGGCAGCGCACCCCGGCGCTCGGCGCCCGTTGCCGCCACCATCTCGTCGACGGTCCACAGCGGGCGGGCGTTCATGCCGCTTGCTCCTTCAGCGCCGCGGCGACTTCATCATGATCGCTGAACGGCACCACCCGATCACCGAAAATCTGGCCGGATTCATGACCCTTGCCGGCAATCAACAGCACGTCACCGCTGCGCAGTTCGGCGATTGCCGAACGGATCGCCTCACGGCGGTCGCCGATTTCGATGGCACCGGGCGCCGCCGCAAGGATGGCGGCACGAATTGCCGCCGGATCCTCGCTGCGCGGATTATCGTCGGTCACAATCACCCGATCGGCCTTGGCTACAGCCACAGCGCCCATCAGTGGGCGCTTGCCGCGGTCGCGGTCGCCGCCGGCGCCGAAGACGAGGAAGAGCCGGGAGGTTACGACCGGCCGCAACGCGCCGAGCGCCTTGGCGAGCGCATCCGGTTTGTGCGCATAATCGATGAAAATCCGCGCGCCGCGGCTTGAGCCCACGAGCTCAATCCTGCCTTTGGCGCCCTTAAGGTGCTCGAGCGCCGGAAAGACCAAGGCTGGATCGCTGCCGGTAGTGATGGCGAGCCCCGAGGCAACGAGCGCGTTTTCGACCTGAAAATCGCCGACCAGCGGCAAGCGCAAGTCAAACTTGCGGCCGCAATACTCGACCGATAGGCGCTGGGCAAAACCATCGGCGACGCTTTCAACGAGCCGAATGTCGCTGCCTTGCTTGCGGCCCACACTGATGGTCGCAAGCTTCCGCCCTTTGGCGAGCGTAACGAACTCCTTCGCGTGCTCGTGGTCCACCTCAATGATGGCGGCGGCGCCCGGTTCAACCAACGCGCCGAACAACCTCAGCTTGGCAGCCAAATAAGCCTCAAAACTTTCGTGATAATCGAGATGGTCGCGCGTGATGTTGGTGAACGCTCCCGCCGCAATACGCAGACCATCGAGCCGGTACTGATCGAGCCCGTGCGAGGATGCTTCGATCGCCAAATGGGTGACACCATCGCCGGCCAATGCGTCGAGCGAACGATGCAGCGCGATGGGATCCGGTGTCGTTAGCGCACCGTAAGTCTCACCGCGCGGCGATACGATACCGAGCGTGCCGACGCTGGCGGCACGAAGGCCCAGTGCCATCCAAATCTGTCGCGTGAACGCTACGACCGAGGTCTTTCCACTCGTCCCGGTGACAGCGGCGATGACCCGCGGCTGGTGTGGAAAAAACTTGGCCGCCATGAGCGCGACCGCGCGACGGCTGTTGCCGACCCGCACGAAGGTAATCCCTTCGGGCAACGCCGTATCGAGGTCCTTTTGCCCGACCACCGCGACGGCGCCGGCCGCAAGCGCGGAGCCGACGAATTTGCGACCGTCGGTCTTGCCGCCAGCAATCGCCACGAACACATCACCGCGCTTGACCGTGCGGCTGTCCGTTGACAGGCCGCCCACCTCGAGCTCTGCGGAACCAGCCTCGAATTGAGCATCGGCGGGCAGAATGTCGGCAAGCTTCATGAAGGCTCGCTGTAGCGCGTCACTACTGAAGACAGGAACCCTGATCCCGTGTGAGGGCTTCAGACAGCCCCGCCTTACCTGCTTTCCCTGGCAGAGGCCAGTATCAGGTGATCGGCGGGCGGTAGGTCCAAACGCGGCTCGATGCCGAGAAGCGGCGCGATGCGCGCGACCACCGCGCCGCCGACCGGCACCGCGTTCCACCCGGAAGTTTTAAATCCGTGAGTTTCGGGGATCACTTTTGGATCGTCGAGCATGATCAACAAGAGGTAGCGCGGCTGATCGGCCGGCAGCACGGCCATGAAGTCGGTGAGCACGCTACTCTTCGAATAATGCCCATTGATGACCTTGTCGGCGGTGCCGGTTTTGCCGCCGATGTAGTAGCCCGGAACATCGGCTTTGCGGGCGGTGCCTTTTTCAACATTGAGCCGCATCAGATAGCGCATCATTTCGCTGGTCTCGGGCTTTACAACCCGCTTGGCGAGCGTGTCGGCCTCGGCCTGCGCTCGCTTTAAAAAAGTCGGCGGAATGAGAAGACCGCCGTTCATCAAGGCCGCCACTCCCATCACCGCCTGCAGCGGCGCAACCGAAAGCCCGTGACCGAACGCGATGGTGATCGTGTTGAGCTCGCCCCAGCGCTTGGGCACGATCGGTTCGGCGCTCTCCGGCAACTCAGTACGCAGCCGATCGAGTTGGCCCATTTTTTTCAGGAACGCCTTGTGCGCCTCGACGCCCATGGACAGCGCGGTGCGCGCGGCGCCGATGTTCGAGGAATAGGTGAAGATTTCCGGGATGGTGAGCATCCGGTTTTCAGGCTCAAAATCGTGGATCTGAAACCGGCCGACTTGCATCGGACCATGCGCATCGAATGACGATTTGAGTTTCACCTTCCCTGAATCGAGCGCCATGGCGATGGTGAACGCCTTGAAGGTCGAGCCCATTTCATAAACGCCGGTGGTCAGGCGGTTGATGCGCGTCGGATCGAGCGCTTGGTGCGGATTATTGGGATCGTAATCCGGTTCCGACACCATGGCGACGATTTCGCCGGTACGCACGTCGAGCACGAGGCCCGCGGCGGCGAGCGTCTTGTACTTGGCGTGCGCGGCGGCAAGCTCGTCGCGTAACGCATGCTGCACGCGCAGATCGACAGCAAGCTGGACAGGAGTCTGCAGGCGGTCGGTGGCAAGGCCCGCCAGGTGCAATGCGGCGAGTCCATTGCTGTCGAGCCACTTCTCCATGCCGGCGATACCCTGGTTATCGATGTTGACATGGCCGATCAGGTGCGAGACTTCCGCGCCGTTGGGATAGACGCGCTTGTTTTCGTTGAGAAAGCCGATACCCGGCAGGCCTTGCCGATAAATCTGCCGCTGCTGTTCTGACGTGAGGTCGCGCTTAAGCCAGACGAAGCCGCGTTTCGACGCCAGGCGTTCGCGCAGTTCGGTCGCGTCGATATCGGGCAAGTCCGCGGTGAGCAACTCGACCGCTTCGTCGGCATCAATGAGCCGACGCGGTTCCGCGAAAAGCGAAGGCACCCGCACGTCGGTCGCCAACACTTCTCCGTTGCGATCGAGAATATCGGGACGAGCAGTGGCCATCGCATCTGCCGAGCCGCCGCGGTGCGCGGCCCGGCTGTCCGGCAGCGCGGCGAACATCACCAGGCGCAAGGCGATAATGCCGTAGATGACAGCGAAGAACAGAATAGCCAATCCAACGCGTGCGCGCGCCTTGGCCTCGCGATCGGTCGTGGCGCCATAAAAAACACTGCGCGCGATCTGCCGCCAGGACTGAAGCGGCCGCGTTATGACGTGTTGCACGGAGGCGATCATGGTTCAGCGATTTGCGTCGGCGCCCGGCGCCGCGTTTGTGTTTGGCAGACCCAGCGGCTTTGCAGCCCCGACCGCCACGCTGCCGGTCTCGATGGACGATTCATCGGAGTTGTGGAGGAAGGCGCCGATCGGATCTTGAGTATTTGGCTGCACCAATTCCGGCGGACGCTCGGGGAGTTGATCGAGCGCGCTGAACTGCGTCGGCTCAATAGGCTTAAGCGGTAAAAAGCGTTTGGCCAGGGCTTCGATGCGGGCTGGATTGTCCAGTTCCCCCCACTTTGCGCGCAACGCGGCAATGGCATCGCGCTCGCGCCGCACTTCGCTGCGGATCTTGGCAAGCCGTTCAGCCTGCACCGTCGAGTCGAATTTGATGCGGTAGACGTAGGCCGCCGCGAGAACGAGAACGCCGACAACGATGAGATTGAGGATGCGCAGGATCATCCGCGTCCTCGCATGAGGTCGTCCAGCGTGGGAATGGACGGCAGCAATGTTTCGTTCGGCACCGAACGCGGCGAAGCTTCGGTACGCTCGGCGGCGCGCAGCTTCGCCGAGCGGGCGCGCGGGTTAGCCGCGATTTCAGCTTCGTCCGGCGTGAGCGGGCGCCGCGTCAACACGTGGAAGCTCGGCGCGACCTTCGCGGGCTCCGGCCGATGGCGCGATGATGCCGGGACTCGGCTCCGCGTCGCGAGGAAGCTCTTGACGACGCGATCCTCGAGTGAATGAAACGCCACCACCACGAGCCGGCCTGACGGTTTGAGCGCCCGCTCGGCGGCATTAAGGCCGCGCACAAGCTCGCCCAGCTCATCGTTGACGAAAATCCGCAGCGCCTGGAAAGTGCGCGTGGCGGGATGAATTACGCCCTCACGCGCGCGAACGACTCTAGCGACCACATCGGCCAGCGCACGGGTCGTTTCTATTGGCCGCACTGCACGTGCTTGCACCACTGCTCGCGCAATGGCATGGGCGTGACGCTCTTCCCCCAAAACGGCGATGATCGTGGCTAGCTGCCGTGCGCTGGCACGGGCGACGACATCCGCGGCGCTTATTTCACTTAGTCCCATGCGCATGTCGAGCGGCCCGTCGAGCCGGAAGGAAAATCCGCGCGCTGCGTTGTCGATTTGCATGGAGGAGATGCCGAGATCAAACACAACGCCGTCCAAGCCGGGCGTTCGATGCCGCGCCGCGATAACGTCGAGATCAGAGAACAACCCCTCCGCCAGAGTGAGCCGGCCGTGCGCTTCGTGCGCGAGCGATGCACCGGCGACGATGGCATCGCGATCCCGATCGATGGCGATTACCCGCGCGCCGGACGTCTGCAAGATCGCGCGCGCATAACCGCCGCCGCCAAAAGTGGCGTCGAGATAAACGCCGCCGCTGCGCACGGCCAGCCAACCCACTGCGGAGGCGGCGAGTACGGGAATGTGACGAGCCGGTCCGCCAGCGACAGCATTGCTGTCGCCGCCCGTCATCATTCCCGTGCTCCGTGCGGATGCTCCGCCGCCGTCCGGGTCGCCAGTTGGGCTTTGAACGCGCGGACCTTTTCGGTGGCCTCCGTCAGTTCCGCGCGGAAGCGCCCAGGCTCCCAGATCCGAAATTTGTGACCGAGCCCGACGAACATCACGGCGCTGCCGATCCCGGCATGCGATTTGAGAGCGTCGGTCAACACAACACGCCCCTCGCCGTCGATCTTGAGTGTTTCGCTCGTGCCATAGAGCGCCAGCGAGAATTGCTCGCGCTGTTCTGAGTAAGGCGGAAACCTGGCGATCAGCGCTTCGATCTCGGCAAGCAACCCGTTGCCGCCGGCATCGAGTGCCGGACGGTCCAATGCCGGATAGCAATAGAGGCCTTCGAAACCGTCGCGCACCAACACCGCGCGGAACGGTGCCGGGACCGACACCCGACCCTTTGTGTCCAAGCGTTGAACGTGGGTTGAGACAAAGCGGTGCATGTCGCCGTCGGCTATGCAGGCCATGCGCGCTACAAGGATGCCCGCGCCAGCCCGCCTCACGCGCGGCGCCGCGCCTCCGTTCGTATGGTGTCGTGGCGCCTGGGATAATGTGGGCTATCATGGGATACTGTGGGCGTCAACGCGTCCGGGAAGCCGCCTCAGTGCCGCTTCGCTTACCTTTGATTAATGAGGCGTAAGCTTAAGGAATAGTTGAATTCGCGCTGTAGGGGGCCGCTCGGCATCCTCACCGCCCAGCGTTGCCGGCGGGTCACGCGAGACTGCTTTTTTCGCCCCTGGCGTCGTCGCTCGGCAAATCGGCTTGCCGGCACCGGCCCGCGCTCTAAATTCGGCCCATGACGCCGCGCAACGCCTTCGCCGCCGAGTCTTGTCTCGTCGCCGAATTTCGGCCCTCGCCGAACCATGGCGAGCGCAAGGACGGGCGGCGGCCGGACATGATCCTGCTTCATTATACGGGGATGCCGGAGGCAACCGACGCGCTCGAACGCTTATGCGCCCAAGGCAGCGAAGTATCGGCCCATTACTTCGTCTTCGAGGACGGCCGCATCGTGCAAATGGTACCGGAGAGCCGCCGCGCCTGGCATGCCGGCGACGCTGTTTGGGCCGGCGAGATTGACATCAATTCGTGCTCGATCGGAATCGAGATCGCCAATCCCGGTCATGATTACGGCTATGTCGATTTCCCTAAGCGGCAAATTGCGGCGGTGACCGCGCTCTGCCGCGGCATTCAAACCCGACACAGCATTCCGGCGGCACGCGTGCTCGCCCACTCCGACGTGGCACCGGCGCGCAAACGCGATCCCGGCGAAAAGTTTCCCTGGCGCACGCTTTGGGATTCAGGCGTCGGCCATTGGGTGAAGCCCGCGCCGATCAAGGAAGGCGGTCTGTTGCTCGCGCTGGGGGATCGGGGCGACGCCGTCTCGACCATGCAGGATCTGCTCGGCCAATATGGCTATGGCGTTGTCGTTAACGGCATTTACGACTCGGTCATGCACGATTTGGTGACCGCCTTCCAGCGCCACTTTCGTCCGGAGCGCGTCGACGGAGTGACCGATGAATCGACCCGCACGACATTGCGGGATCTGCTCGCCACCCGCGGACGGGTGCGCACCATTGCCGGCCGCACCCGCGACCTTGCTCCGCTTGCCCCTTGACGCCGCGCGCCGGCATCTCCATTCCATCTGCTGTCAGTCGGTCGGACGGCCGCGC
>Ga0187782_10004304_pt1 | contig 10661 bp, 8 predicted proteins | sample 0715_SJ02_MP15_2_FD_132454 | JGI IMG/M metagenome (GOLD analysis project Ga0187782, IMG submission 132454) | Tropical peat soil microbial communities from peatlands in Department of Meta, Colombia - 0715_SJ02_MP15_20_MG | ecosystem: Environmental > Terrestrial > Soil > Wetlands > Peat | place...
AAGTCCTTCTCGACGTCCATGACCGAACGCGTGGTTTTCAACATGACTGGAATGTCTTCGGCAGTGGCCATCCTTACAACCATCTTCTTTCCGTCGGGAAGTCGAAGCAGTCTTGACTCATATTTTCTTGTGAGTAACGGAGATTCTGGAGGTCGCAAGATCGGTTCCAGATCCTCAACATTCACTTTGACTTCCGTGAGAGATACGGGACAAGGAGGTTTGAACGACATTCGCCAATACGCCACCGCGAATTCGGATGGCCGTCAATTTAGGACTTGTGACACGAATTCAGAAGCGGGAAAAGAAGAACTGCGCCGGTTTGAAGCTGATCGGTTTTAACCTCTTGAGACACGAAGAAAGCCCTTTACTTATACGATAATCCAAGTCTGCGAATAATCGTTTCCGTCTCATGTTGGTTATTTGCTAGGTCTCGTAGCAGGCTAACTGCTAACACGACGCCTGTCGAGATATCGATTCCGGACGCGTGTCCACGCGGAAGTAGAGTTTCCAAAGCGAGCACGAATTCGTCTTCGTCCGCTGATGCGGCTGAGTTGACTAGCTGCGCAACTTGATCATCGCATACTCCATGTTGCATATAATCTACAAGCTTCGCGCTGATCCAATTGGTATTTTTCTTTAGAATCTGGAAATCCATCATGACCCTATGATATCCCACCGTTCTTGAGAGAGAATTATACGTACATAGGAATCCACCCAACACGTCGTCGCCGGATGGTGTGAATCCAGTACCCAAGCCCACTATGCTCTTTGCAGTCTCTAGGAAAACCTCGCTCCCCTCGGTGTCTCTCAGCGACAAAATTCCTGTGCGAAAAAACTTCTCCGCGCCTCTGTATGCGATACTCGCATGGTCGAGTACGCTCTGATATGTGTCAACGATTGTAAGAATTGCTGTGCCAATATAGAGCGCTTCTCGAAGTTGTCCAATCTTGCTTGCCGAAAGCTCTGGTCGGTTAGGTTGAGTGGGCACTCCGTGAAGGTCAATGGCCAGATCGTCTCCTATACGCAGGTCTGTCCCGTTTAAGAAAACCCGTCCACGCGGTTTCGCTAAATGGTCGAAATCGACGGGCGAGTCCAAATTGATGGTTATCGGGGACTTTACTGGGAGGCCCGTAACGAATACGAGTTCGTCGTTAAATGTTCTTATGTAAAATGACTTTGGGAAGGAATTAGCGACTTCACCAGCGCGTCCAGTTTTGTTTTTGAGCGCCCGGTAAGCTATTGGGCCTATGCCCGTTGCCTGCAGTGTTGTTCGCAATCGTCTTCCTTAGATGTCGTATTCCTGTGCGTACGATTTGAGTGCTTGTTTGAAGACTTCTATCGGGAACGAAACGATGCCGGCTCCGATTTGGCCTATGCCCGGTTCTCGGTGGGCTATTCCAGTGTTTATGGTAGGGGTAATTCCTGTTCTTACTACCTTGCGAATATCAACGCCAGTTGGTGTTCCTTGGAAGTCAAGAAATGGGATTATGAATTTCTGGTTCTTTGCAGCAGTTATTTCGTACATTTTCTGAGTATTCTCAATAGCGTACGCTACAGATCCTCCAACCCAAGACACGATGCCTGGTGCCGCCGCCATTGCGAATCCTCCGAAGCCTGCCGTTTCCGTGATGGCGCTGTCTCCTAAGTCTGGGTTTGCGTCTCTCTCGGTGAAGCCAGGGAACCATACTCCTTTCGGCACGTGTGCTGGGGCAGTAAACCACTTGTCTTCGAGGCCGCTGACCCGTATTCCGGCGTCGGTTCCGTTTCGCGTGAGAACTGTTACGATGGTGCTGTACTTGATTCTGTGAGCCCCAAGAGTGATTGCTTTGGCGGTGGCCATTCCCAAGTTGAGTAACGTGAAGTTGTTCTTACTCATGAACTCGAAAGTGTCGACTAATGTTTTCTTTTCAATGTTAGTCTTCATCATGTAAGGGGCGATTTCCTTCAGAAACAGCGGTGTGGCGGCATTGTATCTGTTGTGGCAATCGTCTCCCATAGTGAGTGCTTGTGCGATTATAGGTACCATTGCAATCCCACCTCTCTCCTTCTTGATCTCACTAATCGTTGCCTTGAGTGTCGGCGCTAGGACGTCACGCATCCAGTTGAGTCTTTGAATCACTTCATCTGAATATGCTCCGAACCTCAGAACTTTTCCAATTCCTTCGTTTAGGTTCGAGTATGTCTCGTACCCGAATTTCGTGTCTCGGACGATGAGTACCGGCATGTTGGGGGAGATGATGCCGGCCATGGGGCCAACCGCATTGTAGTTATGATTTGGAGCGAAGGTGATGTTCCCTGCTCTCGCAAGGTTTTCTGATTCCGGACCGTTGTGTGCCCACCCCTCGTAGATCGAAGCTCCTATGACAGCGCCTTTCATCGGGCCACTCATTCGTTCCCACGTAATGGGAGGGCCCGCGTGAAGTAGCATCCTGTCCGTCATTCCCTTGATAACATCACGCGCAAGACCAATATCCACCCAGACTGGGTCAGACTCCATCATTCTGTCTAATGCCTGTTTGTTGGCCTTCTCAATTTCATTCTTGATCTCAGTCGGCTCCACGACAATCACGAGGGAAGATTGCTAATTTTTCGTATAAGGCGATTTTGGCGGCTTTCGTTGTGTGAACGGGACTAAGTTTATTCTCCGATCAGTACAAACGCCTGCAATTGCTGTCTGGGATTCGGCATAGTTCGATGTGATTGAGCAGTTGGCTCTTGTTAAGAACGTCGTTAAGCGAAATTTCCAGAGAGACTCCGTTCAGCTTCTTCGTCTCTCAGAAGAAGCAAAGAAGATTCATGGTGTTAGAGACGCAGCTCTCGTCATGGGTACGGTTACCAACAAAGAAATTCTGACAAAACTCGGCCTATTGACCGATGAAGGTAGGGCGGCAACAAGCAGTGACATGTTGCTCGCGGTGATGGCTGATTCAAAGCAAGAGACGGATGATGGCTTAAGGGAGATTGAACAGATGCTACTGAGGCCGCCCACGGCTAAAGCACGAAGCTACTACAGCGTGGAAGCTGCAATGCAAGCAATGCCTGGCGCCAACCTTGCAATCGTTTCTATCCCAGGTGAACATGCAAAGGACATAGTCCTCAAACTACTTGATCTAGGCGTTAGCGTGCTTCTCTTCAGCGATCATATCTCGCCCGAAGTAGAATTGGAGCTTAAGCAAAGCGCGAAAACCAAAGGTCTCCTAGTGATGGGGCCGGGTGCGGGCACCTCGATCATAGGCGGTAAGGCGATCGGATTCGCCAATGTGTTAAGGAAAGGAAAAGTCGGAATCGTTGCGGCTGCCGGAACTGGCCTCCAAGAAGTAAGTGTTCTACTTAGCGAGGCAGGGTTGGGCATCTCTGCGGGCTTGGGAACGGGAGGTGGAGATGTCAAGACGAAAATCGGTGGCCTAATGACGCTACAATCCATAGATGCGCTTGAACGTGATCCCGAAACAGACACGGTCGTTGTCGTCTCCAAGCCACCGGACAATGATGTCGAGCAGCGAATCTTGGACCACATAGTAAACAAAACCAAGAAGCATTATGTCACTTGTTTCCTTGGACCAGAAAGCTATGACGTTCCGCCGACCGTGCGATTCAGGGTTAAGGGAACGAAGACACTTCATGCAGCATTCTATGAAACGGCTCTAACAGCGGCTCCCCAACTTAAGGCTCAAACTTTGAGACGGTTTATGCTCTCACGCGACGAATTGATATCAATAGCAAATAGCGCCGCTTCGGAGCTGAAGAAAAGTCAGAGGTACATAAGGGGCCTGTATACGGGGGGTACGCTCGAGTATGAAACGCTCATTATCCTACGCCGTCTCATTGGTCAGGTCTATTCTAACGCTCCTCTTGAGCCTGGACTAAAGCTACCTGATTCCTATCTGAGCATGAAGGATTCGATTATCGATCTTGGGGAGGAGGAATTCACTGCAGGCAGAGCACATCCAATGATTGATCCAACGATTCGCAAAATGCGTTTCGTCGAAGAGGCCAAAGATCCGGAAGTGGCAGTGATTCTAATGGATATAATGTTGGGATATGGCTCACACCCAGACCCGGCAGGCGCAATGCTCGGCACTATTGAAGAGGCAAAGAAGATTGCGGAATCGGATGGTAGAGTTCTACCGATTCTAGCTCACGTATGTGGCACAGAGCAGGACCCACAGCCTCGCTCAGAACAAGAGGCGAAACTGAAGCATGCTGGCGTACATGTTCTTCCGACTAATGCATTGATGGCGATTGCAGGAGTTCTAGTATCCAGAAGGAACGCCGTTGACGAAGATGCGTTGAACGATGTCTACGCAAACTTCCTCGGGAGTTTCTAAGGCGACTCCTATGGCTGAGAACATTCTGAAACTCTTCACGTCAGAGTTGAAGGTCATCAATATCGGGCTTGAGATATTCCGAGACGCGTTGGACGCTCAAGGTGTTGATGTCGCGCAAGTCTCATGGCAAGCACCGCCTAAACTAGAAAAAGAGTACGAAGACATTCTCTCCAAGATACTCTAACTCTTATCAATGTTGCCGCCGCTACATGTCTTACGCGATTGCTACCACACAACCCTTCAACTTAGCAAGGGATTATTGCGGCTCATTGAATCACGATTCGAATCTCATTGCCGCAGCTAGGAAACACACGAAAGACTTGTCAAAGAGGTTTTCAATCCGTTTCTGTGGCGCAATTGCGTTGAGATTCTTGGATCTAACGATCCCTCTTGGAATCGCCACCCCGCCGTGGCCAACCTACGAGCCGCTTCAGCTAAAATACTTCAAGAGGCTCGCCCCCAACGGCGCTAACGGGCAAGTGCTGACGCACTCAAACCACGTCGGAACACACCTCGATGGCGAGATCCATTTCTTTACTCCTGGAAAGGATATCGCGAGTCTGACGATGGATTTCTTGGTTGGCCCAGGTGCAGTCGCAGACCTCTCTGACGCGGCCGGTGATTACGACGTATACACGTCGAAGATGATTGAAGAGCGCGTGCAAGTGAAAGAGGGTGACATACTGATCATCCACACCGGGTACCATAGGTATGGCTGGGATCAACCCACCGCGGACGAAATTCGATACATGGTCAAGCACCCCGGTCCAGACAGAGAATTTGCCGATTGGGCGAAGCGGAAGAAGATCAAGTGGATCGGCGTAGATTGCGGAAGCGCTGACCATCCGATGAACACAATTATTCGTGATTGGATGCCTAGACAAGCGAGAGAAGCTGATGCGCACTTTCAGAAAAAATTCGGCAAGAAATTGAGCGAGTACTTTGCAGACGACAAATACCAGCTTATGCATGTCGAAATGTTTCCGTACGGGATTATTCACGCGGAATGCATTGGAGGAGACATCGACCTGCTGCTAAACAAACGCACGACGATCGGGTTCTTTCCTTGGCGTTTCGTTGATGGCGAAGCCAGCATTGGACGCTGCGTGGCTATAATGGAAGATACAGAATTCGAGCGTGCGATGAAAGAGAAAGCCTCGTTACCGAAATCACGCTTTGGAGATACCATGGGCTGCAAAATCAGCAGATAAACTGAACTTTTCTCGAACTCAGGTCCGAAGATACGGCTCGGAACATTTTCCACTTATGTTGAGTTCTGTCGGGTTCTCTGAGCCGCTCGCAGAAAGCTGTACTCGCCCAAAAGCATCGAACTCCCCTAGGTCATCTCCCTTGAGTGGGTAGTTTTCCTAATTCTTCCCCCTGACAGAAGGTCAGCAAATTCAAATGAACGCAGCACTTCATCCATTGTATGAACTTTGACTTACTTCTGAAGAACGCTCGTCTTCGCACCGGCGAGCTATCCGACATCGCGGTTGCTAACGGGAAGATTGCAGTAATCGCGAAGGATCTTGGTGGTTCGGCAGACCATGTAGTCGATGCTAAACGTAATCTGGTTACTGAGCCTTTTGTGATCGCTCATTTGCATTTGGATAAAGTGATGACGGGGTCCCTCGCTGGAGAAGCGGCTATGAGTGAATACCAGGGCGGTGGCAGTATGGGGAGTTCGATGACGGGAATCGAGTTGGCTTCTCGAGTTAAGGAGCATTATGTTGAATCCGAGATCGTCCAAAGAGCGCGCAGTTTGTTGAGCGAGGCTGAACGTTACGGCGTGAGTCACGTTCGCGCATTCTGTGACGTGGATACGAAAGCGGAATTGAAAGGTATCAGGGCGCTTTTGCAGATCAAGGAGGAATTCAAAGATCGGATTAGGATTCAGATTGTCGCATTTCCGCAGGATGGCATTCTGCGCGAGCCAGGTACTGAAGAGTTGCTCTACAAGTCGATGGATCTCGGAGCGGAGGTTGTTGGGGGCATTCCTTGGATCGAATACACTGACGAGGACGCAAGAAGACACATCGACATTGCCTACGAGATTGCGAAGAAATATGACGTGGACATTGGGATGCTAACTGATGATGCGGGTGATCCCGGACTTCGCACCACCGAATACTTGGCCTCATCAGCGATAAAGAATAACTGGACCGGAAGGGTCGCTGCGTGCCATGCTAGGGCTTCTGCGCTTTACAATGAAGTTTATCACAGAAAGTTCGCGGCTATACTGAACGCCGCAGGGGTCGGAGTCGTAACGGACCCTCATACTGGGCCGCTACACGTGAGAGTTAAGGAACTCCTGGCTGCGGGAGTAAATGTAGCCCTCAGCCAAGATGACGTTGACGACGCATATTATCCGTACGGCCGCTGCAATCTCTTGGAGGTGGCGTACTTAGCGTCGCATCTGTTATGGATGATGTCTAGCCAAGATCGCGAGACAATCTATGATATGATTACGGGGAACGCTGCAAAGATTCTGAGAATCGGTGGCTATGATCTGCAAGTTGGAAACCCAGCATGCATTATAGAACTCAATGCAAAGGATCTGAAGCAGGCATACACATACCATTCAGAACCACGACACATCATAAGAAATGGGAAGCTAATCCAAGGCCCTTAGTAGCCGCCCCAATCTGCGTGCGTCTTAACACTCAACGTTTTCTGTTAAGGCACTTACTAAACAGGAGCCTGACTTGCAGAACTAATTAACGCTATCCGCAAGTTGTCCCGCTTGCGAATAGTGTGGAACCTCAAATAGGCTGACAAAAAAACACACACTCGATTTCCTCTCAGGAAGTTTGAACGAATGGTTTCGAACGTTCCTGGCTATGCTGGGAAGATTCTCCGTGTGAACCTAACGAGCAGGGAAATCAAGGAACAGCAGGTCAACCGCGAACTCGCCTATACCTTCCTAGGAGGAAGTGGGTTTGGCACAAAGATTCTCTGGGACGAAGTTGGCCTTGAAGTGGAACCGTTCGCCGGGGAGAATCGCCTGATTTTCGCCGTCGGGCCCCTCACCGGTACTATCTATCCAACTGCCGGTAGGTTCGAAGTGATAGGGAAATCACCGCTCACGGGTATCTACGGCGACGCCAATTCAGGCGGACATTTCGCGCCTAAGATGAAGCAAGCGGGCTACGACGCGGTGGTCTTCCAGGGTCGATCACCTGAGCCGGTCTACTTGTGGCTAAACGGCCAATCCGCTGAGTTGAGGCGCGCGGGGAATGTCTGGGGTCGTGGTACTGAAGAAACTGAGAAGGTTCTCCGGGAAGAACTAGGAGACTCAAGAATAGAATCCGCTTGTATTGGCCAAGCTGGAGAGAATCTCGTTCGGTACGCGGCCGTGATGACGCATGGTTGCGCTGCCGCCCGATCCGGCCTAGGTGCTCTAATGGGGTTCATGCGCGTGAAGGCTATCGCCGCTCGAGGAGACATGAAGTTCGAGATCGCGCATTCACCGGATTTCATTAAAGATGCGTTGGTTGCGCGGAAGGAGGTTTTGGGGAACGAATTCACGCCAGGTCTTTCGAAGTATGGAACAGCTCAACTTGTTCAGCCGATGAGTAAGGTCGGACGATTTCCAACGAAGAATTTCCAGCAGGGGCACTTCGAATACGCTGAAGACATCAGCGCAGAAGCGATTCTCGAGAAACATTTTGAGAGAAGAATCGCCTGCGCCTCTTGCCCTATTGGGTGTCATCACCTTATTGCGGTAAAGAATGGGAAATATGCGGGTACGACCAACCGAGTAATCGAATATGAATCAATCAACAGCTTTGGGGCACGAGTCTGGAATCGAGATCTGCCTTCTATAATCGAGGCCGACCGGCTGTGTGATGATTATGGGCTTGACACGATTTCAGCAGGCGCCTGCATTGCGTTTGCTATGGAGTTGTACGAGAAAGGTATCCTCACCAAGAATGATACTGACCTTGACCTTACATGGGGCAACTCTGACACCGTCATTGAACTGGTTCATCGAATCGCACAGCGCAAGGAGTTAGGAAAGCTTCTCGGCGAAGGCGTACGGAGAGCTTCCAAGACGATTGGGAAAGGATCCGAATACTATGCGATGCACATCAAAGGACAGGAGATATCGGCCCAAGACGGCAGATCACAGCAGTCGATGGGCCTAGCACAGGCCACTAGTAGTCGTGGAGCAGATCACCTCAAAGGATTTCCTACTATTGACGAAATGGGTTACCCAACGGAAGCGGTGAAACGATATGGCGACAAGTATCTGCCTGAGATTATCGATGGAAGCCAGACAAAATACAAAGCGATGGTCGTGAAAGACGGAGAAGAGTTTGGTACCGTCATCGACTCAATAGGGATCTGCAAGTTTGGCACATTCTTCCCACCAGCACTCTATTGGGACAGGATCGCAACCGCGTTATCGCTGGTCACGGGCTTTGACGTCGATGTTCCCAAATTGAAGGTTATTGGTGAAAGAATCGTTAACCTACAACGCATGTTCAACGTAAGAGAAGGCATGAGCAGAAAAGACGACAACCAACCCTCGCGACTGCTAGAGGAAAAGTCGCCCTCACCCGGACGAGCCTACGGACATGTTGTGTATCTGAAACCCATGTTGGATGATTACTACCGCCTCAGAAGCTGGAATACGGAAACCGGAATTCCAACAGACAGTAAACTCAGTCAACTCTCTCTTGAGTACACGATTCCAACAGCCAAGAAGATGCGTAAAGAGACCGTTGCCAAAACGGCCAAAAACTTCGACGCGGTGGAAGTAGATAGAGTGAACCTGAAACCTGGTAGCGTATGACGAGAAATCCGATTAGTGCAAGAGGCTAGTTCGTCTAACTGCAGAGTTCTAATCGGCGAAACCCGTTGTTGCAACTAAACCGCGACATCTTCACCACTACGCCTGTCTCTCAGGTGAACAGTTAGTTATTTCAATGTGGGCCGAGTAACCGTGCGCCCATGGAACAGCCAGAAACAGCGTCGATTGACTCGCTAATACAAGAGTACGGAATCAACGTCGACGCTACCCGACCCGTTTCTACTCCGAACATTCACATGGACAAAGACACTAGAATATTCGAAGCCGAATACGAATCTATCAAAGCGTACCTTATTGACACCCCAGCAACGCGTCGAATCGCGTGTTACCCTCATGTTGTGGGACAGGAACTCCAAGGATTAGCGTATGCAGCTGCTGAAAGGAGCTTGCCCGCGATCTTGGAGCTTTCAAACATCAATGATAGCCGTAGAGGGACCATCGTGTTTGAACAGATTCTCCGTGCAGCGCCTGGCTACCAGGTGCATGAGGCGGCGAGGAAATTAATGCCGGGGAATTTCAAAACCGTTTACACGCGGCCAAGGTATGCCCACACTTCTTATCGAGATCACGACGGTATGGTTCAACGTCAGATAAACGTGGTCTACGAAGACTTCTCAGAACTTCCAAGTGGGAAGGACGTCTTCATCGTCATGCAGGATACGGTTGCGAGTGGACAATCGGCGAAAATCAGCTTCGAAGAAGCAGTCAGGCACTGCGAGCAGGCGGGGTCCCGAATTAAGAAGTGGATTGTTTACGGTTTCATAGCTCTTGAAGGTCTCAAGATTCTTCAAAGAATCGCCGAGAGCCATGGAGTTCCTCTGGTTGCATTTGCGATGGGGAATCTGACGGCCCTCTGCGCCAACAAGTACGATATGCCGTTGTACGGGGTGGACGAGTGGTTGTGGAGGAGGGATCACCATATCCATAAACTCGGAGCGCTTCTTGACAGGCAAACTTTCTTCGAATACGTTCGTGAACTCGTTCCCGGTGCAGATCAGCCGGGAGATTGGTCTGCGCGTCAAACCAGGCTTTTTACTGGTACGGGTTATGAGGACGGAGATATTCCGGGGCACCTTGAGAACAGTATCAGGCTAATCAAGGGCTTACTTGAAATTGGGACTTTTACTGAATGGCAGAGTCAACTTGCGTTCAAGGAACTTAAGATGCTTGAAGCGGAGGTAGCTGGGTTAAGACAAGAATGTAAGCAGAGCTAGCCATTCGACGAAAGTGAGAGCTGCGAATAGTGCTCTCATTCACCGAGATGGAATGTGACTTTTTCCAATTCCGAGGTGGCTTTTCAGGTGCAAGTTTGTTCTCTTCTTAAGAGGAGTTTCCATTCTTCTCAATCCATGGTTTCGATTTGTACCGAAAGGAAGAACGCGAAAGTTCTGGTCCTCTCTTGTTTTCCTCTAGCTTAGTTTTAAATAGCTTAACAATCTCCTTCGGTCCCTTCTATGGGAACAGGAAAACCTTCGGTCTTCGTTCGGGAAGCGACGGGGCTCGTCAAGAACGTTTCT
>Ga0187782_10004305_pt1 | contig 10661 bp, 9 predicted proteins | sample 0715_SJ02_MP15_2_FD_132454 | JGI IMG/M metagenome (GOLD analysis project Ga0187782, IMG submission 132454) | Tropical peat soil microbial communities from peatlands in Department of Meta, Colombia - 0715_SJ02_MP15_20_MG | ecosystem: Environmental > Terrestrial > Soil > Wetlands > Peat | place...
CCCTCGAACCGGCGCGACCTCAAGGCACGGGTGCTGTTTGCGACCGTCCTTATCTTCGCCGCCAAGCTGGCGACCGTCGCGGTACCGTTTACCTTCAAATGGGCGACCGATGCTCTCGCCGGCCACGGCACGGCTCCGCTCGGCCCCGACAATGTCCTCGCCTGGGTGCTGGCGACGCCGATCATGATGACGCTCGCCTATGGCGGCATGCGCGTCCTCATGGGCGCTCTGACGCAATGGCGTGACGGCATTTTCGCCAAAGTAGCGATGAACGCAGTGCGCCAGCTCGCCTTCATCACTTTCGAGCACATGCATCTCTTGTCGCTGCGCTTTCATCTCGATCGCAAGACCGGCGGGTTGACGCGTATCCTGGAACGCGGACGCAACGCCATTGAGACCATCGTCCGCCTGTTGCTGCTGCAGCTTCTGCCGACCATCGTCGAAGTTGCGCTGGTCGCCTGGGTGCTCTTTTTCCACTTCGACTGGCGCTATGTCATCGTCGTCCTGCTCACCGTTGCCCTCTATATCGGCTTTACCTTCTATGCCACGGAATGGCGCATCGGCATTCGCCGCAAAATGAACGAAAGCGATACCGACGCCAACGCCAAGGCGATCGATTCGCTGCTCAACTACGAGACGGTCAAATATTTCTCCGCCGAGGAGCGCGAGGCTAGGCGTTACGACCGCTCGATGGCGCGCTACGAGGAAGCGAGCGTGCGGGCCTACACCTCGCTCGCCGTTATGAATGCCGGGCAGGCCATCGTCTTCAGCATCGGACTGACGGCGGCAATGGTGCTGTGCGTGTACGGCATCGAAGCCGGCGCCAACACCGTCGGCGATTTCGTCATGATCAACGCCATGATGATCCAGCTGTACCAGCCGCTGAACTTCATGGGTATGGTTTATCGCGAGATCAAACAGGCGGTAATCGACATCGAGACCATGTTCTCGATCCTTGATCGTGAGCCGGAGATCGAAGACGCTCCGGGCGCACCGCCGCTCAAGGTCCGCACCGGCACCATCCGCTTCGACAATGTCTCTTTCGCCTATGAGCCGGAGCGGCCGATCCTGAAAGACTTAAGCTTCGAGGTGGCGGCCGGACGCACGGTGGCCATCGTCGGCCCCTCGGGCGCCGGCAAGTCGACAATCTCGCGGCTCCTTTTCCGCTTCTACGACGTGACCGGCGGCCGCATCCTCATCGATGGCGAGGACATCCGCGACGTCACGCAGAAATCGCTGCGCGCGGTCATTGGCATGGTGCCGCAGGATACCGTGCTGTTCAACGACACGATCCGCTACAACATCCGCTACGGCCGATGGGATGCGACCGACGCCGAGGTCGAGGAAGCGGCGCGGCTCGCCCAGATCGACGGCTTCATCCGGCTGGCGCCCAAGGGCTACGAGACCGAGGTGGGCGAGCGCGGCCTCAAGCTTTCCGGCGGCGAGAAGCAGCGCGTCGCCATTGCGCGCACCATCCTCAAGGGTCCGCCGATTCTTTTGCTCGACGAAGCGACATCGGCGCTCGACAGCCACACCGAACGCGACATCCAGGACGCGCTCGATCGCGTGGCTAAAAACCGCACCACGCTCGTCATTGCGCACCGGCTCTCGACCATCGTCGGCGCCGACGAGATTTTGGTGCTCGACCACGGCAGGATAGTTGAGCGCGGCGCCCATCAGGAGCTGCTGGCGCATGGCGGACTTTACGCTGGCATGTGGAACCGCCAGCGCGAAGCGCAGATGGCGCGCGAAATTCTCGCCGAGGTCGGGGAAGAATCGAGCGCGCTCCATCGCGAGCCGCCGGAGCTTGCGCCGGCCCAGGAGAAAGAACTGCTGCCTGCGGCGGATGCTGCGGAGTAGCTTGTCAGTCATTCCGGGGCGCCGCAAAGCGGCGAGCCCGGAATCCATAACCACGTCGGTCGAGAGAATGTAATGAGCGGTCCGCATTTACTCCTTGAGTTTCGCGGTTATGGATTCCGGCTCTCGCGCGCACGGCTCGCCCGGCCGGAATGACTCCTGCCATGTCCATCATCAAATCCATCCGCTCGCAGTTGGTGCCTGTTCACCCGCAGGGCTATCCGTTCGTCGGCGGCTTTGCGGCTGCGGCCATTATTCTGTTCTGGCTATGGGCGCCGCTCGGCTGGCTCGCCACGGTTGCGACGCTCTGGTGTGCGTACTTTTTCCGCGACCCGCCGCGGGTGACGCCGGCGCGCGACGGCCTCGTGGTCGCGCCGGCGGACGGACGCATCAACCGCGTCGTCGACGCAGCGCCGCCGAAGGAGCTCGGGCTCGGCGAGCGGCCGCTCCCGCGCGTTTCCATTTTCATGAGCGTGTTCGATTGCCACATCAATCGCAGCCCGCTCGCCGGGCGAATCGAACGCGTCGTCTATCGCGCCGGCGCTTTCGTCAGCGCCGATCTCGACAAAGCGAGCGAGAGCAACGAGCGCAACGCCTTCGTCATTGCCACTGGCGGCGGCGCCCGCATCGCCGTCATCCAGATCGCCGGCCTGGTCGCGCGCCGCATCGTGCCGTTCGCGCGCGAAGGCGACACGGTCGCCGCCGGTCAGCGCATCGGCATGATCCGCTTCGGCTCGCGTGTCGATGTGTATCTGCCGGCGGGCGCGCGGGCCCTGGTTGCCGAGAGACAGACCGCCATCGCCGGCGAAACCGTGATCGCGGACCTTTCCGCTCCGGGGCCGGAGCGCGCCTTCACCGCCGCGTGAGAAAGCGTTAACGTTTTAAAAGCGCGGCGCGTGGCGGGCCTGATGCAGAAAGGATATATTGCCGCCATGGCTTTGCATCCTCCACCGCTTGAGGGTAAGCGCCTGCGGCGGCGGCGCTTCCGCCGCATTCCGGTGCGCACGCTGGCGCCAAATCTTGTCACCTTGCTCGCGCTTTGCGCGGGGCTCACCGCCATTCGCATGGCGTTCGAAAACCGGTACGGGCTTGCGCTCGCGGCGATCGTGTTCGCCGCCATCCTCGACGGCATCGACGGGCGGCTGGCGCGGCTCCTGAAGGGGACTTCGCGCTTCGGCGCCGAACTGGACAGTCTCTCCGATTTCGTCAATTTCGGCGTCGCACCGGCGCTTATCCTCTACTTCTGGGGCCTGCACGATCTGAAATCGGCCGGCTGGATCGCCGCCATGGCGTTTGCCATTTGCGCCGGGCTGCGGTTGGCCCGATTCAATGTGATGATCGACGACCCGGAGCGGCCAGTCTGGGCCAGCAACTTCTTTGTCGGCGTGCCGGCGCCCGCCGGCGCGATTATCGTGCTGCTGCCGGTCTATGCCGCCTTTCTCGGCTTGCCGCGCTCGCAGTTTCTGACCTGGCTGACGCTTGGCTATACGCTCTTCGTCGCCGGCCTCATGGTTTCGCGGCTGCCGGTCTTTTCCGGCAAGCGCGTCGGCACGCGCGTGCCGCCGGAAATGGTCGGGCCGGTGATCATCGTGTTGGTGCTGTTCGTTGCGTTGCTCATCGCTTACCCGTGGATCATTCTCACGTCGGGAACGCTTGCCTATCTGCTCGGCCTGCCATTCGGCTGGCTGTCGTATCGGGCTTACGAACGGCGATCGCGCGAAGCCAAGCCGGAAACGACGCCTGCGTCTGCGACGCCGCTCGCCCCGGGTGGCCTGCGCAACATCGGTCCCGCCGGGACAGAAGAGCGTCCGTCGCGCCTCAATTGAGCCGCAGCGGAGTAGTTTGTGAGCACCGGGGAGAACGGCCCCGAGGAATTATGCGAGTCGCCCGTCGTGCGTTCCTGGCCTCGGTGATCACGGCCGCGGCAAGCCCCGCGGTGCTGCGGCTGGCGCGCGCCGATGCGCCGCAAGTGACGCTCAAACTGCATCACTTCTTCTCCTCGGTATCGAGCGGGCACGAGAAATTCCTCGTGCCCTGGGCGCGCAAGGTCGAGGCCGGATCGGGCGGGCGCATCCGCATCGACATTTTCCCCTCCATGCAGCTTGGCGGCGCTCCGGCGCAGCTTTTCGACCAGGCGCGCGACGGCGTTGCCGATATCGTCTGGGCCGTGCCCGGCCAGACGCCCGGGCGCTTTGCCAAGATCGAAGCCTTCGAGCTGCCGTTTCTTCCTTCGCGCCGTGCTCTGGTCAATTCCAGGGCGCTTGAAGATTACGCCGCTGTGAATTTGCAGGACGAGTTCCGCGAGGTACGTCCGATCTGCTTCTCGTGCCGCGACCACGGCATCATGCATGCGAACCGCGCCATCAAATCGGTCGCCGACGTCAAAGGCTTGCGGCTGCATGTGCCCAACCGGCTTGCCGGCGAGGCCGTCCGGGCGCTTGGCGCGCAAGCCGTGACTATGCCGATCCCGCAGGTGCCGATGGCGATTGCCGGCGGCGTGATCGACGGCTGCCTCGATCCGTGGGACGTAGCGCCGAGCTTGCGGCTCAGCGATCTCCTCAAGTTTCACACCGATTTCGCGGAATCGTCTTTGAGCACGTCCACGTTTGTGCTGGCGATCAATAAGATGGCCTATGAAGGGCTGCCGCGCGACTTGAGGGCCGTCATTGATCAAAACAGCGGGCAAGGCGCCGCGGCAATGGCCGGCACGATGTGGGATCTCGAAGCAAGGACGGTGGCCGACATGGCCGGCGCGCGCGGGGAGGTCATCATCATGCTGACCGCGGAAGAGGTTGCGCCCTGGCGCAAGACGACGGAATCGGTGATCGGGGCGTGGCTGAAGCAGATGAAGGAGCACAAGCTTGACGGCGGCAAGCTCATCGCCAACGCCCGCGCGCTGGTCGCGAAATATGCGGACGAGCCCGAGCCGCAACCACGACAGCCGTCACCCGAGCAAAAGATCGTGACGGAGCCGCCGTCGCAGCCGCCGCAGCAAGCTAAGCCCGAGGTCACCGCAACGCCGAAGGTCGAGGCGCCGACTGCCGCGCCAGCCGTCAAGCGCCCCCAGTCCAAGGCGCTGGACATTCCGATGTAGGGATCACGCCGGCAACGGATAACCCGGCATCAGGTCGTATGGGTGCCCCCAGCCAGGCAGCGCTTTGATACGGTCGAGCCACGCGCCGATGTTCTTGAATTGCGCGGCGACATCGAAGCCTAATTCATCGGCTGGATAGTAAAGGTAGCCGACGAGCGAAAGGTCGGCGATGGTCGGCGCAGATCCGACGATATAAGGCCGGCCGGCGAGGTGCTTGTCGAGGATGCCAAGCGATCCATCAATGCGTGCCTTGAGGAATTTGACAATGACCGGATCGCCCGGCGGCTTCGCCAGCACGCGCAGGAAACGGTACGTGCCCAGATAGCCGCCGACCTTGTGATTGTCGAAAAGAATCCAGCGTAGTGCTTCGAGCCGGTCAGCCTCGCCGCGCGGCTGGAATTTACCCGAGTGCTCGGCGAGATAGGTCAAAATCACGCCGGACTGGGTGAGCTTCTTGGTGCCATGGACGAGCACCGGGGCCTCGCCCATTTCATTGATATTGGCGCGAAACTCCGGGGTACGCTGTATGCCTTTGACGAAGAAGTCGACAAAGATCGGCTGCCAATCGGCGCCGATGAGATTGAGCATCAGTGCTACACGGTAGGAATTTCCCGATTGGGCGAAACAGTAAAGCTGGTACTCGGGCATGAAAGATTCCTCCAAGGCTAGCGCGTCAGCGACAGCGCTACGTTTGCGACATGGCCCACGAAGCGACCATCGGCGAATGAGAGCTGCGCGAGCGCCTCGCCCTTGTGGTCGCGGATGATCAGCGCGCTGTGCTCATAGGTCCATTTGCGGCTGGTGAAGAACTTGGCCGGACAGCCGCCTTCGGGTGCGATGGTGCCTTCGACCGCACCGGCGTCGGCGCCGAATTTCATGAAGCAGGCGCCGGCGCCGACCGCGGTCAGCCGCCAGCGTCCAGCAAGGTCGACGGGCGGAGGCGGCGGCGGCGGAGGGGGCGGTGGCGGTGCGGCCGCCACTTCCGGTTCGGGCGGTGGATTGGCCGAGCATGCGGCAATCGTCGCAACTTGCAGCACGACCATGGCGGCCGTTGCCGCGCGTTCGGCCCACCGCCGCATCTGCGTCAAATCGAACATTTGCCGATTAAATTAAAACCCGTAATCATCGTCACTTCATCGTTGGAATGACGAATTCGGCGCCTTCCTTGATGCCCGACGGCCAGCGCGCGGTCACGGTCTTGGTCTTGGTATAGAAGCGCACCGCATCGGGGCCATGCTGATTGAGGTCGCCGAATCCCGAGCGCTTCCAGCCGCCGAAGGTGTAGTAAGCAAGCGGCACGGGGATGGCAAAATTCACTCCAACCATTCCCACTTCGACGCGGTTGACGAAATCGCGCGCAGTGTCGCCATCGCGGGTGAAGATGGCGACGCCGTTGCCGTATTCATGCTCGGACGGCAGCCGCAGTGCCTCCTCGTAGTCCTGGGCGCGCACCACCGAGAGCACCGGACCGAAAATCTCTTGCTTGTAGATGCGCATGTTGGGCGTCACGTGATCGAACAAGCACCCGCCCATGAAGTTGCCGCGCTCGTAGCCTTGCAGCTTGAAGCCGCGGCCGTCGACGACAAGCTTGGCGCCTTCCTTGACGCCGAGGTCGACATAGCTCTTGACCTTCTCCAAGTGCGTCTTGGTGATAAGCGGGCCGTAATCGGCTTGGGCATCGGTCGATGGTCCGATCTTCAGGCTCTCGACCCGCGGCACGAGCTTTTCCAACAGAATGTCCGCCGTTTTTCGGCCGACCGGCACCGCGACCGAGATCGCCATGCAGCGTTCGCCGGCGGAGCCATAGCCGGCGCCGATCAGTGCGTCGACTGCCTGGTCCATGTCGGCATCGGGCATAACGATCATGTGGTTCTTGGCGCCGCCGAAGCATTGCGCGCGCTTATTGTTGGCACTGGCCTTCGTGTAGACGTATTCGGCGATCGCCGAAGAACCCACGAAACCGATTGCCTTGACGCGCGGATCGGTGAGCAGAGTGTCAACCGCCTCTTTGTCGCCGTTGACCACGTTAAGGACGCCTGCCGGCAATCCGGCTTCCAGCAACAGCTCGCAGAGCCGCATCGGTACGGAGGGATCGCGCTCCGACGGCTTGAGGATGAAGCCATTGCCGCAAGCCAGCGCCGGCGCGAACTTCCACATCGGAATCATGGCCGGGAAATTAAACGGGGTGATACCGGCGACAACGCCGAGCGGCTGGCGGAGCGAATAGAGGTCGATGCCGGGGCCGGCGTCCTCCGAGTATTCGCCCTTCATGAGGTGCGGAATGCCGCAGGCGAACTCGACCACTTCGAGCCCGCGCTGTATATCGCCCTTGGCGTCGGCGAACGTCTTGCCGTGTTCGGAGGAAAGAAGCCGCGCAAGGCTATCGAACTCCTTTTGCACGAGATCAAGAAATTTCATCAGCACGCGGGCGCGCCGCTGCGGATTGGTTGCCGCCCAGGCCGGCTGTGCCGCCTCGGCAACAGCGATGGCGTGTTCAACCTCGGAGTACTTGGCGAAGGCGACTTTGGCCTGTACCTCGCCCGTGTTGGGATTGAAAACATCGCCAAACCGGCCCGATACCCCCTTCACCTCCTTGCCGCCGATGAAGTGGCCGATCTCACGCATGACGTTCTCCCTGGACCATGAAGGGGCAGGCATTGGCCGCCGCTTTGACGGCCCCATTGTGCCGCCTTTTTGCATAGCGGTCACGGGGGCTGCCATGCGCGAGGGAAGTGGCTTGGCCTCGGCGCGCTCATCGCCGGCCCCGGGGGTAACCGTCCCTTAAGCGGCGTCACGGTACCGTAGGGCGCCGGTCCGAGGAGCGTTTTTTCGCGTCGGGTGGAGTTTAGTTATGGATATTTCAACGGGCCTCGGCCTGCTTGCCGGGGCGCTCGTCGTCGGCACCTTAATGCTGATGGGCGGCGACCTCAGGATGTTCGTGAGCGATCACGCCATCATTATCATTTTCGGCGGATCGTTTGCCGCCACTCTGATCCGTTTCCCGCTGTCATCGATTTTTCACGGCGCGCCGCTCGGCGCCAAATTCGCTTTCAGCATGCGCCGTATGACGCAACGCGAGCTCGTCGACGAGATTGCCGGCCTCGCCGAGATCGCGCGCAAGCAGGGCCCGATCGGCTTGGAAAAAGTAGAAGTCGAAGATCCGTTCCTCGCCAAGGGTATCCGCTTCGTTGCCGACGGTTATGATGCGGCCTTCATCCGCGATAACCTCGAGCGCGACCGCGACAACTTCCTCACCCATCTCGACGAGGGTCAGAAAATCTACCGCGCGGTGGGTGATTGCGCGCCGGCCTTCGGCATGATCGGCACGTTGGTCGGCATGGTGCAGATGTTCGCCAACATGACCGATCCGTCCAAGCTGGGCCCGTTCATGGCGACCGCGCTGTTGGCGACGCTCTACGGCGCGGTGGTGGCCAACATCATCTGCCTGCCGATCGCCGACAAGCTGCATCTGAAGCTTGTCGACGAGGAGGTCAACCGCACGCTGATCATTGACGGTGTACTCATGATCCGGGAGTCGAAGAGCCCGGCGCTCGTACGCGAAATGTTGATCGCATATCTGCCGGAGAAGCACCGGGAGCAAGAAGCGGAGCCGGTGCCGGCCTGAGCCTTGGCGAAGGAATTGAACGATGGCGCGGCGTAAGGAAGCGCACGGCGGTGGCCACGGCTGGTTTGTCACCTTTGCCGATCTCATGGGTCTCTTGGTGAGCTTCTTCGTCATGCTGGTGGCCTTCTCCAATCAGGACCAAAAGAAGCTGCAGATCGTCGCCGGTTCGATGCGCGACGCCTTTGGCGTGCAGACCAACGTGCGTTATTCCGGCGTCATCGAGGTCGACGGCCTGCCCACCCGGCCGAAACTCAAAAACGTGGCGCATATCGACCCGGAGGACGCATCGGCGACGCCGACGCCCGATGAGCAGGATCATCGGCACGAACATGGCGCCGCACTCAGGAACGATCAGGCATTCGCACTGGCTGCGACCTCGCTGCGCCAGGCCCTGCAAGATATGCCGGAGCTGGCGGAAGCCTCAAAGCACATCATGGTTGAGGAAACCAAAGAAGGACTGAACGTCGAAATCGTCGACCAGGAAGGTCGCTCGATGTTTCCGGAAGGCTCGAAGGAGCCTTACGAACGGACCCGCCGCATCATCGCGAAGCTCGCCGCGCCGCTGAAGGCGACGCCTTATCGGCTTTCGATCACCGGGCACACCTCTGCCTCGAAAACGTCGCCGCGGCCCGATTATGGGCCTTGGGAATTATCAGTGGATCGCGCCAATGCGGTGCGCCAGATTCTCGAGCAGGAGGGTCTGCCGTCGGCCAATATTTATGAGGTGGGCGGCAAGGCCGATACTGACCCATTGTTCCCGGAAGATCCCTTCATTGCCGCCAATCGCCGCGTGACTATAACTCTGATGCGCGAGGCTCCGCCGGTTCCGCCGGATTTGCAGCCCTAAGCCTTGTGCTGAAAGCAGTCTGCCGCTACGGCTCAACATCCGGCGGGTGAGGGTAACCGAACCGGTATGGCTGGGCGTTCAACGCTGGCGGGCGGCCGAGATCTGCGCGCAGGTGAGCATCTAGGTCACGATTGAGTCCGCACAAGCCGCTTGATTCCGCACGCAACTGACGCAAGCTGTCGATGACGAGGCGCAGTTTACAAGGAGGGCACCATGGCGAACCAACCGCAAGGCGAGCACATAGTGCGCGATTTGACCCCGCAGGAAGTCGCGGAGGGCCTTAAGGAAGGCCGCGTGGTGCTCGTCGATGTGCGCGAGCCGAACGAGACAGCGGCCGAACGCTTCCCCGGCGCGGTGCTGGTGCCGCTCTCGGCGTTCGATCCGGCAACCATACCGGCGCCGCCAAACACCGAAGTGGTGTTCGCGTGCCGCTCCGGCCGCCGCTCGGTAAACGCCTCGCTTGTGGCGCAGCAGCAAGGCTTCGCCTACGACGCGCATATGGCCGGCGGAATTCTGGCCTGGAAGGCTGCCGGCCTGCCGACCGAGACGTGAGACACTTTTTGCAAAGCTTGGCCCTGGCGATCGCCGTTGGCATGATCGCCGTCGCGGCCGCGCGCGCAGGCGGCCAACAGCGTGCCGTCAATTTTTACAACTGGTCGGATTACATCGATCCGACCGTGCTCGACGCGTTCAGCAAAGAAACCGGGATCAAGGTCCATTACGACACGTTCGATTCCAACGACACGCTGGAGGCCAAGCTTTTGGCCGGCAAATCCGGCTATGATGTCGTCGTGCCGACGGGCTTTTTTCTCGCGCGCCAGATCGCTTCCGGCGTTTTTCAAAAGCTCGATAAGGCGAAGCTGCCGAACCTGGTCTATGCCTGGCCGGAAATCATGGAGCGGCAGGCTGTCTACGACCCCGGCAATCAATATGCGGTCAATTACATGTGGGGCACGACCGGAATCGGCTACAATGTCAAGGCCGCACGCGACCTTCTCGGCGCCAACGTGTCGATCGATTCCTGGAGCTATGTATTCGATCCACAAAAAATCGCCAGGTTCAAGGATTGCGGCATCCATTTCCTCGATTCTTCCGAGGACATCATGCCGGCGGTCCTGCATTACCTGGGCCTCGATCCGAACTCGAGCGATCCCGCCGATCTGCAAAAGGCCGCCGATCTATTGACCGGCATCAGGCCGTATGTGCGCAAGTTCCATTCCTCAGAATACCTTAATGCG